>Ga0265295_1000991_pt1 | contig 53191 bp, 58 predicted proteins | sample Munlansysbiofilm_FD_192503 | JGI IMG/M metagenome (GOLD analysis project Ga0265295, IMG submission 192503) | Leachate microbial communities from a municipal landfill in Southern Ontario, Canada - Methane capture system biofilm | ecosystem: Engineered > Solid waste > Landfill > Unclassified ... | reverse complement strand
AATAAGCCCTGTTAATGTTCCGCTCGCACCAAAATGGTTGATCATCAAAAAAGGCATTTGTGTAGGCAAAGTATAAAAAACGACCATAAGTAAAAATGCCAAAAAATACACAGATGCCAAATTGCCGGATATTTCAACTTCCCGCTCATCAATATGCAGTTTTTTGGGTTCATCCAAAAACAGTGTAACCATGGGCAGCACAGCCAATCCTATCAGATAAATACCAAATGGATATCGCCATCCAAAATCGCTGAGCACTCCGCCTCCAGTGATAAAAAATATACCGCCAATAGAAATAAATGCACTCTGAAGACCCATAAATTTATGACGAGATTCGTGGGAAAAATAATGACCTATAAGCGTTGTTCCGACTATCATTATAATAGCAATAGATATGCCCAGCAACATCCTAGAAAATAACAAAAAATATATATCTTCTAGATATAAACCTGCACTTCCTGCAATAGCAAATAAGATTAAAGCAAATATCGCATTTTTTATAACGGATGTATGGTGTATAAAATGACCCAAAAATGGAGCAAGCACTGCGATTGCAAGGGATGGAATCGTTATCATGAGCCTGGAGAGTAATTCTATATTATCTATTTGTTTAAAATGTTCACCTAGATGCGGCAAAGAAGTGACAATAGCAGCATTTGACATAACCCCAAGCATAGCTAATAAAAGTAAGGTTTTTTTGGTATTTTTATCTGGATTTTTCATTTTCTCAATATCATTATATTTTATGCCATTATACTATTTTTATAATGCTATTAATTATATTATTGCAAGCTTCACAATATTTATACGAAATAACGAATAGATGCAAATCCGGCAGCTCCTTGCTCTCTGACGGCATCTATCTCTTTTTGGGATGTTATGCCCCCGAGTGCAATCACCGGTATACTTAAATCATCACACACTTCTTTAAGTATATTTAGACCAATTGGTTCGCCTTTATTTGGACTGCTAAATATAGGACTGATCGTGATCATGTCGGCTCCAAGATTTTGAGCCAGCTTGGCTTCTTGTAAGGAATGTGTACTGACTATGACAAATAGGTTGTTATCTTTGGCGTGAGGAACAAGAGAGAACTGATCGCTTCTTAGATGTACGCCATCTGCTTTTAATGCGGTAGCTGACTCTACGTCGCCATGAAGCAATATTTTATCAAATGGATATTTACGAGCTTCTTGTAAAAAAAGCTTGGCATTAATAGAATAATTTGGATTTGATTTGTCACGATAAAGTATCATGGAAGCTTTTGAGGAGAATCTCTTCAGAGACTCCTCAAGATTATTAAAATCTAATGTGAAGGGATCACTTATGGCATAAGCAATCATTTATTATTGCTTAGTGATGATCGTCTTCACTTACCAATACTGCACCGGCAAGGTAAACATAAGTCAATATCATAAAGATAAATGTTTGTAATATTGCCGAGAAAGTAAGCAACACATATGCCGGTAACGGCATCAACCAAGGAGCAAGCATCAATAGAACCCACAAGAATAGATCATCGCCCTTGATGTTACCGAAAAGACGGAAAGACAAAGAGATGATACGAGATATGTGTGATACTATCTCAATAGGGAACATCAAAGGAGCAAGCAATTTAACAGGCCCTGCAAAGTGTGCAAAATATTTTATAAATCCTTGCTCTCTTATACCTTCGAAATTATAATATACAAATACGATAAGTGCCAACACCAAAGTAACATTGATATTTGAAGTTGGAGATTCAAATCCAGGAATGATACCTACTACATTGGAAAAAAATACAAAAAGTCCTATAGTTGCAACCAAAGGAAGATATTTTCTTGCCAAATCCTCACCAATTACATCCTTGCCCATAGCTATCACGCCGCCAAGGTATGATTCCATAATATTTTGTGAACCTGTAGGAACAAGCTGCATACTCTTTGTTGCAAAAAATGATACCAAAAGCACAAGTGCCAAAACTAAAAAAATATGAGTTATGATCATGGCATCACCATGACCTACTACTGCACCAAAATAGGTAAATACACCTTCCATATGCCGACCTTCAAAAAAATTTGTGTTTATTGTACAAAAAAGGTGCTAAATAGCTCTTTAAAAGATATTAATTTGCAGCTATTTTTTCTAAAATTTGAGATATTTGGTTCTCTTGGCCTAAGCGATATATGGCAAAATCATATTTAATTGGATCTTTGTCATCAAATTTTCTTAATTGTTCGGTAAGTTCAATTACTGCTCTCATGTCATATGTTTTTCGTTTTAGAAGTCCCAATTTTTGAGAAAGATGAAATGTATGTGTATCAAGCGGCATAAGTAAATGTGCTTTGTCTATCTTGGTCCAAAGTCCCATATCAAGATTATCTTTGCGTACCATCCAACGAAAATACATCATATATCTTTTATATGGGCTAGATATTTTATCTGCTGGGACTTGCCCGATCAAAAAATCATATCCCTGCGTATTGTGCACTGTATATACTGAGCGAATCGAGCTAATTAGTTTTTTTAACCCCTCTATGATATCTCCATCTTTTTTATATCCGTCAAAAACTATATTTTCTATGCTGTCAACCTGCTTAAGTCTCTTGAGTGCAATAAAAAGCGCTATGACATCATCTGGTTTTTGAAAACGATAATAATAATTTTTAAGATTGGACATTATCTCATCTTCGGAACATTCAAGAAGAGAAAAATTTAATGAATTTAGAAATTTGACGATCAATTTGGCATTGCCGTATGCAAATAAAGCACATATCAAAGCAATGCTTTCATTTTGATACTTTGAAGCCACCATTAGAGGATCTGGCTTCTCTTCGCACAATTCACAAGCACTGTTGCGTATCTTGATTTCATTATCCAAAATTATTTTTAATTTATCTAAATGCATATTTGGCATCTTAACTTTGTTTGCATTTTGGACAACGGCCATGCATAATAATATTATCGACTTCATACTCTGCCAATAAAGTATCAGGAGCTATAGTCAAACACTCTATATTGCCACATATGGTACATACAAAATGGCTATGCAATGCGCCTTGGAGCTCATAATATCTTTTTTTATCATTTGATTCAAAGCTATTTACTATGCCTTTCTCTTCAAAAGTCGACATATTGCGATAAAATGTAGCCTTATCCATCGAGATATTATCTCTGATATCTTCATAACATACTGGTCTTTGCGAATTGCTAAATATATCAAACAACTCTTTTCTGGCAGTCGTAAATTTTAGGTGCTTATCATGCAATAGATTTTCTATATTCATTATGGGATTATAGCTCAAAATTATCAAAATTTGACAAATTAACTTCACAGAATGTAAAACTAAGAATCAACTGCCATACCCAATAATATTTCTTTTAGTTTTTCTACTGAATTTACTGCACTATCATGCTTGCTAAAGCCCCAAGAGACCATGATATAATCCATCCCGGCTCTGCTGGCTGCCATTTGGTCTCTCTCGCCGTCTCCAACAAATATAGTATGTTCTGTATCTAAAGAGAAAATCTCTGTTATTCTCTTTAGCATCTGCGGAGAAGGTTTGCCCTCTTTAACATCATCAAAGCAAACCACTTCATCGAAACAATCATGGATATCAAGATGCATCAAAGATTCCATGGCTGAGTTGCGATATGCATTTGTAGCAACTGCAAGTTTGAGATTATTTTCCCTAAGCGATCGCAACAGCTCCTTGATGCCGTCATATAACACTAGCTCTTTATGATGATTGGCACTATAATAGCTAGAAAACCACTTTTGATGTTCTGGCAAAAAATGTTTACTTTTATAAAAATAATGAGCAGGATTTATACTATGATTATTTATCTTTGACAAAATATCCATATGTTCTAACGGAGGCAGATGCAATTGCTCTCTAACATAATTTATTGCACCTGACAAAGCTCTTGAGCTATCTACTAAAGTGCCGTCCATATCAAAAATAATGGCTTTTTTTAGCACGTAACCTTGCCTATTATATCGCCAAAGGCTACGTGTTGTCCTACTTGAAGATTACCGGCAAAATAGACAGTATCTGCTTGGCTCAATATTACTATAGTAGAACCCATTTCAAACCAACCAAGCAAATCGCCTTTTTTCATACTGATATTATCATAAACATAATGATTTATCTCTCGTGAATCGATATTTGTCTGAACCCTCTCATCAAAGGTCAAAGTCATGCTCCCAACATTCAAAGCTCCAACTAATATAATGAACATTTTTTTGCCGTCACATATTTCACACTCTAGTACTATCCTCTCATTTTCTATAAAAAGGTTTGCTTTGTTTTTGAGTAGAGGCATGTTTACCGGATACAGGGCCCCTGGAATATGTGTGGCACTTTTTATGCGCATATCAAGAGGTATATGATAACGATGGTAATCTTTTGGTGATAGATAGAAATTGGCATAACATCCATCTTTTAATGCTTCAATATGATCTTGATAATATTCTCCCAAAAGTCTATCTATAGAGTAACTCATCCCTTTGATTTGATAAGCTTTTCCATCTACGATATGACCAAAATCAGTAATAAGAGAATCTGCAGGGGATATGACCTCTGTCTGATCTTTTGATATCTCCATAGAAATCTTAATAGCTCTAGTGAAAAGCTTATTAAGCGTTGGATAAGAGCTAGGCTCATTAAAACGGCTCATATCAAGCCCCATCAAATAAACATATGATTTATTTATAAATGACTGCACCACAGACGGAAACTGAGCTTGGGCAAATTTGCCAAAAAGTTGTGAAATTATAGAAGTTAATGGTTTATTGGACATCTGCAGCCTTGTTGTAAAATTCTAATGCTTCTTTCATGAGGGCAATATGGTAGTTTTCTTGATAATTAACAAAATCAAAGAATTTAGCAAGCTCTTTGCTCTCATTAGATACTGCATCAGATAAGCGTTTACACTCTTCTTTGGCTAAAAGCTCTTCATTGATACCGTTCTTTAAAAATTCCACTATATCTTCAACAACATAAAGCTCTTTGGCTATAGTACGAGGCACTCCTAGTATGCCCATATCTGCCATCATTTGTCCAAAACGTTTGAGATGAAAAAAACTTTCATCAATAAGTATCTGAAAAATTCGTACAAGTTCGATATCTTTACTATGGGCTTTTAGATAATTATATATCATGATAAGCTCATACTCTTTATAGCTCTCTTCAAACAAAAACAGTGTCAATGCATCTGTGGCTTCTTCGGTAAGCTCGATTCCGTTTATAGTGCGCTGCATATCAAAAGCACTCACCGGTTCAGAGGGAATATTCTTGAGTGTATATATAAAATATTCTATATCTTGTGAGATACGAAACGATAATGCCTCATCATCACAAACAACTAATTGTAACTCGACACGATTTAGTCTGGCAATAATATCATGCAGTATTGCATCAAGATTATCTACTTTAAGCGGTATCATATTTCGTTCATAATCATATGAAACACCATTTTTGATGCAATAGTTCTCTATCCATGTAAAATGACGAAACATTATTTCTGAAAAATCAAACAAAGTCTGTTTTGTAGCAGTATTATTGCTCATAAAAGCACTCATAAGTGTCTCGAGCCAAACCTCATGAACCTGAACTAATAGTCTATTCATTTATATCTACTCCTTGTGGTGTACAGTTTTGGGAAATTTTATAAGTAATCATAGGAAATTCACTATCTTTTTGTCTTTCTTTGTATGTGTCCATAGCTGCTTGAAGAGCAAGAGCTACCATTTCAGAACATGCGGCCTCTTCTGGCGGGACGCTATCGAGCATACCCAAAGTTGTACTTACCAAAGCCTCTGCCCTGTCAAAATCAAGCCCTCTTGCTTCATTGGTTATGATCGAGCCGGCTAGCACTGTAGTCATACATCCGATAGCTTGAAAACGAATATCTTCTATAACATAAACATTATTTCTATTAGATACACTCAAAAAAATAATGACTTTCTCACCATTATGAGGATTTTTACCTATACCTTCAGCGTTGCTATGCTCCAATACCCCATAATTTTTTGGATTCATCATATGCTCCAACAAAACCGCGTCCATATCCCATATCCCCCAATACTTAATTTCACGATTATATCTTATTTTCTTTATGACATATATAAAAAACCTTATACAATTTTTATTTTAGGAAATTTTTATACTATTGAAGCCATACAAAAGTGTATATACTCATGTAATTTCTATAAAAACTTTACCTTAAAAAGCCTGTTATATATGACTTTTATGAGTCTTATTGGCTATAATGTTATTTTTGAGGTAAGGCATGGCAAAATATATATTATTTGATACAGAAACTACAGGCAACGGCATAGATGACCGCATTATACAAATAGGCGGTATGATAATACACGACAAAGACAATATTGAAATATTTGATGAATTGTGCAGCACCAATATACCTATCAGTATGGAGGCAATGGCAGTACATCATATTACTCCTGAACAGCTAGAGGGCAAGCCTCCATTTATACAAAGCAACTTTTTGAGCGAACTTGAAAAATACAATGAGCCTAGCAACTTTCTAATAGCCCATAACATCAATTTTGATCTGGATATGCTCAAAAAAGAGGGATTTGAAAACTCTTATACGCTTATTGATACTCTTAGATGTGCCAAACATCTGTTAAGCGACCAAAATTCCCATGCTCTGCAATACCTTAGATATTCTCTAGGTTTATATAAAAATGAAGTTGCAGAAGCAACCAAACTAAAAGTAACCATCAAAGCTCACGATGCTATAGGCGATGTTTTAGTGATGAAACTGCTTTTATCAAGACTGGTCGAACAAACCAAAGAACAGTTTGGAGCTGTGGATATCATGTCAACTCTAGCCAAACTGACTACGACACCTGTGCTGCTTAGTATCTTCAAATTTGGAAAATATAAAGACAGATCTATAGAAGATGTAGCCAGAGAAGATCTCAAATACATCGAATGGATGAGAAAAAACCTAGAGCTTGATGAGGATATGCGTTATACGCTTGATTATTATCTGCATTAGAATATATTAATTTATCAATCTCTCTCCATAGCTTGGCTATATGGTGCATTCTTCCTTGCTGTATGTCATTTAGTCATTTCTTGTTGCTGTACCATTGTCTATCTTGTCTATCAAATCGCCCAAACTTGTTGTCAATCCAGCATTTGAAGCAAGAAATTGACTATAATACTTTTGTGGACCTGGTATCATACCCAAAAGTTGCAATCTATCAACTAATTCTTCGGCATTTTGTATATTACTATTTTCTGTTTCCATTTTCTTTATCCTCTACTATTAAAACATTATTTCTAAAATAATTCCGATTCCAATTAATATTACACCTATTTTGCCAAGTATCCTATTTTGAATAAAAACTCTTGTACTTAGATTATGCGAATCCCATAAATTAAGTTTTCCTTCACTTTTTCTTTTTTCTTCAAGCTCTTGAACAATAGTTTCAGTACTTTTTTTTGTAACATACTTATCATCTGTTCTCATATGAATTTCTATATATATCTGTAATAGGATTAAACTTGCACCTAAAATTACTAAAATAAATGGTTTCATTCTCTCGCCTTGAACTCAAATTTTTCACTTCAAGAATTATACATAATTTCTAATTTAATTATTTAAAATTTATTTTATAAATGTATCAAAAATTATATGTTAATTATCTTAAATGAATTAATCTAACTTTTGATATTTATATCTATCTCTTTATATTTTGCTCGACATTATATTATTCTTGCCAAGCTCACGATCACTCCTGTACTACTGAATATTTTTAAATTCGGAAAATACAAAGACAGATTTATAGAAGATATAGCTAGAGAAGATCTAAAATACATCGAATAGATGAGAAAAAACCTAGAGCTTGATGAGGATATGCGTTATACGCTTGATTATTATCTGCATTAGAATATTTACCTAGCAATAAGGTATCGGGTCTTTTGCTTCTGCTGTTTCAAATCCTTTGAGACGCAAACGGCAACTATCGCAAACTCCACACGCTTTTTCGCTATTTTTATAACAACTCCAAGTACATTCTAATGGTACGCCAAGCTCTAGGGCTTTGAGCACTATATCTTTTTTTGATAAATGCACTAACGGCATGCGGATAGATATATTGGTCTCTTTTTTGGTACCAAGATTGATGGCGCGTTCCATCTGTGTGATATACTCTTCGGTACAATCGGGATATCCGCTGCTATCTTCTTCTACTACTCCGATATAGATGGCCTCCGCACCCTCTTTCTCTGCTATAGAAGCTGCAATGGATAAAAATATACCATTCCTAAAAGGCACATAAGTGATGGGCACTCCAGCTTCGATGCCGCCTGTTGGTACCTCTATGCTGGAATCAGTTAAAGCTGACGCACCGATATCTGCAAAAAAAGGCAGATCTATCTCATAGACGTGGCTTATGCCGAGTGCTTTTGTAACATCTCTAAAGGCTTTTAGCTCTCTTTGCTCCGTTCTCTGTAGGTAATTGAAATGTACCCCTATGACTTCATATCCTTCATTTTGGGCTATTTTTGCACTAAGCGCGCTATCCATACCTCCGGAAATTACACAAACAGCTAATCGACTCAATATTGCCCCTTTGATACTTTTATGGTATTTTACCAATATTTTGGGTAAAATCATATTTATGATAGAGATTGAAAATCAAACTGACACCCAAATCGACACTTCAAAACTAGAGATGATAGCAGATAAATTATCCGATAAAGATATTGAGCTTATTTTAACTGACAATAAAACTATACAAGAACTCAATAAAGAATATCGGCAAAAAGATACACCAACAGATGTACTTAGCTTTCCTTTGGAGGCAGCAACTCAGCATGAACCGGCAGGCTCTGTAGTTATATCATTAGAATATGCAAAAAAAATAGCTGATGAACTAGGTCATGCCCTAGATGAAGAAGTATCATTATTACTAATACACGGCTTGCTTCATTTGCAAGGCTATGATCACGAGATCGATAATGGTGAGATGAGGGAAAAAGAAGGTTATTGGATAGAATATTTTAAACTACCAAAAAGCCTTATCGTAAGAAATGAAATTTTAATCTAATTTGCTCTTAAATTAGTGTTTTTAATAACGGATTTTTTACTATTGATCAATTTGCTCGGCGCCATCATTGCAACACTGGCCGATTTATTGAAATATCCACGAGCATAAAGCCAGCGATAAATATCAGCAGCTATTGGACCGGCAGAAGAACCTCCATGTCCGCCATGTTCTACAAGAACGGTGACGATCACTTCTGGATTTTCATAAGGAGCATATGTGGTGATCCAAGCATGTGAACGATGATAATATTCCATCTCTTCTTCTTTCATCCGAACTTTTTCGCTTCTTGATATTCCAACAACTTGCGATGTACCAGTTTTACCGGCCACAGCAACCGGTACGTTTTTGCCGAAAACTGTCACTGCGGTTCCACCTGGGGTGTTACACACATCATACATTCCGGCACGAATTTCTCTTAGATATTTTGGATTATATTGTATATATTGTTGTTCCGGTTTTATGCTCTTGTTCCCGAGCTTTTTGACAAAAAGAGGGGTTGGCAAGCTAGAAGTAGCGATCAGTGAAGTGTATCTGGCTACTTGCAATGGAGTTACAAGCATATATCCTTGACCGATCGAAGTATTGACAGTCTCCCCTGGATACCATGGCTGATTATATCTTTTTTTCTTCCACTGTGAATCAGGAATGATTCCGACAGACTCACCGTACATATCAACTCCTGTTGAACCGCCAAGACCTATTTTTTTCAGTGCCGGAGCGATTTTATCTACTCCTGTAACTAAACTTTTTTTATAAAAATAGACATCCACACTTTCTTTTATAGCTTTTCTAAGATCTACAATGCCATGCCCACTGCTTTTCCAATCTCTAAATACCTGACCTCTTTTGCCAACTCTAATTGCTCCGGGACAATACTCTGATATATCCAAGATTCCCGGCATCGCTTCGTTCATGGCCAACGCCATACCCATTTTAATAGTAGACCCTGGAGGGTATGTGCCATATAAGAATTTATTGGTAAACGGATGATCAAAATTATTTTGCAATAAATTCCAATCCTTTTGACTGATACCGCTTACAAATAAATTTGGATCATAACTAGGAGTACTAACAGCTGCCAAGATTTCACCTGTCGGCTTCATAACCACTACTGCTCCGGCATCTTTGCCAAAACGTTCATAGATCATTTTTTGTAATTCCACATCAATATTCAGCACAATATTTTGATTTTCTTTAGGTGGTATTCGTCTTAAGATCTCAATCTCTTCATTGGTAGCAGTTACTTTGCTGACGATTGACCCTGGTTCACCTTGTAAAAAAGTATTATAATAACTCTCAATGCCGCTCTTGCCCGTTTTGCCTATAATTTCAGCTATTTTGTCTTTTTTATTTTCTTTCTCGTTTGTTTTGCCAATATAGCCTATCACATGTGAAGCATAATTGCTATAGGGATAAAATCTTTTATTTTCTGTTTCTACTAAAAGATTATCATTTAGACTCAGCCTGGGATATGCACTTATCATCTTGTCATATTGGATAAAATTTACTACTTTTACAAAATTATGATTGTAGTGTGAATTCTCTTTTTTGTATACTTTTAAAATCATTTCTCTATCAAGATCTGGAAAAGTTTTTACCAATTGATCAACGGCACTTTTAAACTCTTTGCTTTTTATATCCAAATGAGGTGCAATGGATACGGAAAATCCAATCTGATTCATAGCCAACAATTTTCCATTGGCATCCATTATCTCACCTCTTGCGGGTTTGATATAATATGCCTTTTCAGTATTTGCTCTAGCCAACTCTTCATAATAATAGTTTGACTTAATACTCAAATAATAGAGCCGGGCAAAAAGAATGAACCAAATAATGGCAAAAAGCCACAATACTATCTTATTTCTCGTTATAGTCATAAAACACCATCAATAAAATATCTATTACAAATGAAAAAAAGAGTATCCATGTAAAATTAATATTATGATTTGAAGTTAAAAATATTAAATCATCAATAAAAAGTACAATATAATAAGTCAGATATATAAACATTACACTGGTTACGGGTATAAACGATTTATTATGCATCCATCCTTTGATCTTTGGAAAGATAAAAAGATAAAAAAGCAACACGGCTATAATGCTGCCAAAAAGAGGCATTGAGAGGTTGATTTCCAAATTTAAAAGATAAAAACTGGAGATTATTATCAATGGGATATTTTGAGCTCTAATGCCAGTCATAAAAACATACCCTGCCACCCCAAAAAAAAATGGCAAAAAACTGTGTACCGAGACAAACATAGGGTATAAAATTACAAAAATTGTCAGGAATATACGCCATTTATAACCTATATGGTATTTAGCTTTTTTATAATAACCGTTATGCACCATTTAAGCTGCCTTATTGTTTATTAGTGAATATATAAGTGCTACTTCATTGCAAACCGGAAAATGGATACACTTGATACAATCTGCCCAAATTTTATGTTCAGGAATATTTTCTTTTTTTATCTCTTTAAATCCTAGATGTTCAAAAAACTTTGGTACATAAGTTAGAGCCAATACGTCTTGTTCTACTCCTATAGCTCTAGCTTCATCAAGACAAAAAGAGACCATTTTTGCGCCAATGCCTTTGGCTCTATAGCTTGGATGAACGATTAGGCTTCTGATCTCTGCCAATCTTTTAGAATGAATATGAAGCGCTGTATATCCGACAAGCACACCGTCATATTTTGCCAATACGTAAGATCTTATATTTGTTGCTACTTCATCTTCGCTTCTAGCCAAGATTACACCGGATTTAACATCATCTTTTATCAATTCCTGCATTGCTGCAATGTCACTTAGTGTTGCTTTTTGTAATGTAATCACGCTTCTATCCCAAAAATAGTATAAAGTATTTTTTTGTGCAGCGGATCAATGGTGTGAGACTTTAAATTACTAAACATAATAGCATTTGGAAACTCTTTTTTGAGCGCAGCCCTTTCTTTTTGATTTAGTTTATCCATCTTGGTAAATACAGTGACCAATGCCTGATCGGGACGTACTATCTTTTGCAGGTTCATATACACATCTTCATCTATTTCGGTTCGTGGATGCCTAGCATCTCTCAGATGAACAAAAAGTCGAATAGATACACGATGCCTAATAAACTCCAAAAGATTATGCTGCCATGCATTTTTCAATGTTTTAGATACCTTCGCATATCCAAACCCAGGCAGATCGACTAAACGCAAAGGATATTCTTGCATCTCGTCTTTATATGTTATATTAAAAAAATTTATCAGTTGCGTTTTGCCGGGAGTTGAAGAGCTTTTGGCTAGACTTTTTCTATTGACAAGCGTATTGATAGTGGAACTTTTACCCACGTTAGAACGCCCCAAAAATACAACTTCACTACGGTCTTCAGGCAAACTGTCAGATATACCTTGTGCTGATTTTATAAACTCTGCATGAGTTAGTTTTGGTATGCTCACTTTGATTTCCCTGATTTTTGATCTAATTGAAAAATAAATTTAACCGGTTTTTTATTTTGACTTTTTACACTCGCATTGCCGCTTTTCATATCTACACTTATAGTATCGCCTGCTAAATGTCTTTTGTTGGCAATATCATCGACTATGGCATTGCCCTGCATTAAATACTTTGATTCTTTTGGCCAATGCTTAAACACTTGCGCACTGCCCTTGTAGTGTGCTTTTGGGTCTTGGATCTCAAATGTTGCATTGCCTTTTGCTTCGTATAATCTTGTTTGATTGGCATCATCGAAAAATACAATTGCTTCATTTGCTTTCATCCAATTATGCTCATCTTGCCAAATATGTACATTTCCGCTAAATTTAACCTCTTTTTTTATTCCGCTTGCTTCAACAGCATCAGCTGTAACTTCTATTTTTTGGGCAAAAAGCAAAGTGGCAATAATTGACAAAAGTAAAAATTTAACTACCAAACGCATTATGCTTAACCCTTAAAAATATTTTTGATATTATATCATACCATATCTATATATAGAATCTATATGACTTTTAAAAACCACAGAAAAACAATATTAATTATCATTGCAAACAAATAATCCATAATCGTAATATAGGCTGCCACGGCTAAAAACTCACAGTGACGTATGATTTAAATAGCCTATTTTTTCTCTTCACTGAATATAATGGCGTGGATCTTTTGACTTTTTGCTTCTTCTTTTTGCATATCATAATCCAATTTTGCACCGCTAAATTTATTTTCTCCCATTGTAGCTACAAATGGGGTCGGAGATGTAAATGTTTTGGTTTTTGGATTATATAGAGCATCTTGTGTAGTATACACAAAGCCTCCCTTTTGAATTATCTTTACATCACCTTTTAATATTATATTATCCTTAGTATATATCCCTTTATTTGCAACAATTTCGTTTTCGCCTAGTTTTTTGTAGGTAATATGTTCCAGTGTCAATATGCCGTTTTCTTGATTCCCTGACTTGGCAAACGCTTGACTCACAACAGCAGTAGAATTGACTTCGGTTAAAACCATATTAACAAATTCCAGCTCTTTGCTATTGCTCTTTGATTTTGCTGCTGTGTCTTGAAATTTCAAATTAAATGACAATCCGATAGTAGCTAATATCATCAGTGCCACTAACCATTCGATCTTTATTACCATTGTGTTACAAATTTCTCCCAAAGCCCTTCTTCTTTGACGATATGCTCTATCATCTCTCTGACGGCTCCATCGCCTCCTTTTGTGTTAAGCTTGACATCGACTGCCTCTAATATATATTCATTTGCATCTGCCGGAGCAAACGATAGCCCTGCTGCTTCTATCATGCTTAGATCATTAAAATCATCACCGATTGCAGCTACTTGGCTTTGAACTAGAGACATATCAGACATCAAGGAAGCTAAAACTTCATTTTTATTTTTGACACCTTCAAAAAAATATTTGATTCTAAGCTCTTTGGCTCGTCTAGCGATCACTGCTGAACGACGCCCTGTAATGATAGCTACCTCTTTGCCTAATCCTATCCAGCCATCAATCCCTAATCCATCTTTAACGTTAAAAGATTTGACCTCATCTCCGCTTGCACTGTATGTGATCTTTCCATCGGTCATAGTACCGTCAACATCAAGTACCAACAATTCTATACTCATAACACGCCTTTCGTACTTGGGATTCCGGCATTTTCGTTTATTGCCACTGCTCTGCGAAGTGCTACAGCCAATGCTTTAAAAGCAGCTTCTATGATATGGTGTTTGTTTTTACCTCTATGATATGTCAAGTGCAATGTAATCGGTAAATTCATAGCAAATGCTCTAAAAAATTCTTCAACGAGCTCTACATCAAAATCGCCCACTTTGCCGCCTATTGGCAACTCAAATACTAAAAATCCGCGATTTGATATATCAATATCGCATCCTACACTTGCCTCATCCATAACCACGATTGCATTACCGTATCTCTCTATATTTTGTACCGGATATATAGCTTGATGAAGAGCTTTGGCTAGCACTATGGCTATATCTTCTACGCTATGATGATCATCTATATGCGTATCGCCATCACAAGATACTTCCAAATCTATATGCGCATGTCTTCCAAACGCATCAAGCATATGATCCAAAAAACCAACCCCTGTTGATATACTTGTCTGCCCGCTGCCATAAAGATTTAATCTGACCGCAATATCAGTCTCTTTTGTAGTTCTTTTTACCTCTATCATAATTTTCTCCTATCCTCTAATAATTATTGCATTTGCTATGCCATGATCTAACATATAATTTCTAGCTTCGTCTTCCGATGCAAATCCCATCACAAATACACGATACAAAGCGCTGCCGTCATGTGTATCAAATCTCTTTACTATAGATTTATACTTTGGATCCAAAGATGCATATCTGTCTTTAGTCTTTAGTGCTCCTTGTTCAACCTTAAATGCTCCTACTTGTATACCAAAGTTGTCAAGCAAGATCTTTTTTGGAGAATTAGCTGCTATGTTTGTATTTACATCCATTATCGGCTTAGCCGGTCTGCTATTAAAACTGACAGCTTCTATTTTTACTCTGGCCAGCCCTGTCTTATCCAACCCCAATGCTTTGCCTGTTGCATAACTGCAGTCGATTATCCTATCATCTTTGAATGGGCCCCTGTCGTTGATGCGAGCAATCTGGATTTTGCCGTTGTCAAGATTTGTTATTTTTACGACAGTATCCATAGGCCATGTTTTGTGAGCTGCTGTAAAATCATGCATATTATAGAGTTCACCGCTGCTTGTATATTTACCATGAAAATCAGGGCCATACCAGCTGGCAATTCCGCTCATCGTTTCGCCTGTCTCGATATAAGTAGGATTATATGTTTTGCCAAACACATTATAACTTCTCATTGTGGTTTTATGCCTATCCTGACTTGTAATAAATGGTTGTTTTTTATTCCATCCATATGTTCCTACAGGAGCAGAACACCCTGCAAGCCAAAACGCACTTGCTAGAATACAAATTCCAATAAACAATCTATTTGTCAAGACAAACTCCAATATCATGATTTGATAGTTAGATTATCTCTTTATTTGACTTTAATTTGGCTTTCTATCTATTTAAATTCCAAAAAGCTTATATGCATTTTTGGTAGTAATATCTACTACATCATCAACACTCATTTCGCTCAAATCCGCCATCTTCTTTGCAACAAACGTACAATAACCAGGCTCATTTCTCTCACCCCTGTGAGGATGCGGTGTCAGATATGGAGCATCTGTCTCTATGAGCAACTTATCTAATGGTATTTTTGGATAAACCTCCACTAGTTTTCTGGCATTTTGAAATGTTAGCACTCCGCCTATACCAAAATAAAAGTTATACTTTGCCAGTTTGAGCAATTCATGATCTGCATTATAGCAGTGCAAAACGCCGCCTTTTTTGCCCGCATAAGCTTGCAGTATCTCCAAACAATCATGTGATGCATCTCTTATATGAACTATGAGCGGTTTTTCATATTTTTTAGCTAGATCTATTTGGTCTAAAAACACCTTTTTTTGAAGTGCTTTTTGCGTTATTATCTCATCTTCTCCTGCCGGCAAGCGATAATAATCCAATCCGCACTCACCGACTGCTACACACTTTGGATGGACAATGTATTTCTCCAATAATGCCCTATCATAATTGATAGCGTCATATGGATGCACTCCTACGGCGAAATAGACCTCATCAAAATTCTCACTTATAGATATAGCCTTATTTAGCGTAGCCGGATCTGCTCCGGGAATGATAAATTTCTCTACTCCATTGCTTATGGCTCCAGCTATAACCTCGTCTAAATCCTCATTATATCTATTATCATCCAGATGGCAATGTGTATCTATGATCATTTATTCCTCTTTACCGATTTTATTAAATGCAATTTTATCATATTTTGTTTGCGGCATTATTTTGAGCATGTTATGCATTATAATTTCAGTTATATTTATTGTAACCAAAATATTTGACAAATACAAATTAATAATAGTATAATAAAATTTCAAATATCTTAACATAGGAGTTTGTTATGCTATTAACTAAATTTGACCCGATGAAAGATTTTAGAGACTTAGAGGAAAGAATGATGACAGCTTTTCAAATGCCGTCGCTTAATACTCTTACTAACGTCAATGGCTGGACGCCATCGGTAAATACCCGAGAAGATAATAGTGCTTATCATATAGAAGTAGATCTTCCCGGAGTAAAAAAAGAAGATATCCATGTCGATTGCAAAGACAATGTTTTAACCATTTCAGGTGAGCGAAAGACCAAAAGCGAAGTGAACGAAAAAGACTATCATAAAGTAGAAAGTTTTTATGGAAGTTTTCAAAGAAGTTTCACTTTGCCTGAAGATGCAGATGCTGACAATATCGACGCAAATTCAAAAAACGGTATGCTAGAGATCAAGATACCAAAATCCAAAAAGACCAAAAAAGAGACCAAAAAAATCGAAGTTAAATAAACTTCATATCTTGAGGGGGGGCATCTCCTCCCTCAAAAATATTTAACAAAGTAGAGCAATAATGATAATATCAAACATAGAGATTGCTGCTATCTTTGATCAATTAGCCGACTTGCTGGAAATAAAAGGCGAAAACCATTTCAAGGTCATAGCGTATAGAAATGCTGTACGTACGATCGAAAATATGGGTACTGATCTATCAAAAATGGTAAAAGACGGGGTCGATCTCTCCGAAATTCCCACAATTGGAGAACGTATTGCCCAAAAGATCAAAGAGATCATAACTACAGGCAAACTCTCAAAACTAGAAAACCTAAAAAGATCTTTTCCTCCTCATTTGCTTGACCTGCTAAATATAAAAGGCATAGGTCCTAAAAGAACCAAGATACTCTACGAAAATCTTCAAATAAACTCTTTGAAAGAATTAAAAAAAGCTGCTCTTGCTCACAAGATAAGAGGCTTGGAAGGCTTTGATGAAAAACTAGAACAGATGATCTTAGAAGGCACAATGCTAGCCAAACAAGAGGGCAAACGTTTCTTGTACTCTGTGGCCGAACCCCATGCCAATGACATAGTGACATATATGAAAAACTCCAAAGAAGCCTCAAAGGTGATAATGGCAGGCAGTTTTCGAAGAAAAAAAGAGACAATTGGAGATCTTGATCTGCTTGTCACTTCCGACGATCCTGCACTTGTGATAGACTGTTTTATACGGTATCCTGATATCAAAGAGGTTATCTCCAAAGGCATTACCAAATCAACTGTGATACTAAATAATGATTTGCAAGTAGATCTCAGATGCGTACCGGATAAAAGCTATGGTGCGACTTTGCATTATTTTACAGGCTCAAAATCCCACAACGTCACCATAAGAAAAATGGCGATAGAAATGGGGCTTAAAGTAAATGAGTACGGCATATTTAAAGGCGAAGAGCAAATAGCAGGTGCAACTGAAAAAGAAATGTATAAAACCGTAGGGCTTAGCTATATTGAGCCCGAACTAAGAGAAAACAGAGGCGAGCTCGAAGCAGCCGCAGATGGCAAGCTCCCCAATCTGGTAAATTTAGAAGATATCAAGGGTGATCTGCATATGCATACCACTTACAGCGATGGTCAAAATAGCATTATAGAAATGACACAGGCTGCAAAAAAGCTTGGATATGAATATATAGCCATCACTGACCACTCAAAACATCTAGCCATATACAACGGCATGGACGAAAAAAGATTAAGGCAACAACTAGAAGAGATAGACAAGATAAATGAAAAATTGGACGGCATCACGCTTCTTAAAAGCATTGAGGTTGATATCCTAGAAGACGGCTCGCTGGCTCTAAGCAACAATATATTAAAAGAGCTGGATCTTGTCGTTGGAGGCATGCATGACAAATTAACCCTTCCAAGAGACAAACAAACCAAAAGAATACTAAAAGCTATGGATAATCCGTATTTCAATATCCTTGCTCATCCGACAGGCAGACTGTTAGGGGAAAGAGAAGCTTGTGATATCGATATGCAACTGCTTTTCAAAGAAGTCAAAGCACGAGGATGTTTTTTGGAGATTAATGCACAGCCTAAACGTCTTGATCTTAATGATATCCATGCAAAATATGCCAAAGAAGCGGGTGTAAGATTTGCCATATCCACCGACGCGCATAATATCGCGACTTTAGAATATATGAGATACGGTCTCTTCCAAGCTAGACGCGGCTGGATAGAAAAAAAAGATGTTATAAACACACTCTCTTTGGATAAACTCAAAAAAGCACTACAAAGAATATAACCCCCTCCTCATATCTCCTCATAATCCAATTCATACATATACTCTCCAAAGTTGTGTTCTAGCATATGCTCTATCTTTTCTTTGTATTGTGCTGTACTCTTGGAATCATGAGAGAGAAACACAAATGCCACGTCAGCTTCCTTGGCATATTCCCCACTCATATCAAGTACTGAGACATTGAAAGCTTTGAGCTTTTCTTTGAGGCTATTTAGGACACTTCTGCGGCCTTTGAGTGAAGAGACATAAGGCAGTTCCATATGAATATGACAGTGGCAAATGATCATGCATTCTCCTTATATAACGATCATGTTATTATACACCTTATACAGCACTATCTAATACACTTTTAGATACTATTGCGCCCTATTTTATATCTTCTATCGTCTTGCTGTGTAAATTTTGATTCGTTTTTTAAGTTACTTTGTCCCTATAAACGACCGTCAAGAGAGATTGATATATTGAATACATTCAAGGAGTTTTAATGCTACTATTATCCACTAAAGAAGAGTGGTTTGGCAATATCAGAGGGGATGTCCTAGCCGGTATCGTAGTCGCACTTGCCCTCATACCTGAAGCGATCGCTTTTTCTATTATTGCAGGCGTTGATCCCAAGGTCGGACTGTACGCCTCTTTTTGTATCGCAACAGTTATCGCATTTGTAGGCGGACGTGCCGGTATGATCTCAGCAGCCACAGGTGCTATGGCTCTACTGATGGTGACATTGGTCAAAGAACACGGATTGCAGTATTTGCTTGCCGCGACAATTTTGACGGGTGTCTTACAGATTATTGCAGGTTACTTGAAACTTGGCGTATTGATGAGCTTCGTCTCGCGTACGGTAGTTATCGGATTTGTTAATGCATTGGCGATATTGATCTTCATGGCGCAGCTTCCTGAGCTGACAAATGTGACATGGCATGTCTATGCACTTACTGCTGCAGGGCTTGGGATTATTTATCTTTTCCCACACCTTCCTGTAATCGGCAAGGTAATCCCCTCGCCGCTAGTGACCATCATTGTCCTCACATTGGTTACTGTTGCAATGGGTATCGATGTGCGTACCGTAGGCGATATGGGAGCTATGCCAGACACTCTACCGATATTTTTGTGGCCAGAAGTTCCGCTCAATTTTGAGACACTTTCTATCATTTTCCCGTATTCAGCCGCGCTTGCTGCTGTGGGGTTGCTTGAGTCATTTATGACAGCTACCATCGTAGATGATATGACCGATACAGACAGCAACAAAAACCGTGAAGCCAAAGGACAAGGCATAGCCAACATAGCTAGCGGCTGCATCGGCGGAATGGCAGGATGTGCCATGATAGGACAATCTGTTATCAATGTCAAATCAGGTGGACGCGGGCGTCTCTCTACGCTTACTGCTGGGGTATTGCTTCTAATAATGGTAGTGTTTATGAGTGATATTATCAAGCTTATCCCGATGGCTGCACTAGTGGCTGTTATGATCATGGTATCTATAGGGACATTTAGCTGGCCTTCGGTTAAAGGACTTAAAACTCTTCCTTTATCCACAAATCTGGTTATGATCACGACTACTGCTGTTGTCGTTGCGACTCACAACCTAGCCCTTGGAGTACTTAGCGGAGTATTATTGGCATCGCTTTTCTTTGCAAACAAGATCAGCCATTTCATGTACTGTGAAAAGTCGTTTGAAGAGGCTAGCGATACCCGTATTTATAAATTTGTCGGGCAGATCTTCTTTAACTCTGCTGATCGTTTTGCAGATGCATTTGACTACCGCGAAGATGTAAAAAATGTCATTATTGATATGTCACACGCTCACTTTTGGGATATTACTGCTGTTTATGCACTAGACAAAGCAGTCATCAAGCTTCGCAACATGGGCAAAAATGTAGAGGTAGTCGGACAAAATCAAGCGACTAGAACTATCATCGACCGTTTTGGTATCCACGATAAACCAACCGAGATAGAAAAAGTAATGGGAGGGCACTAAGCCTTCTTGTTATTTTTTACAAACATACCTCTAAAGCCAAAAAGCATAACTGCCAGCACCAAGGCCGCACATCCTACTCCTATAAATAAAATATCACTTCCATAATTATCCCATATCATACCTGCTGCTGTTAGAGAAATAAGAGTGGCTAGGCCTACAAATAAATAATATACCCCATATGCAGTAGCCTTTAGTTTGGCAGGTGCTACATCAGAAATAATAGCTTTTGCCAATGCATTAAATCCGCCTGCAAAAAATCCATATATCCCAAATCCTATCCATGAGCCTAGCGGCGTATCTGATGCCATCATCAAAGCCCCTGCTCCAAAAGCTGCATAAACGACAGCCAACAGTGCCGCTTTGCCATGTTTGTCTGCCATTTTACCAATGGGAATTGCAAATATGGATTGTGTTATATTGTAGAATGCATATGCAAGCGGTATCATAAGTATAGATATGCCGTCGCTGCTTGCTTTTAATATCATAAATGAATAATTCATGGCTACTAAGCTAAACAATGCCTGGAACACTACTAGCATATAAAACTCTTTTGGCAACGCTGATGGCGTGAAACTATTTATTGGAGACGGTTCGAACGAGACATCGCTCACAAAATAGATGAGGATAATCAGAGCTATCATCCCAGGCACAAAACTAAGAGCAAATATGAGTCGGAAAGATGCTTCACTCTCACCAAAATACCACAAAAGCAAAAATGCAGCCAAAGAGCCAGCAACTGCGCCTGCACTATCCATCATCTTGTGAAATCCAAATATAAAACCGCTTGATTTTTTGTGTGTAAATGCAGATATCAAAGCATCTCTAGGTGCAGCGCGTATCCCCTTGCCTATCCTATCTCCTAAGCGCACTACTCCTATCATCAATGAACTTGCGGCAAAAAATGCCAACGGCTTGATGAGATTTGACAATCCATATCCGATAACAGTTATCTTTTTTCTGCTTCCAAGGCGATCTGAGATAAATCCTGAAAATGCAATCAGAAGTGCTACGCCAAACTCTGCAATGCCTTCTATGAGACCAATCTCACCTTTGGTGGCATGTAAATATCTATCTAAAAATATAGGCAAAAGCGGCAATATCATCTCTGTAGCAAAATCAGTAAAAAAGCTATTTGCTCCAAGGGCGACTATGTTTTTATTGATAGGATTATTTTGGGATGTTTTATTCTCTTGTGGCACTGCACTCTCCTAATCTAGTAATATATTATATCACCAAATAAATAGTAAAAAAACAAAATAAATAATAATTATGTAAATATATAAATATTTTATGATTACTTAAGTGTAATTGGAGTAGATTTAGATTATAAAATATTTAAGGAGACAAAAATGGGTATCTTAGCAACATTAATAGTAGGTTTGATCGCAGGGTGGCTTGCGGGTCTTATGATGAGAGGCCGCGGATTTGGAATTATTGGCGACATAGTAGTTGGTATTCTTGGCGCTTTTCTAGGCGGCTATATCTTGCCTGCTATTGGATTTACCCCTGGCGGCGGGATGATCTCGGCCATCATCACAGCTACTATCGGTGCTGTGATCTTGCTTTTTCTTATAAGTTTGTTCAAGAGAGGCTGATGCGGCCAAATACAATCTAGCTTAAAACTATTTACATATCACAAGAAGGCATAATATGAAAATTATAACATCTATTATTCTATATTTTTTGATTGGCTTAACAACTCTGCACGCCAACGACCATCATAAAGTGGTTTTTGATCTGACAAGTGGCCAAGATATTATTGTTGAAAAAGCATTATTTAACATTATCAAAAACATCAAGTCATATTATAAACAAAAAGATATCGATGTAGCCGTAGTCATATCGGTAGATTCGTATAAATATTTCGTCAAAGATATCAAAAACTCCCCATATAGCGATGATAGTGATATCATAGCACTCCAGCCCAAGCTAGAGCCGAAATTGCAAGAATTGCATGACAAATTCAAGGTTAAATTCTATATGTGCTCATTCGGCATGACAAGCAGAGATATACCAGAAGAGTCGCTTTATAATTTTGTGAAAGCAGAAAAAACCAAAAGCATTTACCTCATCGAATTGCAAAACGACGGCTATGCATATATCCCTATCCATTAGAGTTGTTACCAATATGTAATACTTTTTTGATAAATTTTCAATGTTCCAATAATCCCCTATAGGAACAATACTCCTCTTCTGTTCTCATGCGGTCCCCATGAGAATATATATATCTTCCTTGTTCCCATTTATCCTTTTGTGGGAACACACAATAATCAAACTGCATTTATTATATTTTACTTAAGTAATTCTAATTAGATAAAATATTTACCAATATATAAGTTTAACTTGTTATAATTCTAATCTATTTTGTCGCTTTCTTATCTATGATTCAATCAAATTTATTTATATTTACCGCGAACTAAATCAATATGATTGCTCGTTGGTCATGCGACCAAAAGATCGGTCTTTAAGATTCATCTTTTGCTATAAATTACAATATAAGGAGAAAAATATGTCAATACATAATATTTCAATAAAAACAAGACTCAAAGTTTTGGTTAGACTTCTACGCAACAACGAACTATTCGATGTCGCATGTTCTAAATCTGGATTGGCAATCAATGATGCCAAAAGACTTTTAGATCGACACTACGTGATAAGCAGATAATGCTTATTGCACTCAATAATTAACATCCACCCTCACACATTATTTCATGCCGTTTCGTCATCCTCGCGAAGGTGGGGATCCATTTGTCCTGATAAAAGCAGCCTGCCACCATTAGTTTAATGCAAAATCAAAATCGATATGTCAATCCTGCGCTCACCATATGGAGTGTATCATTCCAAAAATAATCACTTCCCCCGATAAGTGCACCTGTATGCTCAAAATAATCTTTGTTTAATAATCTCATATAGTCAATGAACATCGAAATGTTTTGTGTCAAAGCATATGAAATGCCAAAACCCCCTTGAAATTGATTTTTATCGAGCCAATCGCCATAATCGTCATCGTTTAGTGTCACATTACCATAGCCAAACAATGCATAAATATCCAGCTCTTCTGTCAAAGGATACATCGGTTTTAAATAAAATCCCCAAGCTTTGAGATTATCCCCGTTTGCCCCTTTATCAAAATCACTATATGGCACACCTCCGGCATAGCCATTCTCTGTATAAGACCATCCATTATCGCCGTAAGACTTCCAATATCTTCCTTCCAATGCAAAATATGTATTGATCTTGTATCCAAGCTGTACCATTACAGTGTCATAATCTATCTTTTGGATTCCATCAAATACCAGGTAGCCGCCATAATAATGTCCGCTAGAATTCTCTCTCAATCTTCCATAGCCATAAGCAAGCCCTAGATAAAAACCATTATCACTAGAAACTTGCGCCACTGGTTCGACGACTGGATCTATATTGCCATCTGCTACTGCAAATGTACCCATTGTGGCAACCATTGATAGTATAAACTTTTTCATTGGGACTCCTTGCTTTTATTGGTTTGTAAAATTAACTTATCTTATTGTATCGTAATTAATAAAAGTTTTGATGTAATCGTTTTGCAATAGATTTCTAGTATATTTACAATCGTTTACTATTTAGAAAAATACAAGGAGACAATATATGTCAATACAATCTATAAAAAATATACCGACAAGAACAAGACTCAAGGTTTTAATCAGGCTTCTACACAACAACGAACGATTCGATATCGCATGTTCCAAATCTGGATTGGCGATCAATGATGCCAAAAAACTTTTAGATCGACACTACTTGATAAGCAAATAATGCTTATTAGACTCAATAATTAATATCCCTCCCCTCATTATTTTCATTCCGTTAGTCTTCCCGTACTTGATACGGTACTATGAAATCAAGATAAGCAACCTATCCCTATTATTTTTCGTCCACCTCGTCATCCTCGTGCTTGACACGGGGATCCATTTATCCTAATTAAAGCAGCTTATCGGTGTTTTTTTGAATTACAGTATAGGTGCCAGGTGATGTTAATGGCATTCTTTCCTCGCCCAAAGGCTACAAAGAAAAAATATCATAACTCGAAAGAGAAGTTTGCAAATACCCCTTCGACACTTTGTGCGGTTTTATAGCTAGTACGGAGTACCTTTACTTGTTTGGTCATCATATCGCATACGGCTATTCGGAAGCTCATACCCATTTGCGGCTCAACTATGCAGATGATCTTTCCTTCATACTCACGTGTGGCGTGGACGATACCCTGCAGCTTGGGAAAAAAGTATTTGGGATAGCTCAGCGGTGTGATCTCTACGATCTTGGTAGTATCGCGTTGCTTAAGTGTATCTAGTATAAGCTGTGCATCCTCAAAGCTCTCAAACTGTACACACCAATCATCAAAAACCTTATTGAAACTCTTTAGATCTTCATCCAAAAAGCCTCCTGCAAGTGATTGTAAAGCAAAAATTCCCATTCATTTCATCCTATTATAAAGGCGGAATTTTAACATAATTCGCTGGACTGAAGAAGCAAAATACACACAAGGATTGAATTAGTGCTTTTTTGGACATTGGGAGATACTTTGATAGCTTCTCTTATCCACATTATTTTCATTGCATAGTCATACCGTACTTGATACGGGGATCCATAATATCATGATAAGCAGCCTAGTATAATTCAATATCCACTGTCTATATTGTTCTCAATAAAATAATTACCATCAAACGATACCTAAGTCTTACATTAAAAATGTATAATATTAAAAAGGGATAAATCAGGATTGCGTATAGAGATGATTAATAAATATAAAGTTGGTAGCTTATTTGCTGGTGTGGGCGGTGTATGTCAAGCATTTAAAGATTCCGCATGTGATGTTATTTGGGCCAATGAAATTGACAAAAACGCATGTATTACCTACAGATTAAATCATAAAGACACAGATCTAAAAGAAGGCGATATCCAAAAATTATCTAAAGATAATTTAGAAAAAATTGATATATTGACGGCGGGATTTCCTTGTCAGCCTTTCTCTCAAGCTGGCCACGGCAAAGGCTTTGCTGATGAAAGGGGACAACTATTTTTTGATGTAGTTAGGCTATTAAAAGATTTGCAGCCATCAGCATATTTTTTAGAGAATGTCAAAACATTGGCTAACCATGACAAAGGCAATACTTTTAATGTTATAAGAGAAGAACTTAAAGATGCAGGGTATTCTTTTATACCATTCGTTTTAAATGCTTCTGAACACACAGATATCCCACAAGGACGTGAACGGATTTATATAGTTGGATTTAAAGGAGAGGAGTCTTATTCTTATGAACATCCAATCAAAATAAATGATTTAAAGCATGATGATAAATGTCTTTTCTCATCATCGTTCAACATACCTGACAAATTAGATTGTGCACCTCAGAAAGTCAAATCTTTTTTGGATAAATCAACAGTTGCTCCAAATGATATATATAATAACCCGGATAATAAAATACACCAAAGAGTTATTGATGCTGCGGTGAATGAAGATACTGTATATCAATATAGAAGATATTATGTCCGTGAAAATAAATCCAGTGTTTGTCCAACATTGACAGCGAATATGGGTGGTGGTGGACACAATATACCTATTATTCTCGATGATGGAATACCTAGAAGATTGACACCTAAAGAATGTTTTAATCTACAAGGCTTCCCAAGAAATTTTAAGCTTCCAAATGACATTGCTCGAGGCCAACTATATAAACAGGCGGGTAATTCTGTGGTTGTACCTATGGTTCAAAGAATTGCACAAGAGATGGTGAGAGTGCTGGATGAACATAGAGATAGTTAACCCAAATATAAGTAACTTTATAAAATCATTACGAGATGTTGGATATACATTTGAAATAGCTGTTGCGGATGTTTTGGATAATAGTATTTCAGCAAATGCGTCAGAAATTAAAATCCATACTGTCCCACAACCAGAAATTATTTTTTATATGCTGGATAATGGTGATGGTATGTCAGAAAGCGAACTCACTGAAGCAATGCGGTTGGCTACTAAAAATCCACAAGATAAAAGAGATAAGAAAGATTTAGGTAGATTTGGGCTTGGCTTGAAAACCGCTTCTTTTTCTCAATGTAAAAAATTAACGGTTTTATCCGTAAAAGACAAAGTATTTTCTGCAAAACAGTGGGATCTGGAACATATATCCAATGAAAATGAATGGCAGCTAATAACACCAAGTATTGATGATTTGAAAGATTTGCCCATGGTAAATGAACTTCTTTTGAAAGATCATGGCACCTTAGTTATATGGCAAGATATAGATCGATATAAACAAAAAGATTTCTCTGAAAAAATTGATAAACTAAGAAAACATTTATCACTGGTATTCCACAGATTTTTAGAAGGATCTGATACTTTTCATAAACTAAAAATATCAATTAATGAAAATCCTCTAAAAGCCTTTAACCCATTTAATGCAAACCATATTGCAGCAGTAGAAAAAACCTCAGAAAAAATAAAAATCCATGATTCTGTAATTAAAATTACCCCTTATATTTTACCTCACCATAGCAGGATATCTCAACAAGAATGGGATGAATATGCAACAGAAGACGGTTATATAAAATCACAAGGATTCTATTTATATCGTGCAAATCGATTATTGATTCATGGAACCTGGTGGGGCTTGCATAAAGCAACCGATGCTCATAAATTAGTGAGAATAAGAATTGATATATCTAACGATCAAGACAATTATTGGGGTATAGATATCAAAAAATCAACGGCAAATCCAATACCTGAGCTTAAAAAAGATTTAAAAAGAATTATAGCCGAAGTCACTAAGGAAGGGGCAAAGCCTTTTACAGCAAGAGGCAGAAAAATTAAAGATAAAACTACTACTAAATTTTGGCAAACTGTGCCAGTAAATGATGAATTACGGTTTGGACTCAACAAAGAGCATCCCATATATCAGCAATTGGTGAATTCTCTATCTAAAGACAGCTTGTATTTATTAAATATATACCTGAAAGGCATAGAAGCTTATCTGCCACTTGAATCAATTCAAGCTCACTTGCAACAAAATCCGCACGAGATAAAACAAAAAGAAGCATTAACAGAGGATGATATAAAAGAGTTGGTATTAAAACTTAAATCTTCGGGCTTGAATGATGAATATATTGAAAGTCTATTAAAAACAGAAATGTTTCAAAACTATAAGGAGTTATTAGCAGATGAGCAGCTATCAAAGAATTAAAAACTTTATATTTGGCAAATTGCAAGACAAGCAAACTGAAATAGGTATTTTAGAGACTGACGATATTGAAAAAGAAATTTCTAATACAAAAGATCTTATTGAAAAATTGGGGATAGAAACTTTTGCTCAACTATTATCTGCAGAAAGCCTATCTAATCTCAGCAATGAAGACTTTGATAGAATGAAAAAGGAACTAGAGACTCATTTTGATGTAAAAATGAAAGAAGGAATTTTAATTCAAGGAGAAGAACAGCAAAACAGAGATACAACATGGTGGACAGGAGAGAAGAAACAAAAAACAGACACTTACTATTGGGGCAGATATAAAAAATACTTAAAGAAGTCATTACCTGATGATGTTATTAGGACTATTGATACTGACACAGACATTGTAATGAACAATATTGAAAATCCTGATATCGATACCTTTAATAGATATGGAATGGTAGTGGGTCATGTGCAATCAGGGAAAACAGCTAACTATTCTTCTTTAATTTGTAAAGCTGCTGATGCAGGATATAAATTCATAGTTGTAATTGCAGGTGGAATAAATAATCTTAGAAACCAGACACAAGAAAGAATTAACGAATCATTTATCGGAAGAGACAATAATGGGAATCAGGTCGGTGCAGGAAAAGGGAATTCGACTTTAGACAAATTGCCAATTAGTTTAACAACGGTAGAAAGAGATTTCAATAACCAAGATGCTGATAGAAATTCCCAAGGTTCAAACTTTGATAACACCAGCACTCCTATTGTACTTGTTATAAAAAAGAATACCAGTACTCTGAAGAATGTTATTAAATGGCTTGAAAGTCAATATAAAAATAAAATTGACAAGCATGCAATGCTGATGATTGATGATGAGTCTGATTATGCTTCAATCAATACAAAAGAGGAAGAAGACCCAACCGCAATCAATATAAAATTAAGAAAATTGTTGAGTTTGTTTAATAAAAGCTGTTATGTTGCGTATACTGCCACACCTTATGCAAATATATTTATTAATCATGAAGCCGGACATGTAGAGGTTGGACGTGATCTATTCCCAAAAGACTTTATTTATTCTCTTGATGCTCCAAGTAATTATTTTGGTGCAAGAAAAATATTTTTGGATTCCAATCAAAAACACTTGATAGAAATTGATGATTATCTAGATGATATTCCAGAAAAACATCCTAAAGATTTTCCTTTATTGTCTATCCCAGAAAGTTTATATGAAGCGATGCGTATGTTTTTGTTAAATATAGCAATAAGGACTTTTAGAGGACAAGGAAATCAACATAATAGCATGTTGATTCATGCAACTATGTTTACGCTTGTACATCAAAGATTTGCCTTGCATGCAGAATCTTATATTGAAGATATAAAAAGAGATATTGATGCATATGGCAAACTTCCAAATGCAACACAACTCAGTCCTTTAATAAACATTGTTAAAAATACATTTGACAATAGAAATGATATTAAAAATAAACCTACTTGGAGCGAGGTGCTGGATACTCTGTGTGATATTATTGGATCAGTAGTTGTTAGGGAGGTTCATCAAAGCACTAGTGTTCCGTTAGAGTATCGAAAAGACAGAGTAACAAATGCAATTGTTGTAGGGGGTACAAGTGTAGCAAGAGGATTTACTTTGGAAGGATTAAGTGTAAGCTATTTTTTAAGGAATACTGTCTTTTATGATACTCTTATGCAAATGGGAAGATGGTTTGGTTATCGAACAAATTATGAAGACTTATGCAAAATATATATGTCCGATACGATGATTGATAATTTTGCGCGTATTATTGAAGCTACTGAAGACTTGATTCAGGATTTCAAGCTTATGTCAGAAGCTAAAAAAACACCAAATGATTTTGGGCTTGCTGTTAAGCAACACCCTGATAGTGCTTTACAGGTAACTGCACGAAATAAACAAAAGAATGTGCAAGAGTTTATTTTTAATATGAAGCTTGATGGGCAATCCAAGGAAACAAGCTGGTTATCAAATAATAATGAAGATAAAAAAGATAATTTAAGAACAATAGAAAGTATAGTAAAAGTGTTAAATAAAAATTATACTAAAGAAGTTATAGGAAATGATATTTTTTGGCGTGATATACGTAAAAATATTATTATTGACTTTTTAAATCAGTTCAAAGTATATCAGACTGATGCATTGGGGATCAGTGCCAGAATGCCTATTGCATTCGTAAAAAAATATGCTGAAACACGAAATGTTGACTGGGATATTGCTTTATATAGCGGGAAAGGAACGGAAGAAAATATTGATACTGTGTTTTTCAAAAGAGAAGGGAGAAAGGCCGAAATAAAACATGATTATATCGAAATTCAAAATAGACAAGTATCTACTGGAAACTCGGAATCAATATCTCTAAATGCTAAAATCAGAAAAGAACTTGGTAGTAATCGTAAAAAAATCAGACAAAGATTGACAAAGCCTTTACTTATGCTTCATATTCTGGAAACACCTGTAGATAAACGATTGGCTGCTTTTGGAGTCAGCTTTCCTGGCGATGTCTTAAGCAAGCAGGAAACAATAAATTTGAAAATCAATACAGTTTATTATAAAAATTTATTAGAAGAATTAAACTTGGAGAGTAAATCAGATGATTAGTAATGTAAATCCATGGTTAAACATGAAAGAGTCCTCTCAAAGAAGAATAGAATCTATAACAAATCATAATTTATTTTGGATAACAGATTTGGAGGGAAAATATGGTTTTTGTCTGCAATCAAGAAACCCATTCACAAGTATTAGATCTCCTGCTAACCTCAATGGTGTATCAATATTAAAAAGAAATTCTGTTTATAACTATGGTGAGTTGTTTTTAATTTTAAACAACAAAGAAGATTGGCAAATCTTTCACTCATTGTGTGAGGATTTGATATCAATTACACATAAATATGGCAATGACGAAGCAATGATTGGAGCCGTTGAAATCCGATTAAAACGATGGCAACAGCTTTTAAAGCAGGATAGAAATCAAGATATGAGTCTAGAAAGACAGATGGGTTTATTTAGTGAACTCTTATGTTTAAAAGATATTGTGACACCAAAGGTAGGATTGGAACAGGCGATTATTTCATGGGTCGGTGCTGATTTTGATAAACAGGATTTTTTGTTGGATAATGCAATCATCGAAGTAAAATCATACAGAACCACTAAATCACCATTAATTAATATTTCTTCTCTACAGCAATTGCATAGCGATAAAGAACCTATATATCTTTTGACGTATAGTTTAATGCAATCAGATAACGGAGTATCTGTTGACTCCCTTGTTAATGAAATAGAAATTTTGCTTGAAGATGAACCTAAAGAGTTACAAAATGTATTTGATAATAAACTTTTGGAATACGGGTTTATCCCTGAAATAGTAAAAACACCATTTTTCAAATTTTTAGTAGATAAGAATAGAGCATTCTTTGTATCAGATAAATTTCCTAAAATACTGCCTTCTCATGTAAAAAGCCAAATTACAAAAGTCAAATACACAATTGATTTACTCCAGTGTTCTGAATTTGAAATAGAAATAGATTCAATGATTTAAAAAGGAAGAAAAAATGATAAGCCTAGAAGAGTTTCATCAAGATTTTTTACAATCTATACTTTCGGATGCCGAAAGCAGAGGTCTAATGAGATCAAAATCATTTTTTGAAAATGTATGTGAAGAACTCTTAACGACAGGTGATTTAACCAATAATTATACTGAAGCTGAATATAAGAAAACGGGCATAGAGGTTCACGGGTATGATTATGACGAAGAACGACAAATATTGTCATTGTTGGTCCATCAATTTTTTCAAGAAGATGAACTTCAAACTCTGACTAAAAATCAAATTGATGTGAAGTTTAAAAGACTCAGAACATTTTATACAAAATGTTCTGAAGGAATTTATGAACAAATGGAGCCAGCCTATGAATCTTACTCTATGGCATATAATATATTTCAATGGATCAATGATCGGAAGATAAACAGGGTAAGACTTGTCTTGCTTACGGATGGAAAAGCTACAAGGAATCTAAAAGAATTGCCATCTGAAACTATTGATGGTATGGAATTGGAATTCCGTGTTATTGATATAGAATATCTATATAAAATTTATTTGTCAGAAAACAACAGCGGCGATTTTGATGTAGATGTCAAAATCCCTTGTTTGCAAATAAATACTCCTTCAAATGAATATCAGGCATATTTATCCTATCTCTCAGGAGATACATTGGTTAATATATATGAAAAGTTTGGACAAAAACTATTTGAGCAGAATGTAAGAACTTTTTTACAGTTTCGGGGCAATGTAAATAAGGGGCTTCGCAATACGATTGAATATAGCTCTGAAATGTTTTTTGCATATAACAATGGTATTACGGCAACAGCAACAGGTGTAGAAATTGATGATAGCAATAATATTACAAAGATTAAAAATTTTCAAATTGTGAATGGAGGGCAGACTACATCAGCAATTTATGCAGCAAGCAAGAATTCTAAACTTGATGTGTCTAACGTAACTGTCCAGATGAAATTATCTGTTGTGAAAGACAATGAAAAACAAAATGATTTTGTTTCAAAAGTATCTGAATATGCAAATACACAAAATAAAATTAATCAATCTGACTTTTTTTCAAATAGTCCTTTTCATAAAGAATTTAAAGATTATTCAAAACGTGTGTGGGTATCTGCAACAGGTGGCTCTCAAAGAAGAACACATTGGTTTTATGAACGTGTTCGAGGTGAGTATCTAAATGAACAAGCATATCTAACAAAATCACAAAAAGATCAGTTCCAGTTAGAAAATCCAAAACATCAACTTATAGATAAAACATTTCTGGCAAAAAGTGAAACTGTATGGCTTGAAAAACCATATATCGCTTCAAAAGGAGCACAATATAGTTTTTCTGAATTTGCAAAAATAATCACAGATAGACTTGAAAAAGACAATCTCTCTATTACAGAAAAATATTTCAAAGATTCTATATGCCGCATTATTATCTTTAGATCAATTGAGAAAATGATATCACAGGCAAGTTGGTATAATGGCGGTTACCGTGCGCAGGCTGTTGCTTATGCTATAGCTTATCTCTCATATATCATTGAGCAAAAGAATAAATTTTTGAACTTTGATATAATATGGGAAAATCAAAAGTTGCCAGAACAGTTATTGGATATATTGAAAGTGATTGCAGAAGCAGTATATGATAATATTACTAATCCACCTGAAGGTAATGCTAATGTCGGGCAATGGTGTAAAAAAACCTTGTGCTGGGATGAAGTTAAAAAGTTAGAGTTAGATCTTGATATTTCAGATGATCTTTTGATAGACAAAGAAGGACAGAAGTATAATAAAAAAGAAGCGAAAAAGGAAAAAAAGCTAGATACGGACATTGAAATACAATCTTTTGTAATTAACCTAGACAAAGAAAAATGGAAAAAATTACTTGAGTATTATCAAAAAGATGAACTGAAATTTACAATTTCACCAATGCAGACGGACATCCTAACAAAATATGTTTTAGGATACATATTACCTCCCTCGCCAAAACAAGCAAAAATATTATATCAGCTTTTCTATGATGCTATAAATGATGGATGTATTTTATAAAATAAAAATTATTATCTAGAAAGTACTCGAATAATTTTTTCGATGCATTTATCGGTATTTTTAAAAATTTCTTTACTCCAAAAACGTAATACTATCCAGCCTTCATCTATTAGTTTTTGATTCACCTGTTTGTCTCTTTCGATATTCCGGTTGATTTTTGGTATCCAGTATTCTACATTTGTTTTTGGTATATATTTATCTTCTCTTAGATACTTGCCATGCCAAAATTCACTGTCAACAAAAACTGCAATTTTTTTGCCAATAAAACAGATATCAGGTTTTCCAAAAATTTTTTTACAATTTTTTCGATATCTATAACCTTGCTCCCACAATGCTTTTCTTAATATGAGTTCAATTGAAGTGTCTTTACTTTTGATTCGCGACATATTCTCTGAACGACTTATTGGTGTATTTTTCATATGTAAATAATTACCTATTTATTGATGACCATACTATAAATAAAGTCATGTATCCATATTAAGTTCATGATAATGGAGACAGACTACTTCTCAGCAGACTTCCTTTAATGGAAACATTGTATCGAAATTTTATTAGTTAGCAAATGATTTGATGATAAAAATTATGTGATTGTATTATATAAATGTAGGTGGCGGACAGTGAGGGATTCGAACCCTCGGTACAGTTTCCCGTACGCATCCTTAGCAGGGATGTGGTTTCAGCCAACTCACCCAACTGTCCGTGTTTTTGTGGATGTGATTATACTTGCTTTGACTTAAATCAAAGCTTAAATAACCTGTGAAATTTAAATAAAAAACTTAAAAATTTATAGTATCATTGCAAATAGCATAAAACAAAGGGGAAATTGATGGCTAAATACACACCGCTTATCATCTTGGCTATTTTTGCAGTAGCATTCTATATAATGGGAAAAGGCATGAGCGACATAGTAGATATGACTAAACCTCCACAAGAGCAATCAAGCTCTGAGCCTAAAACGAATCCATAACTTTCAATATCTTTTCGACCTTCGCAGCCGGATCTGCGTCTTTGTAGATCGGTCTTCCGACTACTGGAAAGTCGACTTTTTCTTCATGAGCCAGCTGCAAAGTAGCTACGCGGCTCTGATCTCCTGCATCTTCGCCAAACGGACGGATGCCGGGGCAAAGCGTGAGGAAATCATCTGAAGTGATCTCTTTTATAGCCCTGCTCTCAAATGTACTGCACACCACTCCATCAAGCCCGTTTTCATAGCTCATTCGCGCGAACTGTGCAGCTTTTTCTATAATGCTTTTTTCATATATGGATTTGAAATTATCTTCATCAAACGATGTAAGAGCTGTCACTGCCAGCACCAAAGGCCTATTTGGGATATTTGACAATCTCTCCATGACAGCCTTCATAGCCATACTCCCTGCGCTCGCATGGATATTGAACATATCTACACCCAGATGGGCTATCTCTTCGGCCGCATCAGCCATAGTGTTTGGTATATCATAAAGTTTGAGGTCCAAAAATATCTTGGCTTGAGGATTGATGGCTTTGATCTCGTCTATGAAATCTCTACCGTCTCTTATGAAGGTGCGAAAACCGACTTTAAGCCACAATGGATAGTCACATGTAGCTCGTACTAGAGCAAGATTTTGGGATGTTGACGGCAGATCAAGAGCGACACATAATTGCATAAATAGACCCTTTTAGGTAATAATAGGTATAATAATAACCTAATTTGACTAAAGGATAAAAACCCATGTTTGGTAAAAAACTAAAAGCTTATAATCTAACTACTGATGAGCTATCAACTCTTCAATACGCCAAGATCACTACAAATAAAGGTGTAATGTGGGTCAAACTATACCCTGATGAGACGCCAAATACTGTAGCTAACTTTGCTCACTTGGCTGAAGACGGATTTTATGATAATTTGAAATTTCACCGTGTAATAGCCGGCTTTATGGCACAAGGCGGATGTCCTCATTCTGGACCAACAGGCAATGCTAGAATGGCAGGTACAGGCGGACCGGGCTGGGCTATTGAGTGTGAAACTGATACTGCCAAGCACAGACACGCTAGAGGTGCACTATCTATGGCACACGCTGGACGCAATACAGGCGGCAGCCAGTTTTTTATCACTTTTGTACCGACTCCGCATCTTGACGGTGTGCACACTGTTTTTGGCGGTATAGAAGAAGAGGATGTTGAGAGCTTCATGACACTTGACAGTATCGCACAAAATGATATAATTGAATCAATAGAGATTTTTGCTACGCGTTCATAATTAAAATTAAGGAGGCACGATGTATGGATTTTATCGTATATCAGTTGCAGTACCAAAACTGTTTTTGGCAAATACGGCCAAAAATTCACAAAATATCATAGATCTTGTCTCTAGCTCACCGGATTCTAGCATCATGCTGTTTCCGGAGCTTTGCCTCACCGGATACAGCGTAGGCGATCTCTTTTTCAATCAAAATCTATATGACAATCAAATAAATGCCCTGCAATCCATTCTAAATTCTACAAAAAACAATACCGCTATCATAGTGATCGGTATGGCGATATTAGATGCCAATCGCCTATATAATTGCGCAGTGGTTTTGCAGCAAGGCAAGATATTGGGAGTGGTACCAAAAACCTACCTACCCAATAAAAAAGAATTTTATGAAAAACGCCATTTTATTAGCGGCAAAGAGTGCATAGGTCATACTATAGAATTATGCGGCCAAGAAGTGCCATTTGGCGTGGATCTGCTCTTCAAAGATGACCATGATCTATGTTTCGGGATAGAGATATGTGAGGACTTGTGGGCACTCACTCCTCCTAGTAATCAAATGGCCACAAACGGTGCTACACTGATACTCAATCTATCAGCCAGCAATGAACTGATAGGCAAATCATCATATCGCCAAAGCTTAGTAGAAACCCAAAGCGCCAGAGCCATGTGTGCTTATGCATACTCTTCTAGCGGGGTCGGCGAATCTACGGGCGATACCGTGTTTGGCGGGGATGGCATGATAGCCGAGTATGGCTCATTACTGGCAAGGACTCAGAGATTTGAGAGCGAAAGTCAGCTCATATCCGCTGAGGTGGATCTGCAAAAACTAGCATGGCTTAGACTGAGCGAAACATCTTTTGGAGATGGGAGCAGAACTGCGACTAGAAACATCAAATGCGCTACTCCTCCAATGCCAGATAAACTAACTAGAGCCATTGATCAAAATCCGTTCGTACCATCTAATCCTGTACTCAAAAACGAGAGATGCAGTGAGATAGTCCATATTCTCAGCCATGGGCTTATAGGGCGAATGCAGCGAGCACGTATCAAAAAAGCGGTCATTGGAATATCCGGCGGATTGGATTCAACTTTGGCACTTTTGGCTGTCAATCATGCGTTTCATATGATGAAATGGGATAAAAGTGACATAATAGCCATAACCATGCCCGGATTTGGCACTACTAGCCGTACAAAAAACAATGCTGTATTGCTCTGCGAAGCTTTGGGCCTAAGCCCAAGAGAGATACCAATTGGTGATATCGCCCTGGGGGAATTTGAGGCTATAGGCCATGACAAAGACCAGCATGATGTGACATACGAAAACGTACAAGCCAGGATCCGCACATCTACGCTCATGAACATAGCCAACAAAGAAGGCGGCCTAGTCATAGGCACAGGAGATATGAGCGAAATTGCCCTTGGATGGAATACGTACAACGGAGACCATATGAGCATGTATGGGCTCAATAGCGGAATACCCAAAACTCTCATCAAGTACCTCATCGAATATTTTCAAGATGATAAAAAAATCGCAGATATCTTGCAAGACATACTAGATACTCCTGTATCTCCTGAACTTTTGCCGTCACACAATGACAATATAACCCAAGAGACAGAAAAGCTGATAGGTCCTTATGAATTGCATGATTTTTTCTTGTACCATATGCTCAAATACGGAGCAAAGCCAAGCAAAATACTCTTTTTGGCCATTCATGCATATCAAGGCAAATATGATCAAGAGACAATCAAAAAATGGCTCAGAGTATTTTTAACTAGATTTTTTACTCAGCAATTCAAACGAAATGCAATGCCAGACGGTCCAAAGGTGGGCATGATAAGCCTAAGTCCAAGAGCTGATTGGCGTATGCCAAGCGATGCTGACCTTAGCGAATGGCTTGAGGATCTAGAGTAAACTATTTGTCGTCTCTCTTTTTTTGGAGATATTCATAAATGGCTTTTGCCTCTTGAGGTGTGAGAGAGTATGTAGGCATCACATCATGGGTCTTGTTGATACTGATGATGATCTCTTGCAAACTTTTTGTATTGATATTTGGACTGTGTATCTCGATCAAGACATCTTTTTTGGTTTTTTTATCTTTTTTATAATATTGTCCTATAAATTTACCTTCGCCTTTTTTGCCGTGGCATTTGGCGCAGCTAATGCCTCTAGGGTTGTCGTAGAGCATTTCTCCGTATTCGTAAGTCGACATGAAATCTTCTTGTGCCGTCAAAAACAGAGGGATCAAAAACAGTTGCCATTTCGTCAATTCCATTCTCCTAAACAAATTTCGATATAATATCAAAAACAATGTAAAGAGAGTATGATGCAACTCATTGACGGAAAAGCACTAGCGAACAAAATACACACCCAGATAGCTTCAAAAGTATCAAAGCTAAAAGAAGAAAAAAACATTATCCCTGGACTTGCAGTGATACTAGTTGGTGACAATCCAGCTAGCCATGCTTATGTAAAAATGAAAGCCAAGGCTTGCAAAGAAGTCGGTTTTTATAGCATAGTCCACGAAATGCCCTCCACTATTACACAAGAAGAGATATTAGCAACCATCAATATGATGAATCAAAACCCGCACATCGATGGCATACTGGTACAGTTGCCGCTTCCTAAGCATATCGATACAAACCAGATCTTGGAAATTATAAATCCACGCAAAGACGTAGACGGATTCCATCCATACAATGTGGGACGCTTGGTATCTGGGCTTGATAGTTTTGTAGCATGTACTCCTCTTGGTGTAATGAAGATGTTCGAAGAGTATGACATAGACCTAAAAGGCAAAGATGTATGTGTAGTCGGAGCTAGCAATATAGTAGGCAAACCGATGGCAAATCTGCTCATCAATGCAAATGCAACCGTCACAGTTACTCATATTTTTACAAAAGATCTTGCTTCACATACACGCAAAGCTGATATCGTCATAGTAGGTACAGGTGTGCCTAAACTTATCAAAAAAGATATGGTCAAAGATGGGGCAATAGTCATAGATATCGGTATAAATAAATTAGAAGACGGTTCTATCGTAGGAGATGTGGATTTCGCCGAAGTCGCTCCACTATGCTCATACATCACACCTGTGCCTGGCGGTGTGGGTCCTATGACCATTGCTATGCTGCTTTCTAATACACTTGATGCTGCCACGCAAAGAGAAACCGTATGAAAAGACTCTTTAGCTCATTTTATAAATTTTCAAGCACATGGACCGGTACGGTAATTATCGTACTGTTTTTGATATTTTTTGTAGCACAATCTTTTGTAATACCAAGCGGTTCTATGAAAAGAAGTCTCTTGATCGGGGATTTCCTGTTCGCCAAAAAATATAGTTACGGCGTACCTATTCCACACCTGCCATGGCTCGAAGTTCCATTGCTGCCTGATTTTAATAAAAACGGGCACCTCGTCACAGGCGATGGCCCAAAAAGAGGCGAAGTCGTCATATTCCGCAATCCTCAAACTCCAAAAGTCCATTTTGTAAAAAGATGTGTGGCTATAGGCGAAGATGAACTTATATATGTTGATAGGCAATTATATATCCGTCCTCATGAAGGAGATGAATATATCAAGCAAAATTATAAACCCGAACAAATAGTCACAATCAATGAAAAATTATGGATAAAAGACCCTTACAAAGATATATACCCTGGTATCAATTATACGCCTGAAATGGATTATTCTGTTTTCGAGATACTTCTTCAAATGTCAGATACTGTGGATATGAAACCTATTTTGGCTGAGGGATTGGCTGTTCCTGTGTATGAAATTGACGGCAAAGAGATAAATGCTCTATACAGAAAAGTACCAAAAGACAACTATTATATGGTAGGCGATAATCGTGAAAATTCAAATGATAGCAGATTTTGGGGACCAGTACCGTATAGCTTAATAGTCGGCAAGCCTTGGCTGATCTATTTCAGCATAGAGCATCGCAGTTTTGAGAGTATCCTAAATACTGAAAACGGCAAAGACCATGCTACGCTCAAAAGAGTATGTGGGGAAACAGATATCAATTCACCTGAATGTGCTGCCTTATGGGAAAAAGAACGCTTCAAGGTCAGATGGCACCGTATAGGTCAATTTATAGAAACAATTGAAAAAGAGGCTCCTGTAGAATGACGCTAGAGTTAGAAATAGTCAAAATTATAGCTATTATACTAGCTCTTTTGCTATCTATTATAGGGCACGAGATCATGCATGGATGGACTGCTTATCGTTTCGGGGACAGTACAGCCAAAAATCAAGGAAGGCTAAGCATAAATCCTATAAAACATATAGATCCGATCGGCTCGCTTCTTTTGCCCGGATTTTTATTTGTAGTCGGCTCGCCTTTTTTGTTTGGCTGGGCAAAACCGGTACCTGTAAATATGCACACAGTAATTGCTAATAGAGGTACTAATGGGGCCATAGGAGTATCGCTAGCCGGCATAAGCTATAATTTTGCCTTGGTGGCCATATTTGCTTTTATCTATTCCATAATGGGAGAACCTTCTAGCCTGCTAGGTATCTTTATATCTATTTTTGTCATACAAAGCATTATAATAAATGCAGCACTCGGCTTTTTCAACCTTTGGCCTATTCCGCCATTGGATGGTTCACAAGCGATTAAATATTTTGCAATGGGTAAAAAATGGTATGGATTTGTGGCATGGCTTGATAAGATCTATCCATACGGAATGTTTATACTAATTGCACTCATAGCTTCCGGTGCCGCTTCGTATCTATTCAAACCGTTACTATGGCTTTTAGCTCAAATTTTATAACAAGGAACATAAAATGAAATTCTATATTGCAACTGACCACGCTGGCTTTGCACTCAAATCATTTGTCATTGGCTATCTAACTAACAAAGGCCATGATGTAGTAGATTTGGGGCCGGATAGTGATGCTAGAGTTGACTATCCAGACTTTGCTCAAAAATGTGCCAATTCAGTTATTAGTGATAATGGAAGTTTTGGTATATTGATATGCGGTACTGGTATCGGTATTTCTGTGTCAGCCAATAAAATCAAAGGCATACGAGCAGCATTGTGCCATGATGCATACACTGCAAGTATGTCAAGAGCCCATAATGATGCCAACATTCTCTGTTTTGGCGAAAGAGTCGTAGGTAAAGGTGTGATTGAAAGCATGCTTGATGCATTTTGCAATACTGAGTTTGAAGGCGGAAGACATGCCAATAGAGTTGGCAAGATAGAGGGCTGCTGCTCCATAGGCAGAATTGAAGAATAAAGGAGAGTTTATATGAGTCAAGAGTTAACCGCGCAAGAGAGATCTATTCTATTGGATCATATCAGAGATATACCTGATTTTCCAAAACCCGATATCGTCTTTAAAGACATCACTCCGCTATTGGGCTCTCCTGAAGCATTGAATATACTCATGGATCATCTTACTAACCGTTATTTGGGTTATGAGCTTGATTACATAGCCGGAATTGACGCTAGAGGGTTTATCTTTGGCAGTATATTGGCAGATAGACTTGGTGTAGGTTTTGTGCCTGTACGCAAAAAAAATAAACTTCCATATACTACCGTAGCACAAAAATACTCTCTTGAGTATGGATTCGATGAAGTCGAGATACATATAGATGCTTTTGGAGAGGCCAAAGGAGCCAAGGTACTTCTCATAGATGACCTTATAGCTACCGGCGGTACAGCCAAAGCAGCCAATGAACTTATAGATAAAGTCGGTGCTAATTGTGTGGAGACATGCTTTATCATAGAGTTAGAATTTTTAAACGGCAAAGAGAAATTTGAAAATCAATCAATCTATAGCGTGCTCAAATTTTAATCATCCAATTTTTATCAATTAAGGTAAGATAGCTCCATATAAAGGAGCTGTCATGAAAGAATTTATTGATATTTATAGACAAAATACAAATGAAATAGAACAATTTGTTCGAGAAACATTAGAAAACACAGGCGACCTAAGACGCCACAAAAACAATGATTTCAAAAAATTGTTTGAGATTTTTCCTTCATTGGAGCTGGTATACATCATTGATTCCAAAACAAATATACAAACTTCTCCAAATCTATATCGTCATAAAACTACACATATTGCAACAGGCAGAGACAGAAGCTATCTACTCAAAAACATTTCTCTAAAAAATAATGAGATATCAATAACAAAACCTTATGTCAGCAGTGCCACAGGCAACACATGCATTACTGCTATCAAGCAAGAAGGCGATGAGATACTCTTTTTTGATTTTGATCTGGCAAATTTATTGCAAAAATTAGGCTTTTTGGAGCTCCACAACCAACTAAATATTATAAATAAAAGCTTTTATGTAGGGGCTGGTTTTTCTATGGTTATTTTGGCCGTTTTTACTATAGGTTATGCTTTGGTGAGTTTTTTCCATACATTATTGTTCGAAGCGAATTTTTCTATAGAGGCGATTTTTAAACCGGTCGTTGCGCTCACTCTGGGTTTGGCTATTTTTGATTTGGCTAAAACTATTTTGGAACAAGAGGTTTTTTTCAAAAGTTACGGTAAAAATACAAAAAACGAATACAGACTGCTCATTAAATTTTTGATAACCATCATTATAGCTCTGCTTATCGAGGCATTGATGGTAGTTTTCAAAATCGCGATATCAGATTATACACAGCTAATAAATGCATTTTATCTGATATTGGGGGTTTCGGTTATTATAATAGCTCTGTCTGTTTTTGTCTATTTAAGCCAAAGGGCAAACTGCTATGATTTGAAATGATGAGGATTGCATAAAAATCTAAAACTATTTTTTTTCATAACTCCAAAAGCTGCAAGAGGAGTATTTGTTTGTTTGGCGATCTGCTCTAATTGCGGCAAGTTTGCCGGATCGAAACCTATTAGCATTTCATACTCCTCTCCGCTATTGCCGATGCTTGCATCAATGTCACCGAAAAGCTCCAATCCGATATTATTAGTATCCAAAAGTTTATTTGTATCGCAAAATAACCCATCAGATATATCCATACCTACTCTTAGATACTCTCTTGATCTTTTTATAAATTCCTGACGCAGCACTGGCTCATAAAACTTTGACTTTGGCTCTATGGTTTCGCCGGCAAAAAGTCTTTGAAGATCCCTTTTGCTTGTCCCAAGCTCTCCGGTATATGCCAGCATATCACCTTCTTTCAGCCCTTTTCTAAGCAATGGATTATCTGTTTTTGAAATAATCGTAATAGAGATAGTCAGCTTGTCAGCTGAAATAGTGTCTCCGCCTATGATCTCGCATCCAAACTCTTTTGCGCAATTTGTGAGTGCGTTTGAGAGCTCTTCAATTTCGCTTGTTTTAATATCTTTTGGCAAAGAGAGTGCTACAAGTGCATAAAGAGGTTTGGCATTCATAGCAATTGCATCGGAGAGATTTACAAGCATTGCTTTTCTGCCGATTTGTGCCATATTCATCCATAAACGCTTAAAATGAACGTCTTCAAAAAACGTATCAACGCTATAACAAATATTACCTATCAATGCCGCATCATCACCAATATAAGATGAATTAAACCTTGATATAATGTATGCTTCTAAATCTCTCAATTTATCTCCTGATGAAAAAAATTTCTTGTAAAATTGTAACACACATAAGGTTGTTTGCTGTTTTTATTTGGGTACTTTAACAAACTAATACGAAAGTAAAGATATAATTTAAACAAATTTGTAAAAAAGGATACAGTGGACATGGACGTTAAGATCTACGAATATGATGTGGTTGTAGTAGGTGCTGGACTAGCCGGGCTAGCAGCAGCAAGAGAGACAACCGCAGCAGGGAAAAAAACAGCTGTAATTACCAAGCTTCACCCACTAAGAAGCCATTCTGGCGCTGCACAAGGCGGGATCAATGCAGCTCTAGGAGAAGGAGACTCTGTTGAGTTACATGCTTTTGATACCATCAAAGGAAGCGATTATTTGGCAGACCAAGACTGTGTCGAGCTTATGTGCAACAAAGCTCCAGAAACTATTAGATGGGCAGAGCATATGGGTGCTGTATTTTCACGTGATGAAAAAGGCGATATAGCTATCAGACCATTTGGCGGACAAAGCAAACCAAGAGCCTGTTATGCAAAAGATAGAACAGGACTTACACTTCTTCAAACAATATACGAGCAAGCCCATCGTGTAGGTGTTGAAGTTTTTGATGAATGGTATGTAGCAGATTTGATATACAAAAACGGCAAAGTTTCAGGAGTAGCTGCATTTAATATTAGAAATAGCGAAATGGCTATTTTTAGAGCAAAAGCTACTATGTTTGCAACAGGCGGTTACGGAAGAGCATTTAAAATCAACTCAAACGCTCACGCAAACACAGGAGATGCCTTGTCAATAGTTGCACGACACGGCTTGCCTCTTGAGGATATGGAATTTGTACAATTTCACCCAAGCGGACTTGGCGGATCTGGCATACTCATCTCAGAAGCAGCTAGAGGAGAAGGCGGAAGACTATTCAACTCAAAAGGCGAGAGATTTATGGAGAAATATGCTCCAAATGCAATGGAACTAGCTTCTAGAGACGTAGTAAGCAGAGCTATTATGCAAGAGATCCGTGAAGGCAAAGGTGTAGGCCCAAATAAAGACGCTGTTTATATAGATCTTACTCATCTTGATCCACAAATTATCCTTACAAAATTACCGGAACTTAGAGAGCTTGCTATTACATTCTTGGGTCAAGATATGCTCAAAGAACCTATCATGATCGCAGCAACCGGACACTACTCTATGGGCGGTATTCCTGTAGATATCAACTGCCACGTACGTAAAAATCCAAAAGAATTAGTTAGCGGATTCTATGCTGCCGGAGAATGCAGCTGTGTGAGCGTTCACGGTGCTAACCGTCTTGGTGCAAACTCTGTCCTAGAAGCACTGCTTTTTGGCAGACATGCGGGAGAGAATATCCTAAAAGACCTAGACAACCTAAATCCGGATGAAGTAACTGTAGCTGATGCCGATGCAATGATAGCTGAATACACTTGGGTCAAAACCAACAATGGTAATGAGCATGTACCAACTCTTAGAGCCGAACTTCAAGAGAGCATGACAAATAATGCCGGTGTATTTAGAACAGCCGCGTCACTTGAAAAACAAAAGAAAATCCTTTTAGGACTTCACAAGCGATACAAAAATATCAGAATAGATGATAAAAGCTCTATTTATAATACAGAACTTCAAGAAGCTATCGAGCTTGGTCATATGTTGGATTATTCACTTTTCATCGTTGAGGGCGCACTTGCTAGACAAGAGAGTCGCGGAGCTCACTTCAGAGAAGATTTCCCAACTAGAGATGATGTCAAATTCCTTAAGCATACTTATGCTTACATGGACGAGGATTATAATATTACTCAAGAATATGCCGATGTAGTACTTGGCAAGTTTGAAGTCAAAGAAAGAACATACTAAGGAGCCTATGATGAGTAACACAAAAAAAATTACCATAAAAGCATTTAGGTTTAATGCTGAGACAGATTATCTGCCTTATTACAAAAGCTATGAAATGGAAGTAGGCAAAGATGAGCTGGTACTTGATCTTCTCAATAGAATCAAATGGGAACATGACGGCTCTTTTTCATACAGAAGATCATGCAGACACGGCATCTGTGGTGCATGCGGCATCAAAGTAAACGGCAAACCTGTACTTTCTTGTAAAGAGAACGCTATGGATTTGATCAATCTTTTTGGTGATGAGTTGATCTTTGAACCACAAAGCAAAAAAAGAGCTATCAAAGATATGATCATAGACAAAGGCGATTTTTGGGATAAACACGCTGCGATCAAACCTTATGTTGAAGGTGTTGTAGATGAACATCCTACACATGAGACCAGCATGTCCCAAGAAGAAGTAGAAAATGTCTTGAATGCAGATTATTGTATCCAGTGCGGTAACTGTCACTATGCTTGTCCTGCACTCGAAGTAAACGAAGAGTATTTTGGACCTGCAGCATTTGTAGCAGCATACAGATTTACTGTGGATCCTAGAGACAATGCCGGTACTGAGAGACTCGAAATGACAAGCCAAATTGGTCCTGGTGTTTGGGATTGTGTCAAATGTTTTGAATGTGCTGAGGCATGTCCAAAAGATATCAATCCGATAGAAAAAATTACAAAGCTTCATAATCTTCAATTTGAACAAAATGTTGCTCAAAGAAATGTAGCGACCAAACATGCCGAAGGATTTGTGCGAAGTATCAAAAAACACGGATTCTTGGATGAAGCTGACATTGTCAAATACAGCGAAGGCAACATTGGTGTACTAAAACACTTAGGAGATGCGATCGCCATGATGAGAGCAGGCAAAATTCATATAACGGATCAAATTCCGTTTGTAGACAATATGCCAAAATCTAAAAATCTTGATGAGATTCAAAAACTTATCAAAATATCACAAACCAATAAACTATAAGGAAAAGCCCATGAGTCAATTAAGATACGCCCTATACACCGGATGTACTGCCAAAGAATCAACACCTGAGCTTCTTTCCTCAACTTTGGCTGTGGCCAAAAAATTGGATATTGAGCTTATCATACTAGAAGAAGCCAGCTGTTGCGGTGCTAGCCATTTGCAAGATTTTGATCCGTTTTTATCTCATGTGCTGAATGCTAGAAATATTTGTTATGCAGAAAAACTAGGTCTTACAATGGTAACACTATGCAATACATGTCAAATAAATCTTGCTATGACAAAAGAAAAATTAGATCATGATGCAGACTACAGAGCCAAAGTAAATGAAAAACTTGCTGAAGTCGGTCTGGAGTATCAAGGTTCAGTAGAGGTCAAACACTTCTTATATGCTTTGATAGATGACTTTGGACTAGAAAAAATCAAATCAAAAGTTGAAGTACCTTTGAGCAATTTCAACATAGCACCGTTCTATGGATGCCACAACATAAGACCATCAGAGCTTCATCATAAAAGCAATGGCGGAGAAAATCCATACAACCCTACTTCACTAGATCGTCTCATAGATGCACTTGAAGGCCATCCGGTAAATTATGCCAGCAAAAACAAATGCTGTGGTTTCCATGTGGATTTGCAAGCTCCGCACACAAGTAATGCTCTTACAGGTACTGCCCTGCTTGATGCTATTGACAACAACGCGGATGTTGTAGTAACGCCATGCCCATTGTGTCATCTAAATATGGATATCAAACAAAGAGGTGCCGGCAAACAAGCTGGACGTGATATCTCTATTCCAGTACTTCATATGCCGCAAATGGTCGCTCTTGCGCTTGGCTGTACATACGAAGAGATCGGACTTAAATATCATGTGAGCAATGCAAAAAACGTATTTGCACAAGCTTCAAAATAAATAACTGATTGCCGTGACCTACGGCGATCAACTCATTCTTGCAGTCTTTGTGAGACCGCATACTATTCCTAAATATCTAATTTAAATCACAATTATCCATAATGTCACTCTAGCTAATATCAAAATTTTTCTTGATAAACTGGATCTTGTGCGGCAATATACAAGATGAACAATCTTGATGAATAGCATCTGTGGAGACAAACGATTCGCCTAAACCTTTTGTGCATAAACTATAAACCACCCTATTCTCTTTAATTTCTATACCATCATCATTAAACCTAAAATATGGACACCCGCACAAATAACAATTAAGATTTTGCATATCATGGCACTTAGAGTTTGAGGCATACAATGGACAAAAATCAGGATGTTTTGTGCGCATATTTTCATAGTCAAAATACTCTACTATCTCATCTATGTTTTTGCCTTTAAGCTGCTCAATGATAGCTTTATGTTTAAGCGAATGCTCTTTATACCATTGCGTGTATGTCATATGATATTGTATCGTATTTGAGACATAAAGCACCATTTAGCTATAATATTCATATATTAATACCACAAGAGATGACAACAATATGAGCGAAAATAGCAAAAAAGTTTACGATCCAAAAGAGATAGAAAACACTTTTTATCCTATCTGGGAAGATAGAGGATACTTTGAGATAGATGGCAATGAATCTATCCAGGAAAATGGCAAAAACTTTGCCATCATGATGCCGCCGCCAAACGTAACAGGAAGCTTGCATATAGGCCATGCACTTACTTTTACACTTCAAGACATAATTGTTAGATATAAAAGAATGGATGGATACAAAACCCTTTGGCAGCCTGGAGTTGACCATGCAGGTATTGCTACTCAAAATGTAGTAGAAAAACAACTTCTAGCTGAAGGTACTACTAAAGAAGCTATAGGCAGAGATGCATTTTTGGAAAGAGCATGGCTCCAAAAAGAAAATTCTAACAACACAATTACAGCCCAGTTGCGCAAACTAGGAGTTTCTCCTGCATGGAAAAGAGAGAGATTCACCATGGATGAAGGTCTTGCAAATGCGGTCAAAAAAGCTTTTAAACAGATGTATGACGAAGGTTATATAGTACGTGGAAACTATATGATCAATTGGTGTACGCATGATGGCGCATTATCTGATATAGAAGTTGAATACGAAGAACATGCGGGCAAACTCTACCATATTCGTTATCCGCTAAGTGATGGTTCAGGTGTTCTTGTGGTTGCCACTACTAGACCGGAAACCTATTTTGGGGATACTGCTGTAATGGTGCATCCAGAAGACAAGAGATACACTCATCTTATAGGCAAAGAGGTTACACTGCCGCTTATCGGTAGAAATATCAAAATTATAGCCGATGAACATGTTGATATAGACTTTGGTACGGGTGTAGTTAAAGTCACTCCTGCCCATGATCCAAACGACTACGAAGTCGGCAAGCGACACAATTTGGAATTCATAACAATATTTGATGAGCAAGGTATGCTTAATGAACATTGCGGAGAATTTGCCGGACTTGAGCGTTTAGAGGCTAGAGCACAAATCGTTGAAAAACTCGAACTTGAAGGATTTATAGAAAAGCTCGAAGAACATACCCACCAAGTAGGTCACTGCTATAGATGTGGAAATGTAGTAGAACCGTATATATCAAAACAATGGTTTGTCAAAAAAGAATTTGCTGCAAATGCCATCAAAAAAGTAAATGATGGGGAAGCTAAATTCTTTCCTGCTCATTGGATCAATAGCTACAATGCATGGATGAGCGAATTAAGGGATTGGTGTATTTCTCGTCAGCTTTGGTGGGGTCATCAAATACCGGTAATTTATTGCGATGGATGCGAACAAGAAAGTGTATTTGACGGTGATGTGCCGACTGCTTGCCCTCATTGTCAAAGCAAAGAGATACATCAAGATCCGGATGTCCTAGATACTTGGTTTAGTTCGGGCTTGTGGCCTTTTTCTACACTTGGTTGGGGCAATGACGATGTCTACAAAGGCATCAAATGGAACGATAGCGATATGAACGATTTTTATCCGAATAGCTTGCTTATCACAGGATTTGATATTCTATTCTTTTGGGTTGCTAGGATGCTGATGATGGGTGAAAATTTGACGGGCAAACTGCCGTTTAATGACATATACCTTCACGCGCTTGTCAAAGATGAACACGGCAATAAGATGAGTAAGTCCAAAGGCAATGTCATAGATCCGCTTGATATGATAGAAAAATACTCAACAGATGCCTTGCGTTTCACGCTAGCTGTGCTTGCAGTTCAAGGCCGCGATATCAAGCTTAGCGAAGACAAGCTTGAACAAAGCAGGAACTTTACCAATAAACTCTTTAATGCTGCAAATTTCTTGCAACTAAATCAAGAGAATTTTGATGATCTAAACGAAAACAATATCAAAACACCTCTTGGTAGATATATGTTATCTAGATTTTATTTGGCAGTAAATGAAACTAGAGAATTCTTGGAAGTTTATAGATTTAATGATGCAGCAACCACGCTTTATCGTTTCTTGTGGGGTGAGTTTTGTGACTGGGGAATTGAGCTTAGCAAAGCAAGCAAGGAGAGTGTTGGTGAAATGGGCAGCATATTCAAAGAGTCTTTAAAACTGCTCCATCCATTTATGCCGTTTATCACTGAATATCTGTATCATAGATTGTCAACTACTTCACTAGAAGACACTCAGTCTATTATGGTCTCAAACTATCCAAAAACGGGTAAGCTGGATAATGAAATAATGCAGCAATTTGAACAGATCATAGAAGCTATCGTTTCAGTCAGAAGATGTAAAACTCTCATAGAGCAAGGCAACCAAAAGATAGAAAAAGCCTATATAAGAATAGGAGAATCTGCCGATACAGAGCTCATAAAACCGTTTATTGAGAAACTTGCCAAAGTAGGATCTATTGAATTTGTAAATACAAGCCTTGATAAATGCGTCAAGGATGTATCAGATACATTGGAAAGTATGATCGCTACGGAAAATATCGACTTGTCTCCTATAATCCAAAAGCTTGAAAAACAAAAAGAAAAACTAGACAAAGAGATAGCCAAATTAAGCGGTATGTTGAATAATGAAAGATTCGTAGCCAATGCTCCAGAGTCCGTAATTGCAGAAAACAAAACAGCTCTAAATGACGCCGAGTCAAAAGTAGCCAAAATAATAGACGAACTTCGTAACCTAACGAAATAAGCTAATGCTTATTTTGTGAAAAATGCATAATCAATTTTATAACTATCATAATGCCAACGCCTTCTATCATGGCTGCCAAGACAAAAGCATAATAATCATACATTGAAATAGCTCGTGAATTAATAGCAATAGTAGCAATAGCAACTAGAAATGTCAAAGGCATTGAGTGGCTCAAACTAAAAAGAACAGTATCTTTAAAACCAAAATATTTATAATATGCGACAAACGAGCTGATCATCCTGACACTTATCATAGCTACAATAATTAATAATGCATGTTTAATAATCTCCGGCTTGAATACCACATCCATATCTAGAGTAGTTCCGACATAGACAAAAAACAGAGGCACTAAAAAACCAAATCCTACAGCATTAAGAGTTTCAGGAAGTTCTTTTTTGTGTTTAAAGAAATTACCTACAAAAACACCGGCTACAAACGCACCCAATACCATATCTATGCCATGATACTGCATAGCTGCTATTAATACAAAAAACAACGCCATTGATACGCGAATATCTTGCCCCATATTATCATTTTCGGGCATAATTATTTTACGAAGTTCCGGGAACCACCACAACACAACACCTACAAATCTAAAGAAATAATATATAACAATAAGTATCAAGACCAAAGTGGCTATACTTTTATAAAATTCTATCCCCAAGCCTTCGGCCAACAAGGCATCAAAAATAACTAAAGCAGTAATACTAATAAGCTCACCTATTGCTCCTATAGTAAGGGCCAGTTCAAGCCAGCGCTGGTTTTTTCCATAATCATTAATAAGAGCCACGATCATTCCTAATGAAAGGATTGGAATAGCTACTATATAAACAGGATTTAAACCAAAAACAACAAAAAGACCAAAAGCGATAGCGTATGAAATTCCAAAATAAAGCAAGGTATTTTTAAACATTTTATCTTTGAAATGGATAAATTTTCTCAGATCTATCTCTAGTCCAGCCAAAAACATTAGATAAAAAAAGCCTATTTTGGACAATGTTTTAAAAATATCATTATCATTATCCAGATATCCTATCCATACCGCAACAGTACCAAGTGTTATCTCTACGACTGTTATCGGAATTCTTGTTATTCTTGCAAAAATAGGAGCCAATACTATCAAAAAAGCAAGTTGTGACAAGAAAGCTAAATTTTGCATTATAATCCTATATTAAATTATGGACACCCCCAAAAACCCTAGATACTCATAATGGGCTTTGCAAGTGTAAGATTTTGCAAGAGATTTGAGAAAGCCTAGCCCATAGCTAAGTTAAATAAATATCTTGTAAAAGATTGCGTTTGAAAAGCCCACCCTCTGGGCATCTCTAGCTTTCCCTTATACGTTGTTACTCACTTTCGAATTAGCTAAGGCTAGTCCTTCAAGTGAGTGCCTAGCCTATGAAAAAGCTAGAGATGTTATGAGTATCTAGAGTTTTTGGGGGTGTCCTTATATTATATTGTAGCCAAAACCCTCTTAAGCACTAAGTTGTATTGCGTTACACAAAAAATTTTGCTATATTATATTTTATGATACAATAAAGTTATGATTCTAAAAGGAGAGCAAGATGAAAAAGATCATATTCTTTTCTCTAATTATAATAAGTTCTATGATTTTAAACGGATGTGCAACAAATGAAAACTTTGTAAAGCAGCATAATGAATGGATCGGTAAAAATATAAATGATTATATAGCCCGATCAGGATATCCGGATAACTCTTACGAGATACCTAACGGCAACAAAGTTTATGTCTATACAAAAACCAGAAGCTATTTATTTCCTAGACATACAATAGGATATGGATACTTTGGAATAAGAGGAAGATATCTAGGCGGATTCTATCCTGGAATGGGCGGTTATGATGAGATCATTGAAACTTGCACAGTATATATAGAGACTAATAAAAAAGGTACGATTGTCAAATGGGGAGCCAAAGGTAATAGCTGCATAGCAGATGAACCCAAAAAATAATACTATAGTAAATGTATTTTATTCTTCGAATATTATAATATCATAGTTATTTTTGGGCACTATTGCTTTGCTGGCATGTACAGAACCTTGTCTGTTTACTTTGCTTAACTCTTCTCTTAATTGGGCAATCTCTTCTTTTGCACTATCAAGCTGCTCTTTGAGTTGCAGCACGATATCAACACCTGCTAGATTAACACCCATTTGACGTGTTAAACGTAAAATAAGCTTCATTCGATCAATATCCCTTCTGGAATACAGACGCATCTTGCCTTGAGTACGAGAAGGCTCAAGCAAACCCTCTCTTTCATATTGTCTTAAAGTCTGCGGATGTATATCCAAAATATTAGCAACTATAGATATCAAATATACAGGTTCATCATAACTATGCATAATTCATACTCCTTAAAGTTTTTCTTGGAGTGCTTTTTTCAAATCCAAATCCAATGAATCTATATTTGGCAAAATAACATTTGCAATCAAATACAGATCACCTCTTAATGCAGTTTTTCTATCAACCACACCTTTTCCTTTGAGTCTAAATTTTTGACCGTTTTTTGTATTTTGAGGAACTTTCAAAGAAACTGTTTTTTCCGGCGTAACGATATCAACAGCACCTCCAAAAAGTGCCTCTTTGAGCGGCAGATCAAATGTTTTATACAGATCATCACCTTTACGCTCATACTCGTTTGATTGCGCGACATCGATTTTTATAAGCAAATCGCCAGCTTGTGCGCCGCTGCGTTTGCCTTTACCTTTGACTCGAAGAGTTTCTCCGCTTTTTATGCCGGCTGGGATTTTGACATCAAAACTTTGGCCACCACTGCTCACGGTATGCTTACCACCCAAGATCGAGGTGATAAACGGCAAAGTGATCTTGGCTTGAATATCAAGGTCAATGCCTCCGCC
>Ga0265295_1000989_pt1 | contig 53295 bp, 40 predicted proteins | sample Munlansysbiofilm_FD_192503 | JGI IMG/M metagenome (GOLD analysis project Ga0265295, IMG submission 192503) | Leachate microbial communities from a municipal landfill in Southern Ontario, Canada - Methane capture system biofilm | ecosystem: Engineered > Solid waste > Landfill > Unclassified ... | reverse complement strand
GGTATTCGGTGTTTTTACCGCAGCCGTCAATCAGAAGGTCTTCCTTTTCATAAACCACCTGCAGCAGTTCGCGAGTGGCCAATTCGTATTCAGGGGTCATCTGCAACGCCAGGGTAGGGCAGGCCTCGGCGCACAGGCCGCAAAAAATGCAGCGGGAGAAATTGATGCGGAACCAGGCCGCATAGCGGCGCCCGTCTTCCCTTTCGGCAGCCTGCAGGGAAATACAGTCCACGGGACAGGCGGCACTGCACAGGTAGCAGGCCACGCAACGCTCCTCGCCGTCGGGATCACGGGTCAGTACCAGGCGGCCCCGGTAGCGCGGCGCCGGTGTTTGTTTGCGCTCGGGATAACAAACAGTCACTGGCCGTTTGAACAGATAGCGCAATGTGACCCAGAAGGGCAGGATCGCCCCTTTGATGTGCTTCCAGAAACGCATGTCAACCTCTCCAGATCAGCCAGGACGCCGTGGCCAGAATGTTCAGCAGGCCCAGTGGCACGAGGACCTTCCAGCCGAGGGCCATGAGCTGATCGTAGCGCAGACGCGGCAGGGTGCCGCGCACCCAGATGAAGAAAAAGGCCACGGCCAGCACCTTGAGAATAAACCAGCAGGCTGCGGGAAGCAGCGGACCGTGCCAGCCGCCGAGAAACAACAGGGTGAGCATGGCGCCGAGCACGATCAGGTTGAGGTATTCGCCGACGAAGAACATGCCGAAACGCATGCCGGAATATTCCGTGTGGAAACCCGCCACCAGTTCGTTTTCGGCCTCTGGCATATCGAAGGGAGTGCGTTTCGATTCAGCCATGATGGCGATCAGGAAAATAAGAAAAGCCAGGGGATGAACCAGCAGATTCGGCAGGGGGCGCTGTGCCTCGACGATGGCGGTGAGGGAAAAGGAGCGCGCCGTCATAACGACCGGCACGATGGCCAGCCCCATGGCGAGTTCGTAGGAGATCATTTGCGCCATGGCCCGCAGGCCGCCCAGCAGGGCGTATTTGCTGGCCGATGCCCATCCGGCGAGGGCGACGCCGTATACCGCCAGGGAGGACAGGGCGAACAGGTACAGCACGCCGATATCCGAACCGCAGATGACCAGGGGAATTTCGCGGCCGAAAAACACCACGGGCGGACCGAAGGGGATGACGGCGAAGGCCAGCAGTGCCGTTATGACGGGGATAGCTGGGGCCAGCATGAAAATTGGGCGGTCGGCCTTGTCGGGGATCAGGTCTTCCTTGCACAGCAGTTTGATAAGATCCGCCAACGGCTGCAGCATGCCGAAGGGGCCGACGCGGTTGGGTCCGTGGCGCATCTGCATGCGGCCGAGGATCTTGCGTTCGGCCAAAACCAGATACGCGGCCAGGGTGAGGGCGAATCCCAGCACCAGCGCCAGTTTGGCCAGGATCAGAATGATGTTCGGCAGCACCTCATTCATGGTTCAGACTTTCTCGATGCGACAGATCATCGGTTCGCCGCCCGACACCAGCGGTTCGGTCACCGTGTTGCGCAAGCGCGGCACGATGGCAAGCCCTCGGGCCATTTCCTCGCTGAGCCGAAGCGTCAACGGGAAGTTGCCAAGCGGCGTGAAGAGGGTGACCTGCGCGCCTTCCGTGATCTTAAAACGAGCTGCATCCTGGGGGTGCAGCATAACGAATGGACGGGGTAGCAGGGGCTCGATGTGTGGTGAAAGACTGCTGAGTGCTTCCGATCCGTACAAGGACTGGGTGATCAGCAGCCGCAGGTCATCGATAAAAACAGTCTCCCCATGGCTGGTTTCAGCAAGTTCCGGAACCGGGCCGGGGATGGCGATGCGGCATCCCTCCCCATCGGCGATCAGGGTTGAAATGCCCGCAAAATGTCGGCCGGCATGATCGATTTCGCCCCGCAACACATCAAGGTTGGCGTCCCGTCCCATCAGCCCGGCCATCAAGGCCCACGCCGGCTGCGGTTCGGCTCCGGGAATCTCGCGGGTAAAGATGCGGGGCGGGTGGCTGTCCCCGGCCGTTTCGGCAACAGGTGCCCCGGCGGTGAACACCCGGTCGAAGGACTGCATGCGACCTTCGTTGTTGATCAGGGTGCCAAAGCTTTCTTCCAGTGCGGTGGTGGGCAGGAAATAATCCGCCTCCTGCAAGGTCGCGGTGGCGGCGTAGTCGAAGACCGCCAGCCATTCGAGCCGGGCCAGGGCGGCACGGCTGCGCTTGCGATCCGGGAAATCGGCCAACGGATCCGCCTCTATGCACAACAGGGCTTTGATGCGGCCTTGTTCCATGCCTTCGATCACGTCATCGAAGCCGGGATTGTCGCCACCTAGCAGGGCTCCGCCAAAGCTGTTGGCGCCGCCCAGCAGCAGCATGCTGCGGCAGGGAGCCTGGTGGCCAGAACAGGCGGCCGCTGCCTGTAGCAGGGCAAGGGACCCTTGCGGACCGAGAATATCGGTACCCCCGATCAGCACCGGGTTCTGCGCCTTGCGCAAGGCGCGGCCCAGGGGCCGGCCCAGCCTTCCGGTTCTGGTTTCGTCTTCCTGGTCGGGATGTCTTATTGTCTGCAGCACCCGCGAAAGGCTTTCCGGCGGTATGGCATGCCGCTCGAAAGTCAGGGGCAGGTCCACCGGCCGTGGATCGATCACCACGATGCGTGCGCCACGGCGCGCTGCCTGGCGCAGGGCCAAAGCCAGCACCGGTGCCTCGGACAGGGGATCGGCGCCAACCAGGACGGCCAGATCGCATTGCCGTATGTCGGCAAGGCTTGCACAACAATCCGAGGATTGCGAGGCGGCGACGCGGGCCGCAAGATCCCGGCGAGGATGAGGCTCAAAGCACACATGGGGGCTTCCCAGCGCCGCGGCCCAGCGTTTCGCCAGGAACTGGGTTTCGAGGCAGGCCCGGGAGGAGGTCAGCAGTGCGATGCTGGCGGCGCCGAAAACTTCAATCATCTCCTGCAACCTGTTTTCGAGGGTGGCCAATGCTTCCTGCCAGGTCGCTCGTCGGTGGCCGATCATCGGATGGCGGGGGCGGTCGGCGCGGTTAACGTACCCATAACCGAAACGTCCCCGGTCGCAGATGAAATAACCATTGGTTTGCAGGTTGGTGCGCGCCCGACGGCGTTGCAGTTCCCGGTAGCGGGCGCCGCCGGTCACGGCACAGCCCAGCGAGCAGTGCAGGCAGACGGACGGCGCTTCCTGAAGATCCCAGCCGCGGCTTTTGAATCGGCAGGTTTTATCCGTCAGTACTCCGGTAGGGCATACATCCACCAGATTTCCGGCAAAGGGGCTCTCCAGCGGGCCGTCGGCAAAGCGCCCGAAATAAAGACGCTGACGGGAGCCGAGCACGCCGAAATCGGTACCGCCGCAGTAGTCCTGGTAGGTGCGCACGCAGCGGTAACATTGGATGCAGCGGTTCATTTCATGGGCGATAAACGGCCCCAGATCCTGGTTGCGATAGGTCCGCTTCGGTCCGGTGTAACGCCGGATACCGTGGCCCCCGGCCACGGTCATGTCCTGCAGCTGGCACTCACCGCCCGCATCGCATACCGGACAATCGTGCGGGTGGTTGGTCATCAGCCACTCGATGACCTGGGCGCGATAGGCCAGCACAGCCTCGCTGCCGGTGACAACCACCATGTCGTTTTTTGCGGCAAGCATGCAGGACATCTGGATGCCCCTGGCCGGTCCTTCGATGATATCCACGGCACACATGCGGCAGGCCCCGATGGCCCCCAGCGCTTCGTGGTGGCAGAAATGGGGGATTTCAATGCCGAGCTTTAGGGCGGCTTCAAGGACGCTGGTCCCCTCTGGCACGGTGACGGTTTGGTTGTCGATTATAAGCGTCGGCATTCTGGGCTTTCCGCGGGTTCGAGAAAAATGAATTTCAGTTCTTCAGCGGGCAGCAACCGCGCCGGATATGGTCCACTACTTCTTCGGTGAAATGCCGCAAAAGCCCCTCGACCGGCCCCATCGCTCCGAGGGCAAGGGCGCAGAAGGAACGCCCGTTGATGTGGCGCAGCTGTTCCTGCAGCATGGCCAGGTGTTCATGGCTGCCCTGCCCTGATTCGATGCGTTCCAGCAGCCAGCAGACCAGAGGCAGCCCGTCGCGGCACGGCGTGCACCATCCGCAGCTTTCCCGCGCAAAAAACCGCAGTAAATTGAGAGTGGCGGCGACCATGCAGGTGCGGTCGTCGAACACCACCACGCCGCCGGTGCCGAGGCGGGTGCCAAGCTGCTCCAGGGGGTCGTAATCGAGTGCCACATCCAGATGCGCGGCTGTCAGGTAAGGCGTCGAGGCTCCGCCGGGCAGGCATGCCTTGAAAGAGCGTTGTTGCCATACGCCTCCGCCGAAATCGCGGATCAGTTCCCCCAGCGGCATGCCGATGGGCAGTTCCACGCAACCCGGGGTTTCGATATGTCCCGCCAGGCCGTAGAGTTTGGTGCCGGCGCCTTGTTCGGTCAGTGCCAGGCCCCGGTACCAGTCGGCGCCGCCGGTGATGATATGCGGCACGTTGGCGAGGGTTTCGATGTTGTTCAGCGCCGTCGGTTTGCCGAACAGCCCCTTGACGGCCGGAAACGGCGGTTTTGCGCGGGGATTGGGACGCCGGCCCTCGAGGCTGTTGAGCAGTGCGGTCTCTTCGCCGCAGACATAGCGTCCGGCGCTGCGATGAAGATGGATTTCACAGTTGAATCCGCTGCCAAGGATGTTGTCCCCCAGCAGCCCGGCGTCGCGAGCTTCGGCCATCGCCCGTTCCAGGTTGGCCGCGCAGTCGCGATAGGCGTCGCGCAAAAAAATGTAGGCCGTGGCGATGCCCAGGGCATAGCAGGCAATGAGGATACCTTCGAGCAGGTGATGGGGGTCGGCCAGCAGCAGCTGGCGATCCTTGAAGGTGCCGGGCTCCATTTCGTCGCCGTTGCACACCAGATATTTATCACCGGGTTCGTCCGCCGGGAAGAACGACCATTTCAGGCCGGTGGAAAAACCGGCGCCACCGCGTCCGCGCAGGGCGGACGCCTTGACCTCCTGGCGTACCGCCGCCGGCGTCATGTCGCGCAGGGCCTTTTTCAGACCCTGGTAGCCGCCGGTTTTGCGGTAACCCTCCAGAAAGACCGTCCTTGAGGGTTGGCGGTTTTTGAACAGCAGCGGCGCGCAGATCCTCATGGGCCCGCCTCCGTTCGCTCGCCTTCCAGAATCCCGGCCAGGTCTTCCGGCGTGACCCGCCCGTACAGGTTTTTGCCGATACGTACCGCCGGTGCGTCGCCGCAGGCGCCCAGACAGCAGGTCGGCAGCAGGGTGAACATGCCGTCCGCGGTGGTTTCCCCGGGCGCGATGCCGAGCAGTTGCTGAAGCCGCAGCATGATGGCCTCGCTGCCGCGGCTCCAGCAGCATATGGAATCGCACACGTGAATGACCTTGCGTCCCACCGGGCGGCGATAGATCTTGTCATAAAAGGTGGCGATTTCCTCGACCTGCAGCGGCGTCAGGCCGAGGATGGCCGCTGCCAGCTCGATACCTTCATCGGACACCCAGCCCTTGGCTTCCTGGATGGCATGCAGTACGTCCAGTACCATTTCCCGGGGATGAGGTGTTTCCGTAACGCGCCGTTTAAGTTGCGCGATCTGTTTTTCCGAAAGCAACATTGCCATGTCAGCGGTCCAGGTCGGCCAGCACGTAATCGAGTGAGCCGAGGATAGTGATGACATCGGCCACCAGCAGGCCGCGGCAGAGCTCGGGCAGCGCCTGCAGGTGAGGGAAGCTCGGGGTGCGAATGCGCATTCGGTAGGCGCCGCTGCCGCCGTCGCTGACGGCGTAGTACCCGCACTCGCCCTTGCTCGATTCGATGGCGCGGTAGCATTCGCCGCGCGGCGCCGCCGGCCCGCGGCTGACATGCAGGAAATGATGGATCAGACTTTCGATGTCCTGCAGGCCGTCTTCGCGTTTGGGATAGGCATACCGGTAGTCGTCGCTGATCCAGCGGCCCTGCGGCATGCGCTGGGCGGCCTGTTGCACGATGGACAGACTCTGGCGCAATTCCCCGAGCCGCACCAGGTAGCGCGCAAAGCAGTCTCCCTGATGGGCTGTCACCACCTCGAAGTCAAAGTCATCGTAGCCGGCGTAGGGCATGGTCTTGCGCAGATCCCAGGAAAGTCCGGTGGCGCGCAGGTTGGGTCCGCTGAACCCCAGATCGATGGCCTGTTGCCGGCTGATGGCGCCAATGCCTTCGGTGCGGGCCCGAAAGATCGGGCCATCGGTCAACAGGCGATCGAACTCGTCGATGCGGGTGGCAAAATCCTTGCAGAAGGCGTCCACGGCCGCCCGCCAGCCGTCGGGCAGGTCATCCGGCACGCCGCCGATGCGGAACCACGCCGGATGCATGCGCCCGCCGGTGATCAACTCGACGATGTCGAAAATCTTTTCGCGGCTGTCAAAGGCGTAGAACACCGGGGTCATGGCTCCTACATCGTGGGCGAAGGTGCCGAGCCAGACCAGATGGCTGGCGATGCGGAACAGTTCGCTGAGCAGGATGCGGATGGTGCGGGCGCGGGCTGGCACTTCCACGCCGCAGAGGGCTTCCACCGTCTGCAGGTAGGCCAGATTGTTCAGGGATCCGGCAAGATAATCGATGCGGTCGGTGTAGGGGATGAACTGATTCCAGTGCTGGCGTTCGCCGATTTTTTCGGCGCCGCGATGGTGATAGCCGATTTCCAGATCGAGATCGACCACCTCTTCTCCCGCCAGCATCATTATGACCCGCAAAATGCCGTGCGTCCCCGGATGCTGGGGGCCGAGATTAAGGATTGAAAGACGCTGGCCATCGGTTTTTTCGCGGCCCCGGAAAAAGTGCGATCCTTCCGGTGGCACCATGGTGGTTGCGGTGTCGCGGGTAAACGGCGGCATTTCAGTGGCGCGGCTGGGATGATCCTTGCGCAGCGGATGTCCCTGCCAGCCTTCCGGCATCAGGATACGGCGCAGGTCCGGGTGCCCGGCAAATTTCACGCCGAACATGTCGAACACCTCTCGCTCGTACCACCCGGCAGCCGGCCACAAACCGGTGATGGATGGCGCCTCGGCCCGTTCCGCGGGCAGTGGTGTCTTGACCCGCAGGTAAGCAGCCCGATCAAAGGACAGCAGGTGATAGATCAGGGTCAATTCGTGGTCCGGGCGGTGCCGGCGGGCCGTTTCGTCAACCGCGGTCAGGTCTTCGAGACGCAGGTAGGGCTGCTCGATGTCCTGTTTTAAAAAACCCAGCAACGCAGGGACCCGGGCAGGGTCGGTGATGAGGGTCGGCATGTCGGCAGAGGCATCTTCCCTGACGCTGTCGCCGAAACGCTGCCGGATCTGCTCCAGCATTGGCATGGTTGCGGGAGAAAAAGCGATGCGCGGCTGCTGTGGCCGCCACATGCCATCCACGCGGCTGCCGCGAAATTCGGGGGGCTGCTGGGAGGTCCCGCGAATCGGACAGCTTCCGTATCCGGGACCGCGGGTATCCCGGGTTTTACTGTGGCCGTCAATCAGAATGGGCACCGTGGTGCCTTCGCAGCCGCCGGCCAGGTTCAATACAGGCCGCGCCGGGCGCTCCTCACAGGCGATTTTGTCCTGCAGCATCATCAGCCCCTGCATAAAGGCTTCAGGGCGCGGCGGACAGCCGGGAATGTAAACATCCACGGGCAGAATCTGGTTGACGCCCTGCATGACGCTGTAGACATCGTACATGCCGCCGGAGTTGGCACAGCTGCCCATGGCGATCACCCATTTGGGATTGGCCATTTCTTCGTAGATACGCAGCATGCTGGCCGCCATTTTTTTGAATGGCGTGCCGGCAATCACCATCAGGTCCGCTTCGCGCGGCGTGCCTCGCAGTACTTCCGCACCGAATCGCGCCAGGTCAAAGCGCGGCGTCATGCTGCCCATCATCTCGACAAAACAGCAGGACAGGCCGAAAAACATGGGCCACAGGCTGTTTTTCCTGCCCCAGTTGATGGCATCGTCCAGGGTGGTCAGGATAATATTTTTGGGCAAGGCTTGGTTCATTCCCGGGGAGATCCTTTAACGGCGCTGGCGGCTCCAGTCGAGAGCCCCCCGGCGCCAAAGGTAGAGCAGCGCCATCAGCAAAGTGACGATGAAAAAGGCAATCTGCGCCAGGCCGCGCCAACCCAGCAGGTCGTAAGCCGTAGCCCAGGAGGCGATAAAAGCCACCTCCACATCAAATACCACGAAAAAGATCGCCGTCAGGTAAAAGGGTACGGGATAGCCTGCCCGGGCGGCTCCGGTCGGTTCCACGCCACATTCGTAAGGCTGATTTTTAAGGGGAGTGCGGGAGCGATGCCCGAGAAATCGTGCCGCCAGCAGCAGGCCGATGACGATGCTGAGTGCCACCCCGGCATACATGAAGAACGCCACAAAATCCCAACCGGGAGCCGGCGGCAATACGCCGGAGTCGGCCAGATGCAAGGCTCTGTCAGCAGACATGTGGTCTTCCCCCCCTTCTGTCCCAGGAAAAAGCCCGGCGGCAGTGAATCTGGCCAAGGATAACACAGTTTTAAAGGATATCCAAGGTACCTGTAGCGCGGCCCGTTGGCGAAAAAGGGCAATGGGCCGCTGTTTGCCGCATCGGCCGGCGCGGTCGCCTTTCCGGCAGGGGGGTCAGGAACTTTTCTGGCCGCTGGCGATGGCCTGGCGCGCCAGTTCGTCACAGCGTTCGTTTTCCGGGTGGCCGGCATGCCCCCGCACCCAGTGCCATTCCACCTGGTGTCTGGCCGTCAGTTTCAGCAGGCGTTCCCACAGGTCGCGGTTGGCGACCTCTTCCTTTTTAGAGTTTTTCCAGCCTTTTTTGCGCCAGCTGTGAATCCACTCGGTGATGCCTTTGCAGACATACTGGGAGTCGGTGGTCAGATGCACCAGGCAAGGGCGTTTGAGGGCTTCGAGGCCGGCAATGGCACCGAGCAGTTCCATGCGGTTGTTGGTGGTCTGCGGATCGAAACCTGACAGTTCACGCACATGGCCTCCGCAGCGCAGCAGCGTACCCCACCCGCCGGGGCCGGGGTTGCCTGAGCAGGCACCGTCACTGAAAATTTCAACTACGGGGCGGGATTCGGACATGCTGACCTTTCATCGGACGGCCGCCGGAGGCCGGAACGAAAACAGCCCCACCGCCTTATGGCAGTGGGGCTGTTGACTCTGGCGTCCCCAGGGGGATTCGAACCCCCGTCGCCGGCGTGAAAGGCCGGTGTCCTAGGCCGGGCTAGACGATAGGGACTTAAATGGTGAGCCGCGTAGGATTCGAACCTACGACCATCTGATTAAAAGTCAGATGCTCTACCAACTGAGCTAGCGGCTCCTTGCTACGGAGGCCACTTTATACTTGAAAGCTTTTTGCGAGTCAACCCTTTTTTTCAGGTTTGTCATTTTTTCTCCCGTGCCCCGGATGTTTGCCCCAAGGCGGGAAAGCGACTCGCATACTGCCGCCGAATGGATGGATTTTTACTCTATTTTTCCCTGTTTGTCAAAGGGATTTTTGAGCTGGATGGTCTGATCCCGCCGCGGTCCGATGGAAACCAGCACAATCGGGCAGCCACAGACCTCCTCGATTTTGCGCAGGTAGTCCTGCGCCTTGGCCGGCAGGGTTTCAAAAGAAGTCGCTGTCCCCAGATCCGCCTGCCATCCGTCCATTTGTTCGTAAACCGGCTTGCATTCTTTGAGGATATCGAGATCGTGGGGGAAATCTTCCAGCAACTGGCCCTGGTAGGCGTAGGCTGTGCAGATGTGGATGTTGTCCAGATTGTTGAGCACGTCCATCTTGGTGATGGCAAGGCCCGTCATGCCGCTGATGCGTACCGCTTCCCGCAGTGCCACGGCGTCGAACCATCCGGTGCGGCGGGGGCGTCCGGTTGTTGACCCGAACTCAGAGCCTTCCCGGCGCAACTGCTCGCCCATTTCATCGTTCAGTTCGGTAGGGAAGGGCCCTTCGCCGACGCGGGTGACATACGCCTTGACGATGCCGATAACTTCGTCGATGGTGGTGGGGCCGACGCCGCTGCCGGTGCAGGCTCCGCCCGCTACCGTCGATGACGAGGTCACGTAGGGATAGGTGCCATGGTCGATGTCGAGCAGGGTGCCCTGTGCTCCCTCGAAGAGAACGTTGCGTCCCGCGGCGATGCTTCGGTTCAGCAGCAGGGATGCACGGTCCACGTATTTCTCCAACTGCCTGGCGTAGCCGTTGTATTCATCCAGAATAGCGTCCTCTGACAGAGGCTTGCCTCCCAGGTACTGCTCCAGGTAGAAGTTTTTTTCCGGCAGCATTTCCCTGACCTTGCGTGCAAAGGTGTCGGGGCGGATCAGGTCCATGACCCGGATGCCGCGCCGGGCTACCTTGTCTTCGTAGGTCGGACCGATGCCCCGGCCGGTGGTGCCGATTTTACGGGCGCCGGATTTCTGTTCGCGGGCGATGTCAATGGCCTTGTGGTAGGGCATGATGATATGGGCGTTGCCGTCGATGACCAGCTGTCGGTCATCCTTCATGTAGCCGCGTTTTTTAAGTTTGTCGATTTCCTCCAGGAACACCTTGGGGTCCAGCACGACGCCGTTGCCGATGATGCAGCGTTTGCCTTCATGCAGGATGCCCGAGGGGATGAGATGCAATATGGTTGTCTCGTCTCCCACCACAAGGGTGTGTCCGGCATTGTTGCCACCCTGGAAGCGCACCACGTCATCGGCATGCTCGGTATAGATATCGACAACCTTGCCTTTCCCTTCATCGCCCCACTGGGCACCGACAATAACAACATTTGCCATATGTATATCTCCTGATCGCTGTTACAGGCGAAAGTCTCCGGCGAGAATCGCTTGCAGTGAAATCATCTGTTCGCTGTTGTCCGCAAGCTTGATCAACCGCACCTCACCGGTTTGGGCCGTCACGATCATGACATGACGGAAATTCATTTTGCGGCCGTAATCAAGGCTGTCCTGCAGGGGGCGCTCGATGATGTCGCGGGCACAGGCGTACCCGCGGCCACGCAGGGTGCGTGCCAGCTGCTGGGCGGTTCGCTTGTCCGGCCCGCTCTGCAGGATCAGCACATCGAGCTTCTGCGTGGCGGTCTGCTCCAGGTCCCGATCGAGGGCGGTCAGCAGATTGAGCAGGTTGAAGGCGAATCCTGTTGCGGGGGCGGACATGCCGTATCGCTCCGTGAGCGTGTCGTATCTGCCGCCGGAGCAGACGTCGCTGCCCATGCCGCTGAGAAACCCCTGAAAGGTTACGCCGGTATGATAACCGAGCCCGCGCAGTTCGCCCAGGTCGAAAGTGACGTGCTGCTCGACGCCGTAGGCTTCAAGCACCGCAAGAATCTGGCGCAGGTTTTCCAGTGCCTGGCGTGAGCGGTCGTTGGCGACGATGTCCGCCGCCCGGTCCAGTACTTCCGGTCCTCCGAACAGGCGTGGCAGGGCCATGATTTCCGCGTATTTGCGCTCTTCGAGATGCAGATCGGCGAGCACCTCCGCCAGCCCCGAGGCGTCCTTGCGGGCAATGGCCTGCTGCACGGCCATGGCCCGGTCGGCGGGCAGGTCGAGGTTGCCCATTACGCCATGGAAAAATTCCACCTGTCCGATATCCACGGTGAATTCGGTGGCTCCGAGGGATTGCAGGCACTCGATGGCCATGGCAATCATTTCCGCATCGGCTTCCGGTCCCCGCAGGCCGATCAGTTCGACCCCTGCCTGAATGATCTCCCGGTCCTTGCCTGCCTGCTGCTCGGTGTGCCGCAGTACCTTGCCGCTATAGCAGAGGCGCAGAGGCAGGGGCGCGCCCTGCATCCGAGTGGCAACAATGCGGGCGACCTGCGGTGTAATGTCGGGCGTGAAAGCGACAAGTTTGCCGTTCTGCCGGTCGTCGAAGCGGAAGGTTTTCTCCCGCAGGTCCGCGCCCAGGCCGCGCTCGAGAACATCGAGATATTCCAGGGTCGGAGGGATGATGGGGCGGAAGGCCCAGCGGTGAAAAACCCGTTTGAGGGAGTGCTGCAGAAACTCTATCTTGGCAGCCTTGTTGGGCAGAAAGTCCTTGACCCCCCTCGGCAGCGTTGCATCCGGGACGGTTGATTGGCGGTTCATGGGCAATGGGCATTCCTTTCCGGGAAGATCGGGTCCGGCGACGGGTCTGGACAATTGACGAAAATCACCAAATTGTGAAACTATCAATCCCCCCGGAGAAAGTCAAGATGCAGGGCAGGGTGGTTGTGAATCGGCAGGCATGAAAAAAGGGTTCCACGGCAGGCGTGGAACCCTGGAGATCGTTTTGCGAAAGGATCAGACCTTGGCGACGCTGGAAGCCTGGGGGCCTTTGCTGCCTTGCGTCACTTCGAAGCTGACCCGGTCGCCTTCAGCAAGGGATTTGTAACCGTCGGCCAGGATGGCGGAGTAGTGGACAAACACGTCAGGCCCGTCATCCGGAGTGATAAAACCGTAACCTTTGGCATCGTTGAACCATTTTACCGTACCCTGCGTCATACCTGTTTACTCCTTGTGTTGTTCCGGCCCTGCCGGAGTCATGCGGACCTTCCATTGCGCGTTGGCCACGCTGCTGGCGCCACCGCCGAGGTCCTGATTCGCGGTCGCGCTCCGCTGCATAGGCGTGGCATAATCAGCCAAACCTAATAACACAGGCTCCGGGGGTGTGCAAACGGCTGGCGTCATTTTTTCGGGTTTTCCGTAAAATTTTCGCATGCGGGCCTGCTCGGTTACGCAAGGGCCCTTATCCGTTCCGCATCAAGAACGCGATCAGCAGCCGGACCCCAACCCCTGTGGCCCCCTTGGGACGTAAGGCGGTGCCTTTTTCTTCCCATGCGGTGCCGGCGATATCGATATGGGCCCAGGGACAATCGGGGACGAACTGCTGCAGGAATGCCGCGGCGGTGATGGTGCCGGCAGGGCGTCCGCCGGTGTTTTTCACGTCGGCGATATCGCTTCGGATCTGCCTGGCGTAGTCCTCCCACAGGGGCAGTTGCCAGACTCGTTCCGCGCTGTCTTCTCCGGCGGCGATCAGTTGCCGGGCCAATTCATCCCGATTGCTGAGAACGGCTGACGCTTCGTGCCCCAGGGCGATGATACAGGCACCGGTAAGGGTGGCCAGGTCGATGATGGCGCGGGGTTCGAAACGTGCGGCATAGCTCAGAGCGTCGGCGAGAATCAGCCGGCCCTCGGCGTCGGTGTTGAGTATTTCGATGGTGCGCCCGGACAGCGCGGTGACGATGTCGCCGGGTCGGTATGCCGTGGCCGACGGCAGGTTTTCCACTGCCGGAATGATGCCAACCAGATTTACCGGCAGTCGCAGCGCGGCCGCGGCATCCAGGGTGCCGAGCACGGCGGCGGCGCCGGCCATGTCCATTTTCATTTCATCCATTTTTTCTCCGGGTTTCAGGGAGATCCCTCCGGAGTCAAAGACCACGCCCTTGCCGATCAGCGCCAGAGGTTTGTCGGACGGGTTGCCGCCAGTGTATTCCATGATAATCAGGCGTGGCGGCCGGGCGCTACCCCCGGCTACGGCGAGCAGGGCGCCAAACTTCTCGCGAGACAGATCCTGCTGATCCAGCACAGTGCATCTAAGGCCGTGTTTCGCGGCCAGTTGCCGAGACTGTTCCGCAAGGAATTCCGGGGACTTGACGTTTCCCGGTTCATTGACCAGGTCGCGGGCCAGGGTCACGCCGGCGCAGATCCGCCGCGCCCTGTCGAGACCTTTTGCGGAGGGTTCCAGGAACTCCTTTTCCGCAACGAGCAGACGCAGGTTTTCCCATCGGGGCGGCAATTCATCGCGTTTTTGAGTGCGGTAGCGATCAAACCGGTAGCCTGCGAGTATCAATCCCTCCACCAGGGCCTGCATTGCCAGGTCCGCGGCGAGGTCGGCGGGCGGCGGTTCGGACAGCGCCACGCAGGCTTCGGAGAGCCGCTGCTGCTGCAGGATGAGGGCGGCTTCGGCGGTTGCCCGGCGCAAGGCTGCCGCGGATGCTTTGGCGCGAAATCCCAGGCCAACCAGCAGCACCCGTGCGGCAGGGAGCGTGTCACCAGTCGGGAACAGCAGGGTCTCGCCTTCTTTGCCGGAAAAAGCCTTGCTGTCCAGGGCTTGACGCAAGGCGCCTCGCAGAGACACGTCGAGCTCCCTGAGCGGCAGGGCATCGGTGTGTTCCTGCCAGACGCCGAGGATCAGACAGTCGGTTTCCAGGGTCAGGGCAGGAGCACAGACAGCGGCGATTTGCATGATATTTCCTTTCGTGAAAGTCGGTAGTGTTTTTCCCGCCAGGGCGGAAAAGAGCCGTTTCCGGGTGAAAACGAGTCTAATGCCCTTTGCCGAAGGATGCAACGCCATGCTGAAGCAAGGTCTCCGGCAACGCCGGGTCGCCGATTTTATGCTACTGCCCCCTGGTGTTTAGCGGCGCCGTCTTCTGTGCCCCTTCATGAAAAGGCAAGTGGTTGTTGCCTCATCCGCGGGAAAAATGCTATTTTGCCAGCGCACTACAATGTATTCACGCCGCATCGAAAGGATCTTTCTGTCAGCCCGGTATGCAATTCGGGACCGGGACCGTTTCGGAGTCCATCGTGGCAAGCCCTCAAACCATGAACATTGTGCTGCTCGGCACAGGCACCAGCACCGGGGTCCCCATGCTCGGGTGCTGCTGTGATGTCTGCCGTTCGTGCGATCCCCGCGACCGGCGCACACGCTGCAGTGCCCTGATTTCCTGGGGCGATCGCAATATCCTGATCGATACCGGCGCCGACCTGTATCACCAGGCTCTGCGCGAGGGAGTTGCCCGGGTGGATGCGGTGCTTTATACCCATGCTCACGCCGACCATGTGCATGGCATCGATGATTTGCGGGCCTTCAACATGGTTAGCAGACAATCCATTCCAATTTTCGGCTCCGCCGCCACCATGGCGGTGATCCGGCGCAATTTCAGCTACATATTTGACCGCGGGATTCAGGAGGGGTTCCGTCCCCGGCTCGACCCCTGGGATATTCATGGTCCTTTCAGTCTGTTCGGCCTTCCCGTCGAGCCGATCCCGTTGCGGCACGGCTCAGGCGCATCCAGCGGCTATCGCATTGGTCCTTTCGCTTATCTGACCGATTGCAACGGGGTGCCCGAAACTTCCATGGAGCGCCTCGGAGGACTTGAGCTGCTGGTGCTTGACGGCTTGCGGTTTCGTTCCCATCCGAGCCATTTCTCCATTGGTGAAGCCATCGAAGTGGCGAGCCGTATCGGCGCCCGTCGCACCCTGCTGACTCATTTGTGTCACGAGGTCAGCCACGCACGACACAATCGGGAACTGCCCCCGGGAATCGAGCTGGCTTATGACGGCCAGTGTTTCCATCTTTTTGTCGAGGCCGCCGGGAGAACCGGCTGTCTTCCCAAACCCGAGCCGCGTTTGCCGCGCGAGGCCGCCGACCGGATCCGACTATGAAGCATCAGGAAGTGCGCCTGCACGGCCAGGCCACCGACAGCATCGAATACTACGTTACCGTCGCCTCGGCCGAAGCTTACCGCAGTTATTTTTACGAGGTGTCCGGAGCGTCTCTGCGCATCTTCTCGCCGGGCAATGAGCTGATTATCGATGCCGAGGGCCTTTCTCACCGGGGCAACGGCGGCTCCTTCTGCGAATACATGTTCGGCGTCGAGCAGCCTCTTGCCGACCTCATCAAGGAAGAGGTGCGCAACCGGCTGGTCATGTTCGGCGCCAGCAGCCGCAATGACGGATCGCTGCTGTTTTCCAACCGCACCGATGGTTATGAGGAATACGACCGCGTCTTTCTTGAAGGCAATGCGGTGCATAACTACTTCTTTTTCATTTTCGGCTCTGTGTCGGGCCCGCTGCAGGACCAGCAGGAAGAGATTCTGCGCCTCGCCGGCAAGGACCTGAAGCGCTTTCCGTTTGTTGGCGAGGGGGATGACGGCCGCCTGGTTGAGGAGCTGCTGCCACTGCTCGGACACCGCAGCGCCCTGTACCTGATCAACCTGATCAACACCAAGCACAAGCGCTACCGCGACACCTTTCGCGAGCTTTACCACGCCCACCAGAACATTCCGGATCCGGAATTCGCACGGCTGGTGCAGCTGGCCGAAGACCTCGGCATCGACAGTTACCAGCAGGAGCGCATCCGCATCGATGTCATGTACAAGCATGCCGCCAACCGTCCTATCGTCGATGAATACAAGAACATCCTTGTTGACTGCAAGCTCAAGGGCCGCATGGGCGCCACCGAAAGCGCCCGCCTGACCCGGCTCAAAACCCTGTCCGTGCGCAGCAAGATCCCCTCGGCCCTGTTCTATGCCCTTGATGAGGTGCTCAAGCCGGAATTGCTGGTCAGTACCCAGGAGCAGGACTATCTTTCGGAGACCCGCCAGATACTCGAAGGCATCTTTTTGCATGAACGGCAGATCGACGCCCGTATCGATCGTGAAGATCTGGTACAGTTGCTGAAAGCCAAGCGCCGCGCCGTGGAAAACCGGGATTACGCTTTTGAGCAGATGCTGCTGGAGGCGGCCAAAGCCTGCGACGAAAAGGTGCGCGACGGAGCCGACGTTTTTCTGGTGGAGAATTTCTCGCGCATCATTACTTATTTCGATCTGTTCGACAGCACTTCGGAGCATATCAATCAGCTTGCCTTCATGGACAAGATCCGGTTTTCCGAAGAGCTGGTGCGCAGCCTTCTCAACAACAAGAAAGAATTCGATACCCTTGGCAAGGACCTGTTTGACGACCTGTTTTTCACCGGCATCCTGCAGAACCGTTATCTCGGCCAGTTCGGCCGGCGCAAGCTCCTGGCGCTGCGCAAGGGGTTGACCGCCATCGAAGAGGGACGCTTGACCCTGCAGGGGATGCAACGTCTGATCAGCGATATCTGTCGGCAGGAAGAACAGTTCAATATGCTGCTGACCCACACTAAGGAACGCATCCGCAATTTTTATTCCCGCTACGGCACTCCCTCGGAGCAGCAGATGCTGCTGGCGGAGGTGGTGCGGGAGACGGGACTCAACGGTACCGTCGACGATGAGCTGCTGAACAAGCTTTTCCGCCGCGTTGTCCATCATGTGCAGATGGAGGAACTGTATCTGCACAATCTTCTGCCCCGCGTTGTCGCCGGAAACAACCGTGCTCTGCGCGACGATTTTCTCAACAACAGCGGCCTGGACCGCTTTTACGTTGAAGAGCTCGAGCGGGAATATTTCGAGTACAACGGCCTGGACATGGAACTTTTGTCCCGGTTAAACGAGAATTGAAACCAACTCCGCTGGCGTGAGGTGTCATGGCCCGGCAAAAACTCCAGAACCTGCGCAACATGGGAATCATCTCCCACATCGATGCCGGCAAGACCACCGTTTCCGAACGGATTCTGTTTTATACCGGTGAAAGTCATCGTCTCGGCGAAGTGCATGACGGTACGGCTATCATGGACTGGATGCAGCAGGAGCAGGAGCGCGGCATAACCATCACCGCCACCACGACCTGTTGCTACTGGCGGGATGTGCGGATCAATCTTGTCGATACTCCCGGTCATATCGACTTTACCATCGAAGTTGAACGATCGTTGCGGGTGCTCGACGGGGCATTGGTGATTTTCAGTGCCGTCGAGGGAGTGCAGGCCCAGACCGAATCGGTATGGCGCCAGGCCGACCGCTATGCGGTGCCGCGCATCTGCATGATCAACAAGATGGATCGCGTAGGCTGTGACCACCGGCGGGTGCTCGACCAGGTGCGCAAGCGTTTTGCCGCCCAGCCGGTGCTGATGCAGCTGCCTTTGGGGCTGGAGGGCGAATTCGCCGGGGTCGTCGATCTGCTGGAGGAGCGCTGTCTCATTTTCACTGAAGCCGATCTCGGGGTTACGATGGAGGTTTCCGCTATTCCCGCAGCGTTGCGCGAGGAGGCGGACAGGGCCCGCGAACGGGTTGTGGAAGCCGCCGCCGATTTCGACGAGGCAATACTGGCCGATTTCCTCGAGGGGCGGCCAATCTCCGCCGAACGCCTGCGAAGTGCCCTGCGCCTTGGCACCCTTGCCTGTCGCCTGTTTCCCGTATTCCTCGGTTCGGCACTGCGCAACAAAGGGATTCAGCCGATTCTCGATGCCGTTGTCGACTATCTACCTTCACCCCTCGATGTTCCTCCGGTGACGGCCCGCTCGCTGGATGGGGAGGATGCCGGGATACCGCTGCCCTGTGATCCCGCTGGGCCGGTCTGTGCCATGGCTTTCAAGGTCTTGTCCGACGAGGGCCGCAAGCTGACCTATGTCCGGGTTTATTCCGGGACCGTGCATGCCGGAGACGATCTGTTCAACGGCACCCGCCGGGTACCCGAGAAGGTGGCCCGGCTGTTTCGCATGCACGCCCACAAACGCGAACGGATCGAGGAGATTCAGGCCGGCGACATCGGGGCGGCGGTGGGTCTCAAGCACGCCCTGACCGGCGATACCCTGTGCCGCGCGGAACAGCCCTTGCAACTGGAGGGGCTGCGTATTCCGGAGCCGGTGGTGTCGCTGGCCGTGGAACCCTGTCGTGTTGACGATCGGGACAGGCTGCCGGCCGCTCTGGAAAAATTGCTATGGGAGGATCCGACCTTCCGGGTACGGGAGGATGCCGATACCGGCCAGACCATTCTTACCGGCATGGGACAGCTGCATCTTGAAATCATTACCGACCGCCTGCGGCGGGAATTCGGCGTCGAGGTGCGTACCGGCCGTCCGCAGGTGGTTTATCGCGAAACCGTTCGCGGCAGGGCGCGGCATCACGAAACATTTCATCGGGAAACCGAAGGGCGGGTGCAGTCGGGCGATGTCACTCTGGAAATCGCGCCGCTGCAGCGCGGCAAGGGGGCGCGGGTTGTTTTGCCGGAAGGAGGCGACGCCCTTCCCGGGCTTTTGGGGGAGGAATTGCGCAAATGTCTGCTGCAGGCCTGTGCGACAGGCCTGCGTACCGGCTATCCGTTGACCGACGTCGAGGTGACGGTGACCGAGGCGCCCTATCAGCCAGGCATCACCACCGAAATCGGCCTGCGGGCCGCCGCTCAGCGCGGTCTGAGCCTGGCTGCTGAACAGGCCCGGCTGATGTTGCTCGAACCGGTCATGGCGCTGGAGTTGACGGTGCCCGCCGAGTGCGCCGGCCAGGTCATCAGCTCCCTGCAGCAGAAGCGCGGCCGCATCGACGGCCTCGAACCGCGGGCCGAATCCGAACTGATCCAGGGCCGGGTTCCCTTGTCCGAACTGTTCGATTATATGGGCGAGTTGCGTGGCGTTACCCGGGGGCGGGGCACCTTTGTCATGGAATTCTCCCATTACGATCAGGCCCCCGAGGAGATCCAGAAACTCTTCGGCCTTGGCTGAAAAGGCCCCCGGTTTTCAGGATTCGCCGTGGCCCATACCGGTCAGGGCGTGGAATCCGCCGGTTGCAGCCCCCGTCGCGCCAGTTCGAGCCGCACCCGGTTGCGCTGCTGGCGCAGGGCCTCCGTCGGATCTTCAATGTAGGTTCCCTGGCTGGCTCCCACCGAGAAGGAGCCGCTGCCCACTCCCAGCCCCACCCCAAAGCCGAAACCGCCCGCGCCGCCTTCCTGTTTCGCGATCGCGGCGTTGAGCTGGTCGTAGTAAATCAGCAATTCCTGGTTGTTCATGGCGGCGTAATCCTCCTGCAGCAAGGCGCGGGCGGAAGATCCTGCCGCGCAGGCACTTGCCAGCAATAGCAGTGCCAGCAATCCCATCGTCCATAAAAACCGTTTGTCAGGCATGGCATCCTCCTGGTCCGGGGGTTTTGATCCATTGTATCAGGTTGCGGCCATCGGACACCTGCGCTGAAATCACACAACCTTAAATTGGTGGGTCGTTAATACGGCGAGCCTGTAAACGCAAAATGATCTAAACTTAAAAAAATTTTACTTGTATTGCGTTATTCATGTTGCTATACAGCGAGAACTGGGAGATTTTTTGCGAGGGCTTGCGGTCGCTCCACCTCCCCGGGGCGGCCGCAGGTTTGCTTCCATTCTTCCACACTCATGACTTATTCAATGCTATGACGATCTGAATTCTCTCCCTTGGCTGTTAGACACCGTTGGATCTGGCATTATCGATGCTTATCGTTATGTATTGACCGTGACAACCAAAAATTAACTCCCAGGGATTTGTCGCTTGGCGCGGAGCCAGCGTTCCTCGGGATATTTCCATGTGCTGCATTTCGACTGAAAAGCGTTTGAAGTATTTTCAGCATCTTACAAGGAGGAGTTATGAGAAAAAGTCGAGTCTGGATGGCGGCTTGGGTGCTATCCGTCTGCCTGATGCCGCTTTTCCCGGCGGCGGCGGAAACGGTCGCCAGCGATGAGGTGTTTACTCTCGGTGAGGTTATTGTCAGCGGCGAGGAGCAGGTCGTCAACCTGGCGACGACGGTCACCGAAGTCACCGCGGAGGACATCAAGCAGCGCGGAGCGCAGACCGTGGCCGAGGCCCTTGAGCAGCTGCCGGGTGTGGATGTGCAAAAAGGGGGTAAATCGCAGAACTACGTGAGCATCCGCGGCTTTGACCAGAGCGACGTCAAGGTGCTTGTCGACGGCGTGCCGGTTCATGAACAGTACTACCGGACCCTCGACCTCGACCAGATTCCCGTCGATTCAATCGCTAAAATAACGGTCACCAAAGGTGCGTCCTCGGTGCTGTACGGTTCCAATACCATGGGCGGGGTTATCAACATCATCACCAAAAAAGCGGGCGCCAAGCCAAGTGCGACCGTTTCCGGGGCCTGGGGCGATTACGGAACGGAGCGTTACAGTGCCAGCGTCAGCGGGCCGGCCGGCAAGTTCAACTACTGGTTGGGCTATACCTACCGCCATTCCAACGGCTGGCGCCTGTCCGATGATTACGACGAGGACTACTGGGCGGCTCAATACAGCACCTACACCAAGGATGACGGCGGCCTGCGGGACGACAGCGGCTATCTCCAGCATACCTTCAACACCAAGTTCGGCTTTGAGCCGAACAATGATACCAAGCTGTACCTCACCTTCGATTACCACGACAACGAAAAAGGCATCCCTTCCGACGGCTGGTATTTTGACGAGTGGCGCCAATGGCAGATCAGCCTGGTCGGCGAACACCGCTTCAATGACATGCTGCGCGTCAAGGCGCGCGGCTTTTACGTCGATCACAAGGACACCCTGCTGGAAACGGAGTGGGATGACCGTGATTGGTTTTATAAATCCAGCTATGACGGCTACTCCGTTGGTGGCGAGCTGCAGGCCTTCATGGATTTCGGCAAGTGGAGCTTTCTCAAAGTCGGCGTGAGCTATCTGAGGGACAATACCAAACAGGAGGAGATTCTGGCGCCGGGTGGCTCCTGGGAAGATGCCGGTGAATACGAGTCCGACACCTACTCCTTCGGTGTGGAGGATGAAATCAGGGTCAGCGACTGGCTGGCATTCACGGTCGGCGCCAGCTACGACTATTTCGATCCCCGCAAGGCCAGCGGCCAGCCGGTACCTGACAGCGTCGACGCCTTCAACCCGCAGCTTGGCGTAATCGTCAACCTTACCGACAGCACCATGCTGCACGGCTCGGTCGGCAAAAAGATCCGTTTCCCGCATCTCAAGGAACTTTTCAGTGAATCCGTCGGCGGCAATCCGGATCTCGATCCCCAGGAAACCATCGCCTATGAAGTTGGCGTAAGTCATGCCTTCAACGATGCGGTCAGCGGCTCGGTGGCTTTTTTCTATAACGACATCAAGGACCTGATCGTGCGGGATTACGTAGCCGGGTATGACGACAGGGTCTACTACAACGTCGGCAAGGCCAACATCCTGGGCGTGGAATTCTCTCTGGGCGCCGATATCACCGAGCGCTTCTGGGTTGGGGTCAACTATACTTATCTCAATACCGAAGACGAAGAGCTGGATCGCGAACTGGCCGAACGCGCCCGTCACCGCGCCAACCTCGACATGCGTTACCGCTTCCCCTTCGGCCTGGCGGTCTCGACGCAGCTGTCCTATGTAAATCGCTACTACTATGAGAAAGAGGTCGCCCGCAGGACCTATGAATGGACCAAAGGAACCGATTTTCTGCTGTTGAATGCCCGTGCCGAGCAGTCCCTTGGCGAGCTCTGGGGAGTCAGCGGCAAGGCCTTTGTTGAAGTGACCAACCTTACCGACCGTGATTACGAAGAAAGTGGCGAATTGATGCCCGGGCGCAATTTCCTGGCGGGACTTTCTTTTACTTACTGATAAATTGCGGCAAGTTTGACTGTCCTCCGCAAGGAGTTTCTGCATGACCATTGCTACGACCTCCATCATGTCATTCAATGCGGCTGCCGGCGTTTACGCCGGCAGCCTTCTCTTTTACCTTTTAAAGCGTTACAGGTGCAGCTGCTGGCTGCTTGGCGTCGCCTTCGCCTTGCACACCGCCAGCCTGGTCGCCAGTAGCTGGCGCTGGGGGATATTTTCCCTCGACGGGGTTTTCAACGGAGCGTATTTCCTGCCCTGGTGTCTGGCTGCGCTGGGCTTGCTCCTGTGGTGGCGGGGTCGTGCGGAGGACGCGGCTTCCATGAGCTGGCTGGCGACCCTGGCGATGCTGGTCACCCTGGCGCTGCCGGTCGATCTCCCGCCGCCGGGCCCTTTTACGGCCACCTGGTCCTCCCCCATGTTTTTCTTCTTCGAGGTGCTGGCCATCGGTTGTTTTCTGGCGGCGGGCTGGTTTGCCTGGCGGCAGCTGCGCATTCGTGGCGGCGACCAGCTGTTCAACCTTCTGGCCATCTGGGGATTCATCCTTTACAGCCTGGCTCAGGTGATCGGCGCGGTCTGGAGTTATCTGGGGTGGGGCGGTCCCTTCCACTGGGGGGAACGGCATCTGCAGTCCGCCGCTATCTGGTGTCTGTACTGCGGCTATCTGCATACGCACTTCGACCGCTCTTTCCACCTGCGCAACAAGGCCCGCTGGGCCGTGACCGGCGCGCTGGTGGTGCTGGTGGTCGCCTATGCCCTGCAGATCGCGGCGCACCTGACCATACTCAATCCGGGAGCCGGCTCCGGCAAAGGCGCGGCCCGCGCTACGGCCCAGCAGCAGGTGCACGGTGCGGAGCCGAACGCCTGCCGCAATCCCGAACTGATGGAGGCTGGTCATGATTGATCGCATATGGAACGCGCTGTCGAGTATCCGGCTCACGCTGTGGTTGCTGGTGCTGCTCACCGTCAACCTGTTTATCGGCAGTTTTTACGCCAAATACATGGCCGTGTTCGGCGAACTCAACAGCACCCTGTTCCCGACCTGGTTTCTGACCCGCAGCAATCTGCACAGCTGGTGGCTTTTTACCCTGTTCGGTCTGCTGTTTCTGCTGTTTGCCAATACCCTGGCCTGTACTCTGCAGCGCGTGACTTTTCTCTGGAGCCGCCGTGGCGGTTACCGGCGTGCGATGTTCGTGTTGCTGCTGGCCCCTTCACTGATGCACTTCTGTTTTCTGTTCATTGTCGGCGGGCACGCTTTGACCGAATTTACCGGCACCAAGACGCGTCTGCCGGCGGTAGTGGGGGAAAAGATCGCGGTGGGGGATCGGCAGATCACTCTTGTCGATCGCCATTACGATTACTGGCAGGCGCCGGCCCTGCAGGGGGTCATGCGGCAATGCACGGCGATCCTGGAGCTGCAAAGCGATGCCGGAGTCGAGCAGCGCCGAATCGGCATTCTGGAACCGGTCTACTGGCAGGGCTATACCCTGCATCTGGGCATGGCGGGCAAGCCGGGTACCGATACCTTGCCGCCGCTGGAAATCATGGTCAAGAAGGATCCCGGCCTGCTTCTGATTCTGCTTGGAAACACGGTGCTGTGTCTGCTGATGCTCTGGTACTTCCCTCAGATCCGCAAGATCCGCAATGGAGGACAGAAATCATGAAATACATCCTGTCGACGGTTTTCATGCTGATGGCATTGTGCTTCGGCAACAACCCGGCTCTGGCCGACAGTATGGCCGCGCCTGCCAAGCCGGCCATGACCATTTCCGGCGAGGTGAAGCGTCCCCTCAAGTTGACCGTGGATGATCTGGCCCGTTTCCAGTCGGTGGAAATCCAGCTTAACGAGGTCAGCCGCGACGGCAGTTTTCACGGTGTTTATCTGCACAAGGCCGTGCCGTTGCGCGTCCTTCTGGACATGGCGGAAATCATCAAGCAGGATCAGGCCTTTACCAAGCAAACCGACCTGGCTATCCGGGTAACCGATGCCGCCGGCAAGCAGGTAGTCCTGTCGTGGGCGGAAGTTTACTACAGCAACGCCGCCGAAGTGGCCATCGCCTATGCGGCGCAGTCCGTAAAACCCATGATGAGCGAGGAGCGGTGCCTGAAATGCCACGGCCCGGAAATCTACCGCCAGTCCCTGGAGCAGTACGAACGGCCAGCGACGATGCCGAAACTGGTGATTCGCAGCGATTTTTATACCGACCGCTATCTGGAAAATGTGACCCGCATCGAAGTCATCGATCTTTATCCGGACATCAAGGTTGATCGCAACGTCAAACTCGAGTCCAGGCAGATTCTGGTGACCGGCGCGGTGGCCCGGGAGTTGAAGCTGTCCGACCTGAGGGACTATCCGCGCATGGAGATGTCCAAGAAAGTGGTCGGGGTGCATATGGGTTACCACGGCCTGCACCGCTATAAAGGGGTGTCCCTGGTCAGGATCCTGGAAAAAGCCGGTGTCGATGACTCCTTGACCAAGGCCGTGATGATTTCCGCGCCGGACGGGTACCGGGCACTGTTTTCCTTTGGCGAACTGTTTTTGTCCCACGCCGGCAGGCGCATCATGCTTGCCGAAAGCGACAACGGCAAACCGTTGCTGGGACAGCGCGGCGGCAGATACCGGCTGATCGTCCCCGAGGAACTGGTGGATGACCGGGACGTGCTGGCGGTGCAGCGCATCGAGGTGGTGGATCTTAAAGCAATCCCCAAAATATCCATCATCGGCGTCGGCCCCGGCGATACCGATCTTGTCACCCTCGAGGCGGTAAGCGCTTTGGCCCGAGCCGACGTGGTGGTGGCCCCGGAGGATATCGTCAAGCGCTTCGCCACCTACCTGCAGGGCAAGCCGGTCTTGTTCGATCCCCTCAAGCTCATAAAGCACATGTTCCGCAAGGAACACCCCGACCTGGCGCCGGCCGAGGCGGAGCGGCTCTGCAACCAGCAGCGCGAGGCCGGTGTGGCCAAAATCCGACAGGCTCTGGAGCGGGGCCAGACTGTGGCGTTTCTCGACTGGGGCGATCCGATGGTCTACGGCAGCACCCGCTGGATCCGGGCCTTTTTCGGCGACGACCAGCTGGAAACCATCCCCGCCCTGAGCGCCTTCAATGCAGCCAACGCCATGATCCAGCGCGATGTCGGCGCCGGTGGTTCGATCGTCATCACGGTGCCGAGCGGCCTCAAGGAACATCCGCAACTGCTGGCTTCCGTGGCTAAAAGCGGCGACACCCTGGCCATTTTCATGGGATTGAAGGAATTCAGCGAAATGCGGCCCCTGTTCGATCGCTATTATCCCGGTGAGACGCCGGTCAATCTGGTCTACAGTGCCGGCATTGCCGGCAGCGAACGCCTGGTGCGCAGCACGCTCAAGGACGCGGTCACCCGGCTGAATGCCGATCCGGAAAAATTTCTCGGCCTCATCTACATGGGTCCGCGTCTGGATGTGCGCTTCGGCGAGTGTCCCTGATCCGGCAGGATTGATAAAGACTTCGGACGAACAGGATGCATAACACAGGGCAGGCTTGAGCCGTTCACGATCGAACCACGGCGGGGCCTGCCCTTTTTATCGGCACAATATCGGTGCATCGGGTGCCCGAGCCCGGCCGCCATCGAAGCGGGCTTCCTCGGGACGGAGGGTTTCCCCGCCGCGGTGCCGAAAAGGCAGGTGACCTGTGCAACTCAACCGACAACTCAGTCTGACGGATGCGGTGCTGCTGATCATCGGCAATGTTATCGGTGCCGGGATCTTTACCACCAGCGGCTTCCTGGCCGAACAGCTTTCGCACCCCTGGCTGTTTCTGGGCATCTGGGGGTTGGGCGGTCTGCTGACCCTGTGCGGAGCATTGACTTATGCCGAACTGGCGGGCATGTTTCCGCTGGCCGGTGGCGATTATCAGTTCCTCAAGGCCGCCTACGGGCCCTGGGCCGGTTTTCTTCTGGGGTGGCTGGCCGTCTGGGTGATCAATCCCGGCTCCATCGCCGCCATGTCCATCGCTCTGGCCAGCTACCTGCAGGGGTTTCTTCCCATTCTCGGCGCGATTTCCGGCAAGCTGCTGGCGGCAGCCTTCATTCTGGTGTTTTCCTGGATCAATTACCGGGGTATCCGCCCGGGGGGGACCACTCAGAATCTGTTTACCTTCGGCACCATTGTTTTGCTGGTGGTCATGATCCTTGCCGGTCTGCTGTCCGCCAACGGCGACTGGAACCGGCTGAGCGCTCCGGGAACGATGCCGAAGATAGCCTGGAGCCATCTGTTCGGCGGTCCCATGATCGCGGTGATTTTCACCTTCAGCGGCTGGTTTGCGTCGGCCTATATCGGTGGCGAAATCCGTGATGCGCGACGCAATCTGCCCCGTTCCCTGATTCTTGGCACCTTGTGTGTGACGGTTCTTTATCTGGCTATCAATCTTGTCTATCTCTACGCCCGGCCGCTGCACGAACTGGCCGGGGCGGAGAATGTCGGGCAGCTCGCTCTTGAAGGACTGTATGGTTCAGGCGCCGCCCGCTGGATCTCCGTGCCCATCATGCTGGCGATCGCCGCCGGGATCAACGCCACCGTCATGACCGGCGCGCGCGTCGCCTGGGCGCTGGGCGAGAACGGCGGCGTCTGCCGCGCCCTGCGGCGTGTTCACGCCGGTTATCGTACCCCCGCGGTGGCTATTGCCTGTCAGGCGCTGCTGGCCATTCTGCTGGTGACGTTCGGTACCTTTGGTCAGCTGCTGAGCTGCGTGGTGTTCGTCATGGTGCTGACATCCATCGCCAGTGGCGTGGCCCTGATGTTGCTGCGCTGGCGCCGGCCGGGTCTGGCACGCTCCTACCGCACGCCGTGCTACCCCCTGGTACCACTGCTGTTCGTGGGCAGTTATCTGCTGGTACTGGTGCAGATCGGCCGCGGCCAGCCATGGTCTTCGCTATGGGGGGTTCTGATGACCCTGACCGGTGTACCGTTTTATCTTTGGGGGCGCCGTCATCCCCGGCCGGCAGAGTGCTCCGGGCATGACGCCGATGGTCGTGGCGCCAAACCTGTTTCGAAATCAACTCTCTGATCCGGTCGGAAGCAGGCGGGCTGGATCCGGAGAAAAGGCATGACGAGGATACAATGAGACACCTGTTGAACCATGCGGCAATACTGTTGCTGCTTGTCATGGCGGTCGCCTGCGATTCACATTCCGCGCTGGCGGAGGATGATCTGTTGCTGTGGTGGGACCTGCAGAACCCCGGCTGGTATATCAACGGCTACAACGATCCGGATCGCGATATCTGGGAAATCCGAAACGATGCCGAACTGTTGCGGCAGCGCCTTGGCCAGCCCCGGCGTCTGGCGCTGCGCTACGGGCAATTTCCCGCCGGTATGCGGTCGCGCGGCGAAGAAGCGTTGTTGCGACTGGCCCGCGTCTGGCTGCAAAGGCCTGACGGCGGCATCGAAGAAGGGCCTTTTTGCGCGGCGCCGGGGAAAACCGTCAGCGAAGTACCCGCCGGGGACGCCCCGCAGGGCATCTACCTGCTCGGCAGCCATATCGCGGCGGGACGCCGGGATGTGGACGGGGACAGCCAGGTCGAGTCGGTGCATCTGTACGGCAAGTTTCTGCTGCGTCACGTGCGTGACAGTCTGTCCCACGGCGGGGAGCAGAATACCTTTTTCCATTCGCCGCGCATGCCCCTTGAAATCGGGCCGGTGCAGGCAGGTCGTTACAGCGGCATTATTCAGATTGCCCACCGGCCCAGCGAGATGGCGGTCTTTTACCGCGGGCAACCGCTGGCGGGCGCGGAGGTCACGGCTCTCACCGAGCGCGGCTGGCGCAAAACGGTGCGCACCGACGCGGCGGGCCGGTTTGTGGCGGTGCCGCATGAAAGTCGTGGTGCAAAGCATAATTGGGAAATATGCCTTTACACGGTCCGTCACCTTGACCGGCAGCGTGGAGAATACCACTGTGCCAGCATGCCGATGATTGTCGATCCGCCCTGGCCCGAGTGGACCCACTGCATAACCAGTTTCGTGTTGTGGGCCTTCGCCGGAACCGCCTTCGCCGCCGGTTTTATCGCCTTGCTGGTTGCGCGCCGCCGTCGCCGCCAACGTTTGCAGCTGGCCCGTTTCGAAGCGGCAAGACAGCCGGGAGGTGCGTCATGCCCGTGAGTCGCTGGCGCTGGCTGGTATTGACCCTGTCTTTTGTGTTGCTGACTTTTGGTGGCCTTGCGGGGGTGCATCTTGGTTCCTATCTGCCGACTTTTGCCTGTTATTTCGTGGGCTCCGATACCTACGGGGGCGCCTGTTTTCTTGCAACCCTGCAGATGGCTCTGGCTGAAGGCAACCTGGCGGGGCTGTTCGCGGCCCTGACCATTCTGGTGGTGGCGGTGCTGCTGATCATCCCTTTGGGTGGCGCCTGGTGCGGCTGGATCTGTCCCTTTGCCTTTATTCAGGATGTCCTGGATGTGCTACGCCGCAAGCTGGGCATAGGCTATGTGCGTTTCCCTGAAACGCTGCGCAGAAATTTGCGGCCTTTGCGCTGGATCTTTCTTGTCATTTTGTTTGTGCTGCCTTTGTGGGCCGCTTTTCCGCTGCTGGTACCGGCGGTTGCCCGCCACCTCGGCATCCCTTTCTGCGAACTCTGCCCGGTACGGTACATAATGCCGCTGTTCACGGAAAGAGCCGGGTATATGGGGGTCTCTTTCGGCAGTATCACCACTTTTGTTCTGAGTGCTCTTGGGGTGCTGTTTGCCGGTTTCACATTGGTCGGGGCCTTTTTCAAGCGGCGCTTCTGGTGTGCCTATTGTCCGATGGTCTTGCTGCTGTCCTTTTTCAGGCGTATCAGCCTGCCGAAACTGAAGAAGGATGTGACCCGCTGTACCCGTTGCGAGATCTGCTATAACGTCTGTCCCATGGATATCGAACAGGTGTTTCTGGAGAGGCAGCGGGAGGACGTCACCTTTCCTGACTGCGTTTTGTGCATGGAGTGTGTCGAACACTGTCCGGAGAACGATGCCCTGCGCCTGACTTACGGCGGTATAACCCTGTTGCGTTCGAGTCGTGCCGCCTTTTCCCGCCGGCGCGGCATCGATGCTAGCCAAACCGGTCCCCGGGAGGAGAGCCATGAGTAAACGCAAGCAACGATTTCTGCGCGCCCTGGGGCGCTCCTCCGAGGCGGTGCTGCGCGGTATGGAAGCCGCTGCCGAACGTCCGGCGCGGCTTGGTTATTTCATCGACCTGATGCGTTCCGTTTACGTGGAGGATTGTCTGCCACAGCTTCCGGAAGAACCTGCCGGGCGCCCCGGGGTGGTCGGTTTGTACTGTGTCATGGCGCCCGAGGAGCTCGTTTATGCGGCGGGCGCCTTGCCGCTGCGTTTGTGCGGTGGCAGCTACGAGGCTTCCTGCGCGGGTGACGAGCTGGCCCCGCGCGATGCCTGCCCGGTGGTCAAGGCGTCCCTGGGAAGCACCGTCCTTGGCGCGCCATCGCTCTATGCGCTGTGCGATATGGTGGTGGTGCCGACCACCTGCGACGCCAAGCGCAAGATGGCCGAGGAACTGTCCCGCCATCAGAATGTGCGGGTGCTGGAGGTGCCTCATGTCAAGGAAAGCGAGGGGGCGCGGCGCCAGTGGCTCGAGCAGCTGTATGGCTTCAAGAGTGATCTGGAACGCCTCACCGGAAACCGCATCGGCCGCCGCGGTCTGGCGCAGGCCATCGCTCTGCTCGGCCGTGCCCGGCACCAGGCCCGGCGTCTCTACGAACTGCGCCAGGGGGATTTGCCGGCGGTGCGGGGCAGCGAAGCCGCGTTGGCGCTGCATGCTTTTGCCTACGACCGGGCCGAAAGCTGGTGCGAGGCCATGACTTTGCTGAATGATGAAATTGCGCAGCGTCAGGCCGATGGCCGCTCGGCTTTCGACCGGCGCGCGCCGCGTATCATGCTGGCTGGTGCGCCGCCGGTATTTCCCAACTGGAAACTGCCGCTTCTGATCGAAGAGATGGGCGGCATGCTGGTGACCGATGAGTCCTGTATCGGTGACCGCTATCTGTACGATCCGGTGGGGGCGGTGGAAAACACCATGGAGGACATGATGGTGGCCCTGGCGTCGCGTTATCTGATGCCCTGCACCTGTCCCAGTTTCGCTCCCAACGAGGACCGGCTGTTTCGCTTGCGCCAGGCAGTTGCCGATTTCCGTATTGAAGGGGTGCTCTACCATGTCCTGAAGGGCTGTGTCATTTACGATTTTGAACTGCTGCGGGTGGAGGCGCTGATGGCGGAACTGGGGGTGCCGGTGCTGCGCATCGAAACCGATTATAACCCCGAGGATATCGAGCAGCTGCGTACCCGGGTCGAGGCCTTTGTCGAGATGATCCGGGAAAAAAAACGGAAGGGAGTCGGCCGATGAGCCTGTTCGCAGGGATTGATGCCGGATCCACCTATCTCAAGGTGGCGCTGGTGGACGCAGGGGGCAATCTGTGTGGCACGAAAACCGCACCGACCGGAATCGATGCGCGGGAAACCGCGCGCCAGGTTCTGCAGGAGTCGTGTCGGGAGAAAGATTGTGCCGTCGAAGCCGTGACCGGCATTTTCGCCACCGGCTACAGCCGCCGGCAGATCGATATCGCCCATGACCACGTGACGGAGATTCGCGCCCATGCCGCCGGTGCGCGGTGGGCGGCACCGGCCGGAGTCGATATCCGCACGGTGATCGACGTCGGCGGCCAGGACAGCAAGGTGATTGTGCTTGAAGAGGATGGCGGTATCAAAAATTTTGTCATGAATGACAAGTGCGCCGCCGGTACGGGGCGTTTTCTGGAGGCGCTGGCGCGGGTGCTCGATTTGCCGGTGCGGGATATCGGCCCCATGGCCCTGCGTTCCAGACTGCCGTGCCAGATCAACAGCATGTGCGTGGTATTTGCTGAATCGGAGGTGATATCGCTGCTGGCAAGGCGGCAGGACCCGGTTGACATCGTGGCGGGTATTCACGTGGCCATGGCCAAACGCATTGCGGTCATGGCCCGCAAGGCCGGTTTGTACGGCGAGGTGCTGCTGACCGGCGGCGGCGGTCTCAACCCAGGACTGGTAGCCGCTTTCGAAGATGAGCTGCAGCGCGACGTGCATACTGCCGCGCATCCCCAGCTCAACGGTGCCATCGGCGCCGCCCTCATCGCCGGCGACCTGGCCTGAAACAACAGACAGGGCGGAGGTTGCGGCATCCGCCCTGTCTGTTTGTGTGAAAAAGGACCTTCAGGCCATGGCGATAGGCGGCTCTGCCTCCGCATCGATCATGACCTCAAGCACTGTCGGCCCTTGGCGTTCGGCGAGGGCCTGCCAGTCGAGCCGGTCAAAATCCTGCAGGGAGCGGATGGTGAAAGCCTCCGCGCCCGCGGCACGTCCCAGCATGGCGAAATCGACCGGCGGTATGGAGAAATCGGCGTCTTCCTTGCCGGCGATGCGGTGGCCATGCCGGATCAGTCCATAGGCCCGGTCGTTGAGGATCACGAACAGCACCGGCAGCCGCCGTTCCACCGCGACGGTGATTTCCTGGCCGCTCATAAGGTAACAGCCGTCTCCGGCAATGCAGACCGAGGGCGCGTCCGGGTTGCCGAAAGCGCCGCCGACCGCGGCACCCACCGCCCAGGCCATGGTGGCGAACTCGATGGACAGGTGGTAATGGCGCGGACGGGGATGGAAGAAATAATGGATGGACCAGGGCACGCTGTTGCTGTTGTCGATAAAATAGCGGGTTGCCTGCGGCAACCGTCTGAGCAGTTCGGCATAGACCTGTGGCGCCTTGATCGGGGTGTCGCCTCGGTCCGTAGCGCAACAGGCCGGATCGGCGACCTCGATGCCGGCAGGAATGTAAGCGGCGGGTGCGGCCGTGCCGCTTTGTGCGGGTTTTTCCGGCACCGGCAGGCGACCTTCGCTCTGCCATTGTTCAATGCGGTTGTTGAGCTCGCGGAACAGGGTGACCAGATCGCCTTCCACCTGCAGCCGGGCCATGGGCGAACGCTCGAACCAGCGGCGCTCGCTGTGCAGGTGCACCAGCCTGTCGTTCATGAGCACCGCATCCCATTTGCCGGTTGACCATTCTCCGAGATTGCTGCCGGCAGCCAGGATCAGCTCGACTTTCGGGTCGGTCAGGGCGGCGCGGGAAGAAGCGTGTCCGGACATGCCGAACACTCCCCGTGCCTGGCCATGGTAGGGATTGATGACCGACTTGCCACGGGGCGTGGTGATCAGGGTCGCGCCGGTCAGTTCGGCGAAGCGCTCGATATCGTGCCCGGCATCGGCAGCGCCGTGTCCCACCAGTACGCAGAGTCCTGCTCCGCGACCGAGCGTTGCGGAGATCTCCGCGCACAGGTTTTCCAGCCCCGCGATATCCAGTGTCGCGTGCGGCCTGGCCAGGAGTTGTGGCAGCAGGGAAAACCGGGGCGGCCAATCGGCTTCGGCGGCGAATATATCGATGGGGATGCTCAGGTGTGCGGGGCCGCCGGGGTTGCCGAGGGCCGCGGTCAAGGCCGCCGCCAGCTTTCTTTCCAACTGATCGGGATGGGTTACGGTTGCATTGTAGACCGTGCATGGTTCGAGCATGCTCACCACGTCGATGCCGTTGCGCGACGAGTCCTGAAAACATCCGGACCCGAGATCACGCAGGCGCGTCTGGGGGGTGAGGACCAGCATGGGAACCTGTTCGGCACAGGCCGACGCCACGCCGGTAATCAGGTTGGTAACGCCGGGACCGGTGGTGGCACAGCAGACGCCGAGTTTGCCGCTCTCTCGGGCATAGCCGTCGGCAATGAAGGCGGCGCCGGCCTCATGGCGGGTCAGTACCATGCGCGGCCCGCCGCGTTGCTCGCTGCGCCTGAGGGCGTCGAACAAGGGGCCCAGGGGGCTGCCCGGGATGCCGAAGACATATTCGACGCCAAGTTTTTCGAGATAATGGACGATAAGATCGCTTAAAGTCATTTGCGCCTCCTTGAAGCTTTTCGCCAGGAGGGACCGCTGCCGGTATGTCCGGGTACCAGCTATCCATCCCGCACGCAAAAACAAGCAGCTATTCTAGCACGATTTTTCATGCCGCAAAGGGGATTTTTTTCCATAATAACCATTGCCGAAAGGGGCGGCGCCACGGGGCCGAAAATCCTGCTCGCGGCTCTGCATGTTGGACGTTTTTTGCGATATCATCGGTAATAAACACCTGTGCCGCGGCAAGGTTTTCCAAAAAGTGATGTGATATATCAAATGCTTATGGACGCGGGGCTGGCATTGGTGCATGATGGCGTTTTTCAGGGCAGTTTCTGCGGTCTGCAGAATAAATGTGATCCCACGATGCTGTGACGGCGGGCAAAGATGCGGCAAGCAAGGCGACATGGAATCTCCGTGAAATTTGCGGCGGCCGCGGGCGGGCTGCTGTTGCTGTTTTTCGTTGTTGCGGGATGGGCCCATGCTGCCGAACCGTTGCGTTTGCAGCTAGCGGGACTTGAAGGTGCGGTGCGTGCCAATGTGGAAGCGGCGCTGGCTCTGCCGCCGGGACTGGTCCGCGATGGCCAGATCGATCGGCGCTGGATGGAACGGTATATGGCGCAAATTCCGCAGCAGGTCGCACTGGCCATGCAGCCTTTCGGATATTTCACCCCACGGGTCGAAAGCCATCTGGAAGAAGCCGCCGACGGCCAGTTGATCAAGGTGAACATTTCTCCCGGTGAGCCGGTGCGGGTGACGAAACGGCGGGTGGCTGTTGTCGGCCCGGGTAGCGCACGGGGCGCCTTGACCAGGCTGGCGGATTCTTTTCCGCTGAAGGTTGGTGATCCTCTGGATCAGGCCGTTTATGAAGAATTCAAGAAGGAATTACTCGATAAGGCGCTGGAACTCGGCTATCTGGACGCGGCTTTTTCGGTACATGAAATTCGTGTCGATGTCGCTGCCCTTGCGACGGAAATCGCCCTGGAGATGGATACCGGGCCTCGATACTATTTCGGTGAGGGGCGTTTTGTCGGCGCGCAGGATTACCCCGAGGCTTTCTTGCGGCGGTTTCTGACATTCGAGCCCGGCGATATCTTCTCCCATGCCAGTCTTGGCGAAACGCAGCTGCAACTGCTCGATTCCGACCGTTTCAGCGATATCCGGCTGGTTGCCGATCGCGAGAATGCCAAGGATCGGCGCATCCCCGTGAATGTACTGCTTGAACCGTCGCCGTCGCGGCGGCTGCGTCCCGGTATCGGGTACGGCACCGATACCGGCGCACGCATGTCGCTGCTATATCGGGACCTGAACATTTTCAATCGCGGCCACGAACTGAATCTCAAGGCCAATCTGGCCCAAAAGGCGCAGACGGTCGGCGCTTCCTATGTCTGGCCCGATGCGGAGAGTCTCAACAGTTTTACCGCCCTGCGGCTCACCTATGAGCGGGAGGATGCCGACACCTTTCTGTCCAGCAAGCTCGGCGTTGAGGCGGAACGAATGTGGGATCTTAAAAACGGCCGAAAATTCTCCACCTATCTGCAGATTTTCCACGAAGATTACACCGTGGGTGAGGCCTCCGATGGCATGCGCATGGTGCTGCCGGGGGCGCGCTTTTCCCACCGTCACTATCGCAGCCTGATCCGGCCAAAAAACGGTTACCATTACAGCATCGAGGTGCGTGGCGGGCATCCTTATCTCGGTTCCGATATCGGGCTGCTGCAGTTTATGGCTTCCGGCAACATTCTGCTGGGACTGCCGGGGCAGTTGTCGCTGCTGTCCCGTATCAATGCCGGATGGTCCCTGCAGAACGAGCCGCTGGAAAAGATACCGGCATCGCTGCGCTTTTTCGCCGGCGGTGACCAGAGCGTGCGCGGTTATGCCTACCAGTCCCTCGGTCCCAGGGACGACAACGGCGACGTTGTCGGCGGCGAATATCTGTTGGTTGGCAGTCTTGAGCTGGAACGGGCTCTTGGTGAAAAATGGGGATTGGCGGTATTTTACGATGTCGGCAACGCTTTTGACGATCCCGGCCACATCCGGCTGGCCCAGGGTGCGGGGCTGGGGGTGCGTTATTATACGCCGGTTGGCCCGGTGCGACTGGACATCGCCCGGCAGGTCGGGGAAGACGACCCGTCCTGCCGCATTCATCTGAGTATCGGTTATGGCTGGTAAGCGGAATATCCTTTATCTTCTCGTCGGCCTGGGGCTGCTGGTTTTTCTTGGTCTGACGGCCGGAAGTTACTGGGTCATGGCCACCTCCCGGGGATCGGCGTGGCTGGTTCGTACCCTGGTGGGTCGCATGCCAGAGACGGTCGCGGTGCAGTCCATCGAGGGCCGGCTTTCTGATGCCATGGTGCTGTCGGGGGTGACGGTGCGCTGGGAGGGCGGGCAGGCCTCCATCAAGCGACTGGCATGGCGCTGGCGTGCAACCGGCCTGCTGCCCCGTCATTTGCGGATCCGTGCTTTGCATCTGGAAGAAGTACACCTTGTCACCGCCGCCGAACAGGACCAGCCGCTGCAACCGCTTAATCTGAGCTGGCCGGCGCTGCCCGACTGGTTGGGCCGGGTGCGCATAACCCTGGAAGATCTGCAAATACGGCGCCTCTCCTGGAAATTTTCGGATACGCAGAGCTTTTATCTGGAAGGCCTGGCGGCCAGGGCCAAATGGGCCCGGCGTCGGCTGCATATCCCTTTGCTTGTCGGTTTGTGCGAGGCCGGAGCCCTGACCGCCAGGGCGCGGATCGACTGGCGCGAACCCGGCCTGTGGCTGCAGGCTGCAAGCCTGGCCAGGCCGGATTCAAGGACCGACCTCCCCGTGCTGCTGGCCCTGGGGGCTCGTCCCGGAGATTTTGGAAAGCTGACCGGAAGCTTGCGGCTCGGCGGGCATGCGCCGGTAGCCGGCGGCGTGCTGCTTACAACGCCTTTCGTCCTGGCGCCGACCGCTCTGAGCTTTGACAACGTGGATTTGAGCCTGTTGTCGGCACGCGGGTCCCTGCATGGCAAGGCGACCATCGACTGGGCGGAGACCAGACCGCGAGCGGACTTTACCGGCGATTTCAAGGATATGGATCTGGCGTACATCGCGGGCCAACAAACCCGTCTGAGCGGCAGCCTCGCTTTGCACGCCGATCCGGAGGCCTTCGGCGGTAGGCTGGCGTTGAGCAATAACGGCGCCGACTGGCGCAACCTGCGCCTGGAAACGGCTTTCAGTGGTGATCGGGAAACCCTGAGCCTCACCAGCCTCCGTCTGTCCGGTCTGGAAGGCGTTATCGAAGGAAGCGGCGCCCTGCGCTGGACGCCGCAGCTGGAGGCAAGGGGTACATTCAACGGCCGGAATCTGAATCCCGAGGCGGCCGGCCTGGCCTGGCCGGGCGATATCAACCTGCAGGGGCAAGCCTCATGGAGCCGCCGCGACGCCGGGCAGGACGTCGCCGCGGTCCAGGTTCGGTTGTTGCCAAGCACGCTGCGCGGCTATCCGCTGCGAGGTCGCATCGAAGCCAGCATGCAGGATGGCGATGTCGATGTCGCGTCGCTGGAACTGAAAAGTCGCGGAGTCGATCTCGCTGCACGGGGACGGTTGCGGCAGCGCATCGATTTTCGTGCTGCCGTGGAGGACCTGGCGGGACTGCTGCCGGGTGTGAGAGGGGCGCTGCAGGGGCGGGGCTGGCTGCGCTGGCGCGACGGGCAAGTGGAAGGAAAGCTCGATGCAACGGCACGCGCGCTGCAACGCCAGGAGCTGGCGATTCAGCAGATGCAGCTTGCTGCCAGCCTTGCGCAACAGCGCGCCGGCCAGGTCGATATCCGCGTGCAGGGTTTGAACCATGGGGGCTTTCTCGTCCCCTCGCTGGCCCTGAGCGGACAGGGCAGCCTGGAGCGGCACAACCTGACGGCGCGACTGGCGCTCCCGCGTCAGGCAGAGCTGGCGCTGGCTCTGGACGGGGGCTACGCGTCATCCCGCTGGCAGGGACGGCTGACCGATCTGACTCTGCGGGACGCCGTCGGGGTCCTGCGGTTGGCCACCCCTGCGGCACTGGCCTTGTCCGGAAAGGATCTGAGCCTTGCCCCCATGCAACTGGAAGGGGGGGGGCAGGAACAGCTGTCGGCTTCGGCAAAGATCCATTTTACGCCCCTGACCGGACAGGCCCAGCTGGATTGGCGGAACCTGCGGCTGGCCCATGCGCAGGACTGGCTTCCGGCAAGCCGGATTGCAGGCCGCACCAGCGGCAGGGCCTCCTGGCGGCAACGAAGCGCTACGGATTTCGAGGCGAGCGCCGAGCTGCAGGCCGTCGGCAGCTTCGAAGGCGAGGGTCTGCGTCTGGAATGGACCGCTGCCGAAACCAGCCTGTCCTGGACGCCCGCCCGCCTGCAAGCCGCCATGGAGGCGGTTTTCAAGCAGGGGGGGCGGCTTGAGGGAACCCTTCAGGGTGGTCCCGGCAAGGCTTTTCCCCTGCCCGGACAGGCCCGTTGGCAGGTCTCCTGGCAGGATCTGAACCTGCAGCCGTTTGCGTCCCTGCTGCCCGCCGGGACTGTCGTCAAAGGAAGGCTGACGGGCCGTTTGCAGGGGGACCTGTCCGGCGGTCGTCAGCTGGCCGCGGACGGAGAGCTGGCCATCGCCGACGGTGAGATTATCGGTCGCGGCGACCACGGGCAGATTCGCATCCCGGTGCAGAACGCCACCATCGCCCTGCACTGGCGCGAGGCCTGGTTGCGTGGCCGCACCGATCTGCAACTGGGGGAATACGGCCGGCTGCACGGCACCTTCCGTTTGCCGGTGCCGGCACGGCTGCCGGTACGAATTTCACCGGAGGGTGAACTGGATATCGCCGTTGACGGTCGCAGCAGCGAGCTGGGGCTGCTTACGGCCTTGCTGCCGGGAGCGGTGCAGGAAAGCCGCGGCCGCCTGGAACTTGAACTGCGTGGCCGGGGGACCTGGGCACAGCCACAGCTGAGCGGTACCGCACGTCTGCTCGATGCTGGTGCCTATCTGCCCATCGCCGGCATCGAACTGAGGAAGGTGGCGTTGCTGGCACGACTTGACAAAGATCGTGTCCTGATCGATAACCTGGCGCTGCAGTCGGGTGAAGGAACCCTGCAGGGGCAGGGTTCCCTGCAGTTGCGCGACTGGAAGCCGGCTGATTATGACCTGACCCTGAAGGGCCACCGCGTGCAGCTGATCAATCTGCCGGAACTGCAGGTCATGGCCGATCCCGATCTGCAACTGCATGGCACCGCTTCGGGACTCCGGCTCACCGGCACGGTGAAGCTGCCCGAGGTGCTGATCCGGGACAACAAGAAACCCTCGGTCATCACCCCCAGCGATGATGTGGTGCTGGTAGGGCAGCCGGTTCCGGAAAAAACCGCCGGTGATTTTCATATCCGGAGCGATATCCGGCTGCTGCTGGGGGACCATGTGCTGGTCAAGGCCTATGGGCTCGATGCCCGTCTGACCGGCGAGCTGCGCCTGACCGATATCGGCGCCGAGGCGATGACTGCCGAAGGGCGCATCAGCGTGGCCGAGGGTCTGTATGCCGCCTACGGCACCCGTCTCGATATTACCCGCGGCAACCTGCTTTTCCATGGACCTCTCGATCAACCCGCCCTGGATATCGTTGCCTTGCGCACGGTTGGCAAGGTCAAGGCCGGCGTCCAGGTCAGCGGCACCCCCCGCGCGCCGGTGGTCAAGCTCACTTCCGATCCGGCCATGTCCGACAGCGACCGGCTGGCCTACATCATCCTCGGGCGTGCCTCGGCCCGCAACGCCGGGGAAGCCGACCTGCTGATGACCGCCGGCGGTCTGCTGCTGTCGCAGGGGGAGTCGGTGGTGATGCGCGACCGCCTCAAACGCCAGCTGGGGGTCGATGTGCTGGGATTTGAAGCCGGCGGCGGTTCCGGCGTGGACGATGTTGCCGGCTCCATGCTGACCATCGGCAAATACCTCAGTCCCAGTCTGTATGTCAGCATCGGGCAGTCGCTGTTCAGCAATACACAGGAGTTCCGCCTGCGCTACAGTCTCGGCAAGCACTGGGAACTGGAGTCGGCCACCGGTGAGGAAAGTGGTGTCGATCTGTTTTACAAGATCGAATTCCGCTGATGCGCGGCGAATCAGAAAAAGGTCCGTAACCAGCCCTCCGCACCCTGCATAATCATTTCCAGCGCAAAGGTCCCCACCACCAGGGCGGTAATCCGGCCCGCGACTTCGATATAACGCTCCAGCATCGGTTCGTTGTGGGATCGCACCACATCATGTATCCGCTTGAGAAGGATCATGACCGCCGCGCTCAGCAGTACCGTGAGAAAAATGGACAACACGGCCAACCCCGGTCCCAGGCGCTTGCCGATCAGGATGCTGGCGCCGATAGTGCCGGGACCGATCATCAGCGGCATGGCAATGGCGCCGGCAATGTACCGGGATTCACCGCGCAGTGCCTCGATGGCGGCATTGCCATGGAACACGAAGCGCAAGCCGATCAGCAAAAAAACGATCCCTCCGAAGATCTGAAACGCCGCGAAGCGGGCCTGCAGGATGTCCCGAAAAACCATCTCCCCCAGCAGTGCGGAAAATGTGAATACCCCGATGCTGATGCAACCGGCGCGCAGGATAACCCGCGCGAAAATGGCGGTGGACAATTTCTGGAACACATCGATGAGGTAAACCACCAGTAAAAACGGGTTCAGCAACATGAACAACAGTGTCGAAGCGCTTAAAAATTCGAGCATCATTCCTCTCTGGCCAGGGGCTCTGGTCTGAATTTCTTATGGTCAAGGCGGGCCCATCCGGCGCATCCGGATGAGCACATGCCCTTGAGGCCTAACATATTTCCCCCTCCGGAATCAAGTTGCGGCCCGCAAGGCAGACACGGCCGAATGGCTTCCGGGAAAATGCACTGTACAATTGAAAGCGGAAGGTCGAGATGCATGGGTCCGAGACTCTGATGCAAGGAGGCGGCAAATGATTCTGGTGGAACCTTTGCAGTGCCCGGCGGTGGCCGATCAGGTTTTCGAAATCGTTGAACGCAAGGGGCTGGGTCATCCCGACAGCATGTGCGATGCCATGCTGGAGGAAGTGTCCCTGCAACTGTCGCGCTATTATCTGGAAGAATTCGGGGCGGTGTTGCACCACAATATCGATAAGGGGTTGCTGACTGCCGGCAGCACCGAAAAATGGTTTGGCGGCGGCCGAATTCTCAAACCGATGGAATTGACGATCGGTGATCGCGCCACCGTCCTGGCAAAAGGCAAGAGGATTCCCGTTAACGAAATCGCAACGACCGCGGCCAAAGACTGGCTGAGAGGCCACATGCGGTTCGTCGATCCGGAGCGGCATCTCGACTGCCGGGTGGTTCTGTCCCCGGGATCGGAAGAACTGACCGATATTTTTGCCAGGCCCGAAGCCCTAAGATGCGCCAACGACAGCTCAGCGGCCGTCGGCTATTATCCCTTGAGCCCGACGGAACAGGCCGTGCTGGATCTGGAACGGTATGTCAACGGTGTCGATTTCAAGACCCGGTTTCCCGACACCGGCGAGGATGTCAAGGTCATGGGGGTGCGCCGCGGCCGGCAGGTCGACTTTACCGTCGCCATGCCGTTGCTGGCCCTGCAGGTTGCCAGCGAGGGGAGCTATTTCGAACGCAAGCGGATGCTGCTGGCGGATCTGCAACATTACGCGGCAAGGTGGCCGGGGTTCGAGGCGGTTCGCGTCCGTCTCAATGCCCTGGATGTCCCCGGCCGCGGTCTTGGGGGTGTTTATCTGAGCCTGCTCGGGACTTCAGCGGAAGATGCCGATTCCGGTCAGGTCGGCAGGGGCAATCGCGTCAACGGACTGATCCCCGTCGGCCGCCCTATCGGAACCGAAGCGGTGGCGGGCAAAAATCCGGTAAGCCATGTCGGAAAAATCTACAACGTGCTGGCGCATCAGGCGGCGCGGGCGATTTACGAACAGATTCCGGCATTGCAGGAGGTTTACGTGTTTCTGGTCAGCCGGATCGGTATGCCCGTCGATCGTCCGCAGATGATGGCGGCCCGGATCCTGCCCGCTGCTGGGCAGCCGTTTGACATGGTCAGCCGGACAGCGCGGACTATCCTGGAAGATGCGCTGGCGAAGGTGGGTAGGCTGTGCGGGGAGTTGATCGAGGGCAAGTACCCGGTGTGTTGATTGTCGTCGGCACCTGTCCGGGGGGCGACGGCCTTGACGGCCGAAGGCCCCCGGCACAAAAATGATTGCCGACGAAGAGCCGTTTCAGGACAGATACTTTTTTAACTCGTCCGGTTTGGGTATCTTGCCAGAGACCTTGACTTCGCCGTCGACGGCCAGCGCCGGCGTCATCATGACACCAAACGCGGTGATTTCCTTGATATCGGTGACTTTGACCATCTCGTATTCGATGCCGAGCGCATCGGCGACCGCCTGGGCCTGCTCGTAAAGGGTCTGGCATTTTTTGCAGCCGCTGCCGAGAATCTGAATCTTTTTCATCATGATTTCCTTTCTATAGGTAACACATCCGTTGCTTTGGCCCGATTCCGGTCAGCCCCAGAACGTGCCGAAAATCAAACCGCTTGCGGTGGCCATGATCACCACCAGCGTGACAAATGCCAGGGTTTTTTTGGTCCCCATCACGCTGCGGATTACAAGCATGTTCGGCAGGCTCAGTGCCGGACCGGCCAGCAGCAGGGCCAGGGCCGGACCCTTGCCCATGCCGGAGCCGAGCAATCCTTCCAGAATCGGGACCTCCGTCAGGGTGGCGAAATACATGAAGGCACCGGCCACGGACGCGAACAAATTGGCGCTCAGCGAGTTGCCGCCGACCGAGCGCGCAACCCATTCCGAGGGGATCAGGCCTTCGGATCCCGGTTGTCCGAGCAGCGCCCCGGCGATGACCACTCCGATCAGCAGCAGGGGCAGAATCTGCTTGGCGAATCCCCAGGAAACATCGAACCACTCCCGCATTTCCTCTCCTTCGGTCTGCAGGATGAACGATAATTCGAGGATGCCGACCACGAAGGCAATGCCCGGGGTTTCCGGAAAAGCCAGGGCCAGAAGCGCCACCGGCAATGCTGCGAGTGCGATTTTCCACCAGCGAAGCTGGAACCAGCGCACCAGGATCAGTCCCAGCAGTGCGGCAAAACCCGCCGTGATCATCCATTTGGACGCATAGATGCTATGCCACAGGCCGGTTTCGGAGGACGGTCGCCCCCAGTTTGCAAATACCAGGATACCGACCATCGCAGCGAAGTAGACTGCATTCTGCCACAGCGGCCGGGTCACTTCCGGTTCCGGCATGGCCATGTTCGCAGGGTTTTTTTCCAGTTCTTCGTGGCGGAACAGCAGATGCATGCACAGACCGATGATAATACTGAACAGCACCGCTCCGATGGCGCGGGCAATGCCGAGTTCCGGCCCAAGGATCCGCGCCGTCAGAATGACGGCCAGGATATTGATGGCGGGGCCGGAGTAGAGAAAGGCGCAGGCCGGTCCAAGCCCGGCGCCCATGCGGTAAATGCCGGCAAACAGCGGCAGGATGGTGCAGGAGCAAACCGCCAGTATTGCACCGGAGACGGAGGCGACACCATAGGCGAGCACCTTGTTGGCGCGGGCGCCGAGATATTTCATGACCGAGGCCTGGCTGACAAAAACGCCGACGGCGCCGGCGATAAAAAAAGCCGGCACCAGGCACAGCAGCACATGCTCCCGGGCATACCAGCGAACCAGGTACAGGGATTCCCATACTGCGTTCTGCAGGCGCTCAAGACCCCGCAGCCAGTCGACAGGCAGATAGTAGCAGAGCACGAACCCGCCAACGATCCAGGCCAGCGGTTTCCATTCCTTTTTCCAATCCATGGTCAGACTCCTTGTCTGCGGCCTGATGCGGGCTGTTGGCCGAGTCTGCACAGGCACTGCAGGAAATTGAGGATGCAGGGGGCGCGCAGGCGGTAAAAAACCTGATTGCCGCGTTTTTCGCAGGCGACAATACCGACATTGCGCAGTTCGCGCAGGTGGCGTGACACGGTTGAAATATCCGCGTCGATTTTCGCGGCCAGGTCGCAGACGCATTTTTCGCCTTCCGCCAGATCTTCAACAAGATGAATGCGGGTGGGATGCGCGAGGGCCTTGAAAAAATCGCTGAAAAACAGCAGCCTTTCACTTTCGCTAGGCAAATCGTTCTCCTTTCTGGAACTTGTGTATTTGTACAATTAACCAAATACCAGCTGTTGTCAAGAGTTGTTTTGTCGGAGGGCGCGTCGGGCCGGCGCGGTGCTTGTGTGAAGCCCGCCCCGAGGATATACTGGTCGGCAGAGGCTGTTTTCCGACATGACATCCAACGGAGGTGAGTCCGGTGACTCTGGAAAATCGAAAAACTTCTGGCGATCTTCGGATTCCCGGCGGCGCGCGCCGCCTGGTGCTGCACTGCTGTTGCGCGCCCTGTGCCGGGGGCATCCTGGAAACACTGACCGGGTCCGGCGTCGAGGTGTTTCTGTTTTTCTACAACCCGAACATTCATCCGCGCGACGAGTATCTCAGGCGCAAGGAGGAGATGAAGGCCTTTGCGGCCAGACTCGGCGTGGTGGTTGTGGATGCCGATTATGCTCCGGAGGCCTGGTTCGGTGCGGTGGATGGTCTCGAGGATACACCCGAGCGCGGCGAGCGCTGCCAGACCTGTTTCCGGATGCGCCTGGAGGCCACGGCCGAATATGCGGAGTTTCACGGTTTTGAGGTTTTTGCCACAACCCTGGGCATTTCCCGCTGGAAGGATCTGGAGCAGGTCAATGCCGCCGGCCATGCGGTTGCCGCCCGGCATGCCGGAGTGAGCTTCTGGCCGGTGAATTGGCGAAAACAGGGTGGCGCGCAGCGCATGCTCGAAGTGACGCGCCGTGAAGGATTTTACCAGCAGCCATACTGCGGATGTGTCTTCAGCCTGCGCGACGCCAACCGCCGACGCGTGGAAAAGGGTCAGGAGATTATCGACCGCGATATCAGCGAATGCGATGCCTGACAAAAACAATAAGCTGTGATTTGCTGTTTCCCTGAAAAAACCGCCTGGATGTATTTAGGCGGTTTTTTTTGAAAGGTGAAACCGAAAAGGGGTTCAGCCCAGGATTTCCCGGACTTTCAGCCCGAGGGAAACGGGCGTGAAGGGCTTGGCCAGAAAGGCGCCCTTTTGCGTGTCGAGATCCCGGATGGCATGGGTATCCTGGGGGTAGCCGGAAACATAGAGCACCTTTAGGTCCTGCTGGCGGTTGCGCAGTTCCTCGGCCAGGGTGGGGCCGCTCCCGCCGGGCATGACCACGTCGGTCAGCAGCAGGTGAACGTGACCGTCGTGACCGTCGAAGACTTTCAGGGCTTCCTGGGGGCCGGATGCCTCGAGGATTCTGTAGCCGTTGCCTTTCAGTACCATGTGGGCGAGATCGCGCACCGATTCGTTGTCTTCCACCAGCAGGATGGTTTCGGTGCCCCTCTGAACCGGGCTTGCGGCCGTTTCGCGGGTCGTGTCATGTAAGGGGCTGTCGATGCGGGGCAGGTAGATCTTGAAGGTGGTGCCCAGTCCCGGCTCGCTGTAGACATGAATATGCCCGCCGCTCTGCTGCACAATGCCGTAGACCGTGGACAAACCCAGTCCGGTGCCTTTGCCCGTTTCCTTGGTGGTAAAGAACGGCTCGAAGATCTGGTTTATGGTTTCGGTATCCATGCCGCAGCCGGTATCGGTAACCGACATCATGACGTAATAGCCCGGAGCCAGTCCGGCATGCCAGCTGGAGTAGATTTCATCGAGTTCGATATTGATGGTCTCGATGGTCAGTTTACCGCCGTTGGGCATGGCATCCCTTGCATTGACGGCCAGGTTGACAATCACCTGCTCGATCTGGCCGCGGTCGGCATTGATCAGCCCGAGCCGAGGGTCGCGCATCACCACCAGTTCGACATCCGCCCCGAGGATGCGGCGCAGCATTTTCTGCATGTCGGCGGTGACCGCATTGAGATCCATTTCCCTGGTCTGCATCACCTGCCGGCGGCTGAAAGCCAGCAGTTGGCTGGTCAGGGAGGCTGCCTGTTCCCCGGCCTTGACAATCTGCTCCAGACAGCCCTGCAGGGTTTCATCGGGGTATTTCTGAAGCAGGTACTGGCTGTAGCCGCTGATCACCGTCAGCAGATTGTTGAAGTCATGCGCCACACCGCCGGCAAGTCGGCCCATGGCTTCCATCTTCTGGGCATGCAGAAACTGCTTCTGCAGGTTTTTGAGATCGGTGTTGTCGAAAAGAAACCCCTCGACGGCTTTAAGTTGTCCATCCCCGTCGTACTCACCGACCAGATTGGCAATCAGGTGCAAAGGGGTTCCATCGCATTTGCAGGTGGTAATATCGATGTATTCCATTTTTCCCTGCTGCTGCAGCGTGTCGAAAAATTCGGCAGGCCTGTCATCCTGAAAAAACAGTTCCAGCAGGTTTTTTTTCATCGCCTGTTCACGGGAGGGGAAGCCGAAGATGCGCAAAAAGGCGGGATTGCAGTCGACGAGATAGCCGTCGGTGGTTGCGATGAAATCTCCGGTCAGGTCGTTTTCGAAAAAATTTCGGTACCGGGTCTGACTTTCACGCACGCGCTCAAGGGCGTGTTTTTCCTGGGTGATGTCCCTTCCCACCGACTGAAACTCCAGGAGTTGGCCCTGTTCGTCAAAAATGGGGCAGTCGGTCCAGCTCTGCCAGCGCACCTCGCCCTCGGGGTTGCAGATTTCGATCTCGACCGTTGTCACACGCGGGTTTTCCATCTGCGACACGGCATGAGCCTCGACGGGAGGGCGCATCTTCGGGGGGGTGATATCCAGAAATTTTGCGCCAATCAGCTGCTCGCGGGTTTTCCCGAAAAAACGGCAATAGGCGGCGTTGACGAAGGTCAGGGTGGTGTCGGGTCGCCAGCGGCAGATCAGATCGACCTGGCTTTCCACCAGGGTGCGGTACTGCGCTTCACGGGTGGCCAGGTTTTCCAGCGCGGCTTTGCGTTGGTTGATATCGCAGAGTTGTTCCGCCACCATGGTCAGCTTGCCGTGCTCATCGTGGATCGGAAAGCAGCGTACTTCAAGGTGGCCGACACGGGCGTTGTATTTTTCGGTGACCAGCGGCTTGCCGCTGCGGAACACCTCCATGGCATGGCAAGGATCACAGGGCCTGCCCTGGCCGGGGTAAAAAACTTCATAGCAGCGCGGCCGCCCCTGCCGCTGTTCTTCGGGGACATAATCGTAGCCGCTGCGCCAATTGCACATGATCAGGCGATGATCGCGGTCGATGACGGCCAGCATGTCGGGAAGATGGCAAAAGAGCCGTTGAAAAATGGATGGTTTGGTCATGGTAATAAGTCATCCCTTTGTCGGCGGATCAGGCGGAAGGTGTCGGCGGCAAACGATTTATTACTTATACGCCTGATTTCCGACATTAGAAAGACATAAAAATCTACCATTTGTGGTAAAGGGTACTTGCTCGTTCGTCTCTGGTATTTTATAGGCAGCCAAAGCGGCTGGAGGGGCGGCGGAACCGGCAGGAAAGAGCCTTCGGAGTCCGGCGGGACACGTTTAAACGGATCCCGCCGGGGTACTGTTTGCCATCAACCGACGGCAGGGGGCTCAGTCAGAGGGGGGCACCACTGCTCCGACAGGCGCGCTTCGAGAAATGCGCGCAACAGGCTGTCAAACAGTTGCAGGCCTTCTTCCAGGACATACATGCGTTCAAAAAAGACCGCCAGGCGTTCACTGCTTTCGTCTGTCAACGCATCCTTTTCCAGTTTGACCGCAGGGCAGCGGTAGCCGCCGAACTGGAACAATTCTCCCTTGAGAGTCAGTTTCCATTGCAGTTCGCCTTTTTCGAGGTACAGGGTTCCCTCTCCGATGTCCTTGCCCGTTTCGAGCGCCGCCAGGGTTTCGTCAAAATGGTCCTGGGGGCCGGCGACGGTAATTTTCTGGGTGCCTTCATCGTTGCCGCCGCTCAGGACCAGCCGGTCGTTGAGATAGGCGGTGAAACCCTCTCCGTCGAGGGCCGGTCCCGGCTGGCTGACGCGGTATTCGGACCCGGAGTGGAGGGTGCGGTCGACCAGCCAGCGAAGAAAATCCCACCCCAGCCACAGGTTGTCCCTGATCTGGTCGAGCACGGCATCGTTCACTGCCCGGTTGAGGTTCTGGAATGCCGGCTTGAGGCTTTCGTCAAGCACCGCTTCTGCCCGGGCCATGGGATGTACCGCGACCAGGCGCAAGCCTTCGAAGGAGGTTTTGAACAAATTTTCGAACAGTTCGATGACCTGACCATTGAGGGTGGTCAGCGTCAGGCGGCCGTTGCGTGTATCCCAGACCGCGTCGAAGGTGGCCGGCGACGGCAGGGTGCGGGAAAGCAGGGTGCCGCGTACCGCTTCGCGCAATTCCTCGCGCTTGTTTTTGGGAACCCGCTGCAGGCCGGGATGGTCGGCAAGAAATTTCTGCTCGGCCCGTTCCAGGTGGGCCTTGAGCAGCCCGCCGGGAATGCGCCGGCGATCGCGTCGCAGACTGAAGGTGAGATAGTGGTCCCGCGCATACGCCTCGGGGGAAGTGAAATCGCAGGATTCGAAGTCGTCCAGATGGACCCATCCCACGGATTGCTCCTCGCTGCTGCCCTCGATACTCTGGAAAGCCTGTCCGGCCAGGCAGCGGCCGGCCCACTCGATGAAATCCTCCGGCGGTGTTTCGCCGACCACATTGAACTGACAGATACTTACCGTATTGGATAACAGACCCATGGGATCCTCCTTTGTCGATGAATCGTGTGCCATTTTCCGGCCAGGATGTCGAAAAAGATCCTCCATGACCGAACCGGGCTATAGGGAATACAATGTTTACCTGTCCGGAGCAAGGCTTTTCTGTCCGATGCGGGAGCTCCGGGCGGTTACCGTCCGCGCCGCGTCTTTGCAATGAGGCTTTTGACACGGAGATGCTCGAAAAGATATACTCCCCGAGTAAAAACCTTACTCAATCGCTGCCGGAGATATCATGGACCCCTTTGTAAACGCCCAGTTGAAGCTGCTCACCGATAAAATTCTCATCTACGGCAAGGAGGACCTTGACGATATCCTGCATGCGCTGGCCAAGGCGGTGCACCTTGTTACGGGCCGCAATACCATTCGCATCTATCTCGAAGACCTTACCAGGGGGGCGCTGAGTTGCGCCATGGCCACCGGCCGCCAGGCCGAGCGTATCCGGGCAAGGTTTTTCCCCATCAACAATACCGAGTTTCCCGTATCCCTGGTCTACCACACCCACGAAGAGCTGCACATGCCGGATATGTCCGCAGCCGACAACATCACGGTCCGCGAGTTGGGTGACCTGTTCGATATTCGCGCCACCTTTCACCTGCCTCTGATGCATCACGGTCGCGCCGTAGGCGTTCTGGCGGTCGACTCCAGCCGCCCCGGAGCGGTGCTCAATGACGCTCAGGCCCGTCAGCTGCGCGGTTTTCTTGACGGTGCGGTGGCGGCCGCCATCGACCAGGCCCGCCTTTATCATCAACAACTGGCGCTGTCGCGCTGGGTCGACGAAGCGAAAAAGAAAGAAGCGGCATTGTGCATGGTCAAATCGGCCGTCAAGCTCATCGACAAGCTGGCCCTTGCCGCGGTGCTGGTGCCGACCCCCCTTGGCCCCGACAGCAGCGAGGAATGTCTTCAGATTCTGGCTTCCTACGCCGATGTTCTGGAGGACAAGCGGGCCTATGAAAACCAGCCGATGGTCAACCTCGGTCCCGGCACTTCCCTGTTGTCCCGCTACATCAGCAGTGCCGGCGTTATCGTGGACGAAACTCTTCTTGAACCACTCTATTTCCCGACCCTGTCTTCGGAAATGCTGCAGAAGCGCTATCTGACCGAACAGCTCGGACTAAAATCGCTTTACGTGGTGCCGCGTTATGATGCCCGTACCCGCCGTGTCATTTGCCTGGTCAACTACTATACCCGCGGAGCCCACCGTTTCAGCGATTTTGAGAAGGGACTGCTCGAAGCCCACGCGGAGATGGCCCAGCGGGTCATCCAGGAAATCGGCGACGAGCATGTGGAAATCAAGGTTCTGTCGGAAATCAACGATCTGCTGCACGAGAAGTTCCAGGGTCTGCCTTCCTTCCTGAATCGGGTGCTGTCCAAGGCGACCGAGCTTATCGGCGCCGATACCGGCAGCATCGCCCTGGTGCGAAAGGATCAGAGCCAGCGCTGGCTTGTGGTGGAAGACCCGGATGGCAAGCTGATAGGCGCCAAGAGCAAACAACGCCTCAAAAAATACATTCCGCCGCTGCGCATCGGCAGCACCGATCTGCCCCCGGAGCAGCGCAGCCTGACAGGCTATGTCGCCCATAGCGGCCGGCCGTACATGGTCGCCGATACCATGGAGGAAAAACATGCCGGCGGCTTCTACCACGAGGTCACCAACATCATCAAAAGCGAACTTGGCGTTCCGGTGGTGTGTGACGACGAGGTCATTGCCGTCATCTGCATGGACAGCCTGCGCCCGTATTATTTCACCGACGAGCACAAGCGTATTCTGCAGATCATCAGTCGCATGATCGCGCGCCATGTTTCGGATCTGCTCTACATCGAAAAACTGACCGGGGAAGTCAGCCGCCTGGGCGGGGATTACGGCTATCGGGATCCCAATGTGTCATCCTACAAGCTTGGCAATATTATCGGCAATTCGGCCAAGGCGAGCGATATCGTCGAATTCATCCAGAAGGTTACGCCACCACTGTTCAATCGTATCACCATGTGGTTCAACAGCGAAGTGCAGGAGGCGACCCTGGGGCTGCCTTCCATCCTTATCACCGGGGACACCGGCAGTGGCAAGGAGTTTCTGTTCAACAATATCTATTCGCGCCTCAACCAGATGTATCAGCAGAATATCGGCGGCAAGAATGAGCTGCCGGTAAAAAAGACCAATATCGCCGCCTACAGCGGGGAGTTGACCTATTCCGAGCTGTTCGGGCACAAACGCGGCGCTTTTACCGGCGCCCACGCCGACCGCAGGGGGATCCTCGAAGAAGCGCATGGCGGCCTGGTATTTCTCGATGAGATCGGCGACGCCGACCCCAAAACCCAGGTGCAGCTGCTGCGCTTTCTGGACAATGGCGGTTTTGTGCGCCTTGGGGAGAATCATACCCGTTATGCGCGGGTACTGCTGGTGGCGGCCACCAACAAGGATCTCGGCCAGCTGATTCGGGAAGGGCGGTTCCGCGAGGATCTTTATCACCGGCTTTCGGAGCTGTCCGTGGAGGTGCCCTCCCTCAACGAGCGCCGCGAGGATATTCCCGACCTGGCCCTGCACTTTCTGGGCAAATTGCACCAGGTTTACAAAAAAACCGACGAGTCCGAACAGGAAACTCCGGCGCTGAGCCGCGCCGCCCAGCAGTTGCTGGCACGGCATCACTTTGTCGGCAACATCCGCGAACTGCGCACCATCCTGGTGCGGGCCCTGTTTTTCCGCAAGGGGCGCAACATCGAAGAGGCGGATATCGCCCGCGTGCTGGCTTCGTTGGGACGGCATGTTGATGAACCAGCCGCCCGCAAGCTGACCAGTCAGGTGGCACAGGATGTTTTCGACCGCATCAAAAGTGGCAAGGAGGACTTCTGGACCGGTCTGCACGGCCCTTTTACGGAAAAACGCATTTCCCGCGACGTTGTCACCGAGGTTGTCGAACTGGCGAAAAAACAAGGCGCCGCCAGCATGCCGCAAATCGCGGAAATGCTAGGAGCCTGTGAGCATGCCAACGGCGAGGGTGATGACCGCCGGCTGTTCTACAAGTTCAAGAACTTTTTGTACAAGACCATCAAGATCGCCTGACCTGCCTAATCCATTCCGGCCATGCCGACCCCCGCCACGGTTTCGCCGCAGGCCGGGCAACACCCATTCCGCGGGATGGCGTTTTCCGCTACCTGGAACCCGAGGCGGCGGATCAGCTCCCTGCCGCAGCCGGGGCACAAGGTGTCGGCGCTTTCCGCCACGTTGCCCAGGTAGATGTAGCGCAGGCCCGCGGTGCGGCCGATTTCCTCCGCCTGGCGCAAGGTGGCGAACGGCGTTGGCGGTACATCGCGCATCCGGTATCCGGGGAAAAAGCGGCTGATGTGCCAGGGAGTGTCGCAACCCAGCTCCCGGACAATGTACTCGACCAGCTCCCTGAGTTCCGCCGGATCGTCGTTAAGCCCCGGTATGACCAGGGTAGTCACTTCGAGCCAGATGCCGAGATCCTTCATTTTTTTCAGACTGTCGAGTACCGGCTGCAGTCTGGCGCCGATGTGGCGGCGGTAGGTCGCGTCCCGGAACGCTTTCAGGTCAACATTGGCGGCATCGAGCCAGGAGGCGGCGATATCCAGTGTTTCGCAGGTCATGTAGCCATTGGTGACAAAAACATTGCCCAGGCCGGCGGCCCTGGCCAGGCGGGCGGTATCCTGGGCGTACTCGAAGAAGACCGTCGGTTCGGTGTAGGTATAGGCGATGGAACGGCAGCCGGTGCGCCTGGCTTCTTCGACGAGTTGGTCCGGCGTGGCGGGATGTCCACCGATGAGGTGCCGTTCGCGGGGCATCTGGGAGATCTCCCAGTTCTGGCACCAGGCGCAGCGGAAATTGCACCCCGGGGTAGCGATGGAAAAAGACCGGGACCCCGGATAAAAGTGAAACAGCGGTTTTTTTTCTATCGGGTCGACCGACTGACTGATGGTGCGGCCGTACACCAGGGTGCAGAGAACTCCTTCGCGATTTTCCCGGACCTGGCAGATTCCCCGGTGGCCGTCGTCTATGATGCAGCGGTGCGCGCACAGGCGGCAGCGTACCCGGTTATCCGGCATTTTGTCGTAAAGCATCGCCTCATGCATCGTTAAGCCTCCTTCCGTGGATTCAGGGGTGCCGGTTTGGCGTTCAGCCGGAAAATTCCAATGGGCACAACGCAATTTTCGTATGGAAAAAGAACCGTTTCCGGATAAAAACCAGTTTAGCAGTTGAACGCCGGTTTGGGAAAGGCGCGCCGCCATTCCGAAGGATAAAGCGCCGCATGATGGTCGGCGGCTTTTTGGTCTTGACAATTGTTTGCGGCTGCCACAGGAAAAAATTGACAATTTTCATGGTTGCGCGGAATAATTGGCCGGCAGCGGGTCTGATCAGGATTGATATGTCATATTCAGGGAGGGTGTAATGCAAGTAGTTTTTATAGCTGTTTTCGGTGCGTGTGGCTGCATATCGCGGTATCTGGTTTCCGGCTGGGTTTATGCGCTGGTGGGGAGGGGGCTGCCCTACGGAACGCTGGCTGTCAATATGATCGGTTCGCTGCTGCTTGGCCTGATCATGGAGGGTGGCTTGCGCAGTGCGGTGCTTCCGGCTGAGCTGCGCATGGGCATTACCACGGGCTTTATGGGCGGATTCACAACTTTTTCAACCTTTTCCTACGAAACAGTGCGTTTGCTCGAAGATGGCAGTGTTATTGCCGCCGGTGCGAATATCCTGTTGAATGTTATTGTATCTGTGCTGTTTGCCGCGCTCGGAATATGGCTGGCGCGGCAGATATGATGCTTACGAAAAGCAATGAGGGGAGATTGGCATATGAAGCTCGAAGGAGAACAGACGTTAATGCGGGTTTTCATCGGTGAGAGTGATCGCTGGAAATCTCAGCCCCTGCATGAGGCGCTTGTCGAGATGTTGCGCCGCGAGGGTTTTGCCGGCGCGACGGTGATCAAGGGCATTATGGGGTTTGGCTGCCACAGCGTAACCCATACCGACAAGCTGCTGCGCTTTTCCGCCGATCTTCCGGTGATTGTCGAGGTGGTCGACACCCCGGAGAAAATCAAGGCTATCATGCCTCGTATCGACGATATGATGTCCGGCGGCATGGTCACCCTGGAAAATGTGCACGTGATCCGTTACCGCAAAAATGAAAATTCCTGTAGCTGATCAGACAAACCCCCTGGTTTGCCGTCGATTACCTTGCGCTGTTTGGTTTTGGAACGGGCCTCGGTAATAAAGGGCTGTCTGGAGTTTGTCTGCCGGTTAAAACGGGCGGAAGAGGGCTGACCTCTCCGCCCGTTTTTTTGGTTTGCCCAGCGGAGCTGGCAAACCCGGCCTGTTGCAAGAAACAGGTGTCGCCCCGATCAGGGGGAAGACAATCCGAATCGCAAGGGCGTTGTTGGCAACGGCAGGGTCTGGAGGAAGC
>Ga0265295_1000987_pt1 | contig 53359 bp, 50 predicted proteins | sample Munlansysbiofilm_FD_192503 | JGI IMG/M metagenome (GOLD analysis project Ga0265295, IMG submission 192503) | Leachate microbial communities from a municipal landfill in Southern Ontario, Canada - Methane capture system biofilm | ecosystem: Engineered > Solid waste > Landfill > Unclassified ... | reverse complement strand
GGCCGGGACGGTTCCGGCGGTTCTTTGATCAACAGTAAGCACGCCCAAGGCCGACCGCGGCCTGCGCGGCTGCGGCTGCGGGCCGACAGGGTGAGGCGCGGGCGAAATTTCTTGCCGCTCCTGTTGTTTTTCTCTGTGTTCCTGCTATGATGCCGGACGCGGAAAATGAGCCGCCCACCTTCCTCCCACCGGGTTCGACCATGCACAAAGGACTCTTCCTCGGCCTGTCCACGGCCGACATCGTCTACTATCTGCCCCATCACCCCCTGAACAACCAGAAACTCAAGGCAGAGCGACAGATGTCGTTCGCCGGCGGCCCGGCCACCAACGCGGCCGTGGCCTTCGCCGCCTTCGGCAACCACGCCACCCTGGTGAGCGGCCTGGGCCGCCATCCGCTGGCGCACGTGCCCAAGATGGACCTCGCCGACCAGCAGGTGCACCTCATCGACTGTTCCGACCAGCCCCGGCGACCGCCGATCCTCGCCTCCATTCTGGTGGACCTGTCCACCGGCGAACGCAGCGTGGTCTACTCCAACACCGACCTGCGCAAACTGCGCACTGACGCGGTCAACGAAAGTCTGCTGGAGGATACCGACGTGCTCATGCTGGATGGCTATTTCCTGCCGCAGGCGGTGCAGATGGCCGGCTGGGCCCGGTCGTTCGAGATCCCGGTGGTGCTGGACGGCGGCAGCTGGAAGGAGGGGCTGGAGGAGTTACTGCCGCTGGTCGACTACGCCATCTGCTCGGACGATTTCTACCCGCCCGGCTGCACCGACAAGGCCGCAGTGTTCGACCATCTGCGCGGCCACGGGCTCGCCCACATCGCCATCACCCGGGACGGCAACCGTATCCTCGCCCACCAGGACGGCACCACGGTGGAGGTGCCGGTCATGCCGGTGCAGGCGATGGACACCCTCGGCGCCGGCGACATCCTGCACGGCGCCTTCTGCCACTACATCCTCGAGCAGGACTTCCTCCTCAGCCTGGAGCGGGCCGCCGAGGTGGCCAGCATGTCCTGCACCTCGCTGGGCACGCGCGCCTGGATCGCCCGGGAAAAATTCGCCTGAACGGTGCCGGTGCGGTCTCGCCCGCTCACCGCTGGCGAAAGGGGATCTGGCAATAGTCGATCCCCCGGGTTGCCGTAATACCGTGCTGGGCCAGGAACATTTCCATTGAATTCATGGAGATGTTGATATTGGCAGTGGGGCCGAGATAGAGGTGGTCGAGCACCGGCGGCCGACCATCAAGGCTTAGGTTGAACTCGATATAGGGCACGAGCATGGCGTGCCCCTCGCGGAAGAGAATGGGCGCACCGGCCTCGTTGGCGATCACCGGCGAGACGATGCGCCATTCTTTTTCCTCGCGGAAGGAGGGATGCTTGAGGATGGCGGCGATGCGCAGCAGGTCGGTCTCCACCTCCTCGAAGGCGGTGTGGTAGAGGGTCGAGCGCTCGGTCGCCGCCAGTCCCCGCTCCGCGGTCAAATGGGCGGCGTGGGTCACCACCGCGTCGACCACCTGGCGGATCAGCGCGTGCTGCCGGCCCGGCTCGTAGATGCACTTGCCCACCATGAACCGCTGGTGCGCGGCGCAGGCGAGGATATATTCCGGGCAGAAGCCGAGACTGACGCCCTTGCCCGGCAGGCTGTAGCCGCGCCACTGGCTGAGCAGGTTGCCGTGCGACCGGAACGAGGCGCCGAACAGCATGTGGCCGCTGGTGATGCGATGGGCGATCCAGTCGGCGAACTGGCTGAGCAGCTGCGGATGCGGGTGACCTCCGTCGATGCGTTCGCGCACCTCGGCGCCGATCAGGTCGGCGGTGTGGCGCAGCTCGGCCGAGTCGTTCATGTAGCGGACGTCGCTGGCCCACAGGGAGCGGCTGCGGACGATGCCCAAGAGGCCGGTGAAGGTGGTGTAGTGGTAGAGGGTCCCGTGGGGGATGTCGGCGTACAACTCTCCTGTCAACTGCTCTATTTCATTCATCAATCCTCCTTGTCCCGCCAGCTTTCGGGCAAATCGACGACCGCTCCCGAGCCAGTTCGCTGTTGAGTTTTCCGCCTTCCGGTGGTATAAGTACCTTCCATTAACTCACCGGAATTGAACCATTTCACCGCTCTCCCGCACGCCTGGCAACACCCGCCGCCGGGCCTGCGGGCGGAGGGCGGTTTCCCCTGCGACAGCGCGGAGCATTCCTCCCGACGCGCGCAGCAACATCCACTTCAAGGATACTCTCCGATGTACAGAAATTTCAAAATAGTGCCCAACATCATCTTCGGCCGCGGCTCATTCAACCAGCTCGGCGACATCCTCAAACCCCGGCGGGTCACGCCCGGCGCGTCCATGGTCTTCGTGCTCGACGACGTCCACCTCGGCCGGGAGCTGGAACGCCGCCTGCCACTGGAAAAAGGCGACCTGCTGCTGCCGGTCAGCCTCGTCGACGAGCCCAAGACCAGCTACATCGACCAATTGGTCGCCCGCATCCGCACGGAGCGTTCGGTCCTGCCGGACGGCATCATCGGCCTGGGCGGCGGCGGCGCCATGGACATCGCCAAGGCCATTTCGCTCCTGCTCACCAATCCCGGTTCGGCCGCCGACTACCAGGGCTGGGATCTGATCAAGAACCCGGCCGTGTACCACGCGGCCGTGCCCACCCTGGCCGGCACCGGCGCGGAAATCTCGCGCACCACCGTGCTCACCGGGCCGGAGAAGAAGCTCGGCATCAACTCCGACTACACCCTGTTCGACCAGATCCTGCTCGACCCGGAACTGCTCGTCGGCGTGCCCAAGGACCAGTGGTTCTACACCGGCATGGACTGCTACATCCATGACGTCGAGTCCCTGAACGGCACCTACCTCAACGAGTTCAGCCGCGCTTACGGCGAGAAGTCGCTGGAACTCTGCCGCCAGGTGTTCCTCGAGGACCGGCCGGACAAGGACGACAAGCTGATGATGGCCTCCTACTTCGGCGGCATGAGCATCGCCTATTCCCAGGTGGGGGCCTGCCACGCCCTCTCCTACGGGCTCTCCTTCGTGCTCGGCACCCACCACGGCATCGGCTGCTGCATCACCTTCGATCAGTTGGAGGAGGTGTATCCCGAGGGGGTGCGCGAGTTCCGCGAGATGATGGCCAAGCACGACATCCAGTTGCCGCGCGGCCTGACCAAAGACCTCGATGATGCGGCCATGAACACCATGGTCAACGTCGCCCTGGGCCTGGTGCCGCTGTGGGAGAACTGCTTCGGCAAGGAATGGCAACAGATCATGACCCGGGAGCGGGCGCTGGAACTCTTCCGCCGGATGTAGCCGCGCCCCAGCCCCTGCCGCTCGGCAAGGGGCGGACATCGCACAGCACGGCCCCGGTCGTTGCTCCGCCCCGCTGGCGGCGGCAACGGCCGGGGCCGTATTTTGTTCGCCCGGGTGCAGCCCCGGCGCGCCCCTCAGATGAACCGCTGCATGAGCGCGCCGGTCACCTGGTCGACGTTCTCCGGGGTGACCGCGAACCGCTCCACCCAGTGGCGGGCGTGACGGCGGCGAACCGGGTCCTGCAGGTCGTCGAGCCGCTGGAACACGCCAGTGCGCCGGCCCACCTGGTAAAGCACCTGCTCGGCCGGGTTCAGGACGAGGAAGCGACGGATGACCGCGGCCATCCGTTCCCGGTCTTCCGGCAGCCTGCCCTCGATCTCCTCGAACAGGTTGAGGATGTGGTCGCTCACCACCCGGCTGGTGATGCCGGTGAGCGATTCGAGAAAGAGCAGCAGTTCCTCCGCCACCTCCCGGTCGTTCATCGGGTCGAAGCGGCCGCGCGCCGCCTCGTCGGCCAGTTCGAGCCCGTCCGGTAGGGCCAGGGTGCGCAGGCGGATGAAATCCGGATCGATGCGGTTCAGTGCTTTTGCGCTGTCCTGGGCGTGCTGACGTGACAGCTCCCGGCCGCCGAGGCCGGGCATGTAGTATTCGGAGAGTTCGATACCCGCCCGTTTCACCTTGCGGCCGGCGCGGATGTGGGTCGCCTGGTCGGCGCCCTTGCGCACCCGTTCGAGCACCACGTCGCAGCCCGACTCGAGACCGATGTGGATGCGGTTCAGGCCGGCCGCGTGCAGCCGGGCAAGGTCCTCGTCAGAGATGCGGGCCACGGTCTGCGAACGGGCGTAGGAGGTAACCCGCCCCACTGAGGGAAATGAGGCCCGCAGGTAGAGGAGAATGGTTTCCAGGTCCCCGGGCGCGATGATCAGGCTGTTCGAATCCTGCAGGAACACCGAGCGGCAGCCCGCCTGCAGCCAGGTGCGGGCCGCGTTTTCGGCCAGCCATTCGCCCTCGTCGACCATGGGCGACGCAGCGTGTGTCGGCGCGCCGGAGAGCCGGTCCACGGCCCTGCGGACTGCGTCGATGTCCCGGAGCACGTGGGCCACCGGCCGCCGGCTGAACGGTTCGCCCTTGTACAGGCCGCAAAAGGTGCAGCGGTTCCAGGGACAGTTGCGGGTGACCCGCAGAAGCAGGCTGTGGCGCTCGCTGGGCGGCCGGATCGGTCCCTGCTCGAAACCGCGGTAGGGTTCGTCAACGGCCATGACGCGCTGCTCCTGCGTGGCGAGGTCGGCAAACCGGGCGCATCCGGGACCTCACCGTCCCACCGGACCCTTGGGGCGACCGGCCGCGGCAGCCCGCTCTTTGGCTGCGACCAGGGCGGTGATCCAGGCCCGGACCGTGTCCGGCAGGTCGAGGAACTGGCAGCCCATGTACAGGCGGCTGAATCCCGGCCGGGCGAAAATCCAGCGGATCTCCATGGGGACCCTCGCCTCGCAGACCTGGCCGTTGCGGTAGGCCAGGCGCTGCAGCGAGAGCCGGCCGCCGACCGCGAACCCACCGTCCTGGCCGAGGCTCAGATGCAGGCCACCAAGGCTCAGGTCATGCACCGCGGCCGCATGGGGTTCCGCCGCTGCCGTCGCCTGGACAAACTGGCACTGGAGTTCGTCCAGGCCGTCGAAATAGACCCGGACATGCTGCCGCCTTTCGCTGTAATCAGTTGCCGTCATGATCTGGTCCGCCATCCCGCTGCTTGGTTGCGCTGTTGCTGTTGTGCATGCCCCTGCTCCCGGCCGGCCCGCTCAGGCCCGTCGAAACGTCCAGAAATCCGGGTGGAGCATGGCGATGAAGGGAATGAGTTCCAACCGTCCCACCACCATGTTGCCGATAAAAATCAACTTGGTCAAGGGGTGCAGGTCCGCGAAGCTGGCCATGGGCCCGATGGAGCCGTAGCCCGGGCCGATGTTGCCCAGGGTCGCGGCCGTGCCGACCAGGCCGATGGCCGCGTCGCTTTCGATGATCGTCACCACCAAGGCGGACAGGGTCATGAGAAAAATATAAAACAGGAGAAACCCGAGAATCTGGCGCTGTACCTCCTCGGGCACGGTCACCCGGTCGATCTTGATCGGCAACACCGCCTTGGGATGGACCACCTGGGCGATCTCCCGCTTGAGGTACTTGAGCCCGAACAGCACCCGCACCACCTTGACACCGCCGCCCGCCGAACCGGCGCAACCGCCGACGAGCATGGCGGTGAACAGGATGGTCTGGGCGGGCACGGCCCAGAGGGCGAAATCCGTTGAAGAAAAACCGGTGGTGGTAATGATCGAGGCGACTTGGAAGAACCCGTCGCGCAGGCCCTCGGTCAGGTGGACCGCGCCGGTGCGCATAAGGGTGAGGCAGAGCAGAAGCGCAACCGTGACCACGATGAACGCATACAGCCGCAGTTCCTCGTTGTACAGGATCGCCCGGTAGTTCCTCTGAAACAGCACCCGGTACTGGAGGGCGAAGTTGCCGCCGGCGAGAAACATGAACAGGGTGACGATCCAGGTGATAGTGCTGCTCTGGTAGCCCATGATCGACTGCGGGTGGGGCGAGAAGCCGCCGGCGGCGAGCGTCGACAGGGAGTTGCAGACCGCATCGAAGAGCGGCATGCCGGCCAGACAGAGGAGACCGACCTCCAGCAGGGTGAGAAGTGAATAGATGGTCCACAGGGCCTTGGCGGTCTGGGTGATGCGCGGGGTCACCTTCTCCTCGGTGGGGCCGGGCGCCTCGGCGAAGAACATCTGCCGCCCGGCCACCGCGAACTGCGGCAGGACGGCGACGAAAAGGACTATAATACCCATGCCGCCCAGCCACTGGCTGAGACTCCGCCAGAAGAAGAAAGCCTTGGGGTAGGGTCCGAAATCCTTGAGGATGGTCGCCCCGGTGGTGGTGAACCCGGAGATCGACTCGAAATAGGCGTCGATCGGGTGGAGGCCGAAAAAGAGGTAGGGGATGGCGCCGATGGCGCCGGTGACCACCCAGGCGAGGCAGACGATGAGCATACCCTCGCCGCGCCGGAGGTTGTCGAAATCGCTGGAAAAGCCGCCGCGCCAGCGCAGCAGTGTGCCCACCCCGGCCGAGACCGCGGCGGCAACGACAAAAGGAGGGATGGCTGAAAACTCCCTGGCAAGCAGGGCCACCGCTACCGGGGCGAGCATGATCAGGCCGAGCGCCACCAGGATAAGGCCGAGGGCATTGCCGATGGTGGCAGTCTTCATCGCGTGAAGGCCTTCTTGATGGCCTCGGCATCGCCGGCCATGGTGAACACGATCAACTGATCACCCGCCTCGAGCGGCGTGTCGCCGTGCGGGAAGATGACGTTGCGGCCCCGCTTGATCAGACCGATGATCGCCCGCGCCGGCAGCACGAAATCACGCACGAGCACGGTGGCGAAACTCTCCGGCAGGTTCAGCCGCAGCACCTCGCCCTGGCCACCCTCAACCAGGGCGAGGATGTTCACGTCCTTGGCCTGCAGCCGGTTGAGCAGCTCGCGCATGGCCGAGTCACGGGGGGAAACGACCACGTCGATGCCGACCCGCTCGAACAGCATGGAGTTGCGCAGGTTGCCGACACGGGTGATGATGCGCTGGCAGCCGAGCTGCTTGACGAGCAGGGAGCAGAGCAGGTTCTTCTCGTCATTGTTGGTGACACACACGGTCACGTCGCACTCGCCGATGGATTCGCCCTCGAGCAGCTCCAGGTCGGTGCCGTCGCCGTGCAGGATAAGGCTTCCTTTGAGGTTGTCCGCCAGGAAGACGCAGCGCTTGCGGTCGTGCTCGATCAGCTTCACCCGGATTTCAGCCTCCTCCAGCTGTTGAGCGAGCATGTAGCCGACGCTGCCGCCACCGATCACCGCCGCGGTCCTGATTTGGTTGACGTTTCGAAAAAAACTGGCCGCGAGCAGATCGAGTGCCGGGCCGGTACCCATGAATACGACCTTGTCGTCGGTCTCGATGGTGGTCGATCCGTTGGGGATGAACAGGTTGTGCTTGCGGGTGATGCCGACGATGAGGACGTTGTCGGGAAAGGAGCAGTCCATGATGCGCAGACCGCGGATAATCGAGTTTTCCTTGATGCGGTACTCGAACATTTTTGCCTTGCCGCGGACAAAATACTCGACATCGATGGCGTCGGGCACGGAGACGATGCGGAAGATGTCCTGGGTGAGCAACTGCTCCGGCCAGATGATGGTGTCGATGTCGTAGCGGGTCTGGTAGCGGTTCTGCGTACCCGCGCCGAGGTTGCGGTACAACTCCATCCGGTGGACGAAGCAGATGGTCTCCACATCCTTGATCTTTTTGGCGGTCCAGCAGGCGACAATATTCGACTCGTCCACCGGGGAACAGGCGATGAACAGTTCGGCGCTGGCGACGTTCGCCGCCTCGAGCACAAGAACGTCCGCGCCGCTGCCGGCGACGAAGCTGATGTCGAGGTTGTTGAATTTGTCCGGCAACCGGTCGGAGTCGTCGATGACCGTGATGTTGTGTTTCTGACAGAGTTGGGAGGCCACCATGTAGCCGGTCTCGGTGGCCCCGTAGATGAGAATGTTCATACACCCTCGTGCGGAAAAAGGCGGTGCAGGCGGCGCCCTGGGGGAACGACGGGGCAGGGTTCGTGCAGACAGCAGACCCGGGTTCGGCCGGCCGGTCCGCGGGGGAGCGTTCCCCTCCCTGCGGCAGGCGGCCATTATGCCTTGAATGCGGACATTTTGCGAGCAAATCGTTGCCACCCGGGCGGGCTGAGGGACAACGGCCGCCGGCGGCGGGGTCACGGAAAAAGAGGTTGAAATAATCCGCATCGGACTGATAGTAGAGAGTGACCCAGCACACCACACACAACCGTCCCCGGACAGGCGGAGCAACGAGCCGGACTTTCGCCCCGGCGTTGCCGGTCCGGCGCACAACCCGGCCAATCCCATGCAACCGTTTTCGATCACAGAGGCCGCCGTGGCCACCATCATCAGCCAGGAGCCCGTGCCCGGGGTGCTTGTGCTCAAACGTCGGGCCAACCCGCGGGATCCCTGGTCCGGTCACTATTCCTTTCCCGGCGGCCGCCGCGACGACACCGACGCCTCCCTGCTCGACACCTGCCTGCGCGAGACCTGGGAGGAATGCGGCATCACCCTGTCCACCCGCGATTTGGTGAAGCACTACCCGGTACGCCGGGCCGGTAACTCTCTCGACCGACCGGTACCGGTCACCACCTTTCTGTTCGAACTCCCCGAACAGCCGCAGATACGGCTGCAGACCTCGGAGATCAGCTGCCACGAGTGGCTCGACCTCGAGTACATCGCCGATCGCGAGAACATCATCCGGCGGCCCATGAGCCCGCGCTGCCCGGACGTGCTCTTCCCCTGCCTGCCGGCCACCGACGGGTTTGTCTGGGGTTTCACCTACGAGACCCTGATGATGGTCATTGCCGACCGCTACGACGCCCTGCCCCGGACCATCACCGCCGAACCGCGCCGGTAACCGAAAATCAAAGAGTTCTTGACTTTTACCGCCCAGGTCGGTATCACTACCGGCGGATTTACGGGTGGTTCGACAACAGGTCGGAATATTGAGATGTTCCGGCGCATACCACCCGCCCCAGCCGGGATGCTTCTGTCCCGGCTTCCGTCTTGTGTGTGTTCGACCTTCCTCGCCGAGGAACGTTTTACCGTTATGGCAAGCTGCCAGATTTCTTGGCCGTCTAACCGTTCAGGATCAACAACAAGGAGAAAATGGAATGAAAGCACCCGTTCGTGTGGCAGTCACAGGCGCTGCCGGCCAGATCAGCTACTCCCTCATCTTCCGCATCGCCAGCGGCAGCATGCTCGGCCCGGATCAGCCGGTCATCCTGCAGCTGCTCGAGATCCCGCCGGCCATGGGCGCCCTGCAGGGCGTGCTGATGGAGCTCAACGACTGTGCCTTCCCGCTGGTCGCCGGCGTCATCGCCACCGATGACCCCAATGTCGCCTTCAAGGATATCGATTTCGCCCTGCTGGTCGGTTCCCGGCCGCGCGGTCCGGGCATGGAGCGCTCCGACCTGCTCGACGCCAACGGCGCCATCTTCACCGTCCAGGGCAAGGCACTGAGCGACAACGCCAAGCCTTCCTGCCGCGTACTCGTTGTCGGCAACCCGGCCAACCCCAATGCCCTGATCTGCCAGAAAAACGCCCCGAAACTCGATCCGCGCAACGTTACCGCGATGATGCGTCTGGACCACAACCGGGCCATGAGCCAGATCGCCGAGAAGACCGGCACCCACTCCACCAAGGTCGAGAAAGTCGTTGTCTGGGGTAACCATTCCGCCACCCAGTATCCGGACATCAGCTACGCCACCGCGGACGGCAAAGCCGTCAAGTCCCTGGTCAGCGACGAGTGGAACAAGAACGAGTTCATCCCGGTCGTGCAGCAGCGCGGTGCCGCCATCATCAAGGCTCGCGGTGCTTCCTCCGCCGCCTCCGCCGCCTCCGCCGCCGTGGACCATATGCGCACTTGGGCCCTGGGCAGCGACGGCAAGTGGGTGAGCATGGGTGTCTGCAGCAAGGGCAACCCCTACGGTGTGGATGAGGACCTCATCTTCGCCTTCCCGATCGTCTGTGCAGGCGGCGACTGGAAGATCGTTGAGGGCTTGGAGATCAGCGATTTCAGCCGCGAGATGATCAAAAAGACCGAGGCCGAACTGAAGAGCGAGCGCGACGCGGTCGCCAAGCACATCAAGAAATAAGTTCCCGTTTTTTTGTTTTTGGGGGTGCTCGACGAGCACCCCCTTTTTTTTTACTGCATCCTTGCCCGCTTTGCGCGCAAACCTGCTATAGTCGTCCAGGTGTGATCATTGTCGAACAAATCGGGAGGAACGCGTGGAATCCATAATGGCCCGGGAGATTCGGGAAACGATGTTGGCGGGGCGGACCATCGAGGCACGGGCCATGCTCATCGGCGCCAGCGACACGATTTCCGTCGAGGAGCGGAGCGGACTGGCGCAGGAACTGCTCCGTCTGCAGACCGAGATCGAACGGCTGCTGGCCAGCGCCGAGGCACTGGAAAAAGAGGGACGGATCGACGAGGCCAAGGCCGCCTGCCTGGCGGCCCGGCAACTGTCCTCGGACTTCCCGGGTATTGACGAGGAGATCAAGCGGCTGGACGAGGCCCAGCAGCTTGCCCGGGCCGTCCAGCACCGCAACCAGCGGACGCGGGAAGCGGGGCCGGAGAAGACCGTGGCGGCCGCCTGGTCGCAGCAGATCCGCCCCCTGGCGCCGGCACTGGCCGCCGCTGTTGGTGTGCTTCTGCTGGGTTTTCTGCTGCTGCGCGGCAACGGGCCGACAGTGCCGCAGCAACCGTCCCAGACGCCAGCCGTGCAGGAAACCGTGTCCGGCGGACAGCCGACTCCGCCGCCCGCCGCCGCCAAACCGACAGGCGAAACCCTGCCGCCGGCTGCGCCCGCAACTCCAGCCGCAGAGGGCCAGTCGCCGCCGGTGGACGCTGGAGCGACGAAACCGGCCAGCGTGCTGTACACAGTCCGCCCGGGCGACTCGCTGAGCATCATCGCCACCCGCGAACTGTGTCGGCAACCGGCCTGGAAAGAGATCTACGAGCGCAACCGGGACCTGCTCGCCGACCCCACCAAACTGCAGCCGGGCATGCAGCTGCGCCTCGACGGAATCGAGAACAGCTGCGGGCAGGCCCGCTGACCCGGCCAATCGGACCGAAAAAGGGTCACAGAAAGGGCGGCGGCGAAGTGAAACCCATCCTCTGGCCGCTGGCCGGGTGAGTGAAGCCCAGCGTGGCGGCGTGCAGCATCAGTCGGTCTCCCGGGCGGCCGCGGCCGTACAGAGAGTCGCCGACAATCGGGCAGCCCAGCCCGAGGGGATGGGCGGCGTGCAGGCGCAGTTGGTGGGTCCGCCCGGTGAGAGGGACAAACACGATTAGCGTCCGTCCGTCGCGCGCGCCGATCCGTCGCCAGCGGGTCACGCCTTCTTTCCCGCCCTCCGGGTCGTATACCTGGCGCGGCCGGTTGTCCGGATCCAGCCGGAAGGCCAAGCGCATCTCACCCCCCTCCCCATCCACCTCACCGTCGAGCAGGGACACATATTCCTTGACTACCTGCCGCTGGGCGAACTGCGCCGACAGGTGGCGATGGACTGGCCCGGTCAGGCCCAGGACCATCAGCCCGGAGGTAGCCATGTCGAGACGGTGGACCGCCGGCTGGGTCAGGCACCAGGGCAGCAGGCAACGCAGCCGGCTGACCACCGAGTCCTGTTTGTCCGGTCCCCGCCCGGGGACAGACAAGAGGCCGCCCGGCTTGTCGATCACCGCGCACCACCCGTCCAGATGGACGAACCGCAGGCCGCCGATCATCTCTCCTCCAGGCCGCAGAGCATGAAACCGAGGATCGGCCGGCACTTGGCGGCACAGGCCGGATAGCCTCCGGCGTGCATCCTGGCGGCGGAGGCACCGCTTTCGCCCCAGAAGAATTCGGCCATGCTTTCCGGAACCAGGCCGTTTGTGGCCGCGTGCTGGAGCAGTTTCGGACCGCAGCAGTCACCGGTACCGGACGGCGGCCGGCCCGGACCGTGGAAGACCTCGACCAGCGACCGTCGCTCGCCGCGGAAATTGACCAGGTGATACAGGTCGTGCAACCGCTGCATCAGGTCGCGGCTCAGGGCCCGGCGGCGGCGCACCAGGTCACGGCGACTCGCCGACCCCGCCGGCGCACGAGCGATCGCCGCGCCCAGCCGCTTGATCTCCGGGTCCGCCGCTCCGGTCAGACCGTCGAACACGGCCGGGTCGTGCACCGGCCCCACCCAGCCCGGCACCTGCCACTGGCCGCCGTACTGGCCGGAAAAAGCCCGCAGCACCACCAGCCGGCCGTGCCGGTCGCGGCAACAGAGCACCCCAAACATCTTGCCGCCGCCGGGGGCGAACAGCGGCCCGGTGGCGCAGCGGGGGTCGGCGTCCGGCGCGGCCGTCTCCAGGTCGATGCGGCCGCAACCCTCCAACTGTGCCATGAGGCGCACGCACTCCCCCCAGGCATCGTGCGACGGCAGCAGGTGGGTGCAGCCACAGCGGCGGCACCAGCCGCCGCTGGCAGCAGGCGGGGCCGCCGCCGGACGCGTCAAGCCGTTGCCCCAGGGGGACAGGAGACCGGCCGACTCCATGACTAGCGACGGAACAGCCAAACAAGCAGGGACAGGATCAGGCTGACGAGGATCGAGCTGGTCAGCGGGAAGAAGAAGCGGAAGTTTTCGCGGGCGATGACGATGTCGCCCGGCAGGCGGCCGAGCGGTATGTGGCGCAGCCAGGGCCAGCACAGGCCGATGACGAGACAGCCGAGGCCGATGAAAATCAGGGTCCGGTTCACGCTACCTCCCTGGTGCCGCTGTCCTGGCTGAGCAGCACCCCGAAGAAGACCAGGGCGCAGGCGCACAGCTGCCAGGGGGTCAGCCGCTCCCCGAGAATGAGAAAGCCGAGCAGGATGGAAAAGACCGGGATGAGATTGACAAAGGCGGCCGCCTGGCTGGCCGGCAGGCGGCTGATGCCGAAATTATACAGCCCGTAGGCGCCGACGCTGACCACTGTGCCCAGGTAGAGCACCGCCAACAGGCCGCCCACGGGCAGTTCGGCCACCTCGCGCACCTTGGGCAGGAGCAGGGCCGGCGCGAAAAACAGGGCGCCGCTGAAGGCCTGCAGGCCGGTGAGCAGAAACGGATGGAAGGTCTTGCTGAGCTGCTTCATGAGAATAGTATAGGCGGTCGCGCAGACCATGGCCAGGAACTCAAAAAAATTGCCCAGGGCCGGGTTCGGCGCCTGGCCACTCGCCCCGCCCGCCAGACTCAGCCAGACCGCGCCGGCCACGGCCACCACGAAACCGCTGACCGTGCGCACGGACACCCGCTCGCCGAACACTAGGCCGGCGGCCAGGGCGACCATCAGCGGCAGCATGGTGGTGATCATCGCCGCCTGCGAGGCAGCGGTGTGCATCAGGGCCGCGGACTCGAACAGAAAGTAGAGGCAGGGTTCGCACAGGCACATCGCCACCAGCGGGAAAATATGGTGCCGTCGCACGCCCATTCTGGTAAAGGACCGCAAAAAAGGCAGGAAGCAGAGCGATGCGACCACCATCCGTCCGAAGATGACGGCCAGGGGGTGCATCTCCTGAAAGGAATATTTCATCGCCACGAAGGAACTGCCCCACAACACCATGGCCAACAGCAGCGCCATGACGGGCAGTGCCTTCTCATACCCAGAGACCATCACTCCCCCTTGTTTCCCATGCGACAGGACACCTGCAGTACACTCCGGACCATTCGCCACACCGCCCTCACCCTGCTCCTCGCCGTCCTGCTGGCCAGCCCCCGGCCGGCGGCGCACGCTGCCACCTCGCTGGCCAATGAAGCCAGCGCACGGCAGACCATGGAGATCTTCCAAACCATCCCCGGTCTCACCGGCCAGCAGCTGGAACAGGGTCGAGCGGTCATCGGCGGCATGCACTATAACGCCCAGCGCATCTTCCGCAAGGTCTGCGCTCTGCCCGGGGTCACCTTCAACCAGGCACAGCAGGTAGCCGACCGTCTCCAGCGCGATCGCTTCACCTTCGAGCAGGTCCAGGCCTTCGAGGCCCTGAGCGGTCTTCCCGGGGTGGACATCACTACCGGCATCGCCGGCCTGGACACGGTGCGCAGTCTCTCCTTCTCCGCCTCCCGGGCCTTCCGCAGCTACACGGGCATCAGCGGGGTCACCGTCTCCCAGGCGCTGGCCGCCATCCCGCTGCTCAACACCCTGGACGAGGCGCACATCAAGGCGGCCCGGGCCCTGTTCGCCGTCCAGGGCATGCAGGTCGACACGGCCCACAAGGCGCTCAACGCGCTCAACCGCATGCGCATCAACCAGGCCAGGGCCGTGGAGACCTTTGCCGCCGTTCCCGGCATGGACATCCAGACCCTGCTCAGCGGCATGGAGATCATCAGGAAGCTGCGCTCCGAGGACGCCTGGAACGCCCGCTGGCTGTTCACCGACACCTCGCTCAGCCCCCGGGAGGCCTGGGACTGGCTGATCGGCTACTTCACCCTGCCCTCCGGCTCCCAGGAGGCCCGCTACGACCAGCTCACCAGCCGCCAGAAAACGACCTTGCTCAAGGGGCTGTACGGCGGAGGCGAGGAAGTCGTCTGGAAGATCAACAACCTGCATGCGGTCACGGATCACAACGGCTACGAATTCCCGGCAGCGGTACTCAGCGGTTTCTCCCGGCAGCGTCTCCAGGAACTGTTCAACCGGCTGGCCCCGTCGGTGCAGGGCCGGTTCCGAACCCAGTTCGCCTCAGGCAACGGCGTGGCCGTGCTGCGCCAGGCCACCTCCGCCGGACGGGTGCAGGCCGCCCGCGACTTGACCACGGCCAATACCTACGCAGTCATGGCCCTGGGCAGCGACCTGTACGACTCCTCCTTCCGCGACATCCTCGTGCCGGTGATGCAGGAGCGGATCAACAGCCGCAGTGGCGGCGACCTGCTGCACTTCCTCAGGAACATCGATCCGGAGAACCAACTGGTCTCGGATTTCATCGTCAGCTGCGCCCAGAAGGGCAAACTCACCGTCTTCTTCCCCACGGACGGGCAGAAGCAGAAAGAGATCCTCAACCTGGTGGCGGCCTCCGCCTTCCGCGACGAAGACTCGATCCTGCTCTTCTCCGCCACCCTGACCCACCTGCTCCAGGTACTCGCCCCCGACGCCCGCAGTCATCTCATCACCCTGATGGCGCGGCAGACGGAAACCGGCAACCCGATGTTCGCCAAACTGATCGGCGTCATCCTCCAGTACTACCTGCAGACCTACCCGGAGTTGCTCGGCTCGCCCGACCGCAACCTGATCAGCCGTCTGTTGGTGCGCCACGGCGCGGTCAACCTGGAAAAATACCAGGTCACGCCCTTTGCCGAGTGGAAGCAGGACGGCCGCATCGGCTCGGTGTCCATGTACCACCCGGATGACGACGGCCGGCAATCCTTCGCCTCCAACGGCAACCTGCTCCTGAAAAACGGCTACCGCCTGTCCGCCTCCCGCCAGTACACCCCGCGCGGGGCCACCGCCGGCCTGGAGCAGGAGGTACAGCGCTACGGCGCCGGTGGCCTCGGCTCGCTGTTCTCGGCCATGCGCCAGCGCCATTTTGCCGTGGCCTTCACCAAGCAGGTGAACGGCATCACCATCGTCCACACCCAGTTTGTCTACACGGACAAGAACAACCAGGCGGAGATGCTCCGCCGCTTCATCAAGTCAGGCGACGAGATGCTCGCCCAGCGCGGCCACAGCTACTGGCGCTCCGAGCAGATCATCGAACCGCTCGGTGACCTGCTCAAGGAGAACCAGGTCACCGAGGACGACCTGCGCGCCAAGCAGCGCTTCCTCAGCCTGGGCTCCTGCGGCGGCGTCAAGGTCTACACCAGCCTGACCCGGCTGTTCGCCGGTTCGGTGGACATCCTCGCCACCATCGGCACCGGCCTGGCCATGATCAACGACCCGTACAATAAGAGCTTTTTCGAGATCATCGCCACCAACCCGTCGTCCATCTCGTGGAAGGTCGTCGCCCGGGATACCGCCTTCATCTTCCAGGGCGGACGGGGCCAGGACTATCTCCAGCCCGGCTCACTCACCGCCATCCTGCACAAGATTCTCGACGAGTCGCAGCAGGGGACGGGGACGACAACCGGCAACCAGCCGGGCCGGAGCCGGGGCTGAGCCGTCCATGCCGGTCGTCACCCGGCAAACCCTGCCGGCGCTGCTCAGCCAGCCGGACAAGCTGAACGCCCGGGTCTACCTGTTCGTCGGCGACCGCTATCTCTGCCGCACTGCCGCCGAACAGCTCGAAGCGGCCCTGCTCGCCGGCGGCGGCAGCGTCCACCCCATTGACGGCGACCAGGAGGACATCGGCGCCACCATCGCCAAGCTGCGCAGCTTCAGCCTGCTGCCCGGGCGGCAGGTTTTTCGGGTGACCGATACCCGCCTGTTCCACTCCCGCCAGGTGGCCCGCGGACTGTGGGAACGGGCGTGCAAGGCCCAGGCGGCGGGACGGACGGACCAGGCCGGCCGCGCCCTGCGCGCCCTGCTCCAGGCCGGCAGTTTGGATGCGCACGGCCCGGACAGCGACCTGCAGACCCTGGCGGCCAGCGAGTGGCAGCAGTGCTTCGGCTTTGCCCGACCGGACGGTGACCTGGGCTGGACCCGCGACTACCTGAGCGCCGGCGCGGCCGCCGGTGGACCGCCCGGCGGTTCGACCGATCCGGCCGACGCCCTGGCCGCGGCCCTGGCCGCCGGTCTGCCGCCGCAGAACGTGCTCGTGCTGCTCACCGAGGAAGCGGACCGGCGCAAGCGGCTGTTCAAGCTGCTCAAGGACGAGCAGGTGGTCGTCGACCTGAGTGTCGAGACCGGCGCCGGCGCCAAGGCGCAGAAGGAGCAGCGCGTGGTGCTTCAGGAACTCGCGCGCACCACCCTGGCCGAGCAGGGCAAGACCCTGGCCGGCAATTTGGCCGAACTCCTGTTCGAACGGGTGGGCTTCCATCCCGTGGCCCTGGTCATGGAACTGCGCAAGGTCATGCTCTTCATCGGCGAGCGAGGGCAGATCACCCGCGCGGACCTTGACGCGGTGATCGGCCGCACCCGCCAGGAGGCCCTGTTCGAGCTGACCGCGGCCATCGGCCGCCGCGACCTGGAACAGGCCCTGACCATCGTTGACCGGTTGCAGGAAAACGGCATCCACCCCCTGGCCGTGGTGGCCACCCTGCGCCAGTACGTGCGCGGCCAGCTCCTCTGCCGGGCCCTGCAGGAACAGCCCGACCTGCAGTTCCGCCCCACCATGTCCGCCGCCGCCTTCCAGCAGGAGTGTCTGCCCCTGCTCAAGAGCCGCGCCCCGTGGCAGAAGGAGATGGGCGGCCATCCGTACGCCCTCTACATGCAGTTCAAGGGGGCCGCATCCGCGCCCCTCTCCCTGCTCGCCCACTGGATGCGGCTGCTGCTCGAAGCCGAACTCCGCCTCAAGGGATCACCGGTCGCCCCGTCCCTGGCGCTGCAGCACCTGTTGCTCGTCATGCTCACTGCAGCGCCTGCCACGGCCGGGAAATAACCGTCCCGGCCGGTCTTGCAAATTCGCCGGCTCGCATTACAATACTTCCACGGATCACCCGTTTCCGTACGCTCCTGCCAGTATCGGCAAGAAAACGGAAAGAGACCCCCTGCTGCATTTATGGCGAAAGAAGATTCCATCCTCCAGGACACGATCAGCACGACCGACCGGGAAGCGCTCCAGGAGCCGCCCCTGTACAAGGTGCTGCTCCACAACGACGATTACACCACCATGGACTTCGTGGTCATGGTGCTGGTAACCGTCTTTGCCAAGAACAGCGACGAGGCAACGCGGATCATGCTCAATGTCCATCACCAGGGCATCGGCATTGCCGGCGTGTACGCTCGGGAAGTTGCCGAGACCAAGGTCGCCATCGTCCACCGGCTGGCCCGAAGGCACCAATTTCCCCTGAAATGCACGCTGGAACAGGACCGCTGACCCGCCGACGATCATCCCGGACACCGATTCAACCGCGGAGGAGCTGAATCGTTCGCGCCCCCTATCGAGGACAAGCATCATGTTGAGCAAAGAGTTGGAACTGGCCCTGATCAAGGCCATAAAAGAAGCGAAGAGCCACCGTCACGAGTACGTCACCGTGGAGCACATGCTTTACGGCCTGCTGCACGACGACCTGGCCCGACACATCATCGACAAGTGCGGCGGCAACAACCAGAATCTCAAGGAACGGCTGGAGCGCTTCTTCGAGACCGGCATGCCGGTGATGAAGAGCGGGGAAGGCGAACCGGCGCAGACCGTGGCCTTCAACCGGGTGCTGCAGCGGGCGGTAAGCCACGTGCAGAGCTGCGGCAAGAAGCAGGTGGACACCGGCGACGTGCTCGTCTCCATCTTCACCGAGCAGGACTCGCACGCCGTGTATTTTCTCGGCAGCGAGGGCGTCGGCCGCCTCGAGGTGGTCGAGTACATTTCCCACAATCTGCCCGAATACCTGCAGAGCGAGCCCCTCAGCCAGCCGCCGCCCGGTCAGCACCAGCAGAAGAAGCGAACGGAAAAGCCGGCCGATGCCTTGGAGGAATTCACTGTCAACTTCGCCCGCCGGGCCGCCGAGGGCGGCATCGATCCGCTCATCGGCCGCGACCGGGAACTCTACCGGATGATGCAGGTGCTCTGCCGGCGCAAGAAGAACAACCCGCTGCTGGTGGGCGAGCCGGGTGTGGGCAAGACCGCCATGGCCGAAGGTTTGGCCCTGCGCATCCACGAGGACGCGGTCGCCCGCAAGGAGCCCAAGCCGGACCCGAAAAAACTTGTGCCCGACCTGCTCCAAGACGCCGAAATCTACATGCTCGACCTCGGCACCCTGGTGGCCGGCACCAAGTACCGCGGTGACTTCGAAAAGCGGCTCAAGGAGGTAGTGGCCGCCATCGAGAAGAAGGACAAGGCCATCCTGTTCATTGACGAAATGCACACCATCATCGGCGCCGGCGCCACCAGCGGCGGCTCCATGGACGCCTCCAACCTGCTCAAGCCGGCCCTGCAGAACGGTACCATCCGCTGCATCGGCTCGACCACCTACGAGGAGTACAAGAACCACATCGAGAAGGACCGGGCCCTGTCGCGCCGGTTCCAGAAGATCGACATCGACGAGCCCTCGGTGGCGGACACCTGCCGCATCCTGCGCGGGCTGCAGTCCCGCTACGAGGAGCACCACCAGGTGCGCTACGCCAAGTCGGCCATCGACGCCACCGCGGAGTTGGCGCACCGCTACATCAACGACCGCTTCCTGCCCGACAAGGCCATCGACGTACTCGACGAGGTGGGCGCCTCCTTCCGGCTCAAGGGCAAGACCGGCCGCACCGTGGGCATCCGCGATGTGGAAGAGATCGTGGCCAAGATCGCCCGCGTGCCGGTGACCACCAAGGCCGGCGACGACACCCAGCTGCTCCTGCACCTGGGCGATCAGCTCAAGTCGTTCATCTTCGGCCAGGACGAGGCCATCGAGGCCTTGGCCAAGGCGGTCAAGCGATCGCGGGCCGGCCTGGGCAACCCGCAGGCGCCGACCGGCTCTTTCCTGTTCGCCGGCCCCACCGGCGTGGGCAAGACCGAGGTCGCCCGCCAGCTGGCCGCCGCGCTCGCGGTCAACTTCGAGCGGTTCGACATGAGCGAGTACATGGAGAAGCACGCGGTGGCCCGGCTGATCGGCGCGCCTCCCGGCTACATCGGCTTCGACCAGGGCGGCCTGCTCACCGACGCGATCCGCAAGCACCCCTACTCGGTGCTGCTGCTCGACGAGATCGAAAAGGCCCACCCGGACGTGTTCTCCATCCTCCTGCAGGTGATGGACCACTCCACCCTGACCGACAACGCCGGCCGGCGGGCGGACTTCCGCAACGTCATTCTCATCATGACCACCAACGCCGGCGCTCGGGAAATGAGCGAGCGGGCCATCGGCTTCCTCGGCGACAGCAGCGGCAAGGAGCAGAAAGCTATCAAGAACCTGTTCTCGCCCGAATTCCGCAACCGCCTGGACGCGATCATCAGCTTTGCCGAGCTGTCGGTGGACACGGTGGAGCGGGTGGTCGACAAGATGGTCGGGGAGTTGCAGCAGCAGCTCGTTGACAAGAAGATCACAATCGAGCTCAGCCCGGCGGCCCGCAGCTGGCTGGCGCGGGAAGGATACGAACCAGCCTTTGGCGCCCGGCCGCTGCGCCGGCTGATCATGAAGGAGATCGGTGACGTACTCACCGAGGAGATCCTCTTCGGCGCCCTGAGCAAAGGCGGCCGGGTCAAGATCGGCCGGAAGAACAACAAGACCACCTTCACCTACCTGTAAGTCTGCGCCGGACCGGGCGAAATGTCCGGTCCGACGCTCCCTCCCGTTACCCGCGCCACGCATCTGTGGCGCGGGTACAATTTTTTTTACTCTTCCCGCCCCGGCGCATTGACATTTTCCGGCCGGCACGCTACGGTTCTACAACCGTGTGGTATGTCCACCGTTGTTGACGACCACTGCCGGCCGGCCTATCCGACCCTGAAAAAGTCGCCGCAACACGCTGATTCATTGCACCGCAGAGGAGGGAGCAAGATGGTCAAGAGAATTTCCGTACTGGCCCTGGCCGGACTGATCGCGCTGCCCGGCCTGGCCGCGGCGGGCGGGTCGCAGAGCGCCGCCGACCTGGAAAGCAGGATCGAAGAACTGGCCCGTCAGGTGGACGAACTGAAGGCACAGCTGGCCCGCCAGAACGAGACCGTCACCGAGTACGGGGACAAGGTCGACGACATGGACACGCTCCTCGAAGAGAAGTCCGAGTCCTGGGACTTGGCAGCCCGCTTCCAGTTCAGCGGCAACTACCGCGCCCGGGGCGACATGTATGACGCCAGCAATCTGTTCGCCGCGGGCGCGCCTCTGCTTATGACCGGCATGGACCCGGCCACCGGCATGCCGACCTTCGGCGCGGTCTCGGCCGGTGACCAAAGCAACGACACCATCCTCACCAACCGGCTGCGGTTGAACATGCGGGTCAAGGCCACCGAGGACATGGAGTTCAAGGGCGGCATGGTTATGTACAAGGCCTGGGGCATGCAGTCCACCCCCACCGGGCTGGCCGACGGCTACCCGATCTTTGACGGCAACACCACCCGCACCCCCAACGACAGCGCTCTGTACGTGGACCGGGCCTTTGTCAACTGGAACAACATCGCCGACCTGCCCATCTGGCTGTCCGTCGGCCGCCGGCCCACCTCGGACGGCCCACCAGCCAACCTGCGCATGAACAACGACGAACGGATGGCCACGCCCACCGCGTACATGGACTACCCGTTCGACGGCTTGAGCCTTGGCTACGCCTATGACTGGGGCATCGAGGAACTGGGCAGTGGCCGCGTCCGCTTCTGCTACGGCCGCGGTTTCGAGAACGGTCTGCAGTGGGACCACGATCCCGACGCCTTCCCGGTGGACGATACCGACTTCGCCGGGATCAGCTGGGATGTCTTCAGCCAAGGTTCCCGCTTCCTCACCGTACAGTCCTTCGGTGTCTTCAACCTGTTCAATTACCCGGCCTTCAGCAGCGACTTTGTCCGCTTCGGCGCGGCCAGGCCCCAGGATCAGGGCGGCTACGGCGAGCAGCACGACCTGGGCCAGATGTACCACACCACCGGTGTGTTCATGGACAAGGTCAGCAACCTCAACTACTTCCTCGCCGGCGGCTGGAGCCGCACCGACCCCAACGGTCGGGGCATGTTCAACGACTACTATGCCATGGCCATGGGCCAGGCGGGTGCCAACACCGACTCCGAGAACGGCTATTCGGTGTATGCGGGCGTGCGCTACGACATCGACGCCATCGGCCTCAAGCTTGGCGCCGAGTACAACTGGGGCTCCCAGTACTGGGTGGCTTTCACCCCCGGCCACGATGACCTGTACATGTCCAAGCTGGCCACCCGGGGCAACGCCTACGAGATCTACCTGATCTATGATCTGCCCACCGGCGAGGCCATCTCCAAATTTGCCAAGACCTTTGTACGGCTCGGCTGGCAGTACTACGACTACAACTACGCCGGCGGCTCCAACTGGAACGCCAAGCCCTACGATCTGGACGATGACCGCGCCGCCCTGCAGGCGCTCGGCATGAACCCGGTGGAAAACGCCAACCAGGTCTACCTGACCTTCGAGGCCTACTTCTGATCGGACCGGCTGTCCCGGTCCCCACTCATCCAAGGGAAAGCCGCACCGGCTTTCCCTTTTTCATTTTCTTCGCCTGCCCATGGACCTGCACGACCACCCCCTGCCCCATTACACCAGCCGGCTACTGAACGTGCCCCACGGTATGTTCACCTCCGCCGGCGGCGTCAGTACCGGCCCCTGTGCCTCCCTGAACCTCAGCCTGCACGTCGGCGACCATAAGGACAACGTCCGCCGCAACCGGGACGCAGCCACGGGGGCCCTGGGCCTGAGCCGCCTGGTGTCGGTGCACCAGGTGCACGGCGACCGGGTGTTGCTCGTCGATGCAGCGGACACAGGGGAAGAGCAAAGCGGGTACGACGCCATGATCTCCAGCCTGCCGGGCACGGGCCTGCTCATCCAGCAGGCGGACTGCCAGGCCATCCTGCTCGAGGCCCCCGGAGGGCTGGCGGTGGCCGCGGCCCACTGCGGCTGGCGGGGCAGCGTACTCAATATCATCGGTACCACCATCGCCGCCCTGTGGACCACCTGCGGTGCCGCCCCGGACGCCCTGCGGGCCGTGATCAGCCCGTCACTCGGGCCCTGCTGCGCGGAATTCGTCCACTACCGCACGGAACTGCCGGCGTGGATGCACGCCTACCAGGTGCGGCCGAACCATTTCGACTTCTGGGCGATCAGCCGCCGGCAACTCGTCGAGGCCGGTCTGCGGCCGGAACACATCGACACGGCTGGCCTCTGCACCCGATGCAACCAGCAGTTCTTCTCGTACCGCAGGGCCGCGAAAACCGCCGGCGGCGTCACCGGCCGAAACGGCTCGATCATCGGCCTGCCGTGAAGGCTGCCCGGCGGGAACGTTGGGCGGGGCGCAGCAAGCAGGCCGCAGCGCCGCTCAGCGCATCTCGAAATCGCAGATCAGGGGAGCGTGGTCTGAGTAGATGACAGGTGGAATCTGAAAATGCACCACCTGCAACTCGGGACTGTGGAGGATGAAATCGAGTTCACGCTTGGGCGCGCGGCTCGGAAAGGAGGGTTTTTTCTCCGGGTTGGCGCTCACCAGGCCGGTGGCACCGAGGAAAAGTTCCAGCTCCCGTTTGCCCCAGAGGACGTTGAAATCGCCGGCCAGGATCACCGGGCGGTCGACCTGGCGGATGAGCCGGTAGAGGCGTTCGAATTGGTATTGACGGTTGCGGTAGGTCAGCGACAGGTGGACGAGAAACACGGTGAGGTATTCGGTGCAGGCCTGGATGACCAGGCGCTTAACGCCTTCGTCGAAGAAATGGAAGCGGTGGCTGATGATTGGCGTGCGACTCAGGATGGCGTTGCCCTGGGTGCGCAAGAGCGGCAGCCGCTTGGCCACCGAGGCCAGCCCATATTTGGTTTCGCTGACAAAATGATAGCCGAGTTGTTCGGCGATCAACTCGGCCTGACTGAGCCGGCCGGTGCGAAACGAGCCGCCGTCCACCTCGACGAGGCCGAGGACATCGGGTTGCACCGAGCGGATGAAATCGAGAATACGAGCGAATTGACTGCCTGACCGGCGCAGGTAGCCGGCGTAGGGAAAGGGCAGGTGGAACCGGGTGCCGTTGCCGGCACCGTAGCGGATGTTGTAGAGCAGGAAACGCACGCGGAGGTCCTGGCGGCGTTCAGGTACGCTGTCGACGCAGGCCGAAGACCCCGTGCAGGTCGCTGCTGAACGCCGGGTTCATGCCGCCGCCCCTGCTTCTGGAGCGGGACTCCCGACCGGAGCCGGCGTCATCGGCGATGCTGACCACCTCCACCTCCCGGGCCGCACTGCGTTCGTCGATGAACCGGTCCACCGGCACCTCGGCGGCACCCTGCGATTCCAGGTAAAGGTCGTAGAAACGGGTACAATCGCGGTAATAGCTCTTTTTCCGCAACCACTTGGGATCCTCGCCCTGGATGCGGGCGTGATGGAAGGTGGACAGGTTGACGAGCAGGGTGGTGACAAACTCCTTGGCCATGCGCTGGACGTTGAACGGTTCGCCAAAATGAAGGTCGATGTCGTCGCGGATCGTGCGCGATAGCTGGTTGAACCCCTGACCGCGGACGTTCGTCTCGGGCAGGCCGTAACGGGCGCAGGCCCAGGGCAGCAGCAGGGCCGCAAACAGCAGGGGTTCCGGAACCTTCACCGGAGGTGCCCCGTCCACATGGGCGTGGAGACGGTCGAGGGCGGAGAAGATGCGCAGCAGCTGGGCACGCACCTCCTCGCCCTTATCGCCAGCCAAACACTCGTTGTAGAGGGGAAACAACGCCGGCCAAGTCGGCGTGGACAAGCAGAGGTCTGCCCAAGGACGGCTCATGCCGGATTGCAGGTCCTTGAGGATCTCATCACGGATGCGTGACGGCGGGCAGAGGGCGAGTTTGTCACAGTGACGGTGCAAGGCCTCGAGGGTCGCCCGGTCGATGGCGAAGCCGGTGCGGGCGGCATGGCGGATCACCCGCAGGATGCGCACCGGGTCGCGGGTGAAGCGCCGTTCCGGGTCGCCGACCATGCGGATGAGCCCAGCCTCCAGGTCCCCCACCCCGCCAATGTAGTCGATGATGGTGCGGTTTTCGATCTCGTAGAACAGGGCGTTGATGGTCAGGTCTCGGCGAAAGGCGTCCTCCTCGAGCGTGCCAAAGGTGTTGTTGGCCGCCAACACCTGGTCCTGGCCCTCGAGATCGAACTCGCTGCTGGAGCGCAGGGTCGACACCTCGATGATCTTGTTGCCCCGGAAGAATACCTGCACCAGGCGGAAACGCCGGCCGATGGTGCGACTGTTGCGGAACAACTGGCGCAACTGGCCCGGCCGGGCGTCGGTGGAGATGTCGAAATCCTTTGGTGTGCGGCCCAGGTACAGGTCGCGCACCCCGCCGCCGACAAGGTAGCCCTTGAAGCCGGCGTCGCGCAGCCGGTAGAGCACCTTGAGCGCCTCCCGGTCCAGTTGGTGTTCGCGGATGGGGTGGCCCGACTCAGGGATGATGGTGGCGGTGGGCGGTACGTCCGCAGCCTGATCGTCGGCCGCCCGACCCGGGTGGTCAGTGCTCATGTGGACGGGCCGAACCGGCGGGCGGTCTTTTGCTGGCTGTTCACGAGGCCACCGGTTTTGCCGCGGCTATTCCCGGGACATTTTCCTTGTACACGGACTCGGCCGCCTTGACGAACCGGTCGAAGATCTCGCGCACCGAGAGGATTTCCTTCATCTTGTAGGTGTTGGCCCCGGAAAACACCAGGCCGTTGTCCACATCGCCCATACACGAGGCGTTCAGCCGGTCACTGATGCAGTATTTGTGGTTACATTTTTTCAGACACTTAAAACGACAGGTGTCGGCCTTGATGTCGTCGCCGCTCAGCATCTTCTCGACAAAGGGTGTTTTGACTGCGCGCCCGGGCATGCCCACCGGCGAGGTCACCAGGACGATATCCTCCTCGCCCGCCTTGAGGTAGGCCTCCTTGAACTTCTCGGAGACCGAACACTCCTTGCTGAGCACGAAGCGGGAGGCGATCTGCACGCCATCGGCACCATATTTGTCCATCATTTCCGCCATCTCGTAACCGTCCGTGATGCCGCCGGCGGCGATCAGCGGAATCTTCGAGATCACCGTGCGGATGGTCGGAAAAAGTTCACGCAGGGGCTTGTCCGTGCCCAGGTGGCCGCCGGCCTCGGTCGCCTCGACGATCACCGCGGCAGCACCCAATTTTTCCGCCAGGGTGGCGAAGGCCGGCGAGGAAACGATGGAGACTATGGGAATATTGTGCTCCTTGCCGATCTTGAAGATGTCGCGGGAGAACCCGGCGCCGGTGATGATCATGTCGGCCCCGGCCTCAATGGAGCCCATCACCAGGTCGTAAAAGTCCTTCATGGCGTACATGATGTTCACGGCGATGACACCCTTGGTGGCTTTCTTGGCCTTGCGGATGTCCTCCTGCAACTCCGGTACGGGGATGCCCGAACCGCCGATGGTGCCGATACCGCCGCATTCCGCGACCGGCACGGCCAGGGCCGAGGTCGACACCCGGATCGACATCCCTCCCTGGATGATCGGAATTTTTGCTATCAGCGAGCCTATTTTCAATTCTGGCAGTTTCATCGATCTCTCTTCGGTGCTATGGGGGGTGGAAACAGTGTCAGGAAAGGCGTCCCGTGCTCGGGACACCGGGCGTTTGCGATGCAAAACAATGCCGCGCCACCGGATGTTTGTCAAGCATGCCGGCCGGTTCTTCGTCACCGGCCGGAACGGTCAGTCAAATAGAAAAATATTACCATAAAGAGGGGCCACCGGCTTGACTTTTCCCTCGTTTTCCGATTTAATTTTAATTTTTTTTCCACTATCATCAATCTCCCCGTCAGGGCGGCGCAAGCCCCCGTCGTTCATCCGGAGCGCTCCTTGAAGATTCAGGCGATCAACGGTTTCAAAGACATTCTTCCGGACAGTGTGGTCCGCTGGCAGTATATCGAACAGCGGGCCCGGGACATTTTCGAACGGTTCGGCATGCAGGAAATCCGCATGCCGATCCTGGAAAAGACCGAGCTGTTCGTCCGTTCCATTGGCGAGGCCACCGATGTGGTGGAAAAGGAGATGTACAGCTTCGCCGATAAAGGCATCACCATGCGGCCCGAGGCCACGGCCTCGATTATGCGCGCCTTCATCGAACACGGCCTGCATGTCCAGCAGCCGGTGCAGCGCCTCTACACCATCGGCCCCATGTTCCGCCACGAACGGCCGCAGAAGGGTCGCCTCCGCCAGTTCCATCAGCTGGACGCGGAGATCATCGGTGCGGTCGAACCACGGGTCGATGCCGAACTCATCGCCATGGGGCAGATGCTCCTGGACGAACTCGGCCTGTCGGTCAGCCTGGAACTCAACTCGCTCGGCTGCCCGGTGTGCCGGCCGCCGTTCAAGGAGCGACTGGTCGCCCACCTGGAGGGGATCAGCACGGGGCTGTGCGAGGACTGCCGGCGCCGCCGGCACACCAACCCGCTGCGTGTCCTCGACTGCAAGAAGCCGACCTGCCGGGAACTGGTGCAGGACGCGCCCTCCCTGCTCGAATCCCTCTGCAGCAACTGCGACCGTCATTTTCACGAGGTCGAGGAGGCGCTCTCCCTGCTCGGCATCGACTTCCGCCGCAACCGTTTCATGGTGCGCGGCCTCGATTACTACACCCGCACCACCTTCGAGTTTCTCACCTCCGACCTGGGAGCCCAGGCGGCGGTGGGCGCCGGCGGCCGCTACGACGGCCTGATCGAGCAGCTCGGCGGCCCCCCTCTACCCGGCATCGGCTTTGCCATGGGCATGGAGCGGATCGCGCTCCTGCTCGAGCAGCAGGGTGACGCCGGCCTGCCGGCCACCGGCGCCGACATCTTTCTGGCCGCCCTCGGCCGGGACACGGTCGCCCCCTGCAGCCTGCTGGCCCACCTGCTGCGTCGTGAGGGCGTCCGGGCCGCCATCGACTACAGCGGCCGCAGTCTGAAAGCCCAACTCAAGCAGGCCAACCGTCAGAACGCCCGATTCACCCTCATCGTCGGCGACGACGAACTGGCCCGTCGGGAAGGCACCCTGCGGAACATGGCCACCCAGGAGCAGCGGCCGGTGGATCTCTCCGGCACCGCAGCGGAGCAGTGCCAACGGCTCATCCGCGTTCTGCGCGCCTGACCGGAAACATTGCCCGCCCGCAGCCGCCCGCCGGACCCGCTGCCAGGAAACGAACGACTCTGGCCGTCAGCCGACAGGCTGATCGGCCCTTTTTTCTATCGGAGAACAGACATGGAATCAATGGGAGCGCTGCGGCGCACACACACCTGCAACGATCTCGGCCCTGATTTTCTCGACCGGGAAACCATCCTCATGGGCTGGGTGCTCCGCCGCCGCGACCATGGCGGCGTCATCTTCATCGATCTGCGTGACCGCTGGGGCATCACCCAGATCGTCTTCAACCCGGAGATCAACGAGGCGGTGCATGCCAAGGCGCACCAGTTGCGCAGCGAGTGGGTCATCGCCGTGCGCGGCACGGTCGCCCGCCGCCCCGCCGCCATGGAAAACCACAAGCTCAAGACCGGCGCCATCGAGGTGCTCGTGCACGAACTGCGCATCCTCAACACCAGCGAAACCCCGCCCTTCCCGCTAGACGACGAGGACATCGAGGTCTCCGACACGCTGCGCCTGCAGTACCGTTACCTCGACCTGCGCCGCCCGGAGATCGCCAACAACCTCGTGCTCCGCCACCAGGCCCTGCAAACCGTGCGCAGCTACCTGAACGACAACTCGTTCCTCGAAATCGAGACGCCCATGCTCACCCGCTCGACCCCTGAGGGGGCGCGGGACTACCTGGTGCCGAGCCGCGTCAACGCCGGCAAATTCTACGCCCTGCCGCAGTCACCGCAGTTGTTCAAGCAGATCCTCATGGTCGCGGGCATGGACCGCTACTACCAGATCGTCAAGTGCTTCCGCGACGAGGACCTGCGCGCCGACCGCCAGCCCGAGTTCACCCAGATCGACATGGAGCTGAGCTTCATCACCGAGGCTGAGATCATCACCCTGGTCGAGGGCATGATCGAGAACCTGTTCAAGGCGGTGCGGGGCATCGGGCTGCAGCCGCCGTTTGCGCAGATGACCTATGACGAGGCCATGCGCCGCTATGGCACCGACCGGCCGGACACCCGCTTCGGGCTGGAACTGGTCGATCTGACCGAGACCCTGCGCGGCTGCGGCTTCAAGGTGTTCCAGTCCGCCATCGAGAAAGGCGGGGTGGTCAAGGCGGTCAATGCCAAGGGCTGCGGCGGGTTCTCCCGCAAGGACCTCGACGACCTGACCGAATTCGCCGGCCGCTTCGGCGCCCGCGGCATGGCCTGGATCAAGATCAAGGAAGACGAGTGGCAGTCGCCGATCACCAAGTTCTTCAGCCCCGAGGAGATCGCGGCCATGGCCACGGCACTCGATGCCCGCCCGGGCGACCTGATCCTGTTCGGCGCCGATCAGGCCCGAACCGTGCACCAGGTGCTGGCCGAACTGCGCCTGGAGTTGGCCCGGAGACTCGGGTTGATCGAGCCGGGCAGCTTCAGCTTCCTCTGGGTGACCGACTTCCCCCTGCTTGAGTACGACGACGAGGCCAAGCGCTACACTGCCGTGCACCACCCGTTCACTGCGCCCCGGGAGGACCAGCTCGACCTGCTGACAACCGATCCGGGTGCCGTCAAAAGCCGCGCCTACGATCTGGTGCTCAATGGCAGCGAGATCGGCGGCGGCTCGATCCGCATCCACAACCCGGCCATGCAGCAGCAGATATTCGAGGCGCTGGGCATCGACACAGAAGAGGCGCGGGAAAAATTCGGTTTCCTGCTCCGCGCCCTGGAACTGGGGGCGCCGCCCCACGGCGGCATCGCCTTTGGTGTGGACCGGCTGATGATGCTGCTCACAGGCTCCTCCTCCATCCGCGACGTGATCGCCTTCCCCAAGACCCAGAAGGCGACCTGCCCGCTCACCGACGCGCCCTCGCCGGTCGCCCGCAAGCAACTCACCGAGTTGCACCTGCGCCCGGACTGGAAAGATGAGCCCTGACCACCCACCGACGGATGCGTATAGGGAGCTTGCCGAACGCCCACGCTCCATCCGGTCGGAGGCCGCCGGCGTCCTGTTCGCGGTTCCACCCCGCATTCGGAATCCAATCGAGCTGTCGCCGAACTCGTTGATTTTTTCAGATATTGATTTATAGTGCTCCCATTGTTCTCTTTTTGGTTTTTAATCTAACAGGAGGTTGCCATGGCTCAGGAAAAAAAGAAAACCGTCTGCCCGACCTGCATGGGGAAAAAAGTCATCGAAGGCGTGTGCGAAACCAGCAACGAGTGGCAGGGCAAAAACGAGGATGGTCAGGTTTGTACCCCCGATCAGAAGTGCCCGACCTGCAAGGGGAAAGGATACATCGAAGACTGACGCTCAGCATGCCCCGCGTCGGTCACCACCGGCGGATGCCTCTGCAGACGCAAACCGGGTTGCTCCGGTCATGCCCTCACTTCAGGGACTGACCGGAGCAACCCGGTTTTTTTTTTGTGCCTTTGCGGAAAAACCTGCAAAACAGGCCCCGGGCTGAACCCGGGGCCTGTCGCTGGTGCCTCGGCAGATGTCAGATCAGTTTGTGCGCTTCCATATGCAGGACCAGGTCGAGCATACGGTTGGAATAGCCCCATTCGTTGTCATACCAGCTCATGATCTTCACCGAGGTGCCGAGCACCCGGGTGCACAGCCCGTCGACGATGGAGGAGTGGGGGTCTCCCTGAAAGTCGATGGAAACGAGCGGCTCTTCCGTGTAGCGCAGATAGCGGTTGGCCGCCGCGGCCAGGGCCTTGTTCACCTCCGGCACGGTGGTCTCGCGCTCCACCTCGATGACCACGTCGACCAGCGAGACGTCCGGGGTGGGTACGCGCACGGCCAAGCCATCAAATTTATTCTTCAATTCCGGTATGACCAGGGAGACAGCGGCGGCGGCGCCGGTCTTGGTCGGCACCATGGACAGAGCCGCGGCGCGGGCCCGGCGCAGGTCCGAATGGGGGAAATCGAGCAGTCGCTGGTCACCGGTGTAGGCGTGGATGGTGGTCATCAACCCCCTTACAATACCGAAGTTGTTGAGAATGACCTGGGCCACCGGGGCCAGGCAGTTGGTCGTGCAGGAGGCGTTGGAGAGCACATGATGCTCGGTCGGGTCATATTCCTCCTCGTTGACGCCCATAACAATGGTCTTCACCTCACCCTTGGCGGGCGCGGAGATGATCACCTTGGCCGCCCCGGCGTCGATATGCGCCTTGGCCGATGCCATGTCGGTGAACAGGCCGGTGCACTCAAGCACGTACTCGGCCCCGAGTTGCGCCCAGGGAATCTCGCTGGGCTTGCGATGACTGGTGATCGGGATGCTTCGGCCGTCGACCACGATGGCATTGTCGGCGGCAACGATTTCCTGCGGCGAGACCCCCATGATGGAGTCGTATTTGAGCAGATGGGCGATGGTCTTCACATCGGTGAGGTCGTTGATGCCCACGATCTCTATGTCGGCAAAGGCCGGATCCTTGGCCAGTGCCCTGAAGATGTTTCTGCCAATCCTGCCGAAACCGTTAATTCCCACTTGTATGGCCATACGTGTATCTCCTTGTATAAGTTCGGATTATTTCCTGGTTGTCACTGCACAAGCGGCCGATGTTCGGGCAATTCCCGAAGAATCGCCTCGATGCGCGCCGCACTGACAATGGCCTCATCACACTCCCGCTCGCAGGACAGCGCCCTTCGGTAGGCGGTGAGCGCCTGCCGGTACCATTGCCCCCGCAGGTAGCTCGACCCGATCAGGCAGAAGCCGACCGCGGGACGACCACCGAAGGTGTCGGTAAACAGATCTTCCAGCGACTCGCCCCACAGTTCTGCCACCACTTCCTCCATCTCCATGCACAAGCGAAGGACCAGCGGATTGACCGCCAGTTCGGGCAGCATCATGCGCAGCAGGTAGTTCGTCTGCGCGAAAAGGAGGCCGATACGCTCCATTTGCCCGTCCACATCTCCGGCGATGCGCCCGACCATGGTACGGAGGTCGACCATTCGCACGATGGCCGCGTCCGGCCGATCCGGACCGTTGTCCCGGTTGGCAAACCCGCCGATGGCCACCGCTGCCGGCCTGTAGGCAGCGAGCAGATAGAGATTTTCCTTCAGCTTCATCGCCTCGTGGAACAGGGAGCCGACCAGCCAGTCTACCAGAACGCCGCGGACATGCTCCCCCCGCCGTTCCTGCGGCCAGATGCGATGACAGCGGTCTTTTAACTGCCAGAGCGGGCCGTTGTCCCGCTCCGTCCCGACCATGGCCGCGAGCTGCGCCTGCAGCCGGCCCGAAGTTGCGTCGTCCGACGGATGAGCGCCGACGGCACTGCCGCGCCAGCTGGCGTAGAGCTCGGTAAAAAGGCTGGCAAGGTGGAAGAAATCACCGATCGCCTGGCGGACGAAATGGTCCCTTCGACCGGTGAACCAGTCACCGCCGCGGACCGGGGACCCTCCGCCGGCCTCAGCGGCCTGCCGGGTACAGCTTCCGTGCCTGGCGGTAGAGGAGCAGATAATCATCCATCACCTTTTCCCAGGTGTGCAGGCGGGCGATGCGCTCCACCGCGGCCATCTGCATGGCGCGGATCGCCCCGGGGTCGTCCGCGTAAGTCGTCAGCGCCCGGCCCATGACCAGGGCCAGGGCCTCCGGAGTGTTCTCGTCGTAGGCAAACCCGGTCTCGCCATCAATGACCTTGACCAGGCCGCCAACCCGATGGACGATAGGCAGGTTGCCCAGCAACTGGGCCATGTAGTCGGTCAGCCCGCAGGGTTCGTAGCGGGAGGGGATGAGAAAGAAATCTCCCGCCGCGTAGATGCTGTTGGCCAGGAGCGGGTCGAATCCGCGCAGGAAGCAGACCCGGTTCAGGCCGCTTGCCGAGGCGGTGAGCGATTCCAACTGCTGTTCCAGTACGGGGCTGCCGGAACCGAAGACGAGGAAGCGTGCCAACGGTTCCAGGGGCAGCAACTCGCCGATGGCCCGGATAAGGATATCCACCCCTTTCTGCGAGGTCAGGCGACCGATAAAGGTGAACAGCGGCAGGTCCGCCTCGGGGAGAAGCGAGCCGAACTGTTTCACCCGTTCCCAGGGATCGGTGGCGGCAATCCGCTGGAGCAGAGTCTCCTTGCAGACGTTTTTTCCCGCCAGCTCGCCCCGGCTGACATCGAAGGCGGCGGCCAGTCCCAGCTGTTCCGGACGGGCCGGGTCAAAGGAGGCCGGATCGATGCCGTTGGTGATGCCGGCAAGATGCACCCCCCGGTCGAGCAGGGCGTGGCCGAGCCAACCGGTGCGGGCATCGTCGGGCGTTTCCTGGAGTTCACGGCCGTAGTTCTCACTGACCGTATTGAGGACCGCATACGGTGAAGCGGCCAGGAACGGGTCGAAGCTGCCGCCCAACCGGCTGGACAGGATCACCCGCTCCGGCAAGGCGGTGACGGCGCGGGCAAAATCGAGGTCGTCGACCTCCTGGTGGTAGCCCAGGCCTGCGTTATGGACTGTGACCACCGCCCCGGTACGCCGGAAATAGGCTCGCCAACCGGCGTTTTCGCGCATCATCGCGGGCAGGATGGCGGCGTGGCCATCGTGGCAGTGAATGACATCGGGCCGCTCCTCGAGCAGGATCATCAGGTCGAGCGCCGCCTTCTGCAGCAGGACGTTCATGGCGAAGTAGTCGAAATGGCCGCCGCCGGCCCGCTGCCAGGCAACCTCCAGTTCATCCTCCTCGGTGTAGGTATACACCCCGCGCTTGGTGGCGAAACGGTCCGCCTCCACCAGGAAGATACGCACTCCGTTGATCGTTCCCTGCCAGGCCGCCACCCGCTCCCGCCGTTCTTCGTCGGCGTAGTGCATGTCGATCTCGAAGACGTGGCCAAACCGCCGTCCACCTATGCGCCCCTCCGCGTCACCAAGAGCGGCGGGGGTGAAGCCGAGGTGGGCGGCATCGACGAAACCGTAACGGGGCAACACCACCTGTACCGAACAGCCGCCGTGGGCCACAAGCGACTCGGCCAGCTGACGGCAGACGTCCTTGACCCCGCCGGCACCGGCCAGCCCCTCGTACTCCCTTGTGACCAACCACACCGAACGGATGGCGTTGCTGCTCTCTTCACTCATGGCACGCCCTTCTTGCGGCGCAGCGGTTTCGGGTGGCCCCTGGGTCATTGGCCCGCTCCTGTGGCGGACAGCCTGTTTCGCTGCTAACATTTCGGCCAGTTTTTCGACCAGCTCTTCCGGGGTGCGACCGACCGTGTCCAGCCGAACGTCCGAACCGGCGGCATACAGGGGTGTACGCCGGGCGAGCAAGGTGGCAATCTCGTCCACCGGTGCTTCGCCGGTGAGCGACGGACGCTGCGCCATAGTCTGCGCGTCGCCCGCCATGCGCCGGCGGATGGTCGCCCCGTCGGCCTCGAGCCAAACAACCAGACACTGTTCCCGCAACCGCCGCCATTCCGCCGTATGCTCGATGGCACCGCCGCCGGTGGCGAGAACCGTCCGTGTCATGGTCCGGGTTTCAAGCAGCAAAGCCCGCTCCGCCTGCCGGAAACTGCCCCAGCCGGAGCGGGCGACAATTTGGGCAACGGTTCCACCCAGCCGTTCGCAGACCACGGCATCGGCATCGACAAAGGTGTAGCCGAGGCGGGCGGCGAGCAGCCGGCCGACCGAAGTCTTGCCGGTGGCACGAAATCCGGTGAGGACGATGACTTCGGGCAATTGGTTCATGATTCGGCGCAACATATAGGATAGCTCTACCGCTCTTCAAGCACAAAGCCGACGGTTCCATTTTTTCTTTGCTTTTTAACTGTCTGGACTTACTGTAACACTGAGTCGGTCATATTTCCAGTGTCCCGGACAATAGCATGGAATATAAGGATTATTATCAAATCCTGGGGGTCGGCCGCGATGCCACTCAGGACCAGATCAAGCAGGCCTACCGAAAACTGGCGCGGAAATACCATCCCGATGTCAGCAAGGAAAAGGACGCCGAAGCCAGGTTCAAGGATGCCGGCGAGGCCTATGAGGTGCTGAAGGACCCGGAAAAGCGCGCCGCCTACGACAAATTCGGCGCCAACTGGCGCAATGGCGACCATTTCGAACCGCCACCCAACTGGGACGCCGGTTTCGAATTCCGTGGCGCCGGCTATACTGGCGCGGACGCCAGTGGGTTCAGTGACTTCTTCGAGTCGCTGTTCGGCCGCGATCAGGGCAACGGGAGACGAACGCACACCCTGCGCATGAAGGGTGAGGACCAGCACGCCAAAATCGTCATTCCGTTGGCCGAAGCCTATCACGGGGCCAAACAGACCATCACCCTCACCCGCCCGACGGTCGACCCCTACGGTCATGTCACCACCAGCCCCCACCGACTGCACGTGGCCATCCCCAAAGGTATCATCGAAGGCCAGCGCATTCGCTTGGAAGGTCAGGGCCTGCCGGGCTACGGCGGCAGTCCTGCCGGCGACCTCTACCTGGAGATCGTCTTCCAGCAAGATCCGCTGTTCCACGCCGAAAAGCGCGACATCCACCTCACCCTGCCGGTGGCACCATGGGAGGCGGCACTGGGGGCCAGTCTCACCGTGCCCACCCTGGGTGGTGATGTCCAGGTGAAGATACCGCCCGGCTCCCAGGGCGGCAAAAAGCTCCGCCTGAAGGGCAAGGGATTGTGCGCCGGCGCCAATTGCGGCGATCAGATCGTCACTCTGCAGATCGTCATGCCCGAAGTGAAAACCGAAGAACAACGGCAGTTGTATCGGGCCATGGCGGAAAAGATGCCGTTCAACCCGCGCGCTGGTATGGGGCGCTGATATGACCGAACAGACCACCTATCTCCAGGGCATGATCCTGAACGAAGACACCCGCTGCACCCTGGCCGACCTGTGCCGGCTCTGCGGCGTTCCCGCGGAAATCATCCATGAGATGGTCGAGGAGGGCGTCATCACCCCGGAAGGCCTCAGTCCGGGAGAATGGCACTTCACCTGCGTGGCCATCAAGCGGGTGCAGACCGCGGTCCGGCTGCAAGAGGATCTTCGCGTCAACCTGGCGGGCTGCGCCCTGGCCCTCGACCTGCTCGAGGAACTCGAGGAACTGCGCCGCCTCCTCCGGGTCCGCTGATCCGGACCCGTCCGACTCCCCGTCTCCAACGCCCTGCGTGAACAATTTTCTGCCGCTTCTCGAACAGCTGCAGCCCCTGTCCCTGGCCGTCGGCTTGGGGTTCGGGATGCTGGCGCTGGTCCTGCCCCTGCTGATCCTCCTCGGTCGCTCTCAGCGGCGACGGCTGATTCTCTGCCTGCGCCTGGAGCAGAAGGAAAAGGAGTTCGCGCTGCTCGGGGAGGAACTCGACCGGCTGCGCCAGGAGCGCAATCAGCTGGCCAGGGAATGCCGGGAGATTGACATCGAGAATGCCTCCCTGCAGACCGCCTGCAATGTCATGCGTCAGCAGGTGGAGGAGCGGGCGACACTGCTGGCCCAGACCCGCCGGCAGATCGAGCAGGACTTCCGACTGCTGACCGGCGAGATCATGAACGAGAAGGAGCAAACGCTCAACCGGCGGCATGAATCCACCCTGAACGCCCTGCTCAGACCCTTTCACGATCAGCTGACCGAGTTCAAGCGGCGGGTCGAGGATGTTCACGACCGGGAGGCGCGGGACCGCGTTTCAATGCTGCGGGAAATCCACCACCTCAAAGAGCTCAACCAGCAGGTAAGTACTGAGGCCGCCAATCTGGCCGAGGCCCTGCGCGGCAAAAGCAAGCTGCAGGGGTTGTGGGGCGAGATGGTGCTCAGCCGGCTGCTCGAGTCCTCGGGGCTGCGCAACGGCAGGGAATTCGCCGTGCAGGTGCATCTCAAGGGCGAGGACGGCGCTGCCTATCAACCGGACGCGCTTGTTTACCTGCCGGAAAACCGGACCGTGATCATCGACGCCAAGGTGTCGCTCAAGGCCTTTGCGAACGCCCACCAGGCCGAGGACGAGGCCGGGCGGACAACCTGCATCCGCCAACACCTCGATTCGATCCGAAAACATGTCGCCTCGCTGTCGGGTAAGCAGTACCAGCGGCTGACCGGCTTCGGCTCACTCGATTTCGTCCTGCTGTTCATCCCCATCGAGGGGGCCTTTCAGCTTGCCGTGGAGCAGGATCCGGAACTCCTTGTGCACGCCATGAGCCGCAAGGTCATACTGGCCAGCCCCTCCACCCTGCTGGCCATTCTGCGCACCATCCATCATCTGTGGCGGATGGACGAGCAGAACCGCAACGGTTTAGCCATTGCCAAACAAGCCGGGAATCTTTATGATAAGTTGGTTGGCTTCGCCGAAGCGTTCGAGGAGATTGGCCTCCGCTTCAACCAGGCTCAGCAGGCCTGGCACACGGCGAGAAACCGCCTGGCCACCGGCCAGGGCAACATCATCGCGCGGACCGAGGCGTTGAAAGAACTGGGGGTGCAACCGGCCAAGGACCTGCCGGCAGCCCTCAAACAAACCGCATCCGCACAGGGAGAATCATCATGAAATACGTCAGTGTCCTGGCCCTTCTCTTCCTCATGCTCCTCGCCTCCTGCGCCAATAGAGGACAGACCGGCGCGGTCGGCGGAGCTGCAGCCGGCGCCCTCATCGGCCAGGCGATCGGCCATAATACCGAGGGCACCCTGATCGGCGCCGCAGTCGGCACCATGCTCGGCTACATCGTCGGCAGCGAAATGGACAAATACGACCGTCAGCAACTCGACCACATGTACGAGCGGGGTGTGTCCAACCAGCGCTCCACCTGGGTGAACCCGGACACCGGCAACCAGTACACGGTCACCCCGCAGCCCGCCTACCAGGAACCCTCGAGCCGCCGGGTGTGCAGACGGGCGGAAATCGAGGCGGTCATCGACGGTCGGCCGGAACGAACCTACAGCACCGCCTGCCGCAACGAATACGGCCAGTGGGAACTGCAGCAGCCCTGAACCGTTCCAGAGCGGGTGACCATGCCGACTGGTGAATTCACCGTCGCCACCACCGGGCGACACGAAATGATCGACCTCACCGCCCGGGTGGAGCAGGAGGTGGCGGCAACGGGGGTCACAGAAGGCGTCCTGGTTCTGTACAACCCGCACACCACCGCCGGGATTACCATCAACGAGGGGGCCGACCCGGACGTTCAGCGCGACCTGCTCGGCGCCATCGAGCGCATCGTTCCCCGCGATTACCCCTACCGACACGCCGAGGGTAACTCGCCGGCCCACCTCATGACCATGCTCACCGGGTGCTCCGCAACCGTCCTCGTGCACCGGGGCCGGTTGCGGCTCGGCACCTGGCAGCGCATCTTCCTCTGCGAGTACGACGGCCCGCGCGACCGCACGGTGTGGTGGCACGTCCTCGCAGGATAGGTCCGCCCCTCCGGAGTACGCCATGTTTTTCGGTCTCGACCGCGCCACGGACGAACAGTCACTCATCACTTTTCTCAAGCAGTTCAGTGAGGACAGCCTGCTCGGCACGCTGGCGCCGCGCATGAGCGAGGAGGAGATCCACCAGGTGGTGGACCTGCTCACCATGGTCATGCGCAACCATCTGTCCGGCGAGGAATACCACAGCCTGTTTCTCGGTGAGGACCATCACCATCACTGACCCGTTGGCCCAGCCTTCGGCGGATACCAATTCATGCCTCCACTTGTCAACCTGCGTGACTATCTTGAGCTGCTCCGCAGCAACGACCAACTGCTGACCATCGACGAACCGGTCGACCCTTTCCTGGAGATCGCCGAAATCCATCGCCGGGTGATCGATCGTGGCGGTCCGGCCCTGCTGTTCACCCGGGTCAAGGATTCCGCTTTTCCTGTGGTCACCAACCTGTTCGGCACCAACCAGCGCCTGGAGATGGCCTTTGGTCGGCGGCCCGTGGACTTTGTCCGCGGCCTGGTCGATCTGGCCGAACACGCGATGCCGCTGTCGCCCACCACGCTCTGGCAACGGCGCTCCTTGTTCGCCGACGGGTTGCGCATCGGCCTCAAACAGGTCCGCCGCGGACCTGTCCTCAACTGCTGCCAGCAGCCGGCCCGACTGGGCAGCCTGCCCATGCTCACCTCCTGGCACTCCGATGGCGGCGCCTTTGTCACCTTGCCGCTGGTCTACACGGAACACCCGGAAGGACTCGGGCACAATCTCGGCATGTACCGCATCCAACGGCACGACGACACCAGCACCGGCATACACTGGCAGATCCACAAGGGGGGCGGATATCACTACTGGGCTGCCGAGCAAAAAAACCAGCCCCTGCCCATGACGCTCTTTATCGGCGGCCCGCCGGCGCTCATGCTGGCTGCCATCGCCCCGTTGCCCGAAAACCTCCCGGAGTTGCTGCTCGCCTCGCTGCTCATGGGAAAAAAGCTGGCCATGGTAGACGATCCGTGCGGTGGGCACCGGTTGGTGGCCGAGGCGGAGTTTGCCGTCAAGGGCGTGGTGCCACCCCATGTGCGTCGACCTGAAGGTCCGTTTGGCGACCATTACGGCTACAACTCCCTGCAGCACGATTACCCGGTGTTCCAGACCACCTACCTCTATCACCGCAAGGACGCCATTTATCCCGCCACTGTCGTCGGCCGGCCGAAGCAGGAGGATTATTTCATCGGCGATTTCCTCCAGGACCTGCTTTCGCCGCTCTTCCCCCTGGTTATGAAGGGGGTGCAGCAGCTGAAAACCTTCGGTGAGGCCGGCTTCCACTGCCTGGCCGCGGCCCGGGTCACCGACCGCTACCCGCGCGAGGCCTTTGCCGCCGGGCTGCGCATCCTGGGCGAGGGCCAGTTGTCGCTCACCAAGTTCCTGCTGGTGACCGATGGCAGCATTGACGTGGCCCATTTCCCGCGCCTGTGGCAGCACATCCTCGAGCGCATCCAGTGGGACCGGGACCTGTTCGTGTTCGCCAATGTCTCCCAGGATACCCTCGATTACACCGGCCCCTCGGTCAACAAGGGCTCCAAGGCGATGATGCTCGGCCTGGGCCAGGCCAAGTGCCGGGATCTGCCGGAAACCTTCAGCGGTTCACTGCCCGCGGAGTGCTCACGACCTGTGCCCTTCCTGCCGGGTACCCTGGTCGTGCAGGGCCCGTCCTACGAGTCCGAGCCGGAACTGGCTGCGCGCCTCGCCAGCCACCCGGGCGTCGCTCCCTGGCCGGTTGTGCTCCTTGTCGATTCGACCGCCGAGGCCACCGCCTCGCTGCAGGAATTTCTCTGGACCTTCTTCACCCGCTTCGAACCAGCCGCCGACATCCACGGTCGCAGCCAAACGCTCCACCGTTTTCATGTCGGCCTCGAGCCGCCCATCGTCTTCGATTGCCGGATGAAACCCTGGTACCCTGAGGTCCTGGAGGTCGATCCGGCCACTAAAAAGCGGGTGGACGAAAGGATCGACGCCCTCCTGCCGACACGCTACCGCTAACCCGTGTCCTCCCCTTCCGGACACCGCTGTGCTGGGAATCCCGTCAGCGCGACGGACACTATGTTTGAACGACTGCAGAAAATCCTCGCCCAGGCCGGTATCGCTTCCCGTAGAGGTGCCGAGGCACTGATCCGCGCCGGTCGGATTACCGTCAACGGCCACGTCGTGCAGGCGATGGGTCTGAAAATCGATCCGCTACAGGATGTCGTCGCCTGTGACGGCAAGCCGGTCCAGTTCGAGCAGAAAATCTATGTCCTGCTCAACAAACCAGCCGGGTATGTGACCACCCTGGCTGACCCTCAGGGGCGGCCGACGGTTGCCGATCTTGTGGCCGACTTTTCCCAGCGTCTTTTTCCCGTCGGTCGACTCGATCTCGATACGGAAGGTGCCCTGCTCATGACCAATGACGGTGAACTGGGCAATTTCATCCTGCATCCCCGCTACGAGGTGAACAAAACCTACGAGGCCCTGGTCGTCGGTACACCGACAGCGGAGGAACTGCGATGCCTGGAGAGGGGGGTGGAGATCGACGGTGAGCGGACCCGACCGGCCGCCGTCCGGCTTTTGGCACAGCGCGGCCACCACGCCCAAGTGGAGGTGATCATCCACGAGGGCAAAAAACGACAGGTGCGTAAAATGTTTCAGGCTATCAACCATCGGGTTGTCCACCTGAAGCGAACAGCCTACGGTCAGTTGCGTTTGGGTCGGCTGGCCCCCGGCGCATGCCGGGTTCTCTCCCCTGACGATCTAAAAAAAATATTTTCCGGAAAAATTCCCTTTACAATCAAAAACATACCTGCTTAAATTTTTCTCATAATCCGGAAAGGCTTCGTCGAGCGACTCGCGCAACGAAACGCGACGGGTTTCGGGCGGTAACCACGCGTTTTTCTGCCAGTCCCCCACAACATGCTGGAGGAGAGAGAAGTATGAATAAATCCGAACTGATCGAAGCGCTCGCCGAAGCAATGAACATTCCCATCCGTGAGGCCGCATCGATAACCAACACGATCATCGAGACGATGAGCGATGCGCTGGCTCGGGGTGAGTCCATCGAAATCCGCGGCTTCGGCAGTTTTGTTGTCAAGGAATATCAATCGTATACTGGCAGGAATCCAAAAACGGGCGAAAAGATCAAGGTCAAACCGAAAAAGTTGCCGTTCTTCAAGGTGGGCAAGGATCTCCGCGAACAGGTCAACCTCGGGGAGGCGAACTAGCCCGTTCAAACCCGTTGCCGCTCAGGTTGCGGCGCCCTCTTCACCGCCGACCACCTCCCCGACAAGGTCGTAGATGTGCGCCTCGGTGATGTGCACCGGGACGATGTCGCCGGGATTGACCTGACCGGCGGTGATCAACACGCACCCGTCGATATCCGGCGCCTGAGAGCGGGTGCGCCCTTCCAGCAGCAGATCGCTCTCCGAGCTGACCCCTTCGATCAGCACCTGCTCCGTCCTGCCGACAAACCGACCAAGCCGTTTGCGGCTGATTTCTGCCTGCGCTTCCATGACCCGCCGATAGCGCGCCTCCTTTTCTTCCTCCCCAATCTTGCCGGAAAACTCGTAGGCAGCACTGCCCTCCTCGTCCGCGTAGGGAAAGACACCGACATGGTCGAATTGCCAACACCGCAGGGCATCGACCATCTGGTCAACGTCCTCCTCGGTTTCTCCCGGAAAGCCAACCAGCATGGTCGTGCGAATGGCGCAGTCGGGCAGGTAACGGCGGATGCGCGACACCAACGCATCCAGAGTCGCCCGACCGTAGTGGCGGTGCATCCGGCGCAACATCCGGTCGCTGACATGTTGCAAGGGGATATCCAGGTAGGGCAGAATTCGCGGTTCGGAGGCCATCAACGCCAGCAGGGCGTCACTGACGCTTGACGCGTACAGATAAAGCAGTCTGAACCAGGGGACTGCCGTGTGTTCGAGCAGGTGCGCGAGGAGAGCAACAAGTGCGTCTTTTCGGCCAAAATCGTTACCGTAGGCAGTGATATCCTGGGCGATGAGCGACAGTTCGCGGACACCGCAAGCCTCGAGCGACTGCGCCTCCGCCACCAGATCCTCGACGGTGCGGCTGCGCAGTCGGCCACGGATGGCGGGGATCATGCAGTAGGCACAGCGGTTGTCACAGCCTTCCGTTATTTTCAGATAGGATCGGTGGGACGGTGTCGAGAGTCGCCGGGGGGCGGTACGGTCCATCAGGTAGACCGCCGGTCCTGTACGAGTCACAACTCGGCGCTCCGGGGATCCGGCCCGCAGGAGGCCGGCAATCTCCGGAAAATCGTCCAGGCCGACGAAAAGATCCACCTCGGGCAATTCGGTCGCCAGATCAGCGCCGTACCGCTGCACCAGGCAGCCTGTGGCCACCAGTCGTGTCCCGGGGGCATCGGTCTTGTAGCGGGCCAACTCGAGGAGCGTATCGATAGCCTCCTCCACCGCCGGACGGATAAACCCGCAGGTGTTCACCAGGAGGAGATCAGCCTGCTGCGGCTCAGCGACCACCGTGTAGCCGTCCCGCTCGAGGGCGGCAAGCATCACCTCGGAATCCACCAGGTTTTTCGCACAGCCCAGACTCACCAGATACAGTGTTTTTTTCATAGGTTGTCTCGTACCACGTTGAAACGGGGGCTGGCGGCGGCCCTCTGTGCCGCCGGGAGAACCCGCGACGATTGCCTGCGCAAGACTGCGTAGCGTAACCTGTTCCACCGGGAAATCGGTTAGGACCTACACCACCACTTCTTCCCTGTCAACCAGGAGCACGCTGCCCAACCCGTTCACCACCGTGCCTCGGGCACTGTAGCATCGGCATAAAAAAAGGGCTGCGGCATGTGCCGCAGCCCTTTCTGAAACCTTGCCCGTTTCGGCTTACAGACCGAGAGCCGCCTTGAAGGGGTTGGCATAGAGCAGGATGAAGGCGATAACCAGACCATAGATGGCGATGGACTCGCAGAGAGCCATACCAAGGATCATGGTGGTGGTGATGGCGCCTTTGGCTTCCGGGTTGCGGGCAACGCCGTCACAGGCGCCGCGCAGACCGTTGCCCATGCCGATACCGGCACCGAATCCAGCCAGACCGATGCTGAGGGCAGCGCCGATACAGATCAAGCCGAGGGTGAGTTTGTCCATTGTTGTGTTCCTCCGTGTAATGATTCTATGAAGTTGGCCTTCTTCTCCGATGAACGGAACCGTACAAATCGTTTATTTAATGGGCGTGCTCCATGGCCCCCGCGCAGTACAGCAGACTGAGCAGGACAAAGACCACCGCCTGGATCACTGAAACCAGCACACCGAGGCAGAGGATCGGCAACGGTGCGAAAAAGGCGCCGGCGAGCATGAAGAGGACGCCCAGCAGGACCTCCTTGGCAAGGATGTTCCCGAAAAGACGCATGGAAAGCGAAATCATGCGAGCGAAGTTACTGATCAGTTCCAACAGGAACATGAACGGCGCCAGTGCCTTGCTCGGCCCCATGAAATGCTTGTAGTATTTCAAACCGTGGTATCTGAACCCGAGCACGTGGTGCGTCACCCAAACGATCAGAGTCATGGCCAGAGTGATGTTGAGGCTCGAGGTGGGCGACATGAAGCCGGGGATCAGTCCGATCATGTTGCCGATGATGATGTAGAGAAAGAAGGTGGCCATCATCGGGAAGAGCATTTTCGCGCCCTTCTCGCCCAGGTTCTCGGTGCAAAAATCCATCAGGCCGCCGACTACGACCTCCCAGAAGTTCTGGCCGCTGCCCGGGATCACCTCCAACTTGCCCATGGTCAGTTTGGGCACGATGATGAGGAAAATCATAACCATCCAGGTATAGGTCATGTACGGCGCACAGAGCTTTTCCAGGAGAGTGTGACCGATGGGCGTATGCGGCACCGGCAGCCCCAGACCTTGCAGAATCAACGAAATAAACAATATCGGATGTTCCATGACCTACACTCTCCTCAGACTTTGCTCGGCAGCCAGCTTGTCTTCCTGATCAAGCCGATGGTGACGATACTGCACATGACTGTAGTAAGCCCCAACGTCAGACCGATCACATTGATCGTCATCTTCGAGGCCAGCACAAACAACACCAAGCCAAGAACAACCAGCCTGGCAAAAAAATGAAGGGAAAAACGGACCGTCTCCGCCTGACTGACAGCCCCCTGCTGCTCCCCGGCGGCACTGATGCGCCGCGTCAACCGTCGAGCATCGTACCGCAGAAGCAGAAAACTGCCATTGACCAAGCATCCGCCCACCAGCACGGACCGGGCAAAGATCCAGCCGTACAGGTACCAGCCGACCGCCGTCAGGACAAGCGTCAACAGCCCGCTGAAGATCATGACGCTGCGGACAAGGTCCGGCCCGGTATCGGTGCCGGTTGCACCCGCTGAACCCCTGTCAGTCATCCTTGATCTTCCTGGTCAAATCCCAGAGTTGCCTGAACCCAGCAACAATCCCAAGACCGAGAAAAATGAAGGTGAGGTACGGCGCGGTACGGCCACTGAACACCTTGTTGTCGAGCAGCCAGCCCATCCCGAAACCGACGAGGATGGAGAACACAAAGGTCATGCCCACATGACTGTAGACCGCCAACTGCCGGAACATTTCGCTTCGTTCGTCGGGCTTCACACATCGCTCCGTGCCGGCCGGACAGTTGGTGCTACAGGTAGCATGCAGCCTCGGCAAGCGCAATAATTTTTTAACTAAACTATCAGTTTTTTGAATGACGATTCAGTCACGGCCAAGGCTTTTTCCAGGTGGTCGCGGCCATGCGCGGCCGAGATGAAGGCCGCCTCGAACTGCGACGGGGCGAGCCAGACGCCACCGTCCAGCATGGCCCGGAAATAGCGTCCGTACCGATCGGTATCGGCCCGCAGGGCCGACTCGTAGTCACGCACCGGATCCGGGGTGAAAAAACAGGTCATCATCGAACCGACCCGGTTGAGAACGGTCGGCACCCCTACCCGGGCGAGGATTCCCGTCATTTCGGCGGCAAACCAATCGCTCTTCTCTTCCAATTCCTCATAGAAGCCGGGTCGACGGACGACTTTGAGCATGGCCAGTCCGGCCGCCATGGCCAGAGGGTTACCGGACAGGGTCCCTGCCTGGTAGACCGGGCCGTTCGGCGCCACCCGGTCCATGATCTCAGCGCTGCCACCGTAGGCGCCCACCGGCAGCCCACCGCCAATGATTTTTCCCAGACAAGTCAGGTCCGGGGTGATGCCGAACCGCTCCTGGGCGCCACCAAGCGCCAGTCGGAAGCCGGTGATGACCTCATCAAAAATGAGCACGATGCCCAACTCACGGGTGATCCGGCGCAGGGTCTGCAGAAAGCCCTCGTCCGGCGGGACCACGCCCATGTTGCCGGCCACCGGTTCGACAATCACACAGGCGATGTCCAAACTCTCGTCGCGCAGGGTCCGCTCGAGCGTCACCGTGTCGTTGTAGGGAATGGACAAGGTGTTTTTGACAATATCCTCGGGAACGCCGGGGCTACCTGGTATACCGAGGGTGATCACGCCCGACCCCGCGCGCACAAGGAAGGTGTCGGCGTGGCCGTGATAGCAGCCGTCAAACTTGACCACCACCTTGCGCCCGGTGTACCCCCGCGCCAGGCGGACCGCGCTCATGGTGGCCTCGGTTCCGGAACTGACGAACCGCACCTTCTCCAGCGAGGGCACAGAGCGACAGACCATGTCGGCGAGTTCCACCTCCAGCGGGGATGGGGCGCCAAAACTGGTGCCGTACGCCGCGGTCCGCTGAATCGCCTCCACCACCTCGGGATGGGCGTGGCCGAGGATCATCGGGCCCCAGGAACAAACGAAATCGATGAATTCGTTGCCGTCCACATCGGTGATCAAACAACCCGCCGCTCTCCGCACGAACAGCGGATCGCAGCCGACGGAGCGGCAGGCGCGAACCGGAGAGTTGACGCCGCCGGGAAGAAGAGCTTTGGCCAGGGTGAACAAACGGGCCGACTGGTCAGTCATCATGGTTGTGCCTGCAGTGGAAGGATGTGGGGTAGGTGTGCGGTGCCGGTCCTCATCGATTGAACGCACCGAGTTATTATATTAGCACGCGGATTTTGTTGATGTCAAAAGCAAAAGCAGCCGATCACCACTCGATCCCCTGAGCGGAGCGGGATATCGTCAATTTTCTCTTGTCACCGACTACCCCGCAAGGTAGAATGGCCGCTCGAGTGAGTCTTTACCCTTCTAACCATCCAGAATTTAATAACTTTTCGCGCAGGATTCCCCGGCGAACACGCACAAGGAGAGGCAACGATGGCAAGCGATAAGGTACTGCATATCTCTGACAGCGAATTCGAAACCAAGATCGTGGGCAGCGCCACACCCTGCCTGGTTGACTTCTGGGCGCCCTGGTGCGGTCCCTGCAAGGCCATCGGTCCGGTCATCGACGAGCTTGCCGATGAGTTCGAGGGCAAGGTGGTCATTGCCAAAATGAATGTCGACGACAACCCCGCAACCCCGGGTAAATTCGGTATCCGGGCGATCCCGACCCTCATCCTTTTCAAGGGCGGCGAGGTGGTTGACCAGATCACCGGGGCCGTCGGCAAGACCCAGTTGCAGGATCTCATCAAGAAAGTCATCTGATTTTCCCGCCAGGCACGGTCGCATCCCCACCGGTGCAACCGTGTCTTTTTTTTCCAGGCACGGAGCCATGCTACAGGCACAGTATCAGCTGATCATCGTCGGCGGCGGTCCGGCGGGCCTGACGGCCGGGTTGTATGCGGCTCGCGGTCGCCTCAAGACCCTGCTCGTCGAAAAGGGAGCCACCGGCGGACAGGTGCTGGTCACGGACTGGGTGGATAATTACCCCGGTTTTGTCGAGGGTGTGTCCGGTTTCGACCTGATGGACCGGATGACCGCCCATGCCGATCGCTTCGGCCTGGAAAAACGGTTCGCGCTCATCAAATCGCTGGCGCTGGCCGGCGAGATCAAAACCGTCACCCTGGAGAACGGTGAAGCGCTGACCGCCAGCACCATCATCCTGTGCACCGGGGCTCGGCCGAGACGACTCGACGTACCGGGCGAACGTGAACTGGCCGGCCGGGGCGTGAGTTACTGCGCCACCTGCGACGGCCCATTCTACCGCAATCAGGAAATCGCCGTGGTGGGCGGCGGCAACACCGCCATCCAGGACGCGCTGCACCTGACCAAGTTCGCCAGCAAGGTCACCGTGATCCACCGCCGGGAGGAATTGCGGGCAACGAAAGTGCTCCAGGAAAAGGCCTTCTGCAACCCCAAAATCGACTTCCTGTGGAACACCCAAGTCACGGAAATCGCCGGGGACAAGAGCGGCGTGGCGGAACTGTTCCTCCGCCGCAACAGCGGTGAGGAATGGACCCTCAAGGCCACCGGCATCTTTGTCCTCATCGGCGTGATGCCGAACAGCGACCTGCTGCCGCCGGAACTGCACACAGACGCGGCCGGGTTTGTCGTCACCGACGAAGAAATGGCCACCAACCTGCCCGGGGTCTACGCTGCGGGCGACATCCGCAGCAAGCGCTTCCGCCAGATCATCAACGCCGCCGGCGAAGGTGCAGTGGCCGAACTCTCCGCCGAACACTACCTCGGCAGCCAGGCGCCGTCCCAACCCTTCAACTGCAGTGAATCACGAGGCCCCGCATGAGGCAGTCCCGGCAACGACCCGCAAGCCGCCGCAGGCCGTTCCTGCCGGCAATCCTCCTGCTCATCGCAACCCTGCTGCCCGGGTGTTCGACCTTTGACGGCATGTTCAGCAGCTTCAAATTCGGCGAAGACGAAGAGACAAAGTCCACCGCTCCGGAGACGCTCATCGTCGAGGGAATGGACGCCTATGATGTCGGCGACTACAGCACCGCCATCAAGGCCTTCAACACCATCCTCGACGAACACCCTTTCAGCCCCCCGGCCATGCTGGCGGAGCTGAAGGCTGCCGACGCCCACTACTACAACAAACAGTACCCGGAGGCGAAAACCCTGTACAAGGGGTTCGAGGAACGCCATCCCACCAACGAGGCCATGCCGTACGTCATGTTCCAGATCGGCATGTGCGACTTCATGCGCAGTGACCGCATCGATCGGGATACGAGCGGCGCCCTGGAAGCGATCAAATCATTCACCCGCCTGATACAGGCCTACCCGCAGTCCCCCTATTCCAAGGAAGCCAAGGGACGGATCAAGGACGCCCGGGACTTCATTGCCAACCACGAATATTTTGTCGCTGATTTTTATCTGCGCTCGGAAAAGTACGATGAGGCGCAGCACCGACTGAAATACCTCCTGGCGCTGTACCCGGACTCCAGCGTGGCCGGTCAGGCCAAGGCCCTGCTCGAGCGGTTGCAGGCCGGTACGCCGCCGTCCACCGGGCTGCGCAAATGGCTGCCTGAATTCATGACCAAAGCCCCGGAAGACCGCAAAGCTGAGCAAGAGGCGACGACCGAAGGCGCGGTGCCGATCACCCGGGACGAGGAACCCGGTCGGGGACCGGAATAAGGCGACCGCGGGCAGTTTACCCTGTTCAGAGACCGAGTTCCGTACCGAGCCCGGCCAGCAGAACGCCGATCTCCTGTTCGGTGTCGAGGCTCAGGCTATCCGCCGATTCCGCGGCATCCGGCAGTTCGAATCCCTCCCGCTGAAGCAGATAAATCTCCCAGCGCCCATCGGAAACCGCCCGGGGATCCCGGGCACGCAGGGCAAGCCGGCGCCGCACCTCCTGCTCGCGGCAGGTGCAGAGGACGAACACACACCGCGCTCCGGCCGCCGCAGCCATCCGTCGCACCGCCTCCCGGTCCTCCCGCCGGCCATAGGAGCCATCGAGGACCACCATCTCCTCCCGCCGGGAAAAATCCGCTGCCGCCCGCTCGAGCAGGGTGCGGTAGGTTTTCTCGGTGAACCCGGCGGCGTAGATGCCCTGTTCGGCCGCCTCCGCCCGTCGATCCGTCGGCCGCAGACCCGCCAGTTCCTTGCGTACCCGGTCGGTGTTGTAGTACGGCGCCCGGTGCCGCTCTGCCCAGGCCTCGCCAAGTGTTGATTTGCCCGAGGCGATCATCCCGAAAAAGACGACCACCGTTTTTCCCGCGCTCCCCTGCCCCGCCCGACGGGCCTCAGCGGATTGCATACCGTTCCGCCAGGGTGAAATATCGGGCCGCGTCCTCCAGGCAGGCGGCCCGTACTCCGGCGTTCACCGCCGGATCGGCCGCCGTGAACAGGCCGATCTTGCCGCGCACGTAGGCACGATAGCCCTTGTAGAAATCGAGCATGGTCCTCAGGCCCGGATCGTTCGTGCGGGCGACAAAGCGATCGATGAACCGGCGCGACAGAACCTCCAAGCCGTGGAAATCCAGGTCCATGGCCAGGAAGGCCACATCACTGGCCACGTCGCTGTAGCGGAACCGCTCGTTGAACTCGATACAGTCGTAGATATAGACCTTGTCGGCCAGGCAAATGTTGGCCGAGTAGAGGTCACCGTGACAGTCGCGGATACGACCTTCGTCGATCCGCAGCTGGAACAGGTCGCGCCGATCGAGGAAGGTCCGGGCGGCAGCGGCGATGCGGTCGAACCGGGTCTGGTCGAGACCGTCCTGGCCGATGAAAGACCGGGTCTGCTCGAAATTCTCAAGCACGTTGACCGCCACCGCCTCCACCGTGCCGAATTGCCGCACCGCCTCGCCGCCCTCGGCCCGGCTATAGAAGTCGGCAAGCACTTCCACCAGGGCGTCGATATGTTCGGCCAGGAGGCCGCCGGCGCGAATGAGGTTGACCATCATCCGCTCCTCGGGCATGCGTCGCATGCGCACGCCGCATTCAACTGGCCGGCCGCTGCCGTTCAGGGTGAACCCGCCGTTCTCCTCGGTCACTTCGACCAGGCCGAGATAGATGTCCGGGCAGAGACGCCGGTTGAGCTGCAGTTCCTGCGCGCAGTAGTACCGCCGCTTGTCCGCATCGGAAAAATCGAGAAAGCCGAAGTTGACCGGTTTCTTGAACTTGTAGACCTCATCACCGGCGAGGAGCACATAGGAGACATGCGTCTGCACGAGCCGGATATCCGGGGCCGGGTGTTTGGCACCTTCCACCCGCAGAAGGGCCTCGAGCCAGGGAGGCAGGTTTTCGTTGGCCATGGCGGTTCTCCTTCGTCGGACGGCAGCATGAACGGGTCTGTGAACGGTCCGCCACTCTAACAGAAGGCACGGTAACCGTAAACTGTTTACGGTCCGGCGGCCGGGTGGTAGATTGACGCGAAATTTTTGCCAATGCCCTTGCCCATGGATGCACAGACGTTGACAGCCCTGCTCCGCCAGGTACGCGAAGGCAGGATGGAAATCCCCGAGGCCGTCGGCCGGCTGCGTCGCCTGCCGCTGGAGGTGCTCGACTGCGCCCGCCTGGACCATCACCGTGCCCTGCGCACCGGTCTCCCCGAGGCGGTCTTCGGCGAGCACAAGAGTGTTGACCAACTGGTCGAGATCCTCGCGGCCCTGCTGCGGTCCGACTCGGTGGTGCTCGCCACCCGGGTCGACGCGGACAAGGCCACGGCGGTCCGCGCCCGCCTGGCCGGACTGACCTACCACCCGGTCGCGCGGATCCTCACCGGCAACGACCAGTACATTGCGGCAGGCGGGGCAACCGGCACCGTGGTCCTCGTCACTGCCGGCACCTCGGACCTGCCAGTGGCCGAGGAGGCGCGTATCACCCTGGGCATGTTCGGCCACCCGGTGGAAACGGTGTACGACGCCGGCGTCGCCGGCATCCACCGGATTCTCGCCCACTCCGCCCTGCTCCAGCGGGGCCGGGTGATCATCGTGGTTGCCGGCATGGAAGGCGCGCTGCCCTCGGTGGTGGCCGGCATGACCGGCGCCCCGGTCATCGCCGTGCCGACCAGCGTGGGCTACGGCGCCGGCGCCGGCGGTTGGTCGGCCCTGCTCGGCATGCTCAACAGCTGCTCCCCGGGGCTGGCGGTGGTCAACATCGACAACGGCTTCGGCGCGGCCTGCATGGCGGCCGCCATCAACCGCACGGCTTGATCTCACCGCCCGGACCGGCTGACGGTCTCCGTCTTCCCGCCCCGCCCGTGCGCCTTTTCGACGACAACACGCCATCGTGGGATTGCAGCAAACAGGGCTTCGTCGTATAATCGGCCCATTTTCCGTCAACAATCACCCCTGCCGCAGTCCTCGCGCAGGCACAGGAACTCATCCATGAACTCCAGTTTGAAACTCAAGATCGGCCTCGTCTTCCTGCTTTTCGTCTTTTGCGCCCTGGCCCTGCTCCCCTCCTTAAACCCGGGGCTGCCGGACTGGTGGAAGAAATACATGGCCCCGGCCGGCCTGAAACTCGGCCTCGACCTGCAGGGCGGCATGCATATCGTCCTGCAGGTGGACCTGGACAAGGCGGCGGAAAACAGCCTGGACCTGTCGGCCACGGATTTCAAGTCGGCCCTGGCGGAAAAGAACATCAACGCGGTCCGCATGGATTCGGGCTCCCCCGGCACGATCCTCTTCACCCTGCCCAACACCGGGGCCATCGACACGGTCAAACAGATCCTCAAGGACTCCTTCCCCAACCTGGTGACCCAGGTGGAGGCCGAGGAGGGCAGTTTCCCGCGGATCACCCTACAGCTGAGCCAGGAGGAAATTGACTATATCCGCAAGAATGCGGTCAACCAGTCGCTGGAAATCATCCGCAACCGTATCGACCAGTTCGGCGTTTCCGAGCCGGTGGTGCTCCGCCAGGGCGAAAACCAGATCGTTGTCCAGTTGCCCGGCGTCAAGGACCCGGACCGGGCCATGGGCCTCATCGGTCAGACCGCCCAGCTCGAGTTCAAGCTGGTCTCCGAGACTTCCAGCGTCAACCTGCCGCAACTGATCGACGAAACGGTCAAGGGCGGCCAGTGGCGCGAGGGCGAAAGCCGCCGCCAACTCAACCTCGCCCTGCAAAGCCGCCTGCCCCAGGGCACCGAAGTCTTTTTCGAAAAGGTGGTCGACCCACAGACCAAACGCGAGTCCAGGGTCCCGCTCCTGCTCGAAACGCCGGTGCTGATGACCGGCGAGATGGTGAAGAACGCCCAGGTCCGTATCGGCGGCACCTTCAATGAACCCTACGTCAGCCTCGACCTCACCGGTCATGGCGGCCGGGTGTTCGCCAACCTCACCGAAAAGAGCGTCGGCCGCCGGCTGGCCATCGTGCTCGACGAGAACGTCCGCTCGGCGCCTGTGATCCGCGAAAAGATCCTCGGCGGCAGCGCCCAGATCTCGGGCAACTTCACCCACGAGGAGGCCACCGACCTGGCCATTGTCCTGCGCGTCGGCGCCCTGCCGGCGCCGGTGGACGTCATCCAGAACCTGACCGTGGGCGCGAGCCTCGGCCAGGACTCGATCCGCGACGGACTCTATTCGGGCCTGGCCGGCGCCCTCATGGTCGTGCTCTTCATGATCGTCTACTACCGGACCTCGGGCATCATCGCCAACATCTCGCTGGCCCTCAACATCCTGCTGCTGTTCGTCGCCCTGGCCATGCTGGGGTCCACCCTGACCCTGCCGGGCATCGCCGGTGTCATTCTCTCCATCGGCATGGGCGTGGACGCCAACATCCTCATCTACGAACGCATGCGCGACGAATTCGCCCTGGGCAAATCCGTGCGGGCGGGCGTGGATGCCGGCTTCAACCGGGCCTTCTGGTCCATTGTCGACGGTCAGGTCACCACCCTGATCACCGCCCTGGTGCTGTTCCTGTTCGGCACCGGGCCGATCAAAGGGTTCGCCATCACCCTGACCTTCGGTATCCTGTTCAACCTGTTCGCCGTGCTGTTCTTCTCGCGGCTGATGTTCGACAGCCTGCTCAGCCTCAAGGTGCTCAAGAAGGTCAGCTTCCTGCGGATGATCGGCAAGACCAGCTTCGATTTCATGGGCGTCCGCAAGATCGCCTTCGCCTGCTCCACCGCCCTGGTGGTGCTCGGTCTTATTGCCTTCGTGCAGATCATCCGCGGCCACGCCAACATGGGCGTCGACTTCACCGGCGGCACCCTGCTGCAGTACCGCACCGCCGCCCCCTTCTCCCTGGAGGAGGTGCGCGGGCATCTCCGCGACCAGGGGTTCACCGGCATCGACCTGCAGCAGGTGACGAGCGAGAACCAGCTGATCGTCAAGGTCAAACAGTCCGAAGAGAAGATCGGCAACCTGAGCGACCGCATCACCACCTCGCTTGCCGGCAAGGAATTCGGCGCAGGGTTCACCCTGGAGAGCAAATCCGAGATCGGCGCCTCGGTTTCAGCCGACCTGCGCAGCAAGGCGATCATCTCGGTGGTGCTGTCCATGCTCGGCGTGATCGCCTACCTGGCCCTGCGCTTC
>Ga0265295_1000986_pt1 | contig 53360 bp, 39 predicted proteins | sample Munlansysbiofilm_FD_192503 | JGI IMG/M metagenome (GOLD analysis project Ga0265295, IMG submission 192503) | Leachate microbial communities from a municipal landfill in Southern Ontario, Canada - Methane capture system biofilm | ecosystem: Engineered > Solid waste > Landfill > Unclassified ... | reverse complement strand
GCTCAATTGCCGCTATCCCATATGTTGGCAATAGGCTCTGAATCAAACTCGTCATCTTATTTACATCTTTTTGTGGCATTATAACCAGCTCCTTAGGGTGGATACTTATAAGGGTGACACGCCACGTTAGATAGCAAATCCTATATGTATTTGATCCTTTCTCTCTCTTTACAGGGCATCGATCATATCTTTATCTACCCTTAATCAAGCGTTAATTATTAACGCTTGATTAAGGGTAGATAGATATGTGATCAAGCTTCTCAAATGAGAAAGGAGAGTCCAAGAATGCTGGTTTATCCGCAGGATGAAAAAGAATCTCTTTCAAAATAAGCAGCTAAGCCCCTCTATCCCAAGTTGATATCTAAAATAACGTCCCGTTCTAGCTTTGCAGGTATTATGCCTGGATAATACGGATTGGAATAGATTGGAATAGACTTGTCCACTTACTCACCTTAAAGTGTAAAGAAAGTGGCATGACTTGAGGAGAGGAATTGAACAGTCTCAAAAGCGGGGGAAGGCTCGCTGAATATTTGGTCTTGACAAAAGCACCTCATGTATGGCATTGTACATTAAGTGTTTTAAGAAAGGAAAGCCCATGGAATATATAGATTTTAAAAACGAAGCCAATGATTTGATAGATAAGATATCTGAGATACTCAAACTGATGGATTTGCAGCAAAAGAAGCAGGATGTAAAGACCTTGGAAGCGGAAATGAACGTGCCCGGTTTTTGGAATGATCAGGACCAAGCCCGCAAGGTAAGCAAAAACATGGCGCAAATCAGAGATGAAATTGCTCATATAGAACACCTGGAAGCCACCAAAGACGAGCTGGAGACATATATCACCTTTTTGGACGAAGAATTTACCCAAGAGCTGTTTGAAGAAGCCATCCAGGCTTTGGCCCCCATCGGTATTTTTGTGGAAAAAGCAGAAATAGAAGTTTTACTCAATGAGAAATATGACCACAATGACGCTATCTTTACCATTCATGCCGGAGCCGGGGGCACTGAAGCTCAGGATTGGGCTCAGATGCTGATGCGCATGTATATGCGTTGGGCAGAAGATAGCGGATATACTTTCAATGTAATAGATAGCCTGTCTGGAGAAGAGGCTGGGATCAAAAGCGCTACCGTCGAGATTGCCGGAAATCTGGCCTTTGGTAAGCTTAAAAGCGAGATCGGCATTCACCGGCTGGTACGCATTAGTCCCTTTAATGCCCAGGGCAAACGTCAGACCTCATTTGCTTCTGTATTTGTTTACCCGGAAATAGACGATGACATAGAGGTCGAAATAGATGCCAAAGACCTGAAAATAGATACATATAGATCCAGCGGCGCGGGTGGACAGCATGTGAATACTACTGATTCCGCGGTCCGCATCACCCATCTGCCCACGAATATAGTGGTTAGCTGTCAAAATGAGCGTTCTCAAAATCAGAACCGTGATAAGGCCATGGCTATCCTCAAAAGCAGACTGTATCAGCATTACGAGCAGCAGCGCGAACAAGAAAAAAAGAGCAACGAGGCCTCCAAGACCGAGATCGGCTGGGGAAATCAGATTCGCTCTTATGTCTTCCAACCCTATCAACAGGTGAAAGATCTTAGGACAAACCATGTGATCGGCCAAGTGGACAAGGTGATGGATGGCGGGCTGGACCCCTTTATCTATGCCTGGCTCAAAATGAACGCAAAATCGAGGATGAATGGCTAAGGATTATAAAAAGCTCCTGCCCAGTTTGGATATGAGCCGCCTGCCACGTCATGTGGGCATCATCATGGATGGCAATGGACGTTGGGCCAAGCAGCACAATCGTCCCCGGCTATATGGACATAGCGCCGGAGCCAAATCAATTCGGCAAGTAGTGGAATTGGGAGTAGAGCTAAAGCTGCAGTATCTCACGTTTTACGCTTTTTCTACCGAGAATTGGAGCCGTCCGGAAGACGAGGTGCGAGGTCTGCTGAAGTTGCTCCGGGAAAGGCTGATCAAAGAGATCCCAGAATTGAACCAGCAAAACATCTATGTGCAATTTATCGGCTCAGAAATCCATTTGGAACCGGAATATCTGGCAGAAATCAGGGCTGTGGCAGCCAAAACTCATCAGAACACAGGCATGGTGGTCAATATCGCCTTTAATTACGGTGGCCGCCTGGAGATCATTGAAGCTATCAAAAAACTTAAACCAGAGGACATTGCGTCCCTTACACCCGATAATTTTGGTCACTATCTGTGGACCAAAGAGCAGCCGGATCCGGATCTCATCATCCGCAGCAGCGGAGAAAAGCGGCTCTCAAACTTCTTGCTCTGGCAAGCGGCCTATTCCGAAATCTATGTTACCGAAACCTTGTGGCCCGATTTTGATAAAATTGAGATGATTAAAGCTTTACAAGAGTTTCAGAGCCGCAATCGTCGCTATGGAGGACTCAACTGATGAAAGAGCTCGGCCAACGCATTATAGTCTCGGTTATCTTCATTCCGTTCTTGGTTTTGGCCTTGTATTTTGAAGGGACACCTTTACTCCTGATGTTCCTGATGCTTAGTATATTTGGAGCTCAGGAATATATCTGCATGATGCGCAAGGCAGAGATCAAGATTGCCTGGCCCTGGTTTGGTCTTTACCCCTTGCTATATACTATGTTCGTATTTTTCCCGGAACATGCTATGCACATCATCTGGTTGGGAGTATTCATCGCTTTGATCGAGCCTCTGGTGTATTGGCACGAAGACAAAAGTGTACCCCGCTTGATGGCAATCGTATTTGGCCTGATTTACACGGCCTTAATGCCTGCCATGATCGTGAATATAAGCAGGCAATATCAACCCAAGAAAATTTTACTTGCCTTAATTCTAATGATCTGGATAGTGGATACAGTAGCTTACTTTGTGGGCATGCGTTTCGGCAAAAAGCGTAATATAACGCCGGTTAGCCCCAAAAAGAGTCGTGAAGGTTTCATTGCCGGAGGCCTTGCGCCGTTTGTGATATTGTTTATATTATATGTGAGTGGATTCTCAGCGATACCCATGTTGCAGATGGCTTTGATTGCGATTGCAGCAGGTATCTTTGGCCAGATAGGAGACCTCCTGGAATCCATGCTTAAGAGGTTTTGTAAAGTGAAGGACAGCTCCCGTCTCATTCCGGGACATGGGGGCATGTTAGATAGAACGGATAGTATATTGCTGGCAGGAAGTTTCCTGTATGCCGCTTTGGCGGTATTAGGGAAAGCCTGGTTGCGTTAAATTTCGATATTTGAATGAACCTAAGAAAAAACTCACGTAATTTCATGGAGGAATTATGAAAAAAATGCTCATTTTAACCATTTGCCTTGTCGCAGCGGTAGCTGTTTGGGCACAAGGCCTCGAAACATTCACCAATTATGATTACACTGGCACCAACTACGTCGATGGAAACTTCGTCGGCGATGGTGGAGTAACCTGGAACTATTTTCACGTAACTGGTTCCGTAGCTGGAGACAATGACAATTCCATTGATGGCAACGGCATGGTGCTACGGCGCAGTGCAGTTCCCAGCAGGATTGTATCCGGAACCATTCCCAATGGTATTGGCAATTTCTCAGTTCAAATGCGCAAGGCCTACACCTCTGTGGGAGATCGCCAGCTTGCCTTGTATATCAATGATATCTGGGTGGCAGATTCTGAAACCTTTGGCGGTACTTCAGGTGCAGACCCCACTATTCGTAATTTCGTGGTAAACGGCGTAAATGTTCCCGGTGACTTCACCATGGAAATACGCAATATTCAGGGCGACACTGTAAATCGTCAGGTAACTATAGACAATATCACCTGGACGGCCTACGGTAGTGGCCAGCAATTTGTGGCTAATCCTACTTTCAATCCTCCCGCTGGACACTATGGATCTGCTATCGGAGTATCAATCTCCACTACCACTGAAGGTGCCAGCATTTATTACACCACCAATGGCAGCGAACCGAGCCAATCTTCTACTCTCTTTAACGCTCCGATCAATGTCAGCACTCCCACCACTATCAAAGCCAGAGCCTATGCTCCGGGCTATGAGCCCAGTGCCGTCGTAGTAGCTGAATATGGTTTTTATGTCTATGTCAGCAATCTCAGCGAGCTGTGGCAACAAAATGCAGATAATAGCACAGTATATCACATTCCGAATAGCGTGATACTCACATTCAAACAGAATAACCGCAATCAGAAATATGTGCAAGATGCTGGAGCGGGTATTCTGATCGATGATCAAGCTGGTGTGATATCCACTAACTACCAAGTCGGCGATGCCATTTCTGGCCTCACGGGTAAGCTGAATATGTACTTTGAGACTTTGCAATTCCTGCCTACAGCGGACCCAGGTCCTGCGGAATCCAGTGGTAACGACATCTATGCTCCTACCCTCACCATCGCACAATTGAACTCCGATATCGGTGTAAACCGTTATCAATCCCGCCTGGTGCGCATCAACGATGTGAGCTTTGACAGCCCCAGCGGCAACTATGCCACCGATCCGGCTGTGACCTATGCCATTTCTGACGGCACCGGTGCCATGAGCTTCCGTACCAGTTTCTACGATGTGGATTATATCGGTGCTCCCATGCACAGCGGTCAATTTAACATAATGGGCATTATCGCTCACTTCCAAAGCACAGCTCAGATTACCCCGCGCATGCTGGCAGATTTCAATCCTGTCTCAAACGAAGACCCCACCCTGTCACCTGCACAGGTAAGCCTGATCGGGAACTATCCGAATCCTTTCAATCCCGATACCACCATCCAATTCCAGATGGTAAATGCAGCCCCTGCCCATGTGACTATCTATAACCAAAAGGGTCAGACCGTGAGGAACTTTGTAGTTCAAGCAAGCCAGGGAATCAACAACCTGCATTGGAACGGCATGGACGACAGTGGAACATCTGTATCCAGCGGTGTGTATTACTTCCGTTTAAAATCCGGATCCTACAGCTCCACCAAGAAAATGGTCTTGATGAAGTAATTTGAAACTCAAGAGTCACCTGTACTGCCTGGTCGCGATATGTATATGGTCCTCTCTGGAACTCGCTGGCAAGCTTTTGGGAAAAGGCATCTCGCCTTTTGCCATCACTGCCTGGCGGTTTCTGATCGGAGGAGCCTGCATCGCACCATTCGCAGTCAGAGCCTGGACTCGAAATAAGCTAAAACTCACTGTTAGCAGCATACTGAAACTCGGCCTTTTGGGAATCCTGAATGTCGTGATCAGTATGCTGCTTTTACAATGGGCCATATTCTATGGAAAGGCGTCTCTGGTTGCTGTGATAGTGAGCATGAATCCCCTGTTTGTCAGTCTTTTTGCGCTCGTTTTGCTCAAGGAGAAACTCAGCAGATTTCAGATCTATAGCCTCTTCGTGGGCTTTGTGGGGCTGGTTATCATCATTCTGGGCGAAATAGAACTTTTCCAACAGCACTTTGTCAATCTGCCTTTGGGCATTGTCTTTGCCATTTTGGCAGCCATCACCTTTGCCTTATACACGGTGCTTACCAAATGGGCAGTGAGTCAGTATGGCAATCTGATTACAAATTCTGTGTCCTTCCTTTTGGGAGGCATAGTCCTCAGCGGCATCAATCTGGCCATTGGCAAGAGCATGAGCTTTACGCCCAGTTGGCACAATATCTGGTTGATGCTCTATCTGGGAGTGATCATCACCGGACTGGCATATGTACTCTATTTTGAAGCTATGAAGCAGCTCAGCGCTGCCAGAGCTTCGTTTTACTTCTTTTTAAAACCCGCCCTGGCCACACTATTGGCCTACTTCTTCCTGGGTGAGCAGCTCAGCTTACTGCAGATCGGAGGCATCGTGCTGATCATGATAGCGCTGAGCAGAAGGCTTTGGATAAGCCTCTATGAACGAAATAAATTTAAAGCGTAATATAGCCTTTACCACCGGTTCGCAGGCCATCACTATGTTGGCCTCTTTTGTTGCAAATTGGTTTTTGGCACGTTTCTTGGGTCCAGAGCTCAGGGGACAATACGTGTATCTGTTTACCGTGAACTCAGTGGTCTGGCTGCTACTGGACCTGGGCGTCTCAAAATCTCTGATGTATTCTTTGCAGCGCGATAAGGCGGATCCTTCTGCTTTATACAGCCTGTCTTTAGTCTTTTTTGGCATCAGCATGCTGGTTTCGATATTGGTATTTCAGTTTCTCTCCAGCAGGATATTGGGCAGCAATCAGTATTCCACCTTGATTGTTCTGGCTTTGAGTATATATATTGCGATATTCCAACTGCATAACCGCCAGAAAGTCATGTCCATCGGGATGAACAATATCAAGGATTACGCGCTGCTGCTGACTATGCCCACAGTGGTTTTTATGCTGCTTTTGTTGCCGCTGTTCTGGCTGTTCCCCGTTCATCTGCGTATGCAGGGCAGTTACCTGCTCAATGTCTGTGTGATGATAGCTATCAGTCTCGTATTTCACCGTCGCATTGTGCGTAAGATAGATTTTCACTTCCGTTGGGATTTCCCCTTGGTCAAACGTTCATATTCACTTGGATTCAAGGCCTTTCTGAGCGAGTACATGGCCATCATGATGACCCGGGCCGATATACTGATCCTGAAGCGTTTGGGCAGCTTTGCAGAGCTGGGAGTATATACTTTGGCGATCAATTTCATTGATATCATCAGCGTGACGAGCAATATGATCGGTGTGGTTCTACTCAATAAATTTGCTGCGCTGAATGATGACAAGGCATCTCTGGCCATTTTGCGCAAGATATTTGTGCTGATGATAGTGTTTAATCTGGCCTGCATCACGGGGATGCTGCTCTTTGGACACTTTATCATCTCTTTTATGTACACAGCGGAATACATCGGTGCTTACAAAGCCTTTATTTATCTTATTCCGGCCATTTTTGGGCTCACTTTGGGCTCACTCTTCAATACCTTCCTCTGGAGCAAGGGCTTTCCCGTCTTTACCATCATTGCACCTGCGGTGGGAGCACTGATGAAGGTGATAATGAGCTACATCATGATCCCCAAATTTGGCTATATCGGAGCTGCGATGGCATCATCAGCCGTGTATATTCTGTGGCTGGTAATGCTCATGACCTGGTACTTCTGTACCCATCGGGAACAAAAAGTGACCGATCTCATCGTCCGTAAAAGTGATCTCCAGGATATGCGCGTTATGCTGGGTTCTTTATTTGCAAAATTACGAGGTTAAACATGCGAGTGATCTTTATCAATAGTATATTCCCCAATCCAGTGGAGACCAACAGTGGCATTTTTGTTCTCAGAAATCTGAGCTTTTATCCTGAAGATATAGAGCTGGAAGTAATCTCTCCGGTGCCAGTGGGCTTGGCTCACAGGCGTGGTAAAAAGCTGAAAGTTCCCTTGCAGCGCACCATCATTCTGGGCTCGCGCGAGCTTACGGTCTATCATCCCCGTTTTGTGATGCTGCCGCGAAATCTAATCAGGCCCTGGGTCCCCTATATCGAGTATCTCTGTGTGTTGCCCCTACTCAAAAGATTGATGCGGCAAGGCAAGATAGACTTGCTGCATGCGAATTTTGCTATGCCGGATGGGATAGCTACGCGAATGTTGGCCAAAAAGCTGGACATCCCATATATCATTACAGAACATCAAGGTTCTTTAAAAGAACTATTGGCAAAGAGGAACCTGAGACAGCTATTCAAAAGCGCTTATCGTGACGCTTTTAAGGTGATTGCAGTATCAGAGACTACCCGCAAGACCATTCTGGAAGCGGATCCTGCCCTCGCCAACCTCAGGGTAATTCCCAATGGCATCGATCCCAGTCTCTTTCAACCTGCCTTGCCCTCAAAAAGAATTAGTAAATTGATTTACATCGGCAACCTGTTGGAATTCAAAGGGGTACATTTCTTACTGAAAGCCTTACAACTCATTGTAGATCCTGAGCTCAAACTCAGCATCGTGGGAGATGGGCCTTACTCTGCCAAGCTGAAAAGTCTTTGCACTGAATATGGCATCGAAAAACAGGTGGAATTCCTGGGCGAGAAAACTCCGGACGAGGTGGCTCTGCTGCTCACAAATCACGACGCTCTGGTGCATCCCAGCTTTAGGGAAAGCTTTGGCATCGTGGTGCTGGAGGCTTTGGCATCCGGCATCCCTGTGGTAGCTACGTGCAATGGTGGTAGTGAGTACATCTTGAAGCCTGAACATGGTGTATTGGTGCCTCCTCGCGATGCCCAGGCTCTGGCAGATGGCATCACAGAGCTGCGGCAAAGACATTTTGATCCCCAAGTTTTACGAGATTATGTGAAAGACAATTATTCCATCCAGAATGTGGTGGCCCGGACGATAAATGAATACCCCAAAGCTCAAAAAGGCAAGTGCATCTGCCATCTCAGCTCTGTGCACGTAAGAGGCGATGTAAGAGTATTTTATAAACAGTGCGTCAGTCTGGCGGAAGATGGCTACAAAGTTCATCTCGTGGTCGCAGATGGAGCGCGGCACGAACGCAAATCCGGTGTAATCATCCACGATATCGGAGATTTTACCAGCCGCAAAAAGCGCTTTCTCATTGCTCCCTGGAAAATCCTGCATAGAGCGAGATTCATCCCTGCGGATGCTTACCAGATTCATGATCCGGAGCTGATTCCCATGGCAATTCTGCTGAAATATATCAGTGGTAAGCCCGTGGTCTATGACGTCCACGAAAGCTATCCCCGACTGTTTTTGCACAAAGAATACTTGTCCCCCTGGCAGGGTAAGCTGATTTCATCTGGCATCAGAATCGTGGAGAAAATCGCAGCACGCTGCCTTGATGCCACCATCACTGCCACCGAAAGCATCGCAGAGCAATTTTCCGATGCGGTGGTTCTGAACAATTACCCTCTGCTTTCGGAATGGGAGAGTGTGGCAGACAATCCCGAGCGCTATGCCAGCCGGAACATCTGCTATCTGGGTAGCATTAGCGAAGAACGCGGTGTCGGCCAAGTGGTTAAAGCTCTGGAGAATGTAGATTGCACCTTTCATCTGGCAGGCACCTACGCAATCCCCGAATACAGAGAAGAGCTGGTGGCCATGCCGGGCTTTAAAAAAGTGGTAGAATACGGCTTTGTAAACCGGCAAGAGGCCGCTGAGATGTTTTCCAAATGTGCGATAGGGGTACTGCTCCAGAATAGCAACCCCAATCACCTGTTCTCACTGGCGACCAAGATCTTTGAATACATGGCGGCGGGACTGCCGATACTGGTTTCAGATCAACCCGAATATTGGAAATTGCTTGACAGAGCTGCCGTGGGTCTATATATAGACCCTAGTGATGTATCTTTGATTCAAAAAACTCTCACAGAAATGCTGTCGGACCCCGAAAGACTCGCCAAGATGGGAGCTGAAGGCAAGAGATATGTAACCCAGGAGCTTTCTTGGGAGAAAGAAAAGGAAAAGTATCTAAGGCTGTATCAAGAGCTTTTATAGGTGGTAACTACTTGAAGATATTAGTTTTGACCTCAAGCATACCTTATCCGCCAGATCGCGGAGACAAGGTTCGTACCCTATTTCTGCTGCGGCAATTAGCCTCTTTCGGAGAGCTGACTTTGGTATCGCTGGTAAACGGCCATGCTGATAAGCAGGCCATGGAAGTGATGCGGGAAGAAATTCCCGAGACCAGATTTGTAGAGCATAGCATCTTCCGGGCGACAATGAATATGCTTAAGAATATATTTCGTAAGCTGCCTTTTCAGGTGGCTTACTATCAAAATCCCAAGCTCAAAAACCTGCTCAAAAATCTGCTGGCAGAGCATGAATATGACCTCGTGTATTGTCATCTCATCCCGATGGTGCCCTATGCGGATCTGGCGCGTACCTCGAAGGTGATCCTTGATTACACGGATTGCGTCTCTTTGGAATACACCCGCCGGCTTGAGCATCTGAAAGGTTTACAAAAACTCTTTTTCACTATAGAGGCCAAACGGACCTCTGATTATGAAATCCAGGTGGCAGACCGTTTCAGCGAAAACTGGGTGATCTCACCGGTAGATATCGCGCATCTGGGGCTCAAAAATCATCACCGCAGTGTACTTATGCCAAATCAAGTGAGGATACCTGAGGTCGTTTCGGATCATGAATTTGCCTGGCGCCTCATCTTCTCTGGCAATATGAGCGTTCCCCACAATATCATGGCTGCAGAGAACGTCTGCAAAAAGATTATGCCGGCCTTGATCAAGAAATATCCTCTTTTGACATTCGTGATCGTGGGCGCAGAACCCTCCGCAGAAATCAAGGCTCTGGACAATATCAATCAGACTACCGTGCTAGGCTATGTGGAGGATCTCTATGCTGAACTGATGGCGAGCGATATCTTCATTGCGCCCATGTATTTCAGCGCAGGCATCCAAAACAAAGCTTTGGAAGCCATGGCTTGTGCTCTTCCCGTAATTACCACACCCCATGTAGCCAACAGTCTGGATGCGGTAGATGAGGTGGAACTGCTGATCGCTGCAGACAATTATGGCTTTGTGCAAAAAGTAGAACAGCTAATAGAAAACCCAGAGACTCTGGCGCAGATTGGTAAATCTGGTCAGGCTTTGGTAAGAAAGAAATATTCACGTGATGCGGTAACACAGCTTATCGCAGAACGTATAAATCATATTATGAGTTTAAGATAAGGAGAATCCTCTATGAAAAAAGTAAGAATTGGCCTCATTGGTTGTGGCCGAATCGCCAAGAACCATCTGGATGCAGTATCTCAAATACCGGAAGCGGAATTTGTGGCAGTATGTGACACTATCCCGGCAAAAGCCAAACAGGTGGCCGAAGAGCGTGGCATCAGCAAGGTGTATTTGGACCACCATGAAATGCTCGCTAAAGAAGAACTTGATTTAGTTTCCATTTGTACTCCATCCGGCATGCACCCTGAGCATGGCGTGGATGTGGCCAATGCTGGTGTGCATGTACTTACAGAAAAGCCCATGGCAATCAATATCGCTGCAGCAGACAGGCTGATCAAGGCTTGTGACGACAATCATGTGCATCTTTTTGTAGTAAAACAAAACCGCCTGAACAGCACCATGCAATTGCTCAAACAAGCTGTGGATAAAAACCGCTTTGGTCGCATCTACATGGCTCAAGCCAATGTCTTTTGGCAGCGGCCGCAAGCTTACTACGACCAGGAAAAATGGCGTGGCACCTGGGAATTTGACGGCGGGGCTTATATGAATCAAGCCAGCCATTATGTGGATGCCATGTACTGGCTCTTGGGCAATGTGGAAAGCGTTTCAGCTTATACCGCCACCATGGCCAGAAACATCGAAGCCGAAGATACCGGAAGTGCCATCATTCATTTCCGCAATGGCATCATCGCCTCGATCAACGTGACCATGCTTACCTATCCCAAAAACTTTGAAGGCTCCATCACCATCATCGGTGAAAAAGGCACTGTGAAAGTGGGCGGGGTAGCAGTGAATAAGATCGAGCAATGGGAATTTGAAGAATATGACGATGACGACCGCCTCGCCTTGGGAAGCAATTATATTCCCCCCAATATCTACGGCTTTGGGCACAACCCCTATTACCGCAATGTGATTGACACCCTCTTGGGTCGCGCCGTTCCCTCTACAGATGGACGCGATGGCCGGAAATCGGTGGAAATCATTCAGGCTATCTACCGCTCTGCCAAAACCGGTAAAAGAGTATCCCTGCCACTATAAATAAGCTTTAGCAGATAGAGCTGGCGTAGCGCCTTGGCGATGTTTCAATTTACACGCTTGAAATATGCCTTTGATGTTGTAACCACGTTTTACCTCTGCTGAGATCCCAGTCCTTGCCCGATCTTTTACCTTGGGTTAAATGAGCTTTAGATTCGAACTCACTCGAAAGTACGAGTGAGTTCGAGTCCAAGCCATGTTAAAAGCAAATCAGGGAAACAGGCGAGCTATAGGCTTACTATTTGGTTGTGCCGTTTTGCTATTTTTGAGGAGATCCCGTAAACCACAGTTTTCACTTGACAGGAATTAGCTTGTTTGAGAATCTAAATTAAAGTATTTTTACATAGGATTGATATGCGTAATTTTTTAGAGATATTGGCCTTGCTAAAGCAGGAAGTAGTTCCGGCACTTGGTTGTACGGAGCCTGCGGCTGTTGCATTGGCCACAGCATACGCTGCCAGCATACTGCCCGGACCCATCACGGATATTCAGGTGAAGGTAAGCCCCTCCATATATAAAAACGGCATGGGGGTGGGCATTCCGAATACCGGGCTCATAGGCCTCGAAATCGCTGCAGCCCTTGGTGCTGTGTGCGCTAATCCACAAAAGCAACTGGAAGTCCTTGAAGATATTAGCCCGCTGCAATTAGAAGCGGGCAAGAAATTGGCAGCAGGTCTTGAGATTGGCATCAATCCCGATGACGACAATATTTACGTCGAGGCTATCTTATCAGATGGCAAGCACAAGAGCCGCGCTATCATCCGCTGGCGACACTCCTGGTTATACCTTTTGGAGCTGGATGATGCTATCCTGAAATGTCAAACCATCGGCGAAGGAGATGCTCCCAAGCTCATTTCAGCCTCCCAGTTCCGGCTTCAGGATTATTATGACTTTTGTACCCAGGTGGATTATGACACTCTTTTACAGATTGATCTTGGTGAAGCCTTGAACCGCAAGATAGCGGATTATGGCCTCAGCGATGAGATGGGTATGTCTGTGGGCAAGATGATTTTGCAGCAGATCGAGCTGGGACTTTTGGGTGACGATATTCACCACTGGGCCATGGCTCTCACCGCTGCTGCGACCGATGCCCGAATGAGCGGTTGCAACTTACCGGTGATGGCAAATACCGGGAGTGGTAACCAGGGGCTATCCATCACTCTGCCCATCATTGCCGCAGTGGAAAAATTGGGATGCAGCCATGAGCAATTGCTGCGCGCCCTGGCCTTGGGACATCTGGTGACTGTGCATATCAAAGAAAAGATTGGCCTCTTGTCCAGCTTGTGCGGATGCCTTTCTGCCTCTGCCGGAGCCGCTTCCGGTATTGTTTTGCTTTTGGGCGGAGATTATCTAAAGGTAGAGTATGCGATCAAGAATATGATCGGCAATACCACCGGCATGTTGTGCGATGGCGCCAAAGGGGGCTGCTCCCTGAAAGTTGCTACAAACACCTCCGCAGCAGTACAGGCCGCACTTCTGGCCAATATGGGCACCTGCATATCTTCGCGGGATGGCATCATCACAGACGATATCGATGAGACCATAGACAATCTTGCTGATTATATCAAAAACGGTTTGCAAGATACAGATCAAGCTATACTCAATATAATTATGAATAAAAAGAACAATAAAGAGGCAAAACATGTCTAACCAATTTCAAGTGAAGCTGGATGCTGTGCTTCCGCCTGATCCTGTTTTTGAACAGGATATTCGCCGTGCTCCAAATCGTGGATTGAATCTCAACAATGCAGAGATCAAGCAAGCTTTGAAAAACGCTTTACGTTATATTCCCAGTGAACTACACAAAGAAGTTGCTGCGGAATTCCTGGCTGAACTGAGGACCATGGGCCGGATCTATGGCTATCGTTGGCGCCCAGAGGGCCAACTCAGCGGCAAACCCATTGAAGAATACAAGGGCATTACCGCGGCCAAAGCCATGCAAGTGATGATCGATAACAATCTTGATTTTGAGATTGCGCTCTACCCATACGAGCTCGTAACCTATGGAGAGACAGGACAGGTCTGTCAAAACTGGATGCAATACAGACTGATTAAGAAGTATCTGGAAGTGCTGACAGATGAGCAGACCCTGGTGGTCTCCAGCGGCCATCCCGTGGGGCTTTTCCCCTCAAGCCCTCAGGCACCGAGAGTTATCTCTACCAATGGTTTGGTGATCGGCAAGTGGGACAATCCCGAAGACTTTAAACGCCTCACCGCTTTGGGCGTGGCAAATTATGGCCAAATGACCGCCGGAGGCTGGATGTATATCGGCCCTCAGGGCATCGTGCATGGTACCTATATCACTTTGTTGAATGCAGGCCGCAAGTACCTGGGCATTCCTGTGGATAAAGATTTATCCGGTGTGCTTTTTGTCTCTTCCGGCTTGGGTGGCATGAGTGGTGCGCAGGCCAAAGCTGTGGAAATAGCCGGTGGCATTGGCGTCATCGCGGAAGTGGATGATTCCCGCATCAAAACCAGGCACTCGCAGGGTTGGGTAGCCCGGGTTTCGGACGATCTGCCTGAAATCTTCAAATGGGTGGATGAAGCCCGCATCTCAGGAAAAGCCCTATCCATTGGCTATCATGGTAATATAGTAGATTTACTGGAATATATCGATGTTAACAACATAAAGGCAGAGCTTATTAGCGATCAAACCTCATGTCATGCAGTATATGAGGGAGGCTATACTCCTGCTGGTGTAGGCTTTGCCGAAGCCCGTATGGTTCTGGCAGAGAATTTGCCGAAGTTCAAGCAATTGGTGGATACCTCACTGAGACGCCATTTTGATGTCCTGAAATCGCTCACAAATAAAGGTAGCCGTTTTTGGGATTATGGCAACAGCTTCATGGCCTCCGTATTCGATGCAGGTGTGAGAGAGATAGCCAAAGATAAATGTAGCACAAAAAGCGGATTCATCTGGCCAAGCTATGTGGAAGATATCATGGGACCCATGTGCTTTGATTTTGGCTATGGCCCCTTCCGTTGGGTATGCCTTTCCCGCAAGGATAGCGATCTCAGGGCTACAGACCAGGCTGCCTGCGCTCTGATAGACCCGAACCGCAATTCCATGGATCGGGACAATCATCATTGGATCAGCACAGCAGAAGAGAACGCCCTCGTAGTGGGTACCAAAGCCCGGATCCTGTATGCTGATGAAGAAGGGCGGGTACGCCTTGCCTTAAAGTTTAACGAAATGATCCGCAATCAAGAGATTGGTCCGGTAATGCTGGGGCGGGATCACCACGATACCTCCGGTACCGATTCTCCATTCCGTGAGACTGCCAATATCTATGATGGCAGCAATGTAATGGCAGATACCGCCACTCAGTGTTTCGCCGGCAACGTAGCCCGGGGCATGAGCCTGGTGGTGCTTTCCAATGGCGGCGGAGTAGGCATTGGCCGCAGTATCAATGGCGGCAATGGCATCGTGCTCGATGGCAGTGAACGTATGGATGCTGTGATCAAAAACGCTCTCTCCTGGGATGTAATGGGCGGTGTGGCCAGACGTGCCTGGGCCCGCAATGATGGAGCCATCAGCACTTCAACTCTTTGGAATGAAAAGCATGGGGGAGAAGGGGCTATCACCCTTCCCGAACCAGCCGATGATGAATATTTGGACAGCCTGATCTAAAGGAAGGAATGATGCTAAACCAGTTTGTTCGCGCGATGAAAGCAGAAGGATTGTCAGACATGGTAATACGCACGTTTTCGGCGTATTATGAAGCTTTGCAAAAAGGCAGTAGTGGCCAGATCCCGGAGGATACCATTAGTCCGCCCAGCCCTCAAACTGTAATCCCCTTTGAAAATCTCGAATCGAAAGGTAGCGCGGGACTCCTGCGCAAAATTGTTGCGATCAAACTCAATGGTGGCCTGGGAACCAGTATGGGCCTTTCCAAGGCAAAATCCCTATTGCCAGTGAAGGGAAACATGAATTTTCTGGACATCATCACCCGTCACATTTTGGCTCTTAGATCCGAAAGCGGCTATGATATCCAGCTCATGTTCATGAATAGCTTTGCCACAGAAAAAGACACTTTGGATTACCTGAACAAATATCCTGATCTATCCAAACAAGATCTACCGATCAGCTTTGTACAGAACAAATTCCCCCGTATCTTGCAGGAAGACCTCTCGCCTTTTCTGCCCAAAGACAAAGATCAGCGCTGGAATCCTCCTGGACACGGAGATATCTATACCGCTATTTCCACCTCCGGAATTTTGGAAAAGCTGATCGCCACCGGCTATCGCTATGCCTTTGTGTCGAATTCCGATAACCTTGGTGCCACGGTGGATGCCTCCATTGCTGCCTACATGGAAGAGCATGATATCCCCTTCCTGATGGAAGTCTGTGAACGCAGCGAGATGGATAAAAAAGGCGGACATTTGGCTCAGGATGAAAACGGCCAATTGCTCTTGCGTGAAATCGCCCAATGTCCCGCTGAAGATCTTGAGGCTTTTCAGGATATCAACAAATACCGATATTTCAATACCAATAATCTCTGGATCGATCTCAAGGCTCTGGAATGGCATCTCATTACCAATGATGGCCTGATGCTTTTGCCCTTGATCGTGAATCCCAAAGAGGTGGACGGAATCAAAGTGTATCAATTGGAAACCGCGATGGGAGCCGCAATCAGCTCTTTCACCGGAGCCCGGGCTGTGATAGTACCCCGGCAGAGATTCTCCCCGGTGAAGAAAACCGAGGACCTGCTCAGCGTGTGGTCTGATGCCTATGAACTGAACGATCAGTATCAGATCAGACTGAAGCACGGAATGTCCAAACCACCCTATATTGAGCTGGACCCCAAATACTATGGCAATATCGAACAAATGCAAAAACGCTTTGAAGCTCCACCCTCATTATCAGGATGCAAAGAACTCAAAATTGAGGGCGACGTGAGCTTTGGCACAGATGTGGTCTGTGATGGCCGGGTGAATATCAAGGCACTAAATCCGGTTAAAATTAGCAATCGCCTGATCACCGGTGATTTAATCTATGAATAAAAGGAGCAAAGATGGTATCAAAAGCTACTAAAGTTCGCCTGGGAGTATTCCTGGTGGTAGGAGCCGTGTTGATTCTGGTTTTTGCTGCCGTCGTGGCCGGAAATCGGCTAACCCAGAAATGGGATTCTTACTTTATCGTATTTGATGACTACCCAGTCAGCGGATTGCAGGTAGGCAGTACCGTGAACTATCAGGGCATCAAGGTAGGCCGGGTGGAAGAAGTCAAGATCGATCCTAAAGATGTGAATAAAGTGATTGTCACGATAAATATTGAGCCAGGAACACCGATCAAAGTGGACACAGAGGCTGTACTCAGTACGGCACTTCTCACCGGCATGAAATCTGTGGAGATCAAGGGCGGAACCAATGAAGCCAAAAACATGACTCCCGGAAGCCAGATCAAATCTGGTTCCACACTGATAGACGATATCTCCGAGCGCGCCATGACTATTGTGGAGCAGGTCGAGCTTATCGCCGCCAATATTGGCAAACTTACCAATGACGAAAACCAGAAGCACATCTCCAAAATCCTGGAGCAAACCGGTCTCATCCTGGAAGGAACCCAATCGAATCTGGCCGGCACCCTGGACGCAATCAGCAAAATCGCCAATAATGTCGCGGATATGACTACCGGTCTCAGCAAGAATATCGATGATATCAGCGCATCCGCAGTGAACGCGATCGATTCTCTGAACGTCACCACCGTGACCTCTCTGGAACTGCTGACCAATACTCTGAATAGCGAGCTGGTGCTGATCACCCGAAACCTTAATGATAATATCGATCAGATTGCCGAACAGACCACTTACCTGGTCCAGGATACCAGATTTCACATCAACAACATCGGTGAAAATACCAATACTCTGGTACTGGATACCACAAAGGAGATCGCGTACGTCAGTGCGACGATCAATAGCTCCCTGGATTCAGTTAATAAGATTTTGACCTCTGATGCATTCGGCTCAATGATGTCCAATCTTGACATCCTGGCCGGACAATTAGCCGATGCGAACTTAAAAGACATGGTTGGCAATCTGGGAGTCACGGTGCAACGTACTGGTGTGCTGATAAATACCTTGAATAGAACTGTATTGCGCTCGCAGGATGATCTTGCCGAGATCATGGAAAATATGCGCGATGCTACTGCAAATCTCAACGACTTTTCCCGCCAAATCGTGGATAACCCCGCTGTTTTAATCAGGGGAAATTGATTAAGAGGATATGAAAATGAAAAGATTTTACCTTATCTGTCTGGCAATCATCACCCTGGCACTCAGTGGGTGTTTCGGGAAAGTGGAACGGCAAACGAATTACTATGTGCTCGATTATCAAAAATCCACAGAAAAGCCCGAACTCAAAATGGAAGTTTCCAACGGGAAGAGTCTGTATGTAATGAACAGCCGTGTGAATCGTATCTACAACCGCAATCAACTCGTGGCCAAAGAAAGCTTTTCCCAAGTGCGCTTTATGCGTGACGATCTGTGGGCAAATCGCCTGTCGGACTCCGTGCCAAATATCGTGGCGGATCGCCTGAGAGCATATAACATCTTTGGGAATGTGTACCGTGATGCTACAGCGGCAGATCCGAATTACTATCTGGAAACCTCGATCCTGAACATTGAAAAGATAGAAGGGGCCAGTCCTCGTGCCTTCTTGCGCATGGAATTTACTCTGCGGGATAGCACCAGTGAGAGGACTATCCTCACGCATCGCAATGGACACTATCGGGAACTCACGGACGACTCCAACATCTATCTGGTGCAGCTCTTCAACGAAATGGTGATGGCTGAAACCAATGCTTTTGCAGCACTATGTATCATGCATTTTGCCGGTCGGCCTATCACTCCCGGACAAAGGGACTTTACCAGTGATATGAGTGCGCCGGAGCGAGTGTATTTCCAACAATTGGAGAATCAGGAGACCCATAAACTCTTTGGGGAATTGCTGCTGAGCACCAAAGCGCCTATGACCAGCGATTTGCAATATCGCATAGAAGGTGTGGATAGCCTGAATACAAAGATCAGCGAAGCTACGGGCGAATACAACGTTCCGCATCTACTGGAGCCGGGACGATATAGAATTGTCACTGGCTATAATGAAGACATCAAATCTACTATAGATGTCTTTCCTAGAATGAGATCCGTGGTGCAAAGAACCTGGAGTGAACTCAGGGTGCGCATTTTGGACGACGCCCAGACCAGGGTACGCATGATCTATGATTTGTGGGTAAAAAATGAAGATGATTACGGATATACCAAGGTAGGAACTGGCATCAGCCTGGGCGAAGATGAACACGGCATCGAAGAAGGATTATGGATTCTGCCTGCAGGAAACTACATGGTTACCCTGGGCGGAAATTCCTGGAGCTCCCTCAGAGACTTTATCACTGTGAGCCTCATCGAAGGTGAAAGCCCGGTCTTGACCTTGATCGTGGATACTGCCGCTGATGCGAATAACAACTTGATCGGAGCCGGAGTGCTGGCTGATGAGCTGGGCGTGGGACAGGTAAAGTTTCATAAAGGCGCCATCCACGCTAATATCAATGTGGCTTCAAACAACGAAGTAGATGAGAATAATCCCACCTTCGCCTTGAATCTGGTGGGACAATTTGACAACACTATCGATCATGAATTCCGCCCCTTTCATTACAACATGCGCAGCATCTATGATATAGGGGCAAACTACACCATAGATAACGAAGATTTCCGCATCAATAAGGATAATTACTCGTTGAAAAATACTCTCCTGCTCTATCCTTGGGGAAAGGAAAAGAAGTTTTTCAACAACCTCGCCTTTTATGGAAGAGCGGATCTGAGCACCCATTTTTGGGACGAGTATAAGTATTTTTCAGATGCCAAGAACAATATAGTATATGATTCCGAAGGCCTTGAGCTTGAAAGGGCCTTGAATCAAGACAAGGTCCGCACCAAAATTGCGCTGTTTCCTCTGCGGCTCAAAGAAGGCACAGGGCTTACCTACCGGGTTGCTTTCAGCCCCAAAACCTGGGTGAGCTTGCGCAGTGGTTATGGCTGGGTGCAAGATCTCAATCTCAAATCCCTCAGCTCTGCCAGTTCTGTAATGATCGATAGCATCAGCTACGATGTCTTTACAGAAGCAGAAGACCGCTTTGACCGTGGTTTGGAAGCAACTTTGATCTTTTCCGCAGTGAATATCTTCAATTTCCTTTCACTGAATTCTACTTTCGATGCTCTCTTTCCCTTTAGTGATACCGGTATGAAGCCGAGCATAGATAATGAGAACCGTATCAATATCCGTGTTTACCGCAATATCTCCCTGGATGCGAGCTTGAACTTTCAATATAATGAAGCAATCCGGGATTGGTTGACTTACAACTACAGCGCCTACTTAAGAATGAGCCTGTTTTACTAATGCAAATAGAATTAACCAGCGATGCCCTGACCCTCACAGGCGAACTGAATCATCATACAGTGCCTGATGCTGCCAAAGAGATCAGTAGGCTGTTTAAAGAGGGCACCATCAGCAAGATCGATCTGGGAGAACTCACCATGATCGATAGTGCCGGTGTGGCATTTTTGGATGAGATGCACCTGAAACTGAGCGAGTACTCTAAGGAGCAAATTTTCCAGAAAGTACCAGCCAAGATCCAGGCCATGATAGATACCTACAGCACTCTGGAGCTACCCCTGGTAGAAAAGCCACCCAAAATGGGCTTTTTTGAGCAAGTAGGAGATAGTCTCTTAAATTCATACAATGAGCTGGTCAAGGCTCTCACCCTGGCCGCTGAGATCTTCTATTACAGTGGAGTGGGACTATTTAGCCGTAAGGATCAACGCCGGGGTTCGCTCCTGCAACAGGCGGCACAGCTTGGTTCGGAGGCTTTGCCCATCGTGGCCTTGCTTTCTCTGATCATAGGCTTTATCCTGGCCTTGCAATCCGGCGTGCAGCTCAAGAATTTTGGTGCCAATGTCTTTATAGCAGATCTTCTGTCCATCACCATGGTTCGGGAAATGGCGCCGCTCATCACAGCAATCATAGTTGCCGGTCGCAGCGGCAGTGCCATCGCCTCTGAGATTGCCACCATGGAAGTCACAGAGGAAATAGACGCTTTGAAAATGATGGCGCTCAACCCCATCGCTTATGTGGTGGTACCAAAGTTTCATGCCATCACCATTGTCATGCCGCTCCTGGTGATGTTCAGCATCATAGTCAGTATATTGGGCGGTGCTTTTATCGCCATTGGTATGCTCGATATTGCGCCCCATACTTTCTTTACCCGCGCTATTGATATTATTACCATCAAAGATCTTATCGTAACTTTTAGCAAGAGTATCTGGTTTGCCTGGGTGATCGTGATCATCGGTTCCTACTACGGTTTCCAGGTAAAAGGTGGAGCCGAGGGAGTGGGTAAAGCCACTACAGCCGCTGTGGTTAGCTCAATTTTTGCCGTTATTTTGTTTGATGCGGTATTTAGTTTGTTATACTTATGAAAGAGCTAAAGCCTGTCATCGAAATCCGCAATATGGTCGCCAAATACGGCACCAAGACCATTTTGTCAGACATCAACGTGGATATCCTTCCCCAGGAAATCACGGTCATTCTGGGCGGTAGCGGTAGTGGAAAGACCACCTTGCTCAAAAACATGCTTCGGCTCTACGAACCCGCCGCCGGCAGTGTGAAATTTTGGGGCGAAGATATCCTGACCATGGATGAAAATGCCTTTAACGAAGTGCTCAAGAAGACTGGCATGCTCTTCCAAAGTGGAGCACTCCTGAATTCCATCTCGCTCTATGAGAATATCTCCATTCCCCTGGAGATGCACACCCAGCTTTCCGCCAAAGTAAGAGACCGGATGATCCGCGTAAAACTTTCTCTGGTAGGATTGTCAAATGCTATGTACCAGTTCCCCTCCGAACTTTCCGGGGGCATGAAGAAACGGGCTGCTTTGGCCAGAGCTATGGCTATGGATCCGCCTTTACTCTTTTGTGATGAGCCTTCCGCAGGCTTGGATCCCATCACCTCTGCTTCCCTGGATGAGCTTATTTTGAGTCTCAAAGAGCAGTTCAAAATGACCATCGTGATCGTGACCCATGAGCTGGCCTCCATCCACCGCATTGCCGATAAGATCATTTTTCTGGATTCTGGCACGATGCTTTTTTATGGCACTCTGGATGAAGCCAAAACGGCCAAAATCCCGCAAATTGATCATTTCTTTGAAGTGGGGAAGTTTTGAGCCTGAAAATCATCGTCGCCATGACACAGGACCGTGTGATCGGAAAAGACAATCAGATGCCCTGGCATATCCCGGAAGACCTGGCTCACTTCAAGAGAGAGACTACTGGTCACAGCATCATCATGGGCCGCAAGACCTATCTTTCTATAGGCCGGGCTTTGCCAAACCGCCAGAACATCGTGCTGAGCCGGGATGAAGCTTTTGCCGGAAAAGACCTGATAGTCTATCATAGCCTGGCAGAGGCCATCGCAGCAGAGCCGGATGCCTTTATCATCGGTGGAGCAGCCATCTTCGAGCAGGCTTTGCCCTTGGTGGACGAGCTGTATATCACGCACATCGAAGCGGATATAGAAGGAGATCGCAAGTTCCCGGAACTGGATTGGTCGCTCTGGCAAGAACAAGCCTGCACGGAGCTTCTTGCTGCCAGCGGATATAAGCTGAGGTTTTGCAAATATATGAGAAAATAAGGAAACAGTGAGGTTCCCATGAAATTCAAAGCATTTTTCAAGCTACTTACCCGCCATGATCCAGCTCTGGATCGCCTGCCAGAGCAGAAGAAAATCATCATCAGCGCTCTGATCCTGGGCTCAGGCCATTCCGGAATCTTGCACTATATAGTGGCCACCACCACAGAGCTCCTGAAAGATCACCAGGTCACCCTGCTCATCCATCCTTCAGACCGGGCAATGTTCCCTCTTCTACATGACAACTTACACTTTATCGAAATCCCTGAATCGCTCAAGAAACCTGTCCTCTCCGCACTCTTCCATCTCTATATCCTCCCTTGGTGGCCGGGATTCAAACGCTATGATCTTGTATTTTTACCTGCAGGAAACCGCCGCCTCTTTGCGCACTACCCTCCCCAGACCATTCTTACTTTTCACGTTCTACCTCAGTTCTCCCTTAGTCATAAGCATGATTTTATCCGCCTGCTTTATCTCAAATTCATGATGGGCCGCTATCTGCACAAAGCCCCAATCATCTATGCCACCAGCGAAAGTACTAAAAACGATTTGCGCCGGCTTTTTGGTATCCCGGGAAATCGCATCCGAGTGAATTACAACGGCTACGATCCCGCAAGTCTGGAAAATCCGACGGCGCTGAGTGATCTCATAACGAAATACAGCATCAAAGGTAAATACATTCTCTACGTGTCACGCATCGGAGATCCCGCACGCAACCATCTGAACCTGCTGGCTGCCTATCAAAAATTAGTTCAAACTGTAGGTGACCAATATGAACTGGTCTGCGTTGGAGAAATACTGGATGGGGCAGACAAGGTGATGCTATCCTGGAGCAGGCTGGGCTGCCAAAGGCAGATACATTTCCCCGGTTATGTAGAAAGACCAGATCTGGCTGGCCTCTACAAACACGCCTCCCTGTATGTACTTCCTTCTTTACATGAAGTCTATGGCATCCCCCTGCTGGAAGCCTTTGCCTCCGGAGTGCCGGTAGTTTGCTCAAATACTTCCTCCCTGCCGGAAATCGGCAAAAACGCTGTTCTGACCTTCAATCCCCAGCGCCCCAAAGAGATCGCCAAGGCTATGTCAAGTGTTCTGCAGAGTGTGGAGCTGGCGAATCAATTGACCGCCAGAGCCTATAAACGCCTGGAAGACTTTAGCTGGGAGCGGCATTGCAAGAGATTGCTGGAGACTATGCAAGGTGGTGCAGATAGCTAAGCTTGGCGTGTTTTCTGCGTTCTTTCGGTCCGAGCTTATCCATAATTCCCCATTTTATTATAAGTGTATTTAGCTTTTATTAGCTTTTTCGTCCCGAGACTTACAGTAGCCTTCCCGGATAGCCTGTCGTGTAGATGCCGTGGAGATAGTAGGAATAAATCCTCTTATTTCCACGGCATCTACACGACAACAAATGGGCTGAAGCCATCTGTGCCATCCTATACAAGTTAACAGCTGAGCCTTTTTTTGACCTTAAAACGATCTTTCTTGCTTCGGCCGTTTGGCTTGGGTCACACTGTAATCTCTTGTCAGCAAGGTTTTTTTGAAATTACCTGGGTCGTTTTTGGGTTAAAACAAAGCTACATCTTCCTTGAAAGAATCAAGGTGGCGGTTTTTAACCGCCACGCTACGGAATGCTGCCTGGTCAAGACTCCTTCCTGGCCTTTGATGGCCAGGAAGCCGCAGCTCCATCCTTACATTTACCCAGATAATAAAGATGGCTGCGAAATGGAAATCAGATATTCCTAAATTATGGACGATGGAGATTTCAGTTCGCTGCCATCCTTATGCACAGCCTAAGCTTGTGGAATGTTATCAACAGTTTCCCGTCTGAACTGATTTTTCGCTCAGATTGATCTTGACAAGATATCTGTGTTTTAAATAAACTGAGCACAGTCAGGTCAAATGATATATAGTGTGTGAAGCGAGGACCTGCGATAGGCCTTCAAAAAGAGAATGAGTAAGCCTGAGATGGAAAACACAGCAGGATGCAGTACTCAAGCCTCGAACCTTTTAAAAAAGGATGATGCTATGTCTCGATTATACTACAAAATTGTCTGCCTGTTGTTTTGTTTGGCATTGTTGAGCACTTTGGCGGCTCAAGAACTAATCTACACCGAGGATTTCTCGGCTACTCCCCCGATGGGATGGACATTTATGAATATAGGCGCTGGCGGGAACTGGAATCCTTGCATTGAAAACGGTCCATGGAGTGCCAGCTACAGCGGTACTCATTTAATGCGCTACGCCAGGAGCGATTGGAATGAAGTAGCGGCAAATGCATGGGCTTTTACGAAGAGCTTTGAGCTTACGGCGGGAAATCATTATTACTTGGATTTCTTCCAAAAAACTAACCGCGCTTATGAATGGATGAAGGTTAGCGTGGGTTCTGCAGCCACTGTAGGGGCACAGACGAAGGTGCTTTTGGATCTGGCGCGCGTGCAACATCAGGCTTACATCAATCGCGTGACGGACATCTTTGTTCCCCGCACTACCGGAACCTACTATTTTGCCTTCAATTGTTTTACCCCTTCTAATACTATTGGATCTCAAGTCTATGTTGATCTGCTGAAGCTTTATGAAATATCGAATGGTTCTGGCGTGGCCAGCATAGGGGAATTCACCGCTGCCTCCGTTCATCCTAATAGGGTGGAATTGAATTGGCAGCTAAACCTGGATCAGAATCCCGTGCTCATCGCTTTCAACACGGTAAACGTATTTGGCAATCCCGTGGCGGGGGAGAGCTATGATCCCATCAACAACAGCACTATCCCCGGCGGGGGAACGGTGATTTACAGTGGCGGAGATAGCGATTTCATCCATACTGCCTTAGAACCGCTCACCCACTATTATTATAAGATCTGGTCCATCGGTGCCGATAATTTTTCGGTCGGATTGGATGCTTCTTGCACCACCCCCTCTGAGCCTTCGGTATCAGCTCCCTACAGCGAAGGCTTTGATCACTTTGGCGAAATGGCTCCGGGCTGGTCACGCAGTTCACAAGGATCAGGCAATTGGGATTTTGTATCCAGTGACACTGCGCATGGAGCCTCTGCACCACATGAGGGCACTTACTTTGCCCGGGTGAATAGCTATAGTATCGGCTTTGAAAATAATCCTCTCCGCCTGATATCTCCACCCCTGGATCTGAGAGGTGATGACAAAGAGATTAGCTATTGGGCCTGGCGGGGAGCTCAATCCTGGAATCCATACCCGATTACTTTGGAGATCTCACTGGATAACAAACAGACTTGGACTCAGTTCTATGTTGGGCAGAGCCCTTATGGCGTGTGGGCAAAGCACACTGTGAGCTTGGCGGATTATCACCATGCAGCAGCATATATTAGCATCACGGGTATGGCTAATTGGGGGATCAACCAATGCAATATAGGCGTGGATAGCTTTGTCTTTAGAAATATCGTCTCCTCTCTGAGCTTGCCGATCCTGCAGATTGAGAAGGTAGATGCTGGGGTGCAAGTTTCTTGGGCAGCAGTACCCAATGCCACGAGTTACCGCATCGAAGCCTCAGACTATCCCGACAGCGGCTTCGCTGAACTAACTATCAGCAATGAAAACTACTATCTTGATCCGGCGCAGAACAAGAGATTTTATCGGGTTTATGCCATATGTGATTAGTGATGCCCGCCGGTACATAAAGGGCTGGCATCTTTTGTTGTCCCTTTTTTGAAGGGCTGTGGCCTTGTACTACATGTGACTTGCTGGCTTGTGGGCGTCCGCGCGTCCCTGGAGTTGGGACATTTGTAAAGGGAAGTGTTCGATCTGTTTATGAATTGCTTGGAGTTGGCGCTTGGGGCCGTGTTTGAGGGATTCATGATTGCAGGCAAATCGAGATAATTTATGAAATAGGAAATGGAGCTGCGGGTGCCCTGCCTTCAAAGGCAGGGAAGGAGTCTTGAGTAGATAAAAGCTTATGGCGCAGGGATTAAAACCCCTGCCTGGAGTCTTTCAAGGAAGATTTTAGCTCTGCAATGATAATTATTATTTAAAGCTATCTTCTGCGCCGGGGAGCAATGGACTCTATGCCCAACCTTTCCGCTATAATATGCGCATCGCCAAAGCCCTCCAAAACATGGGCGTCTGAGCCCAGGGAAAAGAGGCTGCCACCCAGGTCTCGATACATTTGGAGATATAGCGGTTCCGGGATCACTTCCTGATAGGGTTTGCGCAAGCTGCTCAGATTGATTTCCAGGGCGATGCCGCGCTCGATGATCACCTGGAAGATATCTTTGAGGATGGGAAGTGCAGAGCTCTCATCTGGAGCATTTTCGTAGTATCTCTTATACACACCCAGGTGCGCCAGAACATCTATCTCGCAAGTGCTCGCCAGCTTGAGATTGTGCAGATAGTATTCTTCCACCTCTTTAGGACTGAGAGGCTTTTTGAGGGGGATGGCTACGTTCAAGTGTTCGGAAACAAAGTGGACTGAGCCCAGGATGGGGAAAAAGTCAAAAGCAGCGATCAGGTTCTGGGCAAAATCCCGTACCTGGTGATAATCTCCGATCTCGATGCCTTTATGCAACTTGACTTGGGGGTATTTATCTTGCAGGGCTTTGATATAGGCCTGATACTTGCTGAGCGATGGCAAGCCATAGATGCTGAGTTCCTGGGGCAAAAGGTCCAGATGTTCAGTAATGGCGATCTCGTCATACTGCAGATCGACCGCCTTTTGCAGCAGCTCGTCTCCCGTCATTCTGCTATCGAAACTGTACTGGGTATGCAGGTGAAAATCGTATTTCATTTGGCCAGCAGTGCGGCACCCAAGGCACCGGTAATTTCGGGGTCTGGAGGAATAAGCAGCTCTGTCTTTAGCATTTTGCCTATACACAGGGCAAGATCTGCACCCTGGGCCACACCACCGGTAAAGACTATGGGAGGCTCACAGATCAGAGGTGCCATCTGCGTATAGATCCGGCGGGCGATGCTCATATTCACCGCTCTGGCGATATTGGCCACTGTGTTTCCGGTTGCTAGCAGGCCGATGATCTCGGTTTCGGCAAAGACCACGCAGGTAGAGCTTAGGGGTATTTCAAGATCAGACTGTGAGGCCAGACGCGAGAGTTCATCCAGATCGCATTCCAGACGCATAGCGGTCATTTCCAGAAACCTGCCTGTGCCAGCCGCGCATTTATCGTTCATCACAAAGTCTTTAACGCTGCCATCAGCATTCAAAGTGATGATTTTGGAATCCTGGCCGCCGATATCGATCACAGTCCTGGCCATGGGGAAGAGCTGGTAGCAAGCAGCGGCATGGCAACTAATCTCGCTTTTGATGATATCTGCCTGAGTGTACATCTTTCTGCCATAGCCGGTTACACAGGAAACCACTATGTCTACTGCAGCCCCAGCTTCCTGGGCTTTTTGTAAAAGCTCATCCACAGCTCCGGTTGCCGAAATCTGAGTAGCTTGCCAGGCACTAAAAACTATTTTGCACTTATCATGATCAAAGATCACGATCTTGGTATTGCGGGAGCCGATGTCTATGCCGAGGGTTTTCATACTATACTATACCATCACAAAGCTGGTTTGATTTTCCGGGTTTAGATAGAGCTGAACCAGCTCATGAATCTGCGCCATATTGGTATTGGCGATGCGCTTTTCCACATCCAGATAAAAATCCAGATCATAATTCAGCGAAATCAGGTTCGCGAGCGTGGCTGCTTTAAAAGATGCACTTTCATTGTCAAAGCGTGACATCACGATCAGAAAGTTCTTGGCTGTATCCAGCTCTTTTTGGGTGATACCGTTTCTTAAAAGATCTGCCAGAATTTCGCGCATACTGTTGAGACAGTTCAGATACAGCTTGGGATCGCAAAAAGCATAGGCATACCAAAAGCCCAGATCCTGGATGGAATAGAAATCAAAGCCGGTCTGATAGGCAAAGCCAAAGCGTTCGCGCAGAATGTCATACATGCGGGAGGAAAGATCGCCACCCATGATGTGAGCCAGCACGTGGAAAGCGGAATTGTCGCTGCGTCTGGAGGCCGGACAGCCGATGCCGCCGATATGGATGATGGATTGATCCAATTTCTGATAAACCCGACGGGAAGAAGCGGGACGGTGTTCATATTTCAAAGTGGTGGGCGGGATGCGCTTGTCGCCAGCACCCTGGCCAAAATACTTTTCTGCCAGGTCATAGACTTCCTTAGGCTCCAGCGAACCCACAATGGCGAGGGCAAAATCCTCTCCCAAACTCCAGCTTTCGTGCCAGCTTTCGCAATCCTCTAACTTAATGGCAGCGATATCAGAAAGATCTCCATTGGGGCTGTAGAGATTGTTGTCTTTGCCAAAGAGCTGTCTGAACCAGGCTTTGTAAGCCATGCTGATGGGATAATCACGCTCACGGCGGATACTATCGGCAGAGGCGCTTTTCAGCATACCCAGATAGGCTTTGTCAAACAAAGGCTCATGGACGATCTCGCTGAGCAAATCCAGTACAGAGGGTAGATCGGCAATACTGCACTTTCCGCGAAAGATCGTGCTATCCAGATGATGGATCACCCGGATATTAAAACCGTGCTGTCGCGAAAAACGCATGATCTCATCGTGGCTGTGCTTCTGGGTGCCATAGAGCATCAGCGTTGTGCTAAAATAATTCGTGCCCACCTTATTTTCTGTGAGCTGCGAGAGTGGGCTGGATAAGGCGTATCCGCAGATCTCCTTACCAGGCAAATAATTATAAATGAATTTCAGACCATTGGGGAGCCTGTAGGTATGATACCCGGGAGTACGGGCTTTGCTTTGCAAGATTTCCGGGCTAATAGCCTGTGGGCTATCTTGATAAGGATGAGTACTGTGTTCATCTGCCAGAGGCAGGATTTGGCTGCGTCCGGCTTCCAAAGCTTTGTGCAGAGCGGGGCTAAGAGGCTGTTTGGATTGCTGGAAGAAGGCCAGATGCTGGGCCTGCCAAAATCTTCGCGCTGCAGAGAGGATTTCCTGATCTGTAATGGATTCGATATAAGCCCCGTAATTTGAGACGCGACTGAGATCACCATTAAACTCTTCGGCAGCAATGAGATTGGCAGTGTGTTCCACTCCGTCAAAACTATAAATCCAATTGTGAATGATATCCTGCTTGATGAGTTCAGCGTCCTCGGTGGGCACTCCAAACTTAAGCAGTTCTGCCCAGGCTTTGAAGAATATCTTCATGATCCTGGCTTCCTGCCCTTTTTTGCTGGGCGAGAAGAGGATCACACTGGCACCGGGAAGCAGTCCGGCCAGGGAGGAAACTCTTACCGAAGAACAGAGCTTTTCTTTCTCCACCAGAGCCCGGTGCAATACAGAAGATTTACCAATTGCCAGATGGCGGATTGCGATGTGCAAGGCCTCGCTGTCCGGATGGCTTTCATTGAGCTCCGGCAGCGCAATGGCAAGGTATTCCTGTCCGTTTTTTGTGCGGCTGAATACGCGCCAGGAGTGGGGGAGATCTGGTGCGGCATTGATCCTTTGCGGGGTTTGCTCTTGCCAGTCTTTGAACTGAGCATCGAACAGGGACTTCAGCTTATCTTCGTCAAAATCACCAGTGGCGACCACGAAGGCATTGCCGGCATGATAGTGTTTTTTGTAAAAAGCTCTCAATTTGCGCAGTGAAGCGGCTCGGACAGACTTTACATTACCCAGAACCGGGCGCCCCAAAGGGTTGTCTCCAAAATAGTGAGTCTGGATGTATTCGATAAAATCCATCTCCGGTTCGGCTTCATATTGGTAGATTTCCTCGATAATAATGTTTTTCTCAGTCTTTACATCCTCAGCATCAAAATCTGCCTGAAAAGCCATCTGCGCCAAGAGCTCCATCCCTGTCTCCAGATGCTCTGAAGGCAGAATCAGATAGTAACAAGTGGCGTCATAATCCGTATAGGCATTGAGCATCGCACCGATCTCAGAGGCTTTGCGGCTAAGGGCGTTATCGGGATACTTGTTTGTGGATTTGAAGCTAAGGTGTTCGAGAAAATGGGCGTAGCCATGTTCGCTTTTCTCTTCCTGAACAGAGCCGGTGCGGATGTATAGCTGCAAACAGATCAAGGGATTGGAGGAATCCTCAGCATAGAGTAGTTTCAAGGAATTGGGCGCAAAATGCTGCTTCAGCGCCAAAGACCGTTTATCGCTGATCTTCATTTAACAGGGCGCGAGATCATGGCATAGGCATTGTGTAAATGTATGGATTCAGCGTTTTCGGATTCCACAAAGAAGCCGGTAATCCGCTCATCACTCTCCAGTTTTAGAGTGATCTCACGCACGATGTCTTCGACAAATTTGGGATTATTGTAAGCCTTTTCGGTGACGTACTTCTCGTCCACACGTTTGAGCAGAGAATATATCTCGCAAGAAGCGGTGGCCTCGGCCAGCTCGATGAGCTCTTCCAACCAGACAAAGCCTGTGTAGTTCACTTTGATGGTGATTTTGCTGCGTTGGTTGTGGGCTCCGGCCTCAGAAATCTCCTTGGAGCAGGGGCAGAGCGTGGTGACGGGTACGATGACTCCGATCCAAAGATCAAATTCATCCTTCAAAGAAGCGCTGAATACGCAATCGTAAGCCAGAATCGAGGCTATTTTGGAAACTGGAGCGGTTTTGGTCAAAAAGTAAGGAAAGGCGATATCTATATAAGCTGCCTCGGCTTTGAGGGAGGCCTTGAGCTTTCTAAGGAAGGGCTCCAGATTGCCGATAAGGGCTTCCTGATGATAGTGGTGCAGGATCTCCACGAAACGGCTCATGTGCGTGCCGCGCATGTGATGCGGGAGCTCTACATAGATATTCAGATCCGCCACCGTGTGCTGGGTTTCATTGGCACGATCTTCCACCACGATAGGGTAGCGCAGGCCTTTGATGCCTACCTTGTCGATCACTGTATTGCGGGTATCATTTTGACTTTGTAAGTCTGGTATTTTCATAGATTCTCGTTAAAATGCAGGCTCTTCATGCCTTCTGTCTTTAGAGAGAAGATGGCATCATCCTGGCTGTAATAGATTACGGTATTTGTATTTGGCATCGCCCGAACTTTTTCCAAAGCCTCTTGGGGATCCATGGTAAATAGCGCTGTGCAGAGTCCATCTGCCCAAGCTGCTTTATCAGAGACCACGGTTACCGAAAAGATATTGGGCACGGGCATTCCGGTATGGGCATTCAGAATATGGTGATAGCGCTCGCCATCCAGTTCAAAATATTGCTGATAATCTCCGCTGGTACCAATGCTGAGGTTATTCACCCTAAAGCTGGCAATGCTGTTATCATCCTTTCTGGGATGCTGGATATAGACCAGAGGACTGATCTTGTAACCAAAGAAGGTCATGGAGCTGCGGCTGTTTATAAAGCCTTTTAAGAGATGCCGCTCTTTCATATAGTCCCGAGCTTTATCCAGGATGTAGCCCTTGGCAATGGCTCCGAAGGTGATTTGCATGCCTCGAGGTTTGTAAAGCTGTTCTTTATCATATTTGATGCGGCTGAAATCTACTATCTCAAGTTCAGCTAAAATGAGCAGAGAATCCGGGATGACGGGCTCTTCTGCGCCGAAATTCCACAGATCCCAGACTGGCTTGATGGTGGGATCAAAAGCGCCCTCCGTCATCTGCCAAAGACTGTCTGCAATTACCAGCAGTTCATACAGGTCAGGATCCATCTCAAAATGCTCTTCCTCGCTGCTATTGATCTTCGCAAGCATACTTTCGGCATTGTATTCATTGAATTTGCCTTCTAGGTCATGGATCAGGTTGAATGTCCTCTCGATCTCAGAGCTCACATTCTTGGATTTTGAAGTGGCTGAGATTTCTACGATGGTATCCAGGATGTATTTGCTGCGAATTTCGGTGTACTCGCGGGTGAAGTATTTGTAAGCACCGTAGGATACCACCACGATCAGGATGATCAGGGAAAAGATCTCTTTGCGGTTCATAGTTTAGAGCCTGTATTCCAAGAGTTCGTATTCTTCCAGTTTTAAGACGTAATCCCGGAAGGAAAAATACATGACAGGCAAAGTGAAGAGCAGGGGGAAGATGGCAAGCGCAAAGGCGAGACCATTGAAAATAACCATTAGCAAGGCCAGCAGGTAAATATTCCAGCGTACGTCCGTAAAATGCTGATAGCTGAGCTTTAGAGCCTTGAGCGGATTGACTTGTTTGATCTCCATCACCACCACAGCCGGCAGCGCGATAGCCAGCCAGTAATTGATCAGGACGATCCAGACCAATCTCAAAATGGGATCGCTGGCAAAGCCAGGGAAACCAAAGCAGACCAGATAAAGGACCATCAGTACGACCGCATTGATCAGAGCAAAAAGCAGGTACTTGGGATAATGCTTCATATTCAGCAGCAGATCCTTCAATTTAAGGGAGTAATCCCGTTGATTGCTGATCAAGCTAAAAGGCAGCAATAGCATTGGCACAAAGAGGCTTATCAGTACTGACTTCAGAGATAGGTTTATCATAAGTTTACCGATGGTATTGCTCTCGTTATTGATAAAACTTGCAAATATCCAGATTAGAATGGCAATCGGGATGACTCCCAGGATGATGCTGAAGCCCATCGCGGGAACCATGGAAGAGGTCTTGCCCTTCAGTTCTTTACGTGTGTTCTTCAGGCTTCTTAAGGCCGCCAGATCAGTCTTTACCACTGGGCTTTGAACCCCACAGGACATACACCACAGATCGTGGCTGCCCAGATGGGTATTGCATTTCTTACAACGCATTGCTACTCCTTAACATTTTGACCATCCGCAAGATGGACATTTGAGACATCCTTCCACATGTTCGATTCCCGAACCGCAATCCGGACAGGTGGCAACCTGAGCTCTGGGAGTGTGTTCCGCAGGAGCTGCACTTTGCTCTGCTCTGATGTGGATGGATGTGAGTTCGCCATCGACGTTCATACTGAGAAAATTCTCCAGGGCCTGGCCCACAGCATCGCCGCAAGAGGTAATCATCTTACCCTTGTGCCACATTGGGGATTGACAACGGATGCCCTTGAGCTGACGGATGATGGCTTCAATCTTGATCCTGGATCTCAGCGCCAAAGAGGAGAGACGTGCTATGGCTTCGAGCTGTGCAGAAGCACAACCGCCCACCTTGCCCATCTGCACAAAGACTTCACAGGCGCCCTGGGTGTCTTTATTGATGGTCACATACATGTGCCCACAGCCGGTTTCCAGCCTTTGGGTGATGCCATGGGTGACTTCCGGCCTCTGTCTGGGGGCGACCTTACGATCATCAGAGCCTTTATCTGCAGCATCTGGGCTCTTATGCGAAGTACCCGATCCCACGGAAAGAACCTGATTGTCCCGGCTGCCATCGCGATATACGGTGACGCCTTTGCAACCAAGCTTATAAGCCAATAAATACGCTTCTCGAATGTCTTCGATCGTAGCGCTATTGGGGAAATTGATGGTCTTGCTTACCGCATTATCGGTGTACTTCTGAAAAGCCGCCTGCATGCGGATATGCCAATTGGGATTAATGTCGTGCGCAGTCTGGAAGATCTCCTGCAACTCACCCGGCATCTCTGTGATATGAGCTACCGAGCCGCTTTGGCCCACTTCTTCCAAAAGCTCTTGGGTCAAGAGATTCCATTCTTCCAAAGCCGCTTCAAACCATTTGTTGATATAAAGCAGTTTATCGTTGTCCATCACTTTTTTCACATAAACCAGGGAGAACTGAGGTTCCACCCCGCTGGATGTATCCGCGATCATGCTGATGGTTCCGGTAGGCGCGATAGTGGTAAGCGTAGCATTACGGATGCCGTTTTGCTGAATATCCCGGGCCAGTTTTGCCCAATCGCAATACTTTCCTTCCCGATTCAGTTCGCCATTAGCGTAGATGCTCTCAGGAAAATTCGGGAAACTGCCTTTTTCCATAGCCAGTTCCATGCTTCTGGTCTTGGCTTCAAAATCGATGCTTTCCATCACATGCTCTGCCAAATCTACTGCTTCCTGGCTCATATAAGGTATCTTAAGCTGATACAGCAGATCTGCCCAGCCCATCACGCCAAGGCCGATTTTACGGTTTGATCTGGACATTTCGGCAATAGTCTCCAAGGGGTATTTGGAGCGGTCGATCACGCAGTCCAAAAAGTCCACGCTGTCTCGCACTACTTCTCGCAAGCGCACCCAATTAAGGTCGTCTTCAACGGCCATGGCAGCTAGATTTATAGAACCCAGATTACAGGACTCATTGGGGAGCAAAGGCTGCTCACCACAGGGATTGGTGGATTCGATATTGCCCAAAGCCGGCGTGGGATTGACCTGGTTGATCCTATCCAAAAAGACCATGCCGGGCTCTCCATTCTTGTGAGCCATTTCCACCATGAGGTCAAAGACTTTCCCGGCAGGTAGCTGTCCGGCTATTTTGCCGGTATTCGGTGAGATAAGATTGTACTCTTTATCCTCAGCCACGGCGCGCATGAAAGTCTCGGTAAGACCTACGCTGATATTGAAATTGGTCAGCTCTTGAGGGTCCTTTTTACAGGTGATAAAATCCATGATCTGAGGATGATCTACATTCAGGATAGCCATATTGGCGCCACGACGGGTTCCGCCCTGTTTCACAGCATCGGTAGCGGAATTGAAGACCTTCATAAAGGAGATCGGTCCGCTGGATACACCATTGGTGGAGCGTACCCGGGCATTGGACTCCCGGAGTCTGCTGAAGGAAAAGCCGGTACCACCACCGCTTTTATGGATCAAAGCCGCGTTCTTCACGGTCTCAAAGATGCTTTCCATGCTATCCTCAATGGGCAGCACAAAACAGGCAGAAAGCTGTTGCAAATCCGCCCCGGCATTCATCAAGGTGGGGGAATTCGGTAAGAAATCTCCGCTATCCAAAAGCGTGTGGAACTTCTCATACAAGGCTTTGTCGCCACCGGCGATATTGCTCGCAACCCGGTCCACCAAAGCCGCCCAATCTTCAATAAAATTACCTTCTTCGTCTTTTCGGTAGTAGCGCCTTTGTAGCACTATTTGCGCGTTTTCGCTTAGGTGCATTGGCTCTCCTACCTGGCTGGCAAAGCTAAGATTTCACGAGCCTGCGCAGGAGTAGCGATAGGACGTCCTATCTCCTTTGCAATGCGGGCAAGTCTGGCCACGAGCTGGGCATTAGAATCTGCCAGCACGCCTTTGTGATAAAAGATATTGTCTTCAAAGCCAGAGCGGATGTGACCACCCATAGCCAGAGCCATCATCGAAGTAGGTAAATGCCATCTGCCGATTCCGGCCACGGCCCAGGTCGCTGTTGGGATTTCTTCTGCCAGGTGCTCAATCATGTATAGTAGGTTTTTGGGCTTGCCACTCATGCCACCGGGTACTCCCAAGACAAATTGGATGTGCAGAGGTGTATGAGTGATGATGCCCTTTTTTACCAATCTGCTTACTATATCGATCATGCCGGATTCATAGACTTCTACTTCTGGCACCACTCCGTATTCTTTAAAGGCTTCGGCCAGACGAATGATGTCCTTGGGGTGATTGATGAAGATTTCATCACCGAAATTCAAGGTTCCGGCGTTGAGTGTGCCCATATCGGGTTTGAGTGCAAGAGGGGCCAGCCTTTTCTCAAAAGGTTCACCCACGGCACCACCGGTACTGATTTGGATGATGATTTCCGGCACGGCTGCGCGGATGGCGTCGATGGAATCTTTAAAACGCTCCAACCTCTGGCTGGGAGCGCCATCATCTTCACGGACATGAAGATGAATTACCCGGGCTCCTGCTTCAAAACAGGCTTTGGCTTCGAGGGCTTGCTCCTGGGGGGTTACAGGCAAATTGGGCTGGTCTTTACGGGTGGTTTCCGCTCCCGTAATGGCGGAAGTCAAAATGATCGGTTTCATGTGTTCCTCTTTATATATATTATTCTATTAATTGCTTTGCATAAACCGGTAAGAGCTGCGCCCGCTGGGGTTCACCCTTCCCGCATGAAATATTCTAATCTACGAACCAGCTTTCAAACAGCCGCACCCGTTTCAGAGCACTTAAGTCTGCCCCGAGAATCCGGCTGGCGATGCTGGCAAATTTATCTTCGTTATCACTTACAAAAAAACAGTCTTTACCGGGCTCATCATCATTCTCTACAGGCATGAGCTCTGTAAGGTGTTCGCTGATGGCATCGGCGCTATCCACCAGTTTCACCTTGTCACCCATGTACTTACGGATCACGTGTGAAAGCAGGGGATAGTGAGTGCAGCCCAGGACCAAGGTATCTATATCGTTATCTTTCATGGGCTTCAGATACTCCTGCACGATTTTCAGCGCAATCGGATGATCCTGCCAGCCTTCTTCCACGATGGGCACAAACAAAGGGCAGGCCAGGGAAAATATCTTCGCAGAAGGCTCAAGGCGTTTGATCGCCTTGCTGTAGGCCATACTGCGGATGGTTCCTTCGGTTCCGATCACCCCGATTCTTTTACTTTTCGAGGATCTTACGGCTATTTCACTGCCGGGATCGATCACCCCGATTATAGGAATCTTGCTGAGCTTCTTCAGATAAGGAATCGCCACGGAGGAAGAGGTATTGCAGGCCACGATCAGGGTCTTGATCCCTTGTTGCAAAAGGAATCTGGCATTTTGCACAGAGTATTCTATGATCGTATTGGGAGACTTGGGCCCATAAGGCACCCGGGCAGTATCCCCAAAATAGATCAAATCCTGATGGGGGAAAGCCTGACGTATCGCTTTAAAGACCGTAAGTCCGCCCACTCCAGAATCAAATATCCCAATCGCTTGTTTCATTATTTCTTCTTCCTGCTTTGATTTCTTGTCTTATTGTCACCTTTTTTGCGGGCTGGTCTTACGTCAACCCTTTTTCTGTCTTTACTGCTTTTAGTTTTCGCTGCGACGGGCCTCTTGATATTGTGGTAATGTGTATGTGCATCAGGGGCATCGGTAAGCTCCAGATACACATCGTCGCTCACTTCCATGATCCTGACCTTCAGGCTGTCCAGCAGCTCAAAAGACCTGTTGTTGCTGGGATTCACAAAGCGCATTTCGCGATCGTGGTATTCCCATTTACCTTTGCCAAATTGATCCTTTTTCAACACAGCCGTCACTGGCATCTCATTCAAACGCAGGAAAGCTGAGGAGCTGTTGGTCGAGACCAACAGGGCGGTAAATTCCTCTCCTATGCGATCCTTCATAAAGGTAGCGCTATATACGCGCTCAATATCCCGTTCAGATTGATCAGCTTGCAGTTCCTGTTCTGAGGCCACGCTGGCCCAATGCTTGATCTGCTCTTGTGAGATGTTTTCCTGGCTGGTTTTGCAAATATAGCGCTTGCACAGATGGTGCACAGTGAGGTCGCAAAGCCGGCGAATGGGGCTGGTAAAGTGTGTGTAATCCTCCAAAGACAGACCAAAGTGACGAATGTGCTCGGTGGTATACTTAGCTTTCTTCATGCTGCGGAGGATGATGCGATCAAAGACTCTGTGATAATCCTTGTTGGGCAGCGAGTACAAGAGGTTCTGAATGCTTTTATTCAGGTTCTCCTGTTCCACATAGGATATTCCGTAGAAATCAAGCACGGTTGCCATACGCTCGATCTTCTGACTATCAGGGTCTTCATGGATGCGGTAGATCGTGACTGGTGCACGCTTGGAAAGCTCTGTCGCCACATATTTATTCGCCACGAGCATAAAGTTTTCGATCAGTTTATGGCTCTCAGTCTCTTCGGCTATGCCCAAGCGATGCACAAAGCCGTCTTCATCATATTCGTATTCGATTTCAGGTAGATCAAAGAAGATATAACCTGCGTCTTTAGCCATTCTGGTTAGCTTTGCGGAAAGCTTCCGGCCTTCTTGCAACGCTGTTTTGAGAGTGGGGGAGAGCTTGGTCTCCTTGCCGTCAAAAAGCTCGTCCACATCTTCATAGGCGAGGCGGGCATCGGATGAGATCACGCTCTCATAGAGCCTTTGTTTCATTACCTTGCCGCCTGAGTCAAATTCTGTCTCCACAGTCATACAAAGCTTGTCTTCTCCTGGCCTGAGACTACAGATGAGATTGGAAAGCCGCTCCGGGATCATGGGAATCACTTTCTTGGGGAAATAGAAGCTGTTACCGCGTTTGGCTGCTTCGGTAAAGGCAGCGCTACCGATTGGCAGATAATGCGCTACATCAGCTATGTGGACCCATAGTCTCCAGCCCTTTTCGAGCTTCTTGATAGAGATGGCATCATCAAAATCCTTGGCGGAAGCAGGGTCGATCGTGAAGGTAAAGAGGCTTCGAAGATCCTGGCGCTTGGAGAGATCTTCCTTCAGAGGATGCTCTGGTAAGCGGGATACTTCTTCTATCACTTCTTCGGGAAATTCCAGCGGTAATTGATATTCACGGATCACTGCCAGGAGTTCTACCTGGGGATCGCCGGATTCGCCCAAGATCTCTGTGATCTTGCCCATCGGCATCTTGTTGCTGAGGGGGTTACCCCAATTCGTGACCGTGAGTATGACCTTTTGTCCTGGTTGGGCGCTGCCCAGATCACTGATCTCGAACCAACTGTGTATTTTGGGGTTGGATGCTACAAATATCCAGCGGTTTTGCACCTTGGAGACGCTGCCCGGGAGCATTTCATTAGCCCGTTCCAGGATACGTCTTACCGCTCCGCTTTCGCCTTGCCTGCTGCGTTTGCGCGGTTCGATGAGGACCTTATCGTTGTGATAGGCATTCAAGGTGTCTTCACTATCGACGAAATAGTCATGCTCAGGAGTTCGCACAAAAGCAAAGGAGCGATCCCGGGCTAGCGAGGTGGCATCAAAGGTGCCTTCGATGAGAGTAGAGCTCTGCTGCTGCTTTTCCTTTTGAGGAGTCTCGCCCCTGGCAGGAGTCTTAGCTTTTGCAGGAATCTCTGCTTCTTGTCTTTGTGGCTCTTTGCTGAGCCGGTAACGTTTTCGTTCTTTAATCAATTCTCCACCCAACAGCATCGCCGCCAGGCTTTGGCTCACCGAGGACTTTGTCTTCTTGGTGTAGCCAGTTTGGTCACAGATCTCACTGTAGGTAAGTCCTTTAGGGTAGGTTTCCGATAATATACTTAATATCTTATCATTTATATTGTTGGTACTCATATAATTCCTTTAATATTCCTTGCCGATTTTGTCTCTTAAGATCTCAAGCAGAGCCGGCATTTCTGCTTTAGTTTTGGAAAAGCGCAGAGACAGTCCTCTAAAAGGATCCAGTCTTCTGGGCAGTTTAAATGTTGATAGCATCACTCCGCGTTTGTCCTGATAAAAACAGCCAAAATCTGTCCAGGGACGTTTGACTTTGATAAATATATAACGTATGCGGATCTCACGATCGTACAGATCGTATTCTGTAATAATGAAGTAGGGGAGAAGGTTGCCCACCACCAGGACCCAGCCTGCGATATAGAAGAAGGGCATGTTCCACTCTACTATCGCCAGTCTATATAGGAAGAAATTGAGAAATAAGAGGAAGGCAATCAACAGGGTTGAACTGAGAGGGCGTTCCGCAAAAGGCCAGGATCTCCAGGATAGTAGTGGTTTAGGCGACATTTTGCACGATCTCCCGGCACTTTTCGATCTCTTCTTTGATAATCAGGATATCATGGAAGGTCTTCGTATTGGAGAATTTGGAGCCCAAAGTATTGGCTTCTCGCTGCATTTCTTGCATGATAAAATTAAGGGTCTTCCCTATATCTTCCAGCTTCGGTCGCTTCATAGTGTCCAAAAAGGTAGTAATATGTGATTCCAGGCGGCTGATCTCTTCCTGTATATCGTATTTATCGATATATATAGCAAGCTCTTGCACAATGCGTTGCTCCATGTTTTCCAGCTTATAAGTGTTCACTATTTCCTGGCTGCGCTTCATCATATTTTTAAAGAGCTCTTCTTTAAAAGGCTGAATCTGCTCTCCGATGCGCGTGATTGCGGGCAGAATCTGCTTCATGGAATCAATCAGCACTTCCTTGGTCTGCTCAGCTTCCTTATACATAGAGTTTAGCAGATTGGTCAAGGCTTCACTTAAGGTTTCCTGCAGAATTAAGAGCATATCGGGGTCTTCATCCAGTTGGTTAATGCTTTGGATCACACCGGGCTCATCCAGGATAAAGGCCAATGGAGGATCACCCTTGATACCCAGCACCTTTTGAGCCTGCAGGATGATTTCATGGTATTTGCGCAATTTGGACTCATTTAAGCGCACTTTGGGTTCACGCAGGTCACTTATGTTGACCCTGATCTCGATCGTGCCACGGTTGACGTGCTTAGAAAGCTCTTTACGCAGGGAGTGTTCAAAAAAGCTCAGCTCCCTGGGAATGTAGCTTTTCAAGTCCAGATAGCGCCCGTTCACGCTTTTTATTTCAATGTCACATTCGATATTGCTTTGTGCTTTATGGCTTTTACCAAAGCCGGTCATGCTTTTCATATGGTCTCCAATGTTTTAGATAGGGTAGAGGCAAGTATCTGTGGCCAAGCAAGATGCCTGGATGCCAGTAAGTTTACATAACATGTCTTAAGACTACAAGTGCTTGCGTCACTCACAGATCAGGGTCCCCGCTGTGGCATCGATAACTTTCGCCCGCGCCAAGGTTCCAATCTTAGATTCATTACCAGTCAGTACCGCGATTTTAAAATCCCTGGTCTTGCCTGATACCTGACGCATACTTTTTTTGCTAAAGTCTTCCACATAGACTTCGATTTCTGTTCCGATCTGAGCGCGATATATCTTTAAACTGATTTCTCGCTGCAGTTCGATCATTTTTTGCAATCTACTGAGGCGAATCGCTTCCGGAAGCTGATCGAGATACTTTGCCGCTGCAGTTCCTTCCCGTTCGCTATATTTAAAACAAAATGCATAATCAAACTCAATTTCGCGCATTGCAGATAGAGTAGCTTCAAATTGCTCTTCGGTTTCACCCGGAAAGCCGGCAATGAGGTCTGTGGTAATAGCGATGCCTGGCACGGCCTTTCTGAGAGCTTTTACGCGATTTAGATACTGATCATAGCTGTAGGAGCGATTCATGCGTTTTAGACTTTCGTTACTACCGCTTTGCATAGGCAAATGTATATGTTCACAGAGCTTACCGCCTTTTCCCATTACCTGAACCAAGCCATCGGACAGGTCTTTGGGATGAGAGGTCACAAAACGTAAACGGTAAAGCTGGGGCACATCTTCCTGCAGTCTCTCAAGCAAAGCTGGAAAGCTTAGATCCTTCCAGTGATATGAATTGACGTTCTGCCCGAGCAGGGTGACATCCATCATATTTCGAGCAACTGCGTTCTGCACATCCAGCAGGATATCTTCATAAGGACGGCTGCGTTCTCTACCACGCACATAGGGCACGATGCAGTAAGAACAGTAATTGTTACAGCCTCGCATAATAGTCACAAAAGCGCATTGTTCGCCCTGGTGAACCGGCAACAGACGTTCATAGTTTTCAGAGGAATCGAAATCCAGTTCTGAGCCCTGATTCTGATCCAGAAGGCGGGGAAGGGCTCTGTATTGATCCACCCCCACGGCGTAATCTATGCCGAGATCTTCCGAGATCAGCCTCTGCCCTATTCGCTGTGCCATGCAGCCCAAGAGCACTATCTTCAGCTCTGGTTTGCTCTTTTTACGATGTCGTTCGTTTGAGATTCTGCCCAAAACCCGCTGTTCTGCATGATCACGCACCGAGCAGGTATTAAAGAGCAGAACATCCGCTGCATCAATGTCTTGTGACAGAGTGTGCCCTGCATCATTCAAGATGGAGATGATCAGTTCACTATCCGCCACATTCATCTGGCAGCCATAGGTCTCTATATAGTATTTCAAAAATTAGCCTTCTTTAAGAGCAAGCGCAGTTCCGGAACGAGTTGCAGTATTTTGCTGATCACGTCCGGGCTCACGGTTTGATTTGCATCACAAATGCTGTCCTTGGGGTTTATTTGAGATTCGATCATCAGTCCATCTGCTCCGGCAGCGATAGCGGCCAAAGCCAAAGATGGGACCAATGTCCGATTTCCGGCAGCATGAGAGGGATCGATGATGATGGGTAGATTGCTTTTGTGCTTCATCACTGCTATGGCCGAAATATCCAGCGTATAACGCGTTCCAGTCTCAAAAGTGCGGATTCCGCGTTCACAGAGGATCACACGCTCATTTCCGCTTTCGATGATGTACTCCGCGGCAGCCAACCATTCATCATAGGTGGCAGCGATTCCGCGTTTGAGAATTACCGGTTTATCTATCTTTCCTAAAAGCTCCAGCAAGGGGTAGTTGTTCATATTTCGGGTCCCCACTACCAGGATGTCGATATGGCTGGCCATATATTCCACCTTATCGGTCTGAGTAATTTCAGATACGGTGATGAGCCCCAGTTCTTTACCTACCTGGGCCATGTGCATGATTCCGGCATCACCCAGCCCGCGGAAGCTGTGCACTGAGGTTCTCAGTTTATAGGCACTTCCACGTAACATAGTGATACCACGCGCTTTCAGGTCTTTCGCGGTTTCGTAAAGGCTTTCGTAATCTTCTATAGAGCAGGGACCGGCAATCACCTTAAAATCATCGGCTCCAAAGCTTAATTCATTCATTTTATCCATTTTGCATATCCTAAAGATATTCCATCGTTGCATACCATAAAATCACAGCAGCCATATCTGTCCAGTAATTGCTCCATTACCATAGCTGCCAGGCTGATGGTATTTAGTTCAAACCTGCTATTTACCAGTTGTTTATACCCATTATTCTCATCATCTTCCAGCGCAGATTTGTAGTCCTGAATATCTTTTAGACTGATTACCAGCTCAGAACTATGCAAAACCTTGCGATAATTAATTTTCCTCAGGACCCTGGCCAACACTGTAGCCGTAAGTCCCACTGCGATGATCTTGACATTCTGCAGTTTAGGGAGATCCTTAATCGCATCTTGCACCTTAAGAGCCGGAGACTTGCCTGCTTCTGCATAGCGCAAAAGGCTTTGCAAACCGAAATCCAGGGAGATACCACGAATTCTTTCCTTAGCATCCAACCAGGCGATTTCTGTGCTGGCTCCCCCGATATCGATCACGAGGTTATTCATGCCCTCTTTCATCCGAGGCACAGCAGCCTGCCAGGCATAGTGCATCTCGGTTTTTGCGCTGATGATCTTGGTCTTATATTGATACTCTTTCGAGATGCGATCCAGCAGTTCAGAGGCGTTTGCTGCCACTCTATTCACCCCTGTAGCAATGAGATACTTTTCTGAGGGCAGCCAGCGGTCCCTATTCAGAATGTCCCCTATAGCCTCAAAAGCTCGCAGCAGACTTTGCTCTGGCAGTACCCCATCCGCTATATCCAGGCCCAGATAGGTACTGCACCAGGTCCGGTGGATCAGCTCTCCCCTGCTCTTATTATACAAAATAAAGTTCATATTGTTTGAGCCCAGATCGCAAACGCTGAGCAGTCTATCTTCAGGATACTTTAGCCTCAGATAATCAGCCAGCATCTTTCCTGCCAGCTCGCTATTGGAAGTCTTTTGCGCAAAATCCCCGTGAGGAACCTGTGCAAAAAGCGTCCTGATGCTGTCCATATCTTGTGGAAAATCTTCTACGACCACCGCCGGCGGATAGTCTTTTATTCCAGCCAGGAGAACTACTTCTTCAGGATAGTTCTTGCGCGGAACGCAGATCATGGATTTGCCCAAAGACAGGATTTCCGAGAAAGTACTGTACCCTGGCTTACAAATCACCAGATCGGCAGCCTGCATGAGACTGAGGAAATCTTCATCCGGCGAAACTCTGATTAAATTGTCGATCCCAGAGGCCTGATACGGGCTCATTATCACGCCAGTCCAGGCTTTACAGATCTCTGATAAAGGCAGATCTATAGTCCCCTCTCCACCAAACATCATCAGCAAGATGGGCACGCCCAAGGCGATGTCATATGCGCTGCGAATGTCTTTGAAAGTAGGCTTTTCCCGGGTCAGCAGCCCTCCAGGCACAGGATTCTTGAAGCCGGGCACACTGTCTTTATTACCCAAGTCCAGCAAATAGCTCTTGTCCATTCTGCGATGCAGGCTCCAGATGGTATTGATTATCGGCTGCATATCCGCGTCACCTGCGAAGATGCCGCCATAGATAAAGGCCCAATCAAAGTTTGAAACCCCAAAGACCGGAACCTCCGCATAGCCGCAAGCTTCCACGATAAAGAAGGGAATATCCGCAATCACCAGATCGATCTGCTCCTGGCGCAGAAACTCCACTTCCCGGGCCACGATCTCTTCTCTTTGGCCAAACAGCCTGAGCAAAGCGCTCTTCGTGGCAGGCAGATCCGTAACCAGATTAGCGCCATGCACCACTCCCCTATCGATGCTGATTTCCCGATATTGATAGTCCTCAGCCTTCAAATCTTGAAAAAGAAAACGGGGACGGTCTGTACATATATATATGTAGATGCCAAAGCGGATGAAACTATCTGCCAGGGCAGCAATTCGAGAGGCATGGCCAAAGCCGTGACTGGAAGCGTATAGTGCGATCTTCATATTTTTCCTATTGCAGTATCAGTCTGCGCTCTTTGCTACGATGTTCAAATTCCAGCACCAGGCGGTTAGGCAGACAGATGATGGGCATGGTTTTGTTAAAGCCCTGTTTTACGCAGCGTTTATCCGGACAGTCAGAGCTGAGTATACGCGCTTTGCCGTCCAGGATCTGCACAGTATTATGCTGGTCAATTTCGATGACTTTATCTTGAGCCAAGGCATATTCTCCCCACAGGGAGCCATCCTTATATATATAGAGCATTTCGCCCTCTGCCGCAGCATGGTTGCGCCACAGCAGACCTGCTACTATCAGGCAAGCTAGAATCAGGATCACATCACTGATGGTGAGCTTTTTGAGTAGCTTAGTGGTCATATAGCCCGTAGATCAATCTCCCACAATGCGGACACTTATTGTCCGATTTGATTTGGCAATCGCGAGAAAACAGTGACCGACGAATCAGCGTCTTGCCGCAGCCCGGACACAGACAATCCTGAAAACCATCCTCAGCCAAATTCCCACCATATACATAAGAGAGCTTTTTCAGCGCAATCTTGCGAGCCCGGGCAATATCCTGCACCTTGGTCGCAGGCAGATCGGTTAGATAAGTAGGATAATAGGCCGAGATATGCAGCGGGATTTCAGGGCTGATCTCAGCGATAAAATCCACCAGTTCACTCAGCTCTTCCTCTTTGTCGTTGAGGCCGGGGATGAGCAGCAAAGTAAGCTCCAGATGCACACCGGCTTCCCAGACCGCACGGATATTCTCTTTTATCGGCTTCAAACTTCCGCCGCATTGGGCTTTGTACAAATCTTCCGTGATCCCCTTGATATCGATATTCATCGCTGCGATATGTGGTAGGAGCTGAGCCAGAGGCTCTGGATTCACAAAGCCATTGGAGATCAGAGCAATCTTGACATCTGGATATTTAACCCCAAAATCGAGGATATATTCATACCAGGTCAGCGGCTCAGTATAGGTAAAGGCAATCTGCCTGGTGGTGGGATTATGCCTCAAGACCCCACTGTAAAGCTCTTCCAAAGAAAGGTTTATAGTCGGGCTTTCAAATTGTGAAATCTGATAATTCTGACACCACTGGCAGTTCAGATTACAGGAATTCGGCCCCAGAGACAAGATCCTGGTGCCGGGCCGGAAATGATAAAAGGGCTTTTTCTCGATGGGATCCACCGAGATACCCAAAGCTTTGGCATAATTCACTGCCCAAAGTTTACCCGCGATATTCTCCCGGGATCTGCATTTGCCCATCTCCCCCACCGGGATTACGCAGTAATGTGGGCAGAGCTCGCACTGCAATAGATCACCCTCGAGCTTCTTGTAATACATCGCTTCACGAATCATTTCAGACATTGTTTTATACCTCTGATATGAACGTTTAGCGCATGCGCATTTTCCGTCAAGACTATTTTTGCTTTTCGGCCCATTTCTTCCCTTTGTGGACGGTTGGCGGCCAAAGTCAGGATGTCCTCCAAGAGCTTATCCGGGTTTGAGATTACTATCGCGCTAGCTTTTTGCAATGTCCGCACCGAATCCCGGCAGGAGGAGTGATATTCTCCCATGATGATCGCTTTGGCATAGTAGGCAGGCTCCAGGGGATTGTGCCCCCCAAAATCGTAAAAACTGCCTCCCACTATCACCAGATCAGAGACAGCATAGGCTGCGCTCAATTGCCCCAGGGTATCAATCAAAAGGATGTTCCAACCCCTTTGGGGATCGAATGTCGAGAGCTTTTGATAGTTCGTGCCCCTCAGCAATCTCTCAACTTCCGGGATGCGTTTCGGATGTCTGGGAGCCAGGATCACTTTCAGAGCAGGAATGTTGCGTTTTGGTTCTGCTAATATCCCTAAAATAAGTTCCTCTTCTCCGGGACGTGAACTGCCCCAAGAGATAACGAAATCGTCTTTTCTGATGCCCAGATCCGCTTTGATTTTACTCTCATCATAATCAGGTAAACTAAGACAATATTTCAGATTCCCAGCCTCAGTTACCGGGACATTATTGAAGAGCCTTTCAAAGCGCGCCCTATCCTCTGCGCTCTGCGCCATAATGGCTTTGATAGAGCTGCCAATCATCCGCAGCAGGGGCCCTATCTTCTGATAGCTTTTCAGAGATTTCTCCGAAAGCCGGGCATTGACAAAGACGATGGGAATATTGTATTGTCTGGCTGCATACAGCATATTCGGCCAGATTTCCGTTTCCACGATCAGGATCAAGCGAGGCTGCAACATACGCATCTGCCTCTGCCGGAGGTGCAAGACATCCACAGGAGCCAAACTGATGGTCAGCTCTGGGAAAATGCTCTGCGCCAAAGCTCTGCCTGTGATGGTAACTGTATTTATATGGATGGGATAGCCTTCCCTCAGCAATTCTCGGATCAAAGCAACTGCGGCATTGACCTCACCCACAGAGGCTGCGTGAATCAAGATCGGCCTGTCCATGCGCTTTGCGGGCGTTTGAAACCCTTCATTATAATGATATAGCGCAGCTATTAGCCTCAGCAGTGGATAGCTGATATAGTAAATCACCTCGAGCAAGAGGTTAAGCAGGGAAAACAGAGCTTTATAAAGTTTCATAATTCTTCTCTCATAAGAAAAAGGACGCCCCAAAAGGCGTCCGAATTTCTGGCGGGAGCGACGGGACTCGAACTCGCGACCTTCTGCGTGACAGGCAGACGTTCTAACCAAACTGAACTACGCCCCCAGCGTTGTTCTTGTTGCATATGTTAAAACACAGTCCGCAAAGCCTGCTTTTTTGTCAAGTAGAATCTTCGTCTGCAGGACCGGTTGTTACCCTCATAGATGTGAATATATCAGTCATACAGTTACTTATCTGCATGATTTTTCTGGTGAGGTTTTCATATTTTATGCCTTTATAGCATATACATTAAGACCATGCTTGGAATTCATTTCGTCTTTGATGTGACCCAGATTGTACTTGATCTGGGATTATTCAGATCTGTTTTTTTGAGATTTACCAGAGAATAGCCTAAGCATGGATCTCTGTTTTGAACAGTATAATCATAATTTTGACAATACTTAAATTTTCTTATTGACTGGAAAATGGATATTGAATATCTTGCAAGCATAAGAGAAATCATTGAAGAAAAGCTTATCTGATTTTCCCACCTTCTTCCATGAATCCATTTTTTATGGCGAATATGCGTTGATAACTAATCTCTATGAGGAGTTTTTATGATTACCTTGAAGAACATGGCTATGGTTTTCGTAATGGCTGTATGGACTGTGCCATTATGTGCCCAAAACGCGTTACAGCCGCCAATGGGTGTATCTGGGAGTTTTAAATATTCGTGTACTGGTGCCAGCGGAACATATTACTCTATCCCTATCTTTCATAGTGATTCGAATCATCCCTCTGTCTCACTGGTATTTCAATCTCATCAATACAAACGCTATTGGAACTATAAATCCCCCATTTTACCTATCTGCTACGATGATGAAACTTATTTTTTGATGCTCGATCATGTTAAGGATGAGATCACATTTGATGGTAGCGCACATTATCCTGAATTCATGCAAAACATTGGGGCTATAAGCTGCGATAATTCTGAGAATTGGCGAGAAATCGCAGTAACAAACCCAATGAAATTCTCTTCCCAGATAATACTACTTCATGACAAAGAAGCACTTTCTGCACAGGCAGATATCAATTTCCCTGGGTATCCATCTATGCAGAAAGTGCAATAAGGCAAGCTCTTATATATATCATACTTAAGAGGCTTGCACCTGGTGATATAATGTCGAAAGCAGAGCTTGGTTTTTATAGACCAAGAAAAAAGTCTAACACAAACTAAACAAAAGGAGAACAAGATGAAAACAAGAGTATTAGTCGCATTACTACTGCTGGCAATTTGCACTGTTATCTACGCCAGTGAGGACATCAACGATCCGGAACTGTATTGGCGTAAAACCCAGGAAATGAATCAAATGGTGGAAAGATTTAAGGAAGACACAGGTTTCGAAGGACAGATTAGTTACGGCTACAAGAGAATGAGATTAGGTTCTTTCGAAGGGAATTTCTCAGATATTCCTTTCACTGCCAATGCGGACACCACAGCTTTCAGAGAGGCCTGTGAAAGAATAGTGGAAAAGTTACTACCCTATTCTGCAGCCAAGCGAATGCAGCTATCCATGTGCAGAATAGAAAAACAGTTGAATGGTTTTACCACTGATTATAGGCAGCAAGTCAATGGCTACCGGTTAGAAGGTTCGGGATTCATAATGATCACTTACGAGGCTGGACGCAAGCACTTTTCAATCGGTGATAATACTGTGATGCTACCGTTTGATAATATATCTCCTGTCCTAAGCTACGAAGATGCGGTTAGAATCTACGATGAACATATTGTTGATGATGAAGTAACGAAAAATATCCGTAAAACAACACCGTTCTTGGGGATATCTTTTTGTAATATTAGTGCATCTGAATCTGCTGACATCATGCCCGTTTATCGACTATGTTGGGTCGGCGGGTGGTATAAAAAAATATACATTGATGCGTTAACTGGAAAAATATACAAGATTATTGACAATAAATCAGATGATAGGATGATAAATGTTTCTGCTCATGTCATGCCGTATTCGGACAATATTGGTTCGTTCTTGACTACTGTAGTTTCCCTTGATAGCACCGAGGTAACAGCTAATTGCGACGGGGTCCCTAGTGAAATAAGATACACAAACGGAGAAGGGAGTATACTACTTTTGGGGAATGAAATAACAGATATCGAATCTTGTCTCATGGCTTCGTGTGGTATTAAAGTATTTAAGAAAAGTGGGGGTTGGGTTAAACATAATAGTCTAATTACAGATTTGCCCAATTTAGTCTTCAACTACACTGACACTGATTCTGTTCCAACTGGTAATCCAAGCAACCTTTATTATTCCGCTCTCCGATTTAGAGATAAGATTAAAGAACTAATGGTGCTTAACGGGTCAAGTTGTTATTATGGTAGTACTTTGGATGAACCTATTATTACGGCAGATTGTGATCTAGGTCCCGAAACTAATGGTCAAATATTGTATGGTACGCAAGATACACCTAGCAAAATTGAAATTAGTACAGGCAATGGAAGATATAGTTCAACTCTATGTCACGAAATGACGCACGATATGGTAAATAGAAGTCTGATATTTAATAGTTTCCGGTATGGCTCAACTTCAGAATTAAGGGGTGCTATGGATGATGCATTTTCATCATATTTCCCCTGTATGTATAGAAACAATCCATACTATAGATCAAGCCTATACACTAAGGGTCTTAGTGACCCTGCATTAACGGTTGCAAGTGTTCATAGCAGCGAGTATCCAACTTCCACAGTAAATGAAGACATTTATGCACGCTATGACATGAGGTTCCCTCTTGCTTCTGCCTGGTGGGATTTACGCAATAGGACACACTTCCCAGATCTGAATGATAATGATTTTAATGCCGTTGATACACTGCTTGTTGGTGCTTTGGGTATTGTTAAACGGGAACTTGATGATAACGCTACCTACCGCTACAAGCCCCGTTATTTCTACAATATCCTGATGAAACGGGTGGATGATGATACCACTCCCTATCCATTGAATCCCAAGCAGGTAGCCATCCAAAAAGCCTATACGTCCCGCGGCTTTCATTTCTATCCGAGAGTTCAGAGCCATAGCCTTGCTCAAAAGCCGAGAAACTCCTTTTCTCCAGGTAATCAGGTGCATGTGAACATCACCGAAGCTCCTCAGAATACCCCATTTAAGGTATATGTAATAAGGCATGGTGATTACACATATATCAATGGTGCTTCAGTATCTACCCTAAACGATCACCTTGCCAGTGAGTTCACCCCTATCGAGGAAAGCACCCATGCTGATGGTAAATGGAGCGGACTTATCTGGACTATCCCGACCATAGCAAAAAACGCGGTTGGTGATTATGACATAATCGTAGATTTCGGCAGCCCTGAGCAGCCGGATGGTCGTATTCATTTTGCTTTCAACGCAGCAGATGTAATGGACGGCTTTGATGGGCTTAATGGACCTGGTTTTACAGTTTATGATGATAGTATTGATGTGGCGACAAGCTCAGTGAAATCCAGCTACCAGCGCATGTTGATTGATTAAAATGAAGCACTTTCTGCACAGGCAGATATCAATTTTCCTGGGTATCTATCTCTGCAGAAAGAGTAATAAAGCAAGCTCTTATGTATCATACTTAAGAGGCTTGCACCTGGTGATATAACGTCGAAAGCAGAGCTTGGTCTTTATAGACCAGGATAATAGTTTAACACAAGCTAAACAAAAGGAGAACAAGATGAAAACAAGAGCAATCGTCACCTTACTACTGCTGGCACTTTGCATGGCCATCTACGCCAGTGAAGACATCAACGATCCGGAAGTGTACTGGCGTAAAACCCAGGAAATGAATCAAATGGCGGAGAGATTTAAGGCTGAAACGGGATTTGTGGGGTATATCGGTCACAATCTCCAGTTTATGAAATTTTCACAGATGTCTGGAAACTTTAGTGGCATACAATTGACAGATCCTCAAGATACTACCCTGGCGGGACTTGCTATAGATCAGGTACTGCTCAGGATGGCTCCCTTCATATCCGCTCGTGAAGGTCAGCTATTTCCATTGAAAATTGAAAGCAGCCAATACTCGGTAGCAAAAAAGTGGGAGCAAAGAGTTAATGGTTATAGCGTGTATCCAGGTGGATTTATTCGGATAGCTTATATCCCCGAGACCCAAAAGTTTCATATTAATGATTCAACCGCGGATATTCCCAATACACCGATTCCAATAAACATCAGTAAAGAAGATGCTCAAGAGATAATGTTCAATGTATACAAACAGTCTGAATTCTATGACAATCGAATAACAAGAAGTTACCGAGAACCTAGTATTGGCTATATTAGAATTCCAACATCTAAGGATCCATTGCAGTATAGGTTGTGTTGGTCACTTGGCTTTTTCTCAGACTGGTACTGCATTGATGTTGAAACTTTAGAAATCTACCACGATAAAGCACACGATTTACGTTACGACTACGCAGTTAAAGGTAAAACATACAAGCCAACAATTAGCGGGTTGGTGTTTGATCCCACAAATCCTCCAGAATCACCGTTAAAGGCTATACATGTTGAGAATGGCAGCGAAGCTGATTACACTGATCTTAATGGGATCATCCCTTTATCTTCTGTTCCCCAAGACAATTTTACTGTAAGCTTGCGTAGCACAAGATGGGACATTAGGTCAGTTTATTATGGCACAAACGCGTTAAACGTTCACTACGTTACAGAAATCGATTCGATGAACTACGAGACAGTTATCCAGGACACTATAGATACTCAAGATTTACTTAATCCAAGACCTCCCTCCTTGTATGCAGCAAATATTTACTATCATCTCCAGAGAATAGACAGTGTCTTTACAAATCTAAGTTCGTCATTCTCAAATGTAAACTATCCAGTTATTTTCAATGATAATGAAGCATTGCCGGCTAATGACTGGGGAGGTATCTTCCAAGTCTACCCTGATGGTGTAATTGAGATTCATTACCATAATGGATACAATCCATACATCATATTACATGAGTTATCCCATTTCTATACATACAACAGAATGAATAGTTTAACTTTTAGTGGTGTTGCCTCTACTATGCTGGTTAAAGCAATGGACGAAGCATTCGCAGAATATTGGTTGGGGAAAGGTCTTGATACCAACAGCTTTATTCGGAATTATGATGGGAATTCAATTGCAATTGATTTGCTCGACATGTATAATGTTCAGTCATCTTCAATCTATAACACTCAAGGATTGCCTCTGAACGAGGATTTCTATTCATGGTATTATTGTGGGATGCCTATTGCAGCAGTTTGGGATAATATCCGAATGAGTCTCTTGTTTGATAATTTTGATAGTAAATTGCTTGAAGCTTTGGCGGCTGTAGATGAGAATGATCAAAATAGATACAAGCCGAGATACTTCTACAATATTTTAATGAGTAACTCTACTCCGGCAGCACAAAAAATCATCGACAAGGCTTATTCAGACCGAGGACTTCATTTCTATCCCAAAGTGGAGAGCTATAGCGGAGGAAACAAAAGCAGGAATATCTATAGCTTCAATGATACAGTATATGTGAACATCACCAATGCTCCTCAGAATACCAAGATAGCCGTTTACTTGATTCGGCATGGTGATTACGGCTATATTAATGGGGCCTCTGTAGAAGGAATAGATCAGTACTTTCCGGCTGGCTTTAGCCCCATAGCCAATGTGCAGACCAATGCCGAAGGTAAATGGAGTGGCCCGCTATGGGTAGTATCCGAAGATGGGGAATTTGATATAATAGTAGATTTTGGAAGTCCGACAACCCCCGATGGTCATATTTATTTTGCGTTCAATGCCGCGAATGTAAGGGATGGTTTTGATGGGCTTACTGAGCCGGGATTCACGGTAAATAGTGATGCTATTGAATTAGCTGTAGCTTTGGATTACACCAGCAGTATGGCTGCAGTTACAGATAGTGTTGTAGAAACCGCAAAAAGCATAATCGGGCATTTGAGAAATTTGGATAAGATAAACATATTTGG
>Ga0265295_1000985_pt1 | contig 53399 bp, 54 predicted proteins | sample Munlansysbiofilm_FD_192503 | JGI IMG/M metagenome (GOLD analysis project Ga0265295, IMG submission 192503) | Leachate microbial communities from a municipal landfill in Southern Ontario, Canada - Methane capture system biofilm | ecosystem: Engineered > Solid waste > Landfill > Unclassified ... | reverse complement strand
CGTCTGCCCGGGCCGAAAAACTGGGGATCCTACCTGATCATCGGCTCCTATCTCATGGAAATGTTTGCGGTCGGCGCGATGCTCGTTTTCGCAGCAACATTTTTAGACTATCTTCTTCCCGGCATCTACTCGGTCTTTCTCATAGCGGTTTTCCTCCTTATATTAACGCTCGTCGTCATAAGAACGAGTTCATACGCGATCCTTGAACCGATCATGGCGGTCTTGGTCAGTGTACTTGCAGTTGTGGTCCTGGTATCCCTGACCCAGTTCCCGTTTTCCGTTACCCTTCTCCTCGACGGGCTGAAACCTGCGATCCCAACCGGCTCGGAAATGGCGATCCTCGCGATTCTGGGAGTGGTCGGATCCGGACTGAACCTCATGCTCTATTCGGTCTGGCTATCCCAGAAAACGAAGATCCACTCGGAAGACGAACAGGAATGTAATCTTTTAAACGAATCTTTTTTCAGGAAATATATCCGCAGTGTGAATGTTGACGTGATAACCGGGTTCGTGATCGTCGCGATCATCACGATCGGTTTTATGTTCCTCGGATATGCAGGATACGCCGTATCCTTCATGCCGCACGGAGCAGAGATCACGCTTGATACGCTGATAACGCAGGTCCTCTATATCTTCGGGTCGATTACCTACGGACCCTATTTGTTCCTGATGTTTGTCGCGATCATCTTTTTCGGGGCAGTCGTCGTTGGTATGGATGCCCGTGCCCGGGCTCTTGCGAAAGTCGTCCGCCATCTTGGTGAAGACAGCCGGGTAAAACTGCCGAATGAGTTTAATCTCTACCAGATTGTGCTCCTTGTATTCAGCGGCGTGATTATTTTTGCCATGCTGATCGCAAATCCGATGACGGTAATCCGGGACATCTCGGCGCTTTCGGCGATCTTGTTTGGTATCTTCGGGTTCATCGTCATTTATCTGGATAGCAGACTGCCGAAGTACGCAAAAGGTTCCAGAGTCTGGATAGCCATCATGGCAATCGGGAGCGGACTTTCGATCTACATCGCGCTTTTGATCGAGGCCTCGTTCCTGCAAAACGGCATCCCCTTAATTGAACGGATGCTTGTGATCGTTGTGGTGCTCTTCGTTTTTACAAAAACGGAGATGTTCAAAAAACTCGTCAGCGGAGCTGCGACCCTCCCCGATAAAGTATGGACGGTCATATTAGGCGGCGGGCTTTCGATTTACGGCGTATTCAGGGGAATCGATGTCAACGGCCTTATCTTCAACTTCAGCGCGATCGGCCCGATCGTCGCAGGGCTTTTAGGCGGTCCCATCGTCGGCGGACTTGCCGGCCTGATTGGATGCATCTACCGGCTCGCCCAGGGCGGACCGACCGCCGTCGGCTGTTCGCTCGCCATTCTCGCAGCCGGTCTTATCGCAGGTTTTGCCGTTCGCTGGTGGCAGGGAAGGATCACCGTCTTCAAAGCGGCTGTTTTGACCGTTATTATCGAGTGGATACACCTGCTTATCATCGTGCCTGGATGCGGACTTCTTATGGGCACGCAGACGCTTGATGAAATCATCGCGATCATCGGAAGCACGTTTTTGCCGATCACGATCGTCAATACCCTCGGTGTGGCGCTGTTTGCATATTTTGCGAAGGAATATCCGGTGTTCGCCGCTGGAACCGGCATGCTGTTCGGCAGAAAAAAGACCGAAACCAAAAAAGAACAAATTGGGAACGAACCCAAAGACGAGACGGAAATGGAGGAGAAGTAAATGTCCGGTCATCACGAAAAACCGCCGAAAACGAAAGCAGCTAAGTACATTACCATCGGACTGGTCATCCTGACGGTCATCATGTTCATCATCGCATTCCACCCGTTTGGAACGATCATTACCACACCGTTTCCAAAAAACGAAGTGGTCATCGCGGTCTCCATGCCCTTCGAGGGAGAAATGGCAGAGTTTGGCATCGAGTATATGCGGGGAATAGAACTCGCGGTCGAAGACATCAATGATGAAGGCGGCATCAGGGGCGTTCCAATCAGGGTCGAATACTTCAACAACAAAGGAAACGTCACGCTAGCAAAAGCCCAGTTTAAAGAGATCAAAGAACGTGGTATCCCAGTAGTGATCGGCGCAATCTCGAGCACGGTGACGCTTGCCCTGGCGCCATACGCAGAGTCATATGAGATCGTCCTCATCTCTCCGTCCGCAACATCCTCGAGTCTCTCGGCATACGGCAATTATGTCTACAGAACGGTCTCCTCCGACATTTATCTTGGAGCCGGCATGGCGAAAATCATTGGTGGGAGGAACGAAACGCAGAATGTGATGCTGATCAGCCTCGACACCAGTTATGGAAAGAGTCTCAGATACGCATTCCTCAATGAAGCGAACACTTCATATCCGGAGATGCATATCGTCTCCGACATATCAGTCCCTGACTCGGAGACCGTAAATGTTTCAGCGATCATCACCGAAATGAAGAACACCCACCCGCAGTCCGTTCTTCTGATTGTCAACCCAAGTCAGTGTGTAGAGATCATGAAAGCCGCAGAAAAGGAGGGGCTCGACCCGACATGGTTTGGTTCCGACACGTTGACCAACCGGCAGGTCCCCCTGGAAGTCGGTGCATACTCAGAGGATCTCATCGGTTTTTCCCAGGCGAGAAGGATCTCAGATCCCTTGTATGAGGAGCATTATTTGGAGAGATTCGGCGAAGAGATGATGACCCGCGACTCGATTTACGGATACGACACGATGATCGTGGTGTCCCAGGCAATAGAACACAACGGATATACGGCGGACGGGATCAGGGAAGGTCTCGACCTGATCCGGCATGTCGGCCTTACCGGAACGATCGTCTTCGACGAAAAAGGGGACGCATATCCGTCGTATGACGTAATGCGGCTTCAAAACGGCAAATGGGTCGATCTTCCCTGGAAAGAGGTCCTGACATTCGAGAAGAAAGCAGCCGCGATCTCCTCGGCCCACGGCACCTCCTCCCACTGATCTTTTTTGATACCTTCTTCGCAAATATCAAGTAGTAATCCCGCCAACATAGTACCATGGCAATCACACTTGATTCAACTATCGCCGACCTTCTCCGCGAGAAACCTGAGTCTGCAGCAACCCTCCAGAGCTTCGGTATGGGCTGTCTCGGCTGCGCGATCGCAAACAACGAGACCATTCGCGAGGCCGCAATGGTTCACGGCATCCCCTTAGAAGAGCTTGCAAAACAGCTCGGTCTCTAAATATTTTTCTTTTTTATCGATTTCAGTTCCAGAACGCCTGCTTCGGGATTTGCCAGAAGATGATTTGCTACCCGTGGTTCGTGAACTAAGCGGCAGTCCATGCAGCTCCACAGCTCCCCGTTGGGCGTATCGATCATCTGCCCATACTCCGTGTCCATGCACGGATACAGCGGACAGTAGCAGAAACTGCACTGCTGTTCGGCATAATTATGACACGGATAATACGGGCAGTCCTCCGGAATCCATTCGTTCCAGTGGTCGCCCCCGTACCGGCTGTAGATGAAAAACGAAGGCCGGTGCCGTTTGACGATCGCCGGATGCCCCCGCGACCAGCCGCGGGTCACGCCCCAGGTGGAGAGGAGATAGTTGTCGAACCGGACGAGGGCCTCGGTCAGAGCATGGGATACGGCTTTCGAGATCCGCATCCCGGTCTCGGTCAGGGGGCCCGCGAACGCTTCCGGGATCCCTTCCGTTTTTTCGCAGGCTACGACCACGGCGTCCGTCGAGAGGGCGCTGCCCGGAACTTTTCTCGCCGTAATCACCTGCATTTTTGCTTCGGTGACCGTCATCATAGCCCCAAGCAAAGCGGCATCGGTGAGCGGACGTTCACAGGTAACGATGATGTTGATCGTCCGGTTCCGGTCTGAAACGGCGGCGGTGACAAAAACCGTGATGTAGTCGTATCTGGCGATGCAGAGATTTGTGATCGGCAGAGCGGTCAGAAGACCGAACTGCGGCTGGAGAAATCCGTTTTTTGTTGATACCAGGTCAATGTGCCGGGAGGCTTCATCCGAAAAATCCCGCGGGACCGAGATGTTCAAAATCGATCTGACATCCGAAAGACCGCCGTCAACACCGTTGCTTGCCGCCCGAAAGTTTCCTCTGACGATCAGAACATCCTTTCGCAGATAATACCGCATACTCAGAACTTCCCGTCCTGCTCGAAACTCCTGCCGAACTGCAGGGCAAGCTCCGCTTTATACAACTCTTTACCCAGATAACCGGCGTGATCCAGAAGCGAAACGCCGTCTTCTGCGAGGATCGCGGAAAAGACATCATACCACGACTGCCCCCGGATCGCCTTTCCATCCCGGACGGCGATGATATATCCGTTCTCGAGTCCTATCCTGAAGTTTCCTTTCGGATCGTAGGTCAGGGATTCAGAAGGAACTCCGGCATCCCGGATCTCTTCATAGAGGAGCGGAGGTTCCCGCCGGAACCGTTTTTCTTTGAGGATCAAAAGATCAAGCCCGACATCCTTTGGATACGGCCGACCTTTGGATAAGGTCATCATCTCGACCGCACGCCGCATCTCAGCGGTGGCCCCCTGTGTTTTGTCCGAGTGTTCGGAGATCAAAAGACACGCCGTCCCCGTCTCGGCCGCGACCGACGCGAGCACGGCGCAGACTCCCGGACTGTCTGCATCCATCATCTCGACGACGTTCACGCATCCAAGAACCTTCGGACAGATCGTCTCCGGCAGGTATCCCGCAAGAGACCGGGTCATTCCCGAAAGGGGGGGTTGAAGAAGCGGGTCGGCCAGAATCCGGAAAAGCCCTGCCTCCATAGCATCCTGGATCGTCTCCTTGAGAGATGCATCGTCCCGCGGGATCAAAACGACCGCCGCTCCGGCCTCCAGAATCTTTTCTGCGAGCAAGGGAATCGTTTTTTTCGTGAGAGAAAGGATCAGATCCGCTCGGAAAAGCGACGCCTCGATCAGTTCGGGATCCAGCGTGTCGATCGAGAGAGGGATCTCCAGATCCGCCGTCATCGAAAAACATCTGACCACATCATCCTCGGTCGCATCGAACCCGAACCCGAGATCCACGATATCCGCGCCGTTCTCTTTTGCACGGATCACCGCGTCGCGAAGGAAGGGATGCCGGTGAGCATCCATGATCTCATGGATCACCTTGATCCGCGATGATCCGCCGATCTTCACTCCCCTAATGGTCAAAAACGAGTCCGCTTCCCACTCCATAAGAACCAGATTCTGCCGGGCGGCCTTTCTTTTTTCTTCGGCAAGCTGATCATCAGCCGGGATATCGATTGGGAGCGTCCCTGCTAAAATCAGCGGGATGCAGATCCCCATGTCCGCCGCGTGGCGCGTTCCTTTTCTTATTGGAACACCCGTTCTCTTTTCCGCGTCATGAAAAGATGCCGTACACATCCCTGAAACGACCACAAGATCTGAGGGATGCGTGTGAATCAGCTTTTCTAACGCCGCCGGAGTTAAAAATGACGCGATTTCGCCTGTTTCGACGATCTCACAGGTAAACTCTGTTACCTTGGATAATGCCAGACTGAGGGAGGATGCACTCTGGCGTCCTGTGGGAAAGAGAACATGCATTGTATGTTATCCTTATGTTTTTGTACTTACATAGTAATTACCTTAAGATGGTTCTGATAACCTGCGATCTGCATATCCATACGAGTGCTTCGGCAGACGGAAAGTGCCCCGTCGCAGAGGTCATAGCAAAAGCGAAGGAACGCGGACTGGATGCGATCTCGATTACCGATCATGACACGACCGAAGGGGCGAAGCAGGCGCTCGCACTGAAAAATCCGGGGATACTGATCATTCCGGGGATCGAGGTCTCGACCAAACAGGGACATGTCCTCGTTCTCGGCACGACCAGCATGTTCGAGGCGGGAAAAGACGCCCTCGAGACGATCCGGGAAGCAAAAGCACAAGGCTGCCTCACGATCATTCCCCACCCCTATCATCGATGGCGGCACGCGGTCGGTCTCCACTCGCCCGAAGCTCTGCGGGAAGCCGACGCGATCGAAGTGTTCAACAGCAGATACTATCTTGGGACCGCGAACAACCGGGCGGCCAAATTCGCCAAAAAATACCATAAACCCATGACCGCCGGATCCGACGCCCACACCTGTCAGTTCGTCGGATATGGGATCAATATCATCGACGCGGAGGAGCGGACCGTCCCCGCGATCCTCGACGCGATCAGAAAGGGAAAGATCGAGAGCCGATGTAAAAAAACCCCGATTCGGACCTACACGTCCCAGTCGTTCCACAACGTCGTTCGAAAAGTCCGCAGGCAGACCTCCCGGATGAGACCCCGGCGGATGAGATGAAGCTTGCGTTCCTTGCAGGCTACCGGGGACAGAACTTCGCCGGATCCCAGTACCAGCCGGATAAACGGACCGTGGAAGGGGAGTTTGTGGCCGGCGGGATCGAACTCGGGCTTTTTTCAGATGCAAAGCAGGCGCATTTCCGGACCGCGGGACGAACCGATAAGGGCGTGAGTGCGAGAAGACAGCTGTTTTCGATCACGACCGAGAAGCCGGAACTCGCCGTCGAAGCACTGAATTTCCATCTGCCGGACGATATCTGGTGTCTCGGCGCAGCCGAAGTCGACGACGAGTTCTATCCGAGATACGCCGCGAGGGAGCGGAGCTACCGGTATTATTTCCCCTATCCGGCGGATGTTTCCCGAATGCAGGATGCGGCTTCGCGGCTTGTCGGGACGCACAACTTCAGCGGGTTTGCAAAAATGGAAGCAGGCCGTGACCCGGTCCGGACCGTGACCCGTGCCGAGGTCTTCGAAGGAACGGACGGCTGTCCGGTCTTCGAGGTCGCCGCGAAAAGTTTTCTCTGGAACATGGTCAGAGGGATGGCAGGCGCTTTGCAGACCGTCGGTCTCGGCCTGTGCGAACCCGAACTCATCGACGACCTGCTCACCGCCCCAACGGCCCGGGTCCATCCGGCACCCGCCGAAGGACTCGTCTTCTGGGACGTCGTCTGCGATCTTTCCTTCACGCCGATGCGGCAGAAACGCGAAGTAAAACGTTCTCTCGCACGAGAAGCGGCCGCGGCACGGGCCGATATGCATACCGCCGAGGCTCTTTTGGAAGACGATCCGGAAGCGTTCTGGAAGAAAAAAGTGATCAGAGGATACTCGACGCTGATGAAAAAAGAGTAAGGGATCAGCCCTGCATACTTTGAGCGATCTCTTTTCCCCGTTTTTTTGCCTCGACCACGCTCTCCGGCCAGTTGTGTACTCCGCCGTGTTGATCCATCCCGGGGAACAGCACATTTTCCGCGTAGGAAAAACCCGAATCATTGAAAAATGCTCTCACGACAGGAAACGCCGAATCGAAGATATACGGAAGATCCTGCCCCGACGTCCCGAGAAACACCCCTTTGTGTTTTTTCAGATGCTCGGCGTCAAAGACGAGGGTCTTTCGAATGAACTTCTGCGCCCACAAAAACTGGCCGCGGTCGATGAACGACTTCATCTCCGCCGTCACCGACATCGAATAGATCGGGGACGCCAGAACCAGAATGTCCGACTGCAGCATCTGATCGAAAACCGGCGTCAGATCGTCTTTGAGTACACATACCCCGTTTTTATGGCAGGCATTACATCCTTTGCAGTTTTTGTGATCAATCTCAACTAGACGAACGACCGTCACCTCGGCGCCGGCTTCCTTTGCCCCTTCGACAAAGGCATTCAGCACCGTTTCCGTGTTCCCTAATTTCCTCGGGCTTCCGTTGATGACGAGCATGGTCGTCATTTTTCCACCATTAAGGCCGCCATCGCGTCGCCGGCTTCTTTTGCCCGGGCGACTGCCTCCGGGTCTTTCTTGAAATCACCCATCTTATCATGACCCGGGAGGAGAAGGAACCGGATCTGTGAGGGCGGGATCTGGGACACGTCAAAGAGGAACTGGGCCACAGGCACGGTGTGATCGAAGATCCCTTCGCGGTTCTGACCGGAAACGGAGATGAACATCCCGAACTTTTTCCCTTCCGGTTTCGGGAGATCGTGAAGGACATACTTTCTCGACCAGAAGACCTGACACCGGTCGATGAGCATTTTTCCCTGGGCACAGACCGACATGGAATAGACCGGGGATGCGAAGATCAGAAGATCGCAGGCACGGATCTTTTCGCCGAGTTCGACAAAATCGTCCACATGGATGCATACGCCGGCTTTTTCGCATTTGCCGCAGCCTTGGCAGGGATTGATGTGGAGATCGTTTAAGACGACCTTTTCAACGGACATTTCGGAAAACGATTCGAGCACCTTGTCGAGGGCGGATTCCGAGTTGCCGTGACGGCGCGGGGAAGTTGTGATGGCAAGAACGGATAAGGTCATTTATTCAGTATATTACCCCGGATACAGATAAATCCAGTGATGGGGGAAGGGAAAGTATGAAAAACCTCATCACCGTCCGTGACCTATGGAAGGTATGCATGTTTCCGCAGGCAGACTGGCGATCGGATTTGCAATTCTGGCGGCTGTTTTGTATGGTATCAGCTCTCCGGTGGCAAAGATCCTGCTGGAGACAACGTCTCCCGAGCTGATGGCGGCGCTTTTGTATCTGGGAGCGGGTCTTGGGATGTTTGCGGTGAATCTCGTAACCCAGAGACACAACCGGGAGCGAAAGGAGGCGCCGCTTGCAAAAAAAGATCTGCCGTTTGTGATCGGCATGATCGTGCTGGATATTGCGGCGCCGATTCTTTTGATGCTGGGTCTTTCGCTCACGACGGCGGCAAACGCGTCTCTTTTGAATAATTTCGAGATCGTGACGACGGCGCTTGTCGCCCTCTTGATATTTCGGGAGACGATCGACCGGCGTTTGTGGATCGCGATTCTGCTGATCGCGGCAGGCAGCATTCTTCTGACGGTGGACGATGCGGGCAGTTTTTCGTTTTCAGCGGGATCGATTCTGGTGATTCTCGCGTGTGTCTGCTGGGGTGTGGAAAACAACTGTACGCGGATGCTTTCCTTAAAGGATCCGATGCAGATCGTGGTCGTGAAAGGGTTCGGGGCAGGGTCGGGGGCTTTGCTGATCGCGTTTCTGGCGTCCGGGATGCAGACGGATCTCGTGAGCGTGGCGGCGGCGCTGGTTCTGGGATTTTTTGCGTACGGGCTTTCGATCTATCTGTATGTTCGGGCCCAGCGGGATCTGGGAGCGGCGAGGACGAGCGCGTTTTACGCGGTGGCACCGTTTATCGGAGCGGCGATTTCGTTTGCGGTTTTTCAGACGCCGCTTACCCCTCTGTTCGCTTTAGCGGCGGGTTTTATGGTTCTCGGAGCGTATTTTGCGGCGACGGGCGGGCATATGCACAAACATATTCACGAGTCGGTGATGCATGATCACCGGCACGGGCACGAGGACGGTCATCATACGCATGTCCATGATCCTCCGGTCGAGGGAGAGCATAGTCATGAACATACGCATGAACATCTCGAGCATGATCATCCGCACGGGGCGGATATGCATCACGTTCACGTGCATGAAGAGAAGAAGTGAAGGGGATTGTGAGACGAATTACATGGATTTTTCGTTTTGACATCTCCCGGCTATTCTGTTGAAAAGCCAATCACTTTAGAAGGCGGGGATATGCGCCGTGATGCGGAAATAATCATGTTTCCTCCCGATAGACGAAATGCTGCACCCCTCGATCCATTATTCCAATTAATTCTGCTGCATTTGCCGGGTAGATTTCGATACTCTTCAGGTTCTCTATTGGTATCCAATGAAACTCAATGTCGAATTGCCGCTCATGCATTTGCTCTATACCAATAAACATTCGGTCAAGCGGTATTTGCGTAGTATCATCAAGCGTTACAAGATAATAATTGCATATTTGGTGACAGGGCTTTTCGCCCCACGGGAAAAATATTTCAGCAACCCATTTAAGTTCGTTTACTGAAATATTCGCACCAATTTCCTCTTTGAACTCGCGAATAAGTGTCTTAGCATTGGTTTCTCCAAAAGAAACGTGTCCGCCGGGAAATGCAAAACCTGTATCATTGGTTGGTTTTTGCAAAAGCACCTTGCCGTTATGAATTAAAATCCCTGCTACACGATAACTGAATATCCAGTCATCGGTTTTGAACAATATATCACTCATGAATGTTTTCCTTTACCCAAAAATGCAAATATCAGCATCTCTCACTGCCTCTGTGCATGTATCACGAAACACGTCTAGCCTTCGAAGATAAATATCCTTGTATTCCTCAAAGAAAAACTTTTTTGTTCAGATTAGAGCAGAACCGTTATGCCGAAGATGATGATCGGCAGGAGAAGTGCCGCCAAAAGTGCGGCAAGATAGAGATATACGCGCTTTTTTGAATTGGTCGTCAGGGCGGCGCCGATCAGCCAGGTGATGAGGACTCCGTAGACAAGGCCTATCTGGTGAGCGGTATTCGGGATGAGGGGGGAGGCGTTTTGTATTTCTGCGAGCGGAAGCAGGAGAAATGCCGCTGCCGAGACGAGAAGCGTCCCGATGAAAAATCGGAGACTTTCGAAATTTTTCCAGACGACATAGGCGATCGTAACGATCGTCATCCCAAGGACAGCAGATACGATGCCGGAGAATCCGACTATATGTACCAGCTGAAGGCCCGGCACCAAAAGTAAGGCGGTTGAGAATGAGAGGGGGAGGATGGTTACAAAGAGGAGGCAGGCGATGAACGGGCAGAGGTAAAACCGGCTGTCCAGTTGCCGAAATAGAGCGGTGATGATCGTCAGAGTGATGCCCAGAAGGAAGAAGGTGAGGGTGTTTGCTAGAAGATGCTGCGGAATTTCATGAGAGAAGGGTGCGAGATAGAGGGCCTGGAAGGGGGTGCCGGATGACGAGAGGGAGACGGCGTCTATGGGGAGTATGCCGCAGTACAGGAGAGACCACATCCCGAGGATGACGATTCCAAACAGGAGCCAGTATATCAGGATAAAGAGGCGGAATTGTGCGGGCGGGAGGCTGATGTTCCTGTCGTTTAGGTGCTTGGAGAGGGGGGGAATCCAGGTCATGGGAATATGAGTAATTATGAACATGACTACATAAGTTTGACGCAAGGGGTAAGTCGGGGTAAGTATTATTTCGTTCCCGGGTGATGGAGAATAGTATGGATGCGTTGGAGGAGGATGTCCGGGGGTTGTATTCGCCGGATGCAAAAGCGGCTTATGCGTGTTTTCTGCGGCTGAAGGCAGAGAGCGAGGCGGGCAATGCGGTGTACCGGTTCTGGGACGCTTTTGCCGGGATGATTGGTAGCGAGAATTCGTATGTTCGGACCCGGGGCCTTTTGCTGATCGCAGCGAACGCGAAATGGGATGCGGATCATAAGCTGGATCTGGTCCTTGACCGGTATCTGGAGCATATTTTAGATGAGAAGCCGATCACGGCAAGGCAGTGTATTCAGGCACTGAAGAGTATCGTTTCAGCAAGGAGGGATCTTGTCCCGGAGATCAGGAAGGCGCTTGAGAATGCCGATACGGGGAGGTATAATGCGAATATGCGGCCGCTGATCGAGCGGGATATTGCGGGGGTGCTGAAGATGATGGAGGGGTGAGGGGGGTATGCATTCGTCTCACTTCCATTCAGAAATATTCCTTTGTCCAGCATCACGTACTACATAATACGCTTGGTTTTTACTTTTGGGTTTATCGGGAATCGTTAAACATATTTTGTTGGAATGGACTAGTTCCCTTAACACAATTTTGGCCCAGTGTCGGGTATTTCTAAATAAAATACCCACTTCGGCTGCTGTGAAAGGATGTATTCTGCACACTTTTAACAGCATCTCTTCGCGTTTTTCCGGAGTCATTCTCTGCCCAAGACTCAGAATCTCCTTTTGGAGTGTTTGCGGAAGAGATTGAAGAAGGATTTCTCGTTCATCACTCTCAGAGCCATACCCTGATTGGGAATTTTGCTCATTTGGCATCTGGGTATCTTGTGTTCTTATCTGGGTAACTAAACTCGTTTCCGGCTCAGACTCTGGAAGATGATGCCGAGAAGGGGGGCTATTTTCCATTCTCCTGTAACTCTTTTATTTTCATGATGAGCTGTTGTTTGAGATCTTCATTGTCGATCCAGAAGATGGTATTTCTCTGGGCGATGTCAAAATGGAGAGGGTCTTTTTCTTTGTCATACCATGATCGTTTGCATGTCTGGATAACGGGGATCTCAAGCCCGTCTGCATAGCCGGTTTCGTAATATACCCCGGGATTTCTGTAGGTTAAGTCTGAGATGATGAAGCGTGCATCCTGAATTTCCTCTTTAATCCTCTGGGGAATCCAGCCGTCACCGGCTTTTTCATTAATCGTGCACGCTTCAAGTCCGTCGCATTCTTGGCAGGCAGGTTTGATTGCGTTTTCAAGTGCCGAGTCGAGGTCGGGACTGTCAAATTTCATCGCAACAAAGACGTTTTTATTGGTGATGTTGAGTTTGCGTATGTTTCGTTCAAGCTGTTTTCTGAGTTTTGGTTCGATGAGAATTTCTGCAAGATAGGTACCGGTGAAATTTGTTTTATCATCAATGGTGACGTCAATAAACTGAGTTCCGCGAACGATTGTATACTTGAACTTAGCTCCTTCCAGTTGGGAATTATTGAATATGGCATCTTCCAGACGTGCCAGATAGAAATCTACATCTTGAAGTGTTGAGGAAAGGAAATCAGCCCCCTCCAGATGTGCCAAATTAAAATTCACTCTTTCAAGATGAGAATTATTGAATATAGCACCTTTCAGTTGCGCATTAGTAAAATTTGCATCTTGAAGACATGCAGAGGTAAAATTTGCACCCGGCAAACTGGCCTCGCTGAAAAATGAATCTTCCACATGCGCCCCCATAAAATAAGCATTTTGAAGATGTGCTCCCTCAAAATGAGTTCCATGAAGATGCGCCGATCCGAAACCAGATTCTGCAAGGTATGCTCCCTCAAAATGAGTTTCATGAAGATGTGTCGACCTGAAATCAGAGTCTTGAAGAGATGCTTCCTCAAAATGAGTTTCATGAAGATGAGCACCGGTAAAATCTGCTGAAACTAGTCTATCCCCATCTAAACGAGCTTTCTGAAGATTTGCAGATCTGAAATTTGCATGTTCCAAATTAACCCAATTAAAAGATGCACCATCGAGACGTGCATAACTGAATTGAGTTGCTCCAAGATATAGTGACCTAAAAACAGCTCCAATCAGAATTGCGTGAGATAAATCTCTTATGTCCGGTATTGAAGAATTAGAACTTTGAGGAATAAAATGAGGTTTTACAAAATCTGATTGATTATCGAATAACTCTCCGATATTTTTCAGATCATATTTTTTATCTGGAAACAACCTCTCCCATTCAGATTTCAGATAATCCTCATATACCTGATTCCACTCATCAATTCCACCATGCTGAGAACACTCAATCAGATATTCAAAACTCAGCTTCTCATACAGCTCCTTATTCCACCCTTCCGGTCTTTCATCCACATCCACCATAATATCATAGAGTAGTCCCTCCCTCATGATTATAATACCTCAAAGATGTTCAGGGTGCACATTTTTCTCAAAACCCTGGGAAAATTTTTAAAACCTATATCTTAACCTAATTACTAGAAAATACAGAGTTTCGGAAAAAATCTGCACCCTCACCAAAAACCTTCAAATATGCCTATTTTTCAAAAAATAACGCAAATCATACCAAAATAAGGGTGCACGTAGATTTTTGAAACCTGCACCCAAAACACAAACAAAAACAGGGGGTGCAGGTCCGACGTGCACCCTACTTTTTCAGAACACAGCTGAAAAACCGTGTTCCACGGACCGTTTTCTCCTCAAACCCGTACATCCGCATCCCCTTAAACAGCGCCCTCTTCTCCTTCTCCGACAGACCCTGCCGGAAATTCATCTGCCCATACTCATCATACCCCGGGGTCGGCTCCTTACGAAGCCCCACCGAAATATCATGCCCCGCACACCACGAAATATACGCCTCCTCCAGCTCACGACGGGACACCCGCCCCGTCTCCGACTTCGCAACATGCGATGACCTTGATAGTAGTGAAAGAAACCGCTTAAGAAAAATCATATCGTCAAATCGCGGTGAGGGGAATCTTCTTGAATTGTCAGATAAAGAGTTGGACATGGCCCTTCGACTGGTTACTAAGGTTGATGATCACTATGTCCCAACGGTAACTGGTCTTCTGTTAATCGGAAAAGAAGATAGCATACGGACATTTCTCCCCACTGCAGAAATAGCATTTCAGGTAATTGAAGGGACGGATGTGCGATTTAATGAATCGTTTATTAAGCCACTCTTGTCCGCTTTTGAAATTATTGAAGAGTACATGAAAGCCTGGAATCCGGAGAGAGAAGTACAGTCCGGGTTGTTCAGAATCCCTATTTCTGAATTTGATAAGATGGCATTTCGTGAAGCGCTCGTGAATGCCATTTCCCATCGTGATTACACAATTCTCAATCGTGTTCGTTTCTTAATTAATGACGAGGGACTCACCATAAATAGTCCTGGCAGTTTTATCGAGGGAGTTACCATAGAAAACCTGCTTACAGTAGACCCTCATGGAAGGAACCCAACCCTGACTGATGCACTTAAACGAGTTGGCCTCGCTGAAAGGACGGGACGAGGAATAGATCGAATTTATGAGGGATCCCTCATTTATGGGAGACCCTGGCCCGATTATGCTGAATCAAACTCTACGTCTGTGAACCTGTTTATTCAAAGAGCTGCACCGGATGAGGCATTTACAAAGATGATATATCAGGAGAAGAATAGACTTGGGAGGTCCCTGCCCATTAACTCCCTCTTGATTCTTTCCATTCTAAAGGAAGAGCGTCGTGCCGATATACATCGCATTGCAGAATTGACGCATATTAATGAGAAAAAATCAAAAGTCGCACTGGAACAACTGTGTGAAGCAGGGCTTGTCGAAGCCAGAGGCACAGGACGGGGACGGACGTACATGCTCAGTTCGAAAGTTTATCTAAAAACATCGAGTTTAATTGAGTATGAGCGACAGCGCGATATAGATTCTTTGCGTCAGGCCCCTTTGATACTCCAACTTGCTGAAAGGCAAGGTTTTGTTACTCGGAAAGATGCTGTGGAATTATTGCATCTGGCTGAACCTCAAGCCTATCGTGTTTTGAAGAAACTTGTTGAGGAGAATAAATTAGTTCTTGATGGAAAAGGAAGAGGAGCGAGATATTTATTAAAATAAAAACACATGAGTGTGTTTATTAAAACGCACGCGTGCGTTTAATCGTGCGTTTTCTGATTGGTGTTATTTTGAAATAACTCAATTATTAGTCAAATAATGAAATGAGTCACATATTTAGGATATTCATAATAGTAAAATAAGATATTATGTATGACAATTCGTGTGTTTTCCATAGATACCCATGATATCTGTGTCTCGTTCATTTATGAAGAGAAAGATACGGCATCATATATTTGATGAAAAAGAGACTGTTTTTTGGTCATCACCAGTTCTTTATGACTCGGAATCATCACGATGATTTCTTGTGACGGCGATGACCTGCAAAGAATCCCCTCCAACGGAAGACGACAGCTTCATTAGAAACCATATCCAATATGTAAAAGTATTTTCGCGAGGGTATCCAAGTGGCCAACGGAGACTGACTCAAGATCTGTTCTTAAGTAGTTCGCGGGTTCGAATCCCTCCCCTCGCATGTTATTCTTATTGTTTGAAATCGACTTTCTCAATATCAGTTATCAAATGCCTAAGCATATCTTTTTCATTCAGTTTTGTGAATTTATTCCCCAAACTCTTCCGGATTTCTAATAATAATACAGCCCACAACCTAATTATCTCAGAACTATTTTTCTCATCATTTGAATTATTATTATTTTTATAAATATGCTGCATCAAGTTTCCATATGCTTTGACAACGTCATCCGAACCCACTAAAGTTAAATCAAAGGCGGTTTGCCGATATGCTGGAGAGGAAATACGCTCTATTGCTATTTGTGGATCACGAGGATTAGCAAAAATGTCTATGAACGGGAGTAATAATTCTGAATACACCTTTCTTCGTTCTTCCCTCAGTTTTTCTTGAATTAAATGTAATTTTTGTATCTGATATTGAATTACTATACCAAGAATTGATCCAGATCCAAAAAGTATTATAATTATTTCCCATGGTTCCATATTATCACCATCAATATGTCTAATGAAAACAATTGACTTCGAACAATATGAAGGTAGCGTAACAAAGATGTGGAAATTATCAAAATAATATTGTTTGCTTAATTATCTAGAAAAAGAGTAGAGTTTCACCATATCCTTTCCTTCGCCGGTCTCTGCCCACCTATTTCACCGCTTAACCTCCACCCCCACCTCGTTATGCCGCAGGAATCCCGGAATCCAGGGAGGATTATACCGCATCAAAAATACCTCTCCCGCCGCCTCGATCCCCGCATCCTTGAGCCCTTTTCGGAGCAGTGCCTCCTCCTCCTTCACATCCTTATCATGGGTCTTTCCCTTGAATGTGATAACGGCAACTTCCCGCTCAGGCACAGGAACGATCCGGACCTTCGTGTCCAGCGGCTCCGGGATCTCTTCCCGGGTTTTTCCTGCCGGCATCACAAACGACATCGTGGTCCCGTCGGAAACAACCGGTGCCGTCATCGGGATCTTTGCGGACGTGATCACCGGGGAAGTCATAGGGAGAGTATTGTTCGCGGCATTTTTCCCCGAAATATACGCAAACAGCAGATTGAACCCTGAATCATCCTCCGCACTCTCGACCGTTGCCAGCACAAGAGCCGGATACTTCCGAAACTCGATCTCGCCTGCATTCCCCGTGACCTCATAGGGAATCGTCTCCGTCATGATTCGGGCCCCCGCATACTACTATAGACTGTCATACTATCCTGCTTCGTCCCAGCCACGAAATAGGTTACTGATGAGGCAAAATTCTGAAAAAAGGAGAAGAGATACTATGCCAAACACGTTACCGACAACGACCATTGCGTCTATAAGTTTATTGCCGAAAAAGGGCAATATTTCCCCAGTTCGTTTGAAACCCTTAACAAAGGAGAAGTGTTAAATGTTATTCGAATTTTCAAGTGAAATAAAACAGCTCGAAGGCAAAATCAAATGGAATGTATGCTATTTTCCATACTCGACATTGGAACATTTTGGCTCGAAGGGCAATATCCCGGTGTGTATCACCGTAGATGGCCATAGTTTCGACCATATGCTGCTGCCTTCAAAAAACGGGCATTATCTTGTCTATAACGAATTTATTAAACGAGCCGTCGGTAAGAATCTCGGCGACACCGTATTGGTAACGTTAGAAAGGGATATGAAAAAGCGGGAAGTCATCATTCCCACCGATATCGAGAATACGCTAAAGGATGCCGGTGTATTGGAACTCTTTTTGAAACAACCGGATTATTTCAAACGCGAACAGATAAATCACATAGAAATTTCCAAAAAAGATGAAACAAGGATAAACAGGCTAAACGCTGTAATAAAAAGATTACGCGAACAAAATGCATAAAAAAGGAGGAAAGGAAAATGGCAAACGAAGAACTGGTTAAAATCATCGAAAAATTTGCAGAATCGGGCTGGAACTTACTTGACGCACCCTCGAAAAAATGGCTGGCAGATAACGGGTCGGCTGAAACGACGACAAAATTGCTGAAAGCAATCGAACAGGCAGACAAAGAGTGCGGGAGCTGCGGGTGCGAATTTGACCCGCTTTATAAGAAAGCGTTGGAGTTATTGAGAGCCTAATCAAACGATTCCATTCACCAATTCGGTATGCCTGCTCTCTGAAAACCCCGAATATTTTTGCTGCGTTTTTTCGTGAAAAAATTTAATTCATCAGAGAACATTAATCAAATTATTATGAGGAAAGGAGCAGCGGCACTCGCCGTAATACTCATCATCCTGTCACTTGCTTCCTGTGCCGCAGCACATGTCCCGCAAATAACCGGAGCAAACGAAGGAATACAAAACGCCGTCCATATCGATGACCCCTACAAATCATGGGCATTCTACGGCACATTCCAAAATGCCGGATCGATTGCCTACTACCAATTTACCCTCGAAACCGGAGACCGGTTATGGTTCTCCGTATTTACCCCGCAAAAAGATGTCGTCTCTCCGGAAGCCGTCATCATCGGTCCGGGTATTGAAAACACCGGAAAACTTCCCGCAGGCGTCGTTGTTTTGGAAAACGACGGATATATCGTTGTCTCGGGCGAATCCCCCGATCATCCGGAGTATGAACCCTTTACCCCTGCCGCAAATTATCAGCGGCTGAAATATGAATACATTGCAGAAGCGCCCGGCACGTATTTCATCGCGATGGTCAACAGCGGAACGGGGGCCGGAAGCTACGGCCTTGCCGTCGGCTATAAGGAGGAGTTTACGCTTCCCGAATGGGTGATGATCCCGATCTCGATCGCCGGCATCCGAATCTGGGAAGGAAACAGCCCGGCATTCGTCATCGGATTCCCCCTACTGATCGTCATATTCGGACTGCTGTATCTCATGAGATTTAAAAAAGAGCCCGTGCGGATGAATCCGGAAACGATTTTGGGAGCGTCCGGAGGTCTGTTATATCTCGCCGGATCGGCTTTTATGCTGATCCAGGCACTTATGGCACTGTATAAAACAGGGTTTGAGGCAACATTCGGGGTGACGGCGGTCTTTATTCTGATCCCCCTGATATTGGGGGCCCTGATCCTGAGATTTATGGTAAAACCTGCCAAACATCAGGCAATTAAACTGCTGGTGCTCGGCACAGTCGGACTGGTTGTCTGGGCAGGGTATGTTATCGGCTCGATCCTCGTGATACTTTCCGGCGTGATGATCCTCTTTGAGAAGAAGGGCAGGGCAAAACAGCCCTGACTCCGAAAAATCCGGAATGCCTAGAGAAGTCTCGGCTTTGCCTCCTTTCCGTCGCCGGTGGTCAGCTTCTTGATCACCATCACCCGGAACACATCGTCACTGTCGTTTATCAGCAGATGCGGCACGTTCTTCGGGCTTTCGACAAGAGAGTCCTTCTCGAGATTCTCCTGCTCGTCGCCGATCACGACCATTCCCGTTCCTTCCAGAACGTAGAACAGCACATCGGCCGGGGTCACATGCTTTTTCAGCGTCTCGCCGGGCTGCAGAGTGATCACAATGACATCCGTGCTCGGGGAGCCGTGGACTTTGCGGACATCCACATTATGCGGATTCTCCGAAATCGGGGTTTTATCCAGCGTTGTTACGTAGATCGTCATACTATCTTGCTTAGTGAGTAACGAGAAATACCTTCCTGATGAGGCATATAAAAGAGGGAAAAACCCTTACTCCCTCCAATGCTCCGGTTTCTGTAGTGCGTCAGCACAAACCACCCGGCCAAAAACGCCCGCAAAATCACCAGAACCTAAATTCTGGACCATCCATGCACCTGCATGTATTTCCGGAATCGGATACGGGGCGGCAAATCCCATTCGTTCAGCTCCCCCGACAAACCCGTATTTCGGGTAGTAGGTCTCGTGGCCGAGAACAAAGACCAGCCCGACTCCCATATCCTTCAGCCGTTTCAGACCTTCGCGGATCAGCATGCCGCCGATCCCTTTGTTCTGGAATGCGGGTTTGACGGCGAGCGGAGCAAGAAGATAGATCAGCAGCGCCGGACCGTTTCCCTCGAGGGACGCCTTCGTAAACAAAATATGCCCTACCGGTTCGTCTCCCACAAAAGCGAGCAGGGATACGGTCGGTTGGGCTGTTGGATCTTCCAGAAGTTCGGCAACGAGGATCGCTTCCTTATCATAGCCGAAAGCCTCTTTTTCGACGCTCATTACCTCGTGAAAATCGGACGCGTCCGCATCCCTGATAAAAATCGTATGTTCCGTCATTATGCATACCTGAATACTTCGTATTTTTTATATCAATGCTTCCCAGGTTATTTAGTAATTATCGAAAAAAAGTGATGTGCCGACCGCTCATCATGCGGCAGCTCGATTTATTTCTGTTTGAACATCTCTTTTGCCGCAGCGACCCGCTCTTCAAAGCCGGATCCTTCCAGCTCTTGGACAACGGACTCAAGAACCGTCGGGATATCAATATGCTGGGGGCATTTCTCGAGACATTGTCCGCACTGAATACATAAGGAAGCAAATGCAGGCTCTCCCGTGGAAACGGCGCCGCTGAGCCGGACCGCATACATGAACACCTCGGTATTCGGATCTTCGGCCATGGCCAGATTGTTGTAGAACTCGAAACACAGCGGGATATTCACGCCCGCAGCGCAGGGCATACAATACTGACAGCTCGTACAGCCGACTTTGAGCAGTTCCCGATACCGTTTGTCTACTCGTTTTACGAGCTGGAGCTCCGCATCGGTCAGGGAATTCGGCAGTCCCTGATCCGCAGCCTTGAGATTTTCGTCGATGTGCGCCTCATCATTCATACCGGAAAGAACGACCGTTACCTCCGGATGGTTCCAGATCCAGCGAAGAGCCCATTCTGCAGGCGTCCTCTTTACGGGAGCCTCGTCCCAGATCTTTTGGATATCCTTCGGCACGTTTTTCGTCAGATTGCCGCCGCGAAGAGGTTCCATGATGATGACGCCAAGACCTTTGGACGCCGCATACTCGAGACCTGCGGTGCCTGCCTGATTGGTTTCGTCGAGAAAATTATACTGGATCAGACAGAAATCCCAGTCATAGGCGTCTACGATCCGGATGAAGTCCTCGTTCGAACCGTGGAAGGAGAAGCCTGCATTGACGATCCGCCCGTCGGCTTTGGCCGTGTCGAGGAATTCTGAAACGCCCAGCTGTTCGACCGTGTCCCACATCTCTCCGTTAAGGGAATGGAGAAGATAGTAGTCGATGTGACCGGTCTGGAGTTTTTCCAGCTGGGCGTTGAGGATGGCGTCCATGTCCTCCCGTTTCTCGATCAGCCAGGAGGGAAGCTTGGTGGCGAGTTTGACTTTTTCCCGGTATCCGTCGGAGAGGGCACGCCCAAGAAACGGTTCACTCTGCCCCATATGATAGGGCCAGGCGGTATCGATGTAATTGACGCCGCGGTCGATCGCGTTTCGAACCTGTTTTGCGGCACGTTCTTCGTCGATCGAACCGTCAGCTTTGCTCGCAAGACGCATGCATCCGAATCCGAGGATGGAGAGCTGGTCGCCGTTTTTAGGATTTGTTCTATACAACATGATTACGTTTTCCTGATCATTTTGTCATTGATCACATTCTCCGGAGACTTATTCGATGCCGGATTTTGCTTTAGTATCTATTTTGACCTAACGAAGTATATAGCAGATACACACAATTTTTTCATATCCATACATGAGGTATAGCTATGGAAAAGATCCCGGGAACCTAAACGTACAGCTGGGGAATCGAAGCGACGATGGAGTATCTGCATGCTCTGGTGGCGGCGACGGAGGGAGCGGTGAAGCGGGAGCAGGAAAAAAGCCAGTATCCAGACGAAAACGGATGCACGGACGCTGGCATATATCATAGCGGCTCTCTATTCGGGTCTGCTGAATTATAAGATGACCGCGATGCCCGAAGAGGAGATCAAAAAGATCTGGCAGGAGGGTGTGCAGCTGATTGTGTCGAAGGGGGGGATCCTGATGATTTATATTATTCAAGCGTTCTATAGAACACTTGAAATTGTGTGTCTTGGATAATTTGTGCAATTTTATTTGTATCTCCAACATTTCCAAAATCATCAAGAATCGCCAAATCCCTACGATTCCCACATGTTTTTAAAATAATAGAGACTATTTCCAAACTCGTTTGGGATGGATCATCCGTTAATAATCTCTGTCCTGCTCGCAATACTCGTTCTCTAGTATCTTTTCCCCACCTATTCTCTTCAATTGCATAACTAATGTGAAAACTCAAATGCGGTTTTAAATCTGGCTGCCGCAGATATTCTAGCAAATCATTATCAGACAATAATTCTCTTTTTTTATCTTCATCAGAAAGATACAACACTAAATTCTCGTCAGCCCAGCCCATAAATCCACTCCGTTTACACTCCAAATATAGAGATCGTATTTCATCCTCATTAAAACGAGAAAGATATGGCTTCAGATCATTCAATCTTTTTAATGAGAGGGTTCGTAGTCTTCCCATATCATTAATACTAAAATGCAGTGAAATGTGTCGGAATATATCAATATCCTGTGGGCATTCCAGAACCGCAATTTTTGCAAGCTCCAGAGTTCTTTGTGTTCCAATATACAATGCAGATTGAATAAATAGTGGGCTGTATTTTAAGTGAGACCAATATGTATCTAATAAAATTTCAGCCTCCTCTTTAGGAATGGTCATAATTAAATTTGTCAAAATATAATGTTCATTCATAGTCCCGCCTTTAAAATCACTTGAAATATTTTCTTTAAATGATTCCAGATATCTTTCAACCACTCGTTTGATATCATCACACCAAAGATGGTGCGCAACATAGAGAGGATGCGCATCTTCCGAAATTATGGATAAATAGTCTGGCAATACGCTCCAGTCTTCCAATTCAGCACGTAGTATTACGGATTCTTTGAATATTGGAGTGTTTGGCAATACTGTTTTAAGTAGATCTGTATCAGCATGATTTGCGCCAGTTTTCCACAATTTGAATGCATTCTTTCGTATATCTTGATGATTTTTTTCATCTTTCCATAACATTTCCAATCTTACCAGTGATTGTGATGAAAGTAAACGACCATATGAAAAGATTTTCGGATTCCAACAATCGGTCATCGTAAGTCCAAAGAAAGACCCAGGATAATCAATTGAGAGTGTTGTCACAACAAATTCTATAGCATCAGGATCGTTCACTTCACGTAATAGTACTATCATGGACCATTTAAGCGTTTGATGCCTTTCACATTGCGATATTAAATATTTCACCACACAATTAGTCATTCTTCTTTTTATACTAAATCTCAGATAGTCAGCTATCTTAATAATATCAGATAAACCTGAACTTGGATCTATATCTGAGGATAAAGACGCCCAATATTCCATCATTGGATTTAATGTATCATCTAAGGTGTCATCACAACATTCAATTCCCGCCCACAACGCAGCGGTGAGAGTCAGTTTTTTATCTTGCGTATTTCTCCAGCATGTGTGGATATCTTTCTCAAAAGATGGAAGTTTCAAAAAACCTAAGAAAATTAATGCCCCAAATCGTTGTTTATCGGATATCGTATCGGATTGTAATATCTCTCTTAATTCTTTTTGAATTTGGATCGGATGCATTTCTTTTGCATGTTCAAAGATGCGATCTCTCAAATAATTTGTAGAACTTGGCTCAAAATCATCATAAGTACTGCAAAATTTAACACCACTATCAACAGAACCATTTCGAATTCTGGATAAATGAACCGGATATGTTTGAGGTAAATAATCAGTTATGGATATTATTGCATTTGAATCAATATCGACAATAATCCAATTGATAGCATCAATAACTGATGGCTTTGGATAGCCCAATCTCTTTTCTTCCTTGATCCATGAAATAATTCTCTCAACGATTTTATTATAATAATCTGTAACCGGATCCCCAAAGATTTTCAATGCTTCAAAAAAAGACAGGATGTTTTTTTGTTGTATTTCATCTAATTGAGAATTACTCTGTTCTTTATGTAAAATTGATTGTCCAATTAACTCTGCATAAAATGGCTCAGAAATAATATTCGATCTAATTCTTGGATCAGAATCAAGAATATTTATCATTGCTTGAGTCAATAAAAAAAATTGGATCCGATCGTGTCGAAAAACGAGTTTCTCGTGTTCAATTGAGCATAGAATTCTGTTTGTAATTAATTCTCGAAAAATTTCAATATATTTAGCTTTTTCACATAACCATCCCTCAATTTGGGAAAATGTGGGGAAAAAGCTTTTTTGAATCAGCATTTCATTACAAATCTTTGAAATAACCTCAATATATTCGAATACCAGATAATTTACAGGAGATTTTTGAGATAAAACCTCTATATTTTGATGGATGAAATCCCTAATTACATTATGAGAGATAAGAGATGTTTGAATGTCGTCTTTTCTTAGAGTGCTCGTGAATAATCCAATTAATAATGGATCACATCCCAGAGTATTTGCTATCTGATTAGCTTTAAGTCGTGTAATTTCTGTCCCTTGTTTTTGAAATGCATTAATAATTAGAGACTCGGACTCTTCCAATGTAAATTTATTAATTTGAGTCTCATGAATGAAAGGATGATTACGGAATTCTTGTGATATTGGAGTCCAATATTTTGGCCAAACTGGCAATATAATTGAGAATGGTATTTTAACTTTCGGTTTCCCATCCTCGGTTGGTATTTGAGGCAGAAATGAGATAATTCGTCGGAGAATCTTCGTTGGATCTAAAGATCTGTTTATATCATCAATTATTATCAAAAATTGTTTTTGCGTGGAAAATTTCCAAATGCCAGTATCATGATCAATTCTTATCTGTGAATAAATTTGTTTTAGAGTGTTCGCTATAATATTTTCTAAAGGCAACCCATCTAAAATATTTTCTACTGGAATCCAAAGACCAAAACCTCCCGAGTCAAGGTGTTTTTTCAATAAGTGATAAGCAATTGTACTTTTTCCAAAACCGGATTCTCCAAACAACAAATGAAGACCGTAATTTTGCTTATTAATTCCCCCACTTACAGATATTTCTGTATCTCTCTGAAATAAATCATTGTCATCTAAATAATACGACTTCTTATATCGCTCTAAATTGATCTTACATATTTCCTCAAGCAATTTTTCTGAGAGTAACTCAGCGTCAATTCCTAAATATTTCCATCTTAGCCAGTGTCCTTCGGGGGTGTTATCTAAAAAATGAGCTATTCGTGATTGCTCCCAAATTTCGCATTTAATACCACATTCCAGACATTTTTCATATGTTTTTAGAACTAGTGGATCTTGACGATTATGTTTATTTAATGACAAAGAACGGTTAGTTGTAAGAATTAAAACAAATTCAGCATCAGGATGTTTTTGGAGTATTTCGTTGGCGTATTGTCCTGCTTTAACTACATCTCCGTCGTTACCTCCTCTATTCTGTTTTCCTTTTGCAGTTGTATGATCAAAAAGCCATTTACTTTCTAAATCTTCTATTTTTACTGTGGTATGTTGAACCATTATGAATTTAGGAGGGTTTGAACCCGGAACCAAGGTGAAGCCATCCAACGGAGATTTTATCGCTTTTCCTTCTGCATTTACCCCAGTAGAGATTATTGAAGCATATTCCAAGTTAGAAAAGCGTAAGACTGAATCCATTAGTATTTGGAATTTACCAGCATCTGAAAAAGTATTTATTTTTTCAGCAGTTATCAAGAAATAGCCTCACTATTCGCCAATATAAGAAGTGATTAGTATTTAGTATTTTCTCTTATTTTTTACAAATTAATACATTTGAATTATCGGAATTATTGACGGATTAGATATCTATATTTTTAATCAATCTATCACTAAAATCGTCACCCCGTAGTCGCAAGTCCTCGCTTCCTCGGACTTTGTTGCAAACCTTCGGTTTGCTTAGCTGAAATCACCGGTTGCACTGTCGATCCTCCTTCGCTAAGACCGCCAACTTCGTCATCATCCCATTAATAGGACTTACGCGGTGTGCTCTCGATCCAATTTGGGAAGGGTATGGCTGGGTGTGGAAACATGAATTCATTTAACCGCGAATCTCCGCGAATTCTCGCGAATCGCATTTTCCTTGCGCCTGCGTGCTCTGCTCCGGCTGATCGCCTACGCAGGAATCGCACGCCGGCTGGAAAAATGCTAAGGAAAAACCGGCGTGCCGGTTTTTCTCTCCGTTAACTTCTCTTTTTGTGTAATCGAAAAACAATGTAACAACAGAAAAACCCGCACGCGGGTTTTTCCTATAGCATTTTTCAAGAGAGGATGCGATTCTGCGCAGGCGATCAGACGGAGCAGAGCATCCGAACGCAAGGAAAATGCGATTCGCGAAGATTGGCGGAGATTCGCGGTTGTTTTTCTTATAGTACTATCAAAAGAAGTCCGACAGATCCATCTGGACCTTCTCCTCTTCTCCAAACGTCGAATTGATATTCATCTCCGTCACCTGAATCCGCTGATTCGTATAATCCGACAACACATAATGCTCCGCCATATACTTCGAGATCTCCAGATACTTCGTCACATTCCCCTTATGCATCGTCGCCTTCACCGGCCCCCCGCACTTATTACACTTCCCTGAAACAGGAATACGCCGGTAACTCATCTTACACTTCGGACAACGGAACGACTGCTTCGAAAACGACCGCAGATTACCGATCATATCCGGCATCAAATGACTGTTGATGATCCTTTCTGCAAGATCGTTCGTATCCACCGCCCGGATACGGTCCGCAAGACCCAGCTCAGCCTTGATTTTATCTGCCGTTCCTTTCAGGATCGGATTCGTGTACATCGTATCGATTGGACCTTCAGAGATATCCGTCGTATCATGCGTAAAAGAAAAGCCCTCGAACTGGCCGGGCGTCTCCACCCGCTTCTCCACATAATCAACAAACTTTCCAACCTCCTTTGGCGGCCGGTAGGTCAGACACGCCGTATACACCTCCAGCGGATACCGGGACATCACATCCACGTTCAGCGTCTCCTTATCCACTTCCTTTGGATTCAGCGTCGTCGTCAAAACGAGCGGGGCATCCATCGTCCCGCCGCGGGTGCTCGGCAGAAACGACCGGGAAAAATTCAGCAGACCGTCCATCAGAAGCATCACGCAGTCCTCATCCCCGTCGCAGTTTCGCCTTTTTGCCGCATGATAATACGGATGAGCATATCCCGCCTTCGCCTTCGTGAACCCCACGATCCGGGCGAGAACGCCCGCACTCGTATGCGGCGCAAGACCCATCACCAAGTGACCCACCAGATCCTCCGGCGTCTTTACGTGATAGAATGCCTCCATCCCGTACACCTTCTCCAAAAGCTCATCGATATATCGGGCGACCCGGACCAGATACTCCCCGCAGTCCACCGAGACCATGATATCCTGCGGATGAAGTTCGACAAGCTGGGACGTATCCGTCAGATCGGCGCCGTGCATATCCTTCGTATACCCGATCGAACGGAGTTTCTCCACAGAAACCCCGACCTCAGCCGGACGGAAATGCGTCAGCGGCAGATCGATCATATCATACCGGATCGTTCCGTCCCGGAAAACAAACACATTGTTCTTCGCACGAAGCAGACCCTTCTCCAAAGGCTCGACCACCCGCTCACGCGAGATGAGTCCGATCACCCCTTTCAGTTCAGGGATCGAAGAAGGCGACATATCAACGTTTTTCAGAGCCGAAGCATACTCCTGCGCCAGACTGATGATACTCTCCCGGGCACAGACAAGATTCGACCCGCACTTCGGGCAGGTCTCCTTTCCCTCTTCCCCGGGCTGATTACAGTGAGGACACCGGTAGACCGCGTCGGTATGCGTCCCGCAGTCCGGACACCGGCTCTTGAATGTCACCGCCCCGCACTTCGGGCACTTCCGCTCCCCGGTCTTGACCTGGATGAGTCCTTCCACCTGGCCCGTCGTGACCGAGGTCCCGTGGAAATTCTCCACCGAATCCGAGTTGCAGAGCTTCGCGGCATTGTCGATGGAACGCTTCATGCCGCCCGACTCGCCTATCGGGAAAAGCACGTGGACCGGCGGCTTCATCTTTCTGGGAGCGGATTTTCCGGGTCTGCCCATCCTTCCCCCGACACGGGTCCCGGCCTTCGACCGCATCTTCAGACCGGAAAGATACATCGCCATCGTAAGACCGTTCGAAAACGGCGGTAGGGTCTTCCACGCAGGACTTTTTTCGAGAGAATAGGTCAGACCAAGTCCCATGATGAGGGAGAGAGGCGTCCAGAGAACATAGCTGCCGTCTTCCACGGTGTGGGGCACGAGCAGCTCTTCCAGAACTTTTTTCACCGCAGGATCTTCGGGGATGTACAAAACCCCGTCCTTCATCAAACCGGTAGCGGCCGTTTTTTCCGAGAGGAAGATCAGCTGTTCCTCGGTGCAGTCGTCCCAGAACCAGGTGTAGTCAGGGTGGAGATATGCCCCTTCGATAACGAAAGAGAGTGCCTCGGCTTCGCTTTTCGGATGACGGGGTCCGCCTTCCTGGATCCACCACTCCTCGCAGTAGCTCGGCGGCATGAGAACATGGTTGTTCTCCATAAACTCGCCGAACGAGATCAGGATCTCCCCGATGTCGAGGATGTACTCGACCTGATCATAATATTTGTTCGCCGAATCAAGCGTGTCGATCCGGCGGACCTCGCCGCTTTTCAGACGGACCGTCGGCCCTTCGATATCCGTACAGGGCACGACCCCGCAGGCTTTACCAGGACGCTCGACCTTCATCTGCGTACCGACGGCGAGATAATCGTCAAGGATATGTAAGGTAGCCGGGTTGAACCCGCAGGTCGCAAGACCCGTGTCTCTGCACCGTCCGAGCCGGAACCGGAAGCCCCCTTTTCGCATCGGATACGAAAACGACGGCCGACCGGCGAGCATATCCCGCATATACTTGTCTTTTGGATGGACCCCCGGCTCTTCTTCTTCTACCTGGGCGGGGGTGTTTCCGCTGATGAGCTCCTCAAGCCACTCCCAGCCGTCGAGATTCATCTTCGCGACGTTCTTCTGGATCTTCGGGGCTTTCAGACCGATACCTTCGGCGATAACGAGACCCATCCCTCCGCGGACAACGTTCGTCTCGACCCGTTCCAGATTACGGTACCCGGAGATCTCTTCCTTTTCTGTGGGTTCTCCGTCGATGCATATAGGGCAGTTTCTGATGATCAGACGGATATCGTCGTCTTTTGGGAGATACTGCATACTCTGGATATTATTGTACTGCTTGATCTCCTCGACGTACCGCTCGATCTCCTCTTCACGGGGTTTGTACCGGTCGATCCCGAGAAGCCGCCGGACATAATCGCCGACAAGGACCGAAAGTGCCTGGGCAGTTCCTCCGGCAGACCGGATCGGACCTGCGTAGTAGATCGAAAGATACTCGGTCCCGTCATCGTTTCTTCGAACGGCGACTTTCCCGATACCTTCGGTCGGCGCCGCGACCACTCCCTCAGTCAAAAGGGCCATGGATGCACGGATCGCATGATCGAGGATATCCTCGCGGGTCGACTCGCCGAACTCTTTGCCGACGAACGCGTCGCCGATCTTGAGGGCGGCCTCTTCTCTGGACATCCGGTCCTCGAGATACCTGATTTTTTCGGCAACTCCTTTGTAGCCGAGCAAAGCTTCCACTCGTCCTGCAAGATCACTTGCGATCGGGATCTCCACATACGGCCGAGGATCGACCCCTATGCGTTTCGCCGCATTGGCAATTTCCATTGCCCGGTCGAGTCCGGCAATAAGGCCGTCGAGATACGCCCGGTACTCGGGGGAGGTTACCAGTTCTGCCATAGATCAGTAATCATAGATCTGGAATTTTGCGAGCGTCAGGGCAGCACAGAGTTTTACCGTGCCGTTAGGACTTTTCGCAGCTTCCATGAGAGGAGGGAGAGAGGGTTCGCCGATCTTTTCGAGGGCGGCGGCCGCCATGCCGCGGGTGGTCGGGTTATTCGAGGAGAACAAGCCAATAAGCGTAGGGACGGCCTCTTCACCGAATGCCGCAAAGACGGCGCCGTAATACTTCTGGGTCGCCATTTCCGTCTCCTCTTGCGACGCAACGACGAGGAAGGGCATCACTGAGGGGCCGATCCGGATCAGCGCACGGCCGAGATACCAGCGAAGATTCAGCCCCCCGGTCTTCAGTGCCGCAATGATTGCCGGGATGATGGTGTCCGGATCGCTTTTCCCAAGAGCTGCGAGATCCTGGACTGCCGCGTGACGCTCATTCAGATCTTCAGCAGAGAGCCGGGCGAATACGTCTGCATGCTCCATTTATTTTGTCTCCTTGACAGCGTTTTCCGGGGAGGCCTCGCTTTTTCCAAGAACTTCCTGCGGTGAGAAGCCGCTGCCTTTTGTCACCTTGGGGGGTTTTGGTGTCTCCTCGCCGTACCAGAGAGTCAACTGCGGGAACGGAATGTCGATGCCGGCTTTTCGGAGAGCTTGGAACAATTTCCACAGCATATCGGTCCTCACATCCCACCAGAATCCTGATGGCGACCAGATACGGACCTTAAGATTGATACTGTTGTTTCCGAGTTCGTCCACATACACCGAGGGGGCCGGACTTTTCAGGGCATACGGATGCTTTTCGATAACCTCTTTGATGACTTTGATGGCTTTATCCGCATCATCCGAGTATCTGATCCCGATATTGAAATCGAACCTTCGTGCGATATGGGCCACATAGTTCGTGATATTAGAGGAGAACATCGACTCATTCGGGATACGGACGAATATCCCTTCATAGGTACGGATCGTCGTGGAAAGGATACCGATGTCTTCGACATACCCTTCGTTTCCGTTCACACTGATATTGTCGCCAACTCCAACCGGCCGCTCGAACATCAGCAGAACGCCGGCAACAAAGTTGGAGAGCGTGTTTTGGGATGCAAAACCTATTGCGATGGCGACGATACCTCCGGCGACCATCAGACCCGAGAAGTCTAGGTGCAGGAACGGACTTACCGCAACGATACCGATAAAATACACTCCCCAACGAACAAGCTTTGCGAGAAATGTGCTGTTGTTGATCTCAACTTTTCCGGCAAGGACCCGCATGACAACAACCGAAATCACTTTTGCAATAACATATGTCGCGATAATGATGACGATCGCCGCGAGAAGATTTCCGTACGTGATCTCACCAAAGAACGGCGTATCGAGGAATACATTGCCGACAAGGATCTCAGTGGTATTGTTCGCCATCTCAGATCAGCCCCATATCCATCGTATAGGCAGTGTCGTTGAGCATGCCTGGCACATTATAGAACGGCGAAAGCTTGCGGTTTTTAAAGAGCCGGTACGATCTGGTCATGCCCTGACGGATCGGTGTGTCGACCCCCGTGACGACTGCCACATCCGGGCTGATGATCTTCATCTCGGCCGAAGCGGCAACGAACTTTTCATCAAAGTAGAGGTAGAGACCCTTCTGGAAGATAACGGCCTTGCCTACTGTCGCCCATTCATCGGATCTGTTTTCGATCTCGAGCTTCAGCAGACCCGCCTCGTAGTTTTTCATCGCCGGCGGATAATAATACACCTTGCTTTCGTTGAATCTGGTAACGACACCGCGGTTCGCCCCGCCGTAGAGAGAATATTTGGGATATACATAGGAGACGATGTCGACGATGTCGGTAGAACCGCTTGGAGACTCGAGAAAAACACCAATCTCGATCGGCATGGTAACGAAAATGACGCAGATTCCCGAGGGTTCGATCTTGATCGGGTCGAATCTGATCTCCATGAAGTCGGTGAGGTTGTCGGGGAGGTTGAGCGGTTCGACGGGATGGATGAGCATGTGGCCGCCGTTAACCGAGATGTTGATCTCGGTTTTCCAGTCCCCGAGAGCGCGTCTGTAATGATACATGCCTCTGTCCAGATCAACGGCAAGATTGAGACCTTCGAAGTTGACCGCATAGTCGATCGGAAATTTACCGTATGCAAACTGCTTGAGATCGCTCCCGTTATCGTGTTCGTAGGTAACGGTCTCTCTTTCTTTTTTCCGACCACCGGAATGGAGTATTTTCAATGCCATGTTCATGCTCCTCGGACGTATATCTACTGTAGGTCGTATCGGGGTAAGTTAGTTTTCATTAGCAGCCCTGACTCTCGTATCCGGACGAAAGATGCACAGCGTACATCTGAAAAAGAAGCTGGACGCTAACCGAATGATCAAAAAAAAGGGGGAGGTCAGTCGACGATATCTTCCGGTGTTTTTGCAAGCTGACTTGCATTTTTCACCTCTTCTACTGCCTTTGCGATCTCCTCTTTGTCAGGGAGGTCGCCTAAAATACTGTCATCCAGGAAAATATCCGATATTGAATCAGTTTCAGCAAGCTCTTCTCCGCCAAGGAACTTTGCACCCTGTTTGACCAGGTTGGTAAGTTCGAATGGGAAGATGATCTTCGTTGCCTGACCCTCTGCCATCTTCTGCATGGTGTTTAAGGAAAGGACCGTGATAGAACGTTTGTCGAGCGTACGCGAACCAAGAGAGACGATCCGCAGACCCTGGGCTTCTCCCTGGGCTTCGAGGATCCGGCTCTGACGGGTACCTTCTGCACGAAGGATCTTACTCTGACGTTCACCCTCAGACTCAAGGATCATACTCTGTCTGAGACCTTCGGCTTTGAGAATTGCGGCACGCTTTTCTCCGTCTGCACGAAGGATTGCGGCACGCCGTTCTCTTTCTGCAGAGGTCTGTTCGGTCATTGCCTGCTTGACGGCGCCGATCGGGTTGACTTCTTTGATCTCGACACGTTCGATCTTGACACCCCACTGATCGGTTTCCTTATCAAGAATATCCCGAAGCTTGCGGTTGATCATATCACGGTTGTAGAGGACCTCATCGAGTTCCATATCACCGATGATGCCACGAAGACTGGTCTGGGCAAGGGCCACGGTTGCCTGACGGTAGTTGGCTACTTCGAAGTAGGCGCGTTCCGGGTCCATAACACGGACATAAATGATTGCGTCCACATCGGTCGGAGAGTTATCTTTCGTGATGACTTCCTGAGACGGAACGTCGATGACCTGGGTTCTCAGATCAAGTTTGTACACAGTCGTGATGAACGGAACGACCCATTTGAAACCGGGATTGACCTGACCAATGTAGGTTCCAAGACGGACGGCTAGTCCTTTCTGATACGGCTGAACAATGACAACACCTTTTGCGAATATGAAAAGGATGATGACAACTAAGATTATTGCAAGTAATGTTAATGCATCCATAAATTAGACCTTTTTTACTGTGAGGTGGACCCCGCTTGCTGCGGTCACCTCGATTTTAGTTCCGGGAGAAATGGTCCCGTCATTACATTTGGCACTCCATACGACGCCGTCGATCTCGACTTTGCCGGATATGGAATCTGAGACGACTTCCACAGTAACAAAACCGGGTTTTCCAACAATTGAGTCCTGACCTGAGGTGGTGGGCTTTTGATCGGGAGAGAGTTTTTTGTACAAAAACACTGTGACGACTGCAGCTAAAATCGCTGTAAGAACGGTCAGTGTGATGCCTAAGGGGGAAGAAAGGAACTCTAACCCGAAGAAGAAGTCCATGACCCCGAGAAAGATCAGGGCGGTTCCGGGAACTGCCATGAAAAAACCCGGCGAGCTGGCTTCAATAAGCAGAAGTGCGGCTCCGATAGCAATTAATACCCAGGGTAAGACCGTAGGGCTGAGGAGTAGTTCAAACATATATGATATACTACTTATAGGCGAGGGGCGTTAAATAGTTGCCCTCGAAAAAAGAAATCCGGTTAACCTGTTTTTTCTGCAAAAAAACGATCTCTCAAAAAAAGATCCGCGGGTTTGACGGATCCGCTTTATTTGTTCTGGAAATATACCTTGATCCTGTCGCCGACATTCTGCTGAAGGTTTCTGTACCAGAATGCATAGTCAAACATGTGATAAACATCCTTCGGGAAATACGGTCCGACATCCAGATCTTCTCCTTCCGGGATGTTTGTCATGAGTGCTCCGGTCTTCATATCGATCTGAGCATCGCAGTAATGAATTACTTCGCGCTGGAACTCGCCTGTTTCAAAATCGTAGAACCGTGCACCGAGATTTTCCGAGGCGGGAGCATAGGTCGAATCGGTCATCCAGTTCAAAGGATTGATGCAGTGTGCCCCTTCCATGATCATGAAATTTTCCTTCGCGGTCGGAGCCTGGGTATTATAGGTGATCACAACGCCGGTATCAAACGCACCTTTTGCCGCGGTCAGACCTGCTTTTTGAAGATCGGCATCGGTCACGGTATAGCCGATAAGATATGCGGCGACCAGGCGGTTGCGAAGTTCTTCGTCGTCGCCGAACCGATTCTTGATCAATTCGATAAGGACCATCGTTCCCTGACTGTGTGCGGCAAGGATGAAAGGCCGGCCGTCATTGAAGTTGTTGAGATAATACTCAAATGCATACTGAACGTCGAGAGCACCCTGCTTGAATGCTTTCGTATCGGTAATGAGCATGTCATCATCTTCCATCTTGACCCGCGTGGTCATCTGCCGGTAATATGGAGTAAATACGTTCCCGTACGGCTCATACACACTTGCCTCAGTTGCGGAAAAAGCCCCGGCAAGGGCCCGGTCCCCTTCATCCGAGATGGGCATCGAACCGGTTTCATTACTGCTTACCGTTGGATAAACATAAAAAATGTCGACTTCTTTCGAAATTTCCGGGCGATATAACCAGTTGAAAGGATCCGAGTAATCTACTCCGGGATCTTCAGGTGCCGGGGACTCGTTGTTCTTACGGGACGGGAGAACCATACACATACTACATTTTTCTCATTAAAGAATGTATTTGTCAAACCGAAAAAGACCCGGCAACTCGCTCACGAAAAAAGATGCGGTATTGAAAAACCGCGTTTATGTTTTCTGCAAAAAAGCGTTGATCCTGTCACCGACATTCTGCTGAAGATTTCTGTACCAGAAGGCATAGTCGTACCGGTGATAGACACCTTCCGGATAAGCGCCGATATCCAGATCTTCTCCTTCAGGAATCGTTGTCATAAGTGCGCCGGTGTCCAAATCGATTTGGGCATCCGAGTAGCCAACGACTTCGCGGATAAATTCGCCGGTCGAATCATTGTAAAACCGTGCGCCGAGATTTTCCGAGGCGGGAGCATAGGTGGCATCGGTCTTCCAGTTCAACGGATTGATGCAGTGTGCACCTTCCATAAGCATGGGTCCGCCGACCGAAGTTGGAGACTGGGTATTGTAGGTGATCACAACACCGGTATCATTCGCACCAACTGCCGCGGTGAGCCCGGCTTTGGCAAGATCGTCATCCGTCACCGTATAGCCGATAAGATACGCGGCCACCATGCGGTTGCGGAGCTCTTCGTCATCACCGAATTTATTCTTGATCAGCTCGATAAGAGCCATCGTTCCTTGACTGTGTCCGGCAATGATGAACGGTCGGCCGTCATTGAGATTGTTGATGTAATACTCGAACGCGTCCTCGACATCAACTGCGCCCTGCTTGAACTCGGGGGTATCGGTCGCGAGCATGCCGTCTTCCATCTTGACATTCGTTGTCATTTGCCGGTAATACGGTGCAAAGACGTTTCCGTACGGCTCATACACACTTGCCTGAGCTTCAAAAATACCCTGGGCAAGGGCACGGTCAACCTCATCGGATATGGACATCGAACCGGTTTCATTGCTGCTTACCGTTGGATACACATAAAAGATGTCGACCTCTTTCGAAACGTTCGGAAGAGATAACCAGTTGTAAGAATCAGCGTAGTCGACCGCGGGAACCGGCGGAGTCTCTTCGGGTGTCTGACCGGATGTATCAGTACTGATGCAGCCTGCTGCGAAGATAAATCCGGTACATAGAAGGAGGAGGAAACTGAGGAAAAACCATGGTTTTCCACCAGTTCCTGACTTAATCAAGGCCATACGTATACTGTATTTTCTCCATTAATATATATTTCGATTTCGTAAAAAAGGTTGAAGTAATAATTTCACCCTACTGTGAGGAGGGGAAGAAAATTATTCTGTTCTGCCCTTTGGTTCCTGCTGCGTTGAACAGTGGATACCCCCGCCTCCAAAGTTAATCGGTATGGTATTAATCATCACAACCTTTCTTTCCGGAAAGAGTCTCTGTAAAGTTTCTTCAGCAATACTATCCTTTTCTCGTAAGGATTCAGGCATATCCATACCTTCCATGTAATATTTTTGTCCAAGTACAAGATTGTTGGTGATAAGGAAATTACAATAACTTTGTGCCGGAACGATATTTATCGGTTCACCAATCGGGAAGGTAGTTCCATCATGTGACTTGTAGAAGGTAGAGAGACCGAAATAGGCTTCATCGGTAGGATTTGCGGTGAAGTAGATCATATCAGGTATAGGCATCCTTACAATAGTAAACGGGTTACCGTCCTGATCAACTGAATTTTTAAGAATTTCATAATTCTCCTCCATCCGTCTCCGGTTCTCAGCGGCGACCGGATCTTGTGCAGCCTCTTTCTCACTTACCTCTGCAAGGAGTATTGTGTCAGGAGAGACAAAACGACAGTATTCATCCATGTGATTATTTGCAGATGCACTTCTGTAGGCAATTCCAACGCCGCCCGGGCCTGGAAGGGCACTACCGTTATAAGGATCATCCTCAACTGAACCTTTCTTCAGCCAGATTATATTTGTTACACCAAAAAGTCTTTTGAACTCACTTTCAATCTCTTCTTTTGCAACATTTGGATTTCTCTGGAATTCACATGCTTCAGTTACGAGCATTGTGCCTTTTCCATTGAACTCGCGATCCCCTCCTTCACTGATAATTCTTGTCATAACACTTTCAATGCCAAGATATGCTGCCACATCCCTGTCGATTCTCTCCATTACGAGTGATTGAAGATCTGATTCCGGAAAATAGCCCCAACAATTGAAATTGAAATCATTTATCCTCTTTTCACCCATATCATTTACAACAAAAATCGGACCAAAGTCTCGCCAGTAAAGCATCGTAAACTTCTGTTCATAAAATGAGATATTAGTCATCGGGACGTTGTTCTTGCTTAAAACATCTTCCACATGTTTCAGCTGTGTCTCGTCAGGAACACAGATAATTGTGTGAACATTTTGTTCAAGTTCCTTTACAATTTGAAGAAAAACATCGTCAGTGTAATAACCGCTCATATATTCCTTTGTCAGCCATCCAATCCAAACAGCATCCTGTTCTTCGAATTCACCGGGAAAACGCCAGTTATCTTCATTGATCATTAGTACACTCTCTCCTAATCCATTCAATCGCAGATATCGGTACCACTACCTTAGAGATAAGAAGAATTACTGAAATTACTATCAGACTATATTTTTCATAAAATCTATCATATCCACTAAAACAATCATGTATAATTCACATTATTTATAGATATCTCAAAATATGGCCCTAAATGGTGAATGCAGCGAGCATTGAACAACTCTTTTGCCCCATTTGAATCTCTATCCGGATGTCCCATAATGGGAATATCGGCAGCAATCCAAAGAAGGATGAGAGCTCACTCACATAAGGAGTGAAACAGATTCGTTTTTGCTAACCGTTGGATAAAAATAAAATATGGTGATTTCTCTCGAAGGAAAATCAATTGGGAGATAAAAAAATTATGCGAGGCCAAAAAGTCGCAGAACTCTCTGCATAAGGTTCAGGTCTTCTTTTTCCTCTACTACCGTGGTTTTTCCCTCCGGTACTTTGATTTCAGGGGTGTGCATCACGAACTGGACCGAACTCACCCGGGTGTTTTTCTCTGAAACAAAGGAGTCAGAGTTTCCGGTTCCACCTCGTAAAGGATCAAGCACTTCATTGATCTTATCGGTGAGCTTTGTGTCAAGTCCTGTCGTATTGTCCCTGAGTTCTCCCGTACCGTCGGTAAGGTTGACCATGGCTTCTTTGAGATCGTTTGTACCGGAGTTCAGTTCTGAAAGACCAAATGATAATGACGAGGCTCCATTGGCGAGAGTGAGCGCCCCGGATGACAGCAGGGTGGCATTCGTCGACGCATAGCCAACTCCCGTCGTATATGCCACAAGACCGGTGTAGAAAGTCTGATACGAGGTAAGCTGCGTGAGAAGCTGGGTGAGCTGCCCGGTCGGGTCACCGGTCGAGCTGATGACCGCGGTAAGAACCGCGGCATAATTATCTTTCGTCAGCGTCGGAATACCTGATCCGGAAAGCTGGGCATTTGCCGAGGCAAGCAGGCCGTCAAAAATCTGATCGGCACCTCCGGTCAGGGCGGCATTCTGTCCAGCGAGTGAAGCGAGACCAGATGATAATGCATTCGTCCCGGAGACTATCTTGATTGCGCCTGCCTGAACCTTGTAGCCGCCTGCAGAAGCATTTATTACTCCCTGGGAAAGATTCTCCACTCCGTCGCGCAGTTCCCATGCTCCGTCGTCAAGTTCCTCAATTCCGTCACTCAGTTCCGTAAGATCATCTTCCATTTCCGTTGTGTCAACGTCAACATTGAGCGAAAGACGGATACCGTTCAGTGATATTGCATCCATCTCGAAGTCGACCACGGATGAAGTAATGACGATATCTGCTCCCTTATCCGGGAGGATAGTGTAGGAGAGCTGCTTATCGCTCCCGACATTTGCCATCGTTGCGCCGGATGCGGAAATATTACTGCATTTGTTCGCATCCAGAGTCACCGTCATCATGAGAGCATACTTTTCGTAGAAATCCTCAGTGTCCGACGGATCTTTGGTGATGACGATATGCATCTCGAGATTGCCGCTTTTACCGGCGATGTCTTTTGCAGAATAGGGAACCCCGTCCATGAAATAGGTGATTGCAACATCCCACGGGATGGGGGCAGCGCCAAGATCTCCTTCATAGTAGAGTTTTCCTGGAGCCGTATCGATTGTTATCTCGTCACCGTTAACGTTGATCTGGTCGGTCGTGACCATGTTCCTGACAGAGTAATACGAACCATAATCCGTGATTCGTCCTCCTGTCTGCATATCGAAGATGTTTACCGCATACACGTGATCGACTGATCCGTCACCGTTGAGATTGACGTAGATGACTTCTTCTTTTTGTGTGCCGGCAGATGCGGCCGGAACGATAAATAATGTGATTATTATCAGGGTTATGAGAATTTTTACCGATGATTTCATGTTTATACTCCTTTATTATCAGATACAAACTGCATATTCAGAGACGTTTTCTGGATGATTTTATCGAAGATCATGAAGAGCGCCGGCAGGACGAACAGTACCGCGAGGATCGAAAGGATAGATCCTCTGCCAACAAGCATACCCACTTCACTTAGGAGAGCATTTGAGGAGAAGATCCACAAAGCAAGACCTGCGATTAAGAGAATACATGCAGATACCAGAATGCACATCGCCGCCGTTGATACGGTCATCTCGACAGCCTGACGTTTAGGAAGAAGCTTTCTAAACTCAACATACCGGCTGGTAAACATGATAGCGTAATCGACCGTTATACCGAGCTGGAGAGAACTTATAACCAGATACGAGATGTAGAACATCTGTTCTCCCTCGAAGTAGGGTATTCCGCAGTTGATCCAGATCGCTGATTTGATCACGAGCACGAGTATGAGCGGGAGGGAGAAGGAACGGAATGCAATCAGGATGACGATGAAGATCGCAATGATGCCGACCGCCTCGATCTTCAGATTATCCTCTTCGATAAAGGATTTCATATCGTACGCGTTGGCGATCTCGCCTGCAAGATACCATTCTCCTGGGTAATGGGCTTCGCCGATTTCCCGGATCTTTTCGATCGCTTTGAAGGATTCGGGATCCTCGAGAGAAGTATCTACGGTGATGATCATTCTGCTGTAATTGGAGGACTCGAGTTTGGAAAGGGTGTTGCCGGGTACATATTCCTCGGGAATTTCAGCACCGACCGTTCCCACATAGGAGATCACCGATACGACATTTGGTATCGCTTCGATTTCATCAAGGACGGCTTTTTCTTCCGCGAGATTCCCGTTTTTGACCATGAGGACAAGTGAAGAAGCCCCGCCGAAGGTATCAGTGATCGCGATGGCGTCCTGTCCGATCGGTGTGCGTTCATCGGAGAAGAGATCAAAGTAAACATAATCATTGTTATTGATAGCGATAACCGAAGGTATCACGATCAGGGAGAAGATGATCAGGGCAGGGAAGCTCAATTTTACCATGATCTTTCCGAGTTTTTTCAAATCGGGAACGAACGAGCGGTGCTGTGTTTTCTCAATGATTTTCCCGCAGGTGACGGTAAGTGCCGGCAGAAGAGTGAAAACACAGAGGAGACTGATGACGATTCCCTTCGTCAGAACAAGCCCCAGATCCGGACCTATTCGGATTCTCATCAGAATAAGCGCGGCAAAACCGATCAAAGTGGCGATACCGCAGGCAGTGACAGAGGTAAAGGATTTGACGAGGGCATTTTTCATTGCTTCGTAAACCGGGAGCCCATCTTTCCGAATCTCGGTGAACCGGTACAGAACGAAGATTCCATAATCGAGAGCAATGGCAAGCTGCAGAATGGACGCCACTCCCTTAGTGATGAAAGATACTTCTCCGAATATGATATTGGTTCCCATGTTGATGATGATGGCAATACCAATAGTGAACATTAGGAGAAACGGTTCGAACCATGAACCGGTGGTCAGGAACAGAACTGCAAGGATAAACGGTATGGCAATAATGAAGATTTTTGCCACGTCACTTGCAAGTGTCCCTCTCGAGAAGGTCGAGGAGACGGAGAGTCCCGACATGGCCGCATCTTCACCTGCAAGTTCTGCAAGTTCATTGACGGCGGAGGTAGCTTTTTCATTGTCGAGAGTTATGCTGAAAAGTGCGGTGTTGTTTTTATAATACGCTTCAACGGTATCTTTGTCGAGGGTTTCAAATGGTACGTCGAGTGAGACGGCATCATCAAGCCAGGTTACTTCTTCAACACCGTCAACGGCAGAAAAATGTTTTTTCAGTTCAAGTGCTTCCGGTATCGTGACGTCCGGCACCATAATACGTGCATTGGGCACCCCCTCGGTGAACTCCTCGTTCATCACATTGAGAGCGATGGTGGAGGGAGCTTCATCGGGGAGATAATCAATGATGTTATAGTTTACGGAAACCTGCGGTATCAGAATAAGGCAAAGAACGGCGATCAAGAGGGTTATGATTATGACCTGCTTTCTTTTCTGCAGGATGGTTCCGGAGATGTCTATCATAGTTTGGGGGGAACCGGGTAGCCGGTTGTCTGAATATGTCTCCCTGAATTTGAGATAAACATCTTGAATTTTGGACAGATTAGGACAGGTGTCTAGGCATGTGATATTTTAATCTGTCGTATTGCGGAAAGATATATGGCAATCAAACCATACAAGTGTATATACATATGTCAAACGATGCGGCTTTCCAGAGTAATATGACCAAAAAAATGCTGGCGGCATCTTTGAAAAAACTGATGAGACAAAAGCCTCTGCATAAGATCACCGTTCAGGAAATCGTGGAAGGATGCGGGATCCACCGCCAGACATTTTATTATCATTTTAAAGATGTGTATGCTCTGGTACAGTGGATGTATGAAGAAGAAATGGATTATTTGCTGGTACAGGGTGATACTGCATCTTGCTGGCAGGATAAGATTCTGCAGCTTTTCAATTATATCTTGGAAAATCATGAGGTGTGTTTGTGTACGCTGAATTCCCTCAGCCGTGCGACACTGAAGGAGTTATTTATGGAGGATTTAGAGGGAGCCGTTCGGGAAATTATTTTGATGTATGGAGAAAATATGTGGGATTCAATGGGAGACGATTGGGAGATAAGGTCGATGTATGGAGAAAATATTTCGAATTTAGAGAGTTATAGAGAATATTTGACACATTTTTATACGATGGCTTTTGCCGGAATGGTGGAAAACTGGATATTAGGGGAGATGAATATGACACCGGAAATGATCGTCGGATATATGGAACGGCTGATTGCGGATCAGCTTAACGGGGCAAGAATGAGATTTGACTTGATGAAAGATGAAAAAAAAGGTTAAGAGGTGAAATTAAACGTCTTCTGCACGATCTTAATCGCGCAGAAATCGCCGCACATCGTGCATGCGTCGGAGTCTGCCGGCATTCTAGAGTTTCTGATACAGCGTGCCCTCTCCGGATTGATGGAAACCGCATACTGGCGTTCCCAGTCAAGATCCCGGCGTGCGTGTCCCATCTCAAGGTCGGCCTCACGGGTCTTTGGGAGTTTCACCATATCGCCGACATGGGCGGCAATGCGTGAACTCATGACTCCCTCGTACACTTCTTCAGGGGTCGGAAGAGCGAGATGCTCGGCTGGGGTAACATAGCAAATGAAATCAGCGCCGGCGGCAGACGAGACAGAGGCCCCGATAGCAGCAACGCGGTCATCATATCCCGGGGCGATATCCGTTACAAGCGGGCCGAGCATATAGAACGGTTTGTTGTTCGTAACACGCTTTTCGAGTTGGACGTTGGTTTTGATCTCATCAAGCGGGATGTGGCCCGGACCTTCGAGAATACACTGAACACCCGCCGCGGTCGCCTGGTCGGCGAGCTCGGCGTTGATCAACAGTTCCTGGATCGCAGCACGATCCGTGGCGTCGTGACAGGCACCTGCCCGCATACCGTTTCCAAAGGAGAGCGTAACGTCGTGCTCTTTTAAGATCTCGACAAGGTAGTCGAACCTGCGATAGAGAGGGTTCTCCATCTCGTTATGCAGCATCCATGCCGTCATGAATGCCCCGCCGCGGGAGACGAGACCGCCGTGTCTGCCCTGATTTTTCAGCCGTTTCACGGTCTCGTAGTTGATCCCTGTGTGGATCGCCATAAAATTCGTACCGAGTTTTGCCTGCTGCTCGGTGATCTTAAAGAGGTCATCCTCATCCATGAAAACAACACCGCCTTTGTTTCTGGCAGCTTCGATGAACGCCTGATAGAGCGGAACGGATCCAACGGAAAGATTAGACTGTTCACAGACCCGGCGGCGGATATCAAGGAAGTCCCCGCCTGTCGAAAGCTCCATCAGCGAGTCTGCCCCGGCGAGTTCTGCCTGACGTGCCTTTTCGAGCTCGACATCCACATCCACAATGTCGGATGAGGTCCCGATCGATGCATTCACTTTTGTGCGAAGCCCCGAGCCGATACCGCAGAGTTTCACTTTACGATAGGGAGTCATCGGGATGACGATATGACCGCCGGCAATTCCCCTGCGGATGAAATCCTCGGTAACTCCTTCGGAGTTTGCCACGACCTTCATCTCTTCAGTTATGAGGCCTTTTTTTGCATCTTCAACGATTGTCATACCCTTACTTCAGGATGCTGGAGATTATAAACTATTTTATTTACTATAAATAAATACAAATTTATTTGCTGATTTAACAAGTAAAATATCAATTTATAGGCTTTTAATCAGGTAAATTCCAGGTTGACGGCAAGTAAAGTTGAGATTAACAAAGGGTCTGCTTGCGGGGTTCGAAAGAGAGATTGCGTAATTCCCGAAGCATCACTAGAGAGAGAAAGAGCCTGCGCATACATAAAACCAGGAGCCGGAAGACCTGAAAACGCGGCAGGTGAATCAAAAAAGGAAAAAAAGAGAGATGAGGTTTGGATCAGTTTCTGGACGATCCGCCGAAGTTCCAGGAAAACATATTCCTAAAGAAATTCATGATCTGTTCCATAAACTGATTTGTACTGCCGGACACTACAGAATTTCCCTGACCGGGAGCAGAAATGGCGACGGTCTTGTACGTTCCTGCCCTGTCTCTGATCGGTTGACCATCATGATAGATGCATGCCTCGGCACTCAGATTCATTCCCTCTTCCCAAAGCATCGTTCGGGTAAACGTAAATTCCCGTGTCTGGATGGGTGAACCGATCGTGGCGTAAGTGGAGTTGACGCCCATCAAACTGCAGTTGGTCCCATCGCAGAGGTAAAGACAGACCTGGTCGGCATCGGGATTGGTCCTGACGGTAAATGTGTATCTGTACATCGGCGTGCCTGACGTATCATTACTCTGCAACGGCAGGACCTCTCCGGATGCAATGAGGTCCAGTATCCTGGCATTTTGATACTGATTCCCGTATTGGTTCGCTGATCCAACAGGAGTCGGCGTCACACCGTTTGCAGCCTGAACAGAGAAACATCGTTCCTGACACGTCTCGCCCGCATCGGAATAGGCGCAAATCGATAAACAATACTCGTGACCGGCGGTGAGATTTTCCGGCGAAATGGCATAGGACGTGGCGGATCCAAGCTCCCGGTTATTGAAGCACAGCGTATTCGTCGTCATATCCCTCAGCGTGACACGATATCCGGCGGCTCCCGGTGCAGCATTCCACTGAGCATTCACACAGTTTCCGTCATTCAGGACGCAGTTCTGATTCTGATATGGTGCAGAGATGCTGAACGGACCGGGGCCGGCAGATTTGGTCGTGAAACTCATGACGGGACCGTAGGCGGTGCCTTCTTGATTTACCGCGTATGCTCTGTAATAATAGGTCGTTTCCGCGGCAAGTCCCGAAACGGTGTTACTGTATTTGCCGGGCGAATGACCTCGGTATCCCATAGATACCGTATACGCAAGGTCCGAGGGCGAGGTTCCATAGACAAAACCGGCGTCAGTAACATCGAAGCCGCCGTTTTGCTGCAGGTTTCCCTGAAACGTACATGAACCAGCGGTGATCCCATCACATGAAAGTGTTGAGATGGTGGGCAGATTGGCTGAGACTCCGGCAGAGAAAAGCAGAAAAACCAGCGCCGTCCCTAACAAAATCACATGCAGTTTTTTCATAATGATCAGTGTTACATTCGAGGCTATAAAATTCTAGGGATAGAAGACTTTTCTTTGAAAACTCAGGCAAAAAAAGATATGAAATATTTTTTTCAGATAGTCTATGCTTCAAGACCGCTGGTGATTCTTCGTTCAAGGATGTACGGGAGAGCGATACCCAGAAGAATGATAATCACGCCGATCCAGCGAAGAGCGGCGACCGGCTCGAGAATGATCACGGCGGCCGCGAGGACCTCGACCGGGAGTTCGGCCGAATTCAGGATGGTCGCCATACCGGTACTGACTTTCGGCGCTCCGACCGCAAGGAAGAAGATCGGAATTGCAATACCGAAGAGACCGAGCGGGATACTGTAGGCTAACGCATTCACATTCGTGATCCCTTCAATGACTGCAGCTCCTCCAGAGATCGTGCCGACGAACAGCAGAACAAAGGCCATACCCGCGGTGGCAATAAAGAAACTGCGGTTCATCGGCGGAAGTTCCGGGCTGACCCTTCCGCTCAGGTAAACGAACAAGGCGTAGAAGAATGCTGCAAGGAGACCGAGCATGATACCGATCGGATTCATCTCTGAAAGTGAAAGACCTGAACCAATGATACCGCCTGCAAGGATAGTTCCGACAACGATCACCACACAGGCAATGACCTGATTTCTCGACGGAAGTTTTCTTCGGGTAACTGCCTCGATAACCACACCGATCCAGGAATACTGGAAGAGTAAAACAACGGCAAGAGAAATCGGCAGGTACTGAAGTGAAAAGAAGTAACAGACCGTGACAAGAGCCATCACAATACCGGTGATGATGAGACTTACGACACGCTTCCAGACCGGCAGAGTGCTTGGTGCATGTTTTGCCTGCTTTCTCTGATAGATAAACCAGACAAGAACTACAAGTACAAGAAGGATGATCCATCCGTAGAAGAACTTACCGACCAGAATGACCGGTATCCCAAAACCGTTTATTACTGCGAGCGTTACGATGGTTGAGAGGATTGCATACGAACAGGATGCTAAAAGCACCAGAAGCGAACAAAAGACAACCGAGCTTGATAATTTTTTCAGATCCACAAAATACTCCTGTCACTAAAATAGGCTGAAGAATCTATAATAAATTATGTATTTCTTGAAATAAGTACAAATTACTTTAGTAGTTGGCAAGAACATCTGTGCAATATTGCTTTAATGGAGAACAACCATTATTGTGTCATGGACGAGGACGAGATCGGCATGCTGACCCAGGGTAATATGAATATTATGAATCCTGTTTCTGAAAAGAAACTGATCCTTGCCGGGAAGTATGCGAACCTCAAACCCGGAATGTCGGTTTTGGATGTGGGATGCGGGAACGGAACACTGCTGAGTCTCTGGCACAAGGAGTTCGGGATCTCTGGAACCGGCATCGAACTGCAGAAAGCGTCAGCAGCTCGCGCAAAAGAACTGCTCAGGGGGACCGGCATCTCGGTCATCGAAGGAGATGCCGCTAAATGTATCCCGGAAGGACCGTATGATACGGTCTGTGCCTTTGGTACATCATTTATTTTTGGCGGAGCGGAAAAGACCCTTGAGTCTCTTGCCGGGTTTGTAAAAGAAGGAGGCAGCCTTGTGATCGGAGACAGGTTCTGGAAAAAGGAATCTGTGCCGCCCGATTTTGCGAGAGAGTGGAGAGATGTCCCGACATCCTTAGAACTGGTTTCAACAGCACGATATCTGGGGCTCACGCTTGCCGGCATGCTAAGTGCCTCGGATGAGGAATGGGACCAATATGAATCTGCAGTCTGGCAAAATGCAGTCTCTGAAAATTTATATGATTACTTTGAGCAGATTCAGGATGAATACCTTACCTATGGGCGGGAATACATGGCCTGGGGCTGCTTTGTCTTCCGGGGTTAGAGGATCCTTTTTTTCAGCATCACAAAAATCAGGAGCGTCGATAAGCCAAGTGAACCTAACACGATCGATATGAAGGCGAGCGGATAATCGTTCAAAGGGATGTTGACATTCATACCGAAAAATCCTGCAACGACCATGGGGATGGCCATGATAGCTGCAAAACAGGTGAAGAGCTTCATGATCCAGTTGACGTTGTTGTTGATGATCGAGGCAAACGCCCCCATTGTACTGGAAATGGTCTCGGAATAGGTCTGTGCCATATCCAGAGCCTGGTGGTTTTCGATGATAACATCTTCGAGAAGATCGCGGTCTTCTTCCGTCAGAGTTCCCGTCACGGTTTGCGATTTGGAGAGTTTTTCCAATACAGAATCATTTCCCTTCAGTGAGTTGATGATATATACAAGGGATTTCGAGAGGGTGAGCATATGAAAAAGCTCCTCGTTTTTTGTGGATTTTCTGAGAGTTTTTTCTATTTCATTGGTGCGTTTGTCGATAAGTTTGAGATTTTGTACAAATAAACCGGCATTTTTGTAGAGGAACAGCAGGATAAAACCCGGATGGTTTTCCGTGGAAAAATTCTTGATTTTTCCCTGGGCAAAAAGATCGAGGATCGGATTTTTCCGGAGGGAAACGCTGATGATAATTCCGGACCGGAGAATAAAACCAGCAGGGATCGTCATATATGACTCGATATCATCTTCTGTTACCACATAGGGGGTATCGATAAGGATGATAGAGGTACCTTCATCAAATTCTACACGAGGACGTTCCTCCTCATCCAGAAGGACCGTAAGCTCGGATTTTTCGATCGAGAGCCTGTCGCAGACAAACGAAACCTCATCATCAGTCGGCTGGATCATACGTACCCAGCAACCTTTGCTGATAATGTCCTGCAAAACAGGGATCTTTGCCTCGTTGACCGAAGAGTAAATCTGAATCATGGTTCCTTACTGATTCATAAGGAAGATAAACATGATAATGATTCCTGAAAATAGAAAGGATGAGCTCATGAAGGACCAAACCATCAGGGTACTGTCAGAACGCCGCATAATTTCGTTTTTAATAGAACCACGCCGCCACAAATAATAGACTTAAATTATATGATAGTATTTATCGTCTTGAATCTCGTTGTCTACATCATGAAGAAATTTGGGTTCTTTGTAGTAGTATTACTTCTCCTTCTTATGGCGGTTGGAATGGCCGGCTGTGTTACTGATCAAGAGGAAACAGCAGAACCAACAACCCCCATGACGACTCTCACGGCCCAGGCAGCCTGGGAGGATGCAGATGATATGTCGCAGATAAATTTGCGTGTTACTGGGACAGCAGATCTCCCAGATGGTGCTGTTGTTATTGTTGAAGCGTATGATAATTACGTAATACAATCCTCTCTGGACATCTATGATCAACCCATAATAAAATCAGATGGTGCCACCGTTACATTCACCAAAGATGGTATTTACAACACTCGCGAAGCCATTATATCCAATGGAACGTATGAGACAGTATTCCTAGGAATTGGGCGGGATGTTCTAAAGGGCGAATCAATACGTGTCAGAACTCTATATCAGGGATCTGTCAGCAATGAGATCAATCAGGTGAAGACAAAAGGATCGTTTGATTAGGTGTATCAATAATGCATACAGAACAAGAACATAAGATGGTTTCTCTAGAAAAGTAGATGGGCTTATGAAGGACCAAACCATCAGGGTACTGTCAGAAGCCTCATCCGGGGGTTTACAATAATTACATACAACGCGGGACTATATATACCCCTAACCGCGCGGTGCGATAATGCCTCGGGGATTCGCAAAAACACCGCTCTCACTCAGAGAGATAGGCTCCCATTTTTTCAGTTTTTTTGGTATTTTAGCAACCTGGGCAGACAAGATCAGTCTGAAAACATCCGCTGAAGAAACTCGAACGCGGCGATGACTTCGGTGTATTCTCTTCGCATTCTCGGATTTATATCCGGATGATATTTGTCGCGAAGATTCCGGAATGCAAGCGAGGTTGTGGAAAAATCCGCATCCATAGGCAGCCCAAGGATCCCATATGCCCGTTCCTTTGTCATTTCTTCGATCATTACATCTACTCTGTTGATTCAGATTACATAAATATTATGGGAACTCAACTAATATTCTGCATTTAATGAGATTTTCTTAACCCTTGGTGTGGAGGGAAAATCCAACGTAGGAGTGTATCTTGTGGTAGACTGGAATTTAATTGGAATCATTGCCGCATTTATTATATATTTCGGCATTATGATCTACATAGGCTTCTTCTATATGAAGAAGAACAAGACTGTTAGCGACTTCATTCTTGGAGGCAGAGGCCTTCACCGCTGGGTTACGGCGCTTTCGGCCGAAGCATCGGATATGAGCGGCTGGCTGCTTTTGGGTCTGCCGGGTCTTGCCTATGTTTCGGGTCTTTCTTCTGCGGGATGGACCGCGATTGGTCTCGCAATCGGTACCTATCTGAACTGGAAACTGGTTGCAAAACGTCTGAGAGTTTACACCCACAAAGCAAAAGATTCACTCACTCTTCCTGAGTTTTTTGTAAACAGATTCGGCGACAAAAAAGCATATCTTTCTGCACTGTCTTCGGTTTTTATTATCATCTTCTTTGTTGTTTACACCGCTGCACAGTTCGTTGCAGGAGGAAAACTCTTCAACTCCATCTTCGGCGTGGACTACACATGGGCAATGCTCATTTGTGCAGCGATCGTCGTGTGTTATACGTTCACCGGAGGATTTAGAGCAGTATGTCTGACGGATTCCATTCAGGGAATGCTGATGGTCTTCGCACTGGTCCTTGTTCCGCTGATTGCCCTGTTTATGCTGTTTGGTTCAGGTACTGACGCAGTCGCAGCAATGAACCCTGACATGCTTTCGCTCTTCAAAGACCCGTCGACAGGAGAGTTCATCTCGGTCTTTGTCGTTGTCTCAGGTCTTGCCTGGGCATTCGGCTACTTTGGTCAGCCGCATATCCTGCCGAGATTCATGGCGATCGAAAAACCCGAGGAGATCCCGCAGGCACGTAAGTTTGCCATGGTCTGGGTCATTATCTCCTTGTTTGCCGCGATCTTCATCGGTCTCTTAGGTCAGATCTTCTTCAGCACTCCCCTCGCAAGCCCCGAGACGGTGTTCATCGAGATGAGCAAAGCGACCCTCGTCAGCTTCCTTGCAGGAATCGTCTACTGCGGTATCCTTGGTGCGATCATGAGTACCGCATCAAGTCAGATGCTGGTCGCATCCTCGGCAATTTCCCAGGATCTTTACAAGACGTTCATTAATAAGAAAGCATCCCAGAAATCCTTAATCTGGATTTCACGCATAACCGTTCTTATCGTTGCATTGATTGCGATCAGTCTCTCGCTTGATATGACGAGCTCGGTCTTTGGTATCGTTTCGTTTGCCTGGGCAGGTTTTGGAGCAACATTCGGCTCAGTTATCCTGGTCGGACTGTTCTGGAAGAGAATGAACTGGCAGGGAGCTCTCGCAGGTATACTTGCAGGTGGAAGCACCGCATTCCTCTGGTATATATTCCTTTCAGCTTCCACACAGATCTATGAGATGATCCCGGGCGTGCTTGTGAGTCTTTTGGCCATCTATGTGGTTACAAAGATCACGACACCTCCCACAAAAGAAGTTGCCGATGCCTTTGACGCATATGTTGAAGAGATCGGTGATGTGAAGACCTAACTTCTCTTTTTTTAATTTAGTGTGCCTGAGTACTCTTTTCTGCATAGACCCGGAGCATACAATTTTATCATTCATGAAAGAGAAGCATACTATAACTATGATCAAGGTTGCAGTCAATGGATATGGAACGATCGGAAAACGGGTCGCCGACGCGGTTTCCTGTCAGCCGGATATGGAGATAATCGGCGTTTCCAAAACCAAACCCGGGGCAGAAGCATACGTTGCCAAGGAGAGAGGATATCCCCTCTACATCGCAGATATCAGCAAAAAAGATGCATTTGCGAAAGCAGGAATACAGGTCGCCGGCTCGGTCGAGGATATGATCCAGAAAGCCGACGTCGTGGTCGATGCAACACCCGGAGGGATCGGTGCAGGAAACAAAGCCCTCTACGAAAAATATCAGAAAAAAGCCGTCTGGGAAGGAGGAGAGGAACATGAACTCGCCGGATTTTCCTTCAACGCATCCTGCAATTATGATCAGGCGATCGGCAGACAGTATGCACGGGTCGTTTCCTGTAATACCACCGGTCTTTGCCGGATCATCAAACTCATCGACTCGGTCTTCGGTGTGAAAAAAGTCCGGGCAACCATGGTCCGTCGGGGAGGAGATCCCGGAGACATCAAACGCGGACCGATCGATGCGATTGTTTTGAATCCAGTCACTATCCCATCTCATCACGGTCCCGATGTACAGAGCATTCTGCCCAATATCAATATCATAACCTCCGCAATGATCGTGCCAACGACCCTCATGCATATGCATTTCATCAATATGGAGCTGAAAAACCCGGCAACCAAAGAGCAGGTCATCGAACTGATCAAAGCCCACTCCCGTCTCGGTCTTATTGAGAAGAGTATGGGTGTCACGAGCACGGCAGAACTCAAGGAGTTCACCTCCGATCTGCTCCGCCCAAGGGGGGACCTTTGGGAGAACGGGATCTTTGCCGAGTCTCTCTCGGTCCTTGATGAAGGGACCGACCTCTATCTCTTCCAGGCGATCCATCAGGAAGCTGATGTCGTCGTGGAAACCGTGGATTGTATCCGGGCAATGGCAGGAAATGTGAAAACCGCCATGGAATCGATTTCGATCACGAACAAGGCTGTAGGTCTGACAGCCATCCGCTGACATTTTTTATGGATCTTCCAGTACCCAGTGCCGACAGGACGTATCACGAGTTTGGCGGCTCGCCAATTTATGAAAAACGGTTCAAGACCGTCGGACCGTTCAGGTTCCCGGGTCTTGCCGCCGTATTCGATGATTCCGGAGCGTATCATATCGATTTTTCCGGAAACCCGATCTATGAAGAGCGGTATCCCTGGGTCGGGGATTATGCTGACGACTGTGCTGTGGTCAAAACAGCCGACGGAGAATATTTCCACATCAACGAAGAGGGAAAACGGATCGGGCATAACAACTATCTCTATGCAGAGGAATTTTCCGAAGGAACGGCGGTGATTTACCGGAAAAATTACGGAGCCACGCACATCACGACCGGAGGCGAGATGGTGTACGGGGACTGGTATTTCGATGCCCGGGGTTTCAAAAACGGCGAGGCCCTCGTCCGGGACGAAGACGGCTGGCTCGTTATCGACAAGACCGGGCAGGAGATCCGACGGGCCGATCCCCCGGATGATCCGTATCCGGTTACGGGGACGGTCAGATTTATCGGAACAGAAAGCCCGATCCCCACTATTCTGAAGATGACCGAGTGGGATGCGGCGGTCGTTCTCGTCAGACATGCCGAGCGGGAACCGTTCACAAAAGGAGAGCCGGGTTCCCAGAAGAAACTCACGACCCGGGGCGAACGTGCCGCCATGACCTTTGGCGAAAAACTTGGAGGTCGGCCGGTCAAAGCGTACGCAAGCCCGATGTTCCGGTGTATGCATACCGCTGAACTGATCCTTGCAGGAACGGGAGAGACGGACAATGTCTGTGGAAATACGTGTTTGGGTGATCCAGGAGCATACGTTTTTGATGACGAGCTGACCCGCGGCTTGTATGTGAAAAATCCGACCAAGACGATCACTCTTGAATATATCAACACCGGCATGCTGCCCGGTCATTATCCGATCAAGGAAGGAACGGAGAGGCTTCTCGCCTTCCTGAAAAGTACAGCATTTCAGGACGGTATTTCGATCTGCGTGACCCATGATGTGTTTCTAGCTGCATTCGTTTCGACGCTGACCGGCTATGATTTCGCGGACGACTGGGTCGGATTCCTGGACGGCTGTATTTTATTTAGGAAAAAAGAAACATGGTACCTCTGGTGGAGAGGTAAGGAGACAAAATTATGAAGTTTATTTGCCCATTAATCGTCGTTGATGATATCGAAGCATCAAAGAAGTTTTATACCGGGATCCTTGGTCAGGAAATAACCATGGATTTCGGCGCAAACGTCACGTTTGCCGAATCGTTCGCCATTCAGTCGAAGAGTTCCTGGACAGGATTTATCGAGAAACCCGATTCCGAGATCCGGTATCAGGGAAATGATGCCGAACTCTACTTCGAGGAGGAGGAGTTCGACGCCTTTGTGGAACGTCTCAAGACGTATGAGGTGAAGTACGTCCATCAGGTGATCGAACATGCCTGGGGTCAGAGGGTCGTCAGATTCTATGATCCGGACATGCACATCGTCGAAGTGGGCGAGAGTATGGTGACCGTCTGCCGCAGGTTCCGTGGACAGGATATGACCGTTGAGGAGATCGCGAAAAGAACGATGTTCCCTGAAGAGGTCGTGGAGATGTTCCTGGAAGAGGAATAAACCCCAAAATTTTTTCTGATCTATCTATTTTCTTTTATAGCCCGGCGATCCATATGACGTTGATTGTTGATTTCATGAGAGCGGGGGTTCCTCCCGGTACGTAAGGCAGTATACCATGTAATTACGATTCTGCAGATGGTTGATATGATCCATATCGACATATTTTACGGAGTCGTTCTCATCAATATGCCGATATGCCGGACAAAATCACGACATGATCTGTGCGACGAGAAGGACAACGCCGGAGGCAATCACGCTCAGTATGAATAAAATACAAACAGCAGATACAATACCTAATACAACACCTAATGCTATTTTCATAACACCATTGGAAAACTCTTTATCTTTCATCATTATATGTCCTCGTACATTTCATCAGATGCTGGTTTTTAGAACCATCATTACAATACCTTCTCTTTCATCTATTATCAATACTTTGAGCATAGAATCCAATGCAGGCTGTATTCCCTGCTGACGAAAATTCATCCCGCTATTTTTTATGTATGGTTGAAAGATATCCGTAGATCGCGGTACTTTTCATGAAAGCAAGCAGTATCAGGATACCGAAACATACACCGCAGATATAGGCAACTGATGTAAATCCGATCTTTGCAGTAGGCACATACAC
>Ga0265295_1000984_pt1 | contig 53411 bp, 53 predicted proteins | sample Munlansysbiofilm_FD_192503 | JGI IMG/M metagenome (GOLD analysis project Ga0265295, IMG submission 192503) | Leachate microbial communities from a municipal landfill in Southern Ontario, Canada - Methane capture system biofilm | ecosystem: Engineered > Solid waste > Landfill > Unclassified ... | reverse complement strand
TTGAGCAGTTTTTAACCATGGTGTATGGTGAGTCCCTTGAGGAGATGGAGAAACCCCTGCAAGTCCTCCTTGAAGATATGCGCCTTGCCAGATCAGGGCATCTGAATATTGCAGGGGCATTGCTATTTGCAAAAGGATCATCACTTCGTTTGTCTAGATATAGTATCAGGGCTGTTACATATCCTGGAGATGCTATCGACGAAGCATCCTCACTTGATAGGCGTGATATATCCGGAAGACTTACAGAGATGCTTGAGCAAGCGATCACCTACATCCTGATACACGTCCAACATGATCAGGACATCAATCCCACATGTGAACCAACTATTCCTAGGGTAGTTTTGGAGGAGATTGTTGGCAATGCCCTCATCCACCGCGACTATTTTATCCCTGATCCTATCACGATATTTGTTTTCAGGAACCGGGTTGAAATACGTAGCCCAGGTCATTTGCCCAATACCCTTACTGTTGAGAATATCAAAGCTGGGAATGTAAGCAAAAGGAATCCCATCTTGGCTTCCTTTGTCTCTAAGCTTTTACCTGATCGAGGGTATGGCTCTGGGATAATGCGTGCTCATAGAGCATATCCTAATATTGAGTTTACAGATGACAAAGATGGAAACAAGTTTGTTGCTACTATCTGGAGAAAATGATTGTAGAACAGGGGTTGCTTTGTGACTGTCAGACAAACTAATCAAGGAGTTTTACTGGATAAAGAAATAGGTGTTGTCGTCTCATAGTAGAAGCCATTCCTGAAATGATAGGTAGGGAACTAGAAAAAGACTCGGTAATACTCACGTTATAGGTCTTCAAGATGCACCATTATCAGGTGATGTGTTCAGAATCAGTGTATCTTTGAATAAAGCTGCTACAGCTACGGGGGGTCGTCCAAAGTTTAAAAACCTCATGATGCTTTGGACTTTAGGATTCTGAAGCTAGTTACACTGAATCCTGATATTAATCAGCGTAAACTTTCTGAATACCTTGAGGTCTCACTTCTAACAATCAAAAGGGTAATGGCCAACATGGTGAAAACCCGTGTCCTTGAGCGCAAGGGTGGGAAAAGATTTGGGTATTGGGAAATTCAAGTATGATAGGGTTTATCAACCTACACCCAGTAATCTTTTTGGTAGCCGTGCGAATATACAACGTAGTAAACCCACGGTCCCAACAGTTGTTTTACGTCGCATCCTCAGTTGGCCGTCCACTTGGCATATGCTGCTTGGGCCAGGAGGGGTACTCATCACTAGCGGATACCTGCCTTCGCATGTGTCTCTTAGGTTCACCGCACCTGGAAGCGTTTATCGGTTCACAAGGAGTGGAACTTGTAAAAAAATATGAGATCTTGCGGATCCCAATATGGTGTATAATGATCAGACTATATCACCTGAATAGATAAACTAGAAGAGGAGGTGAGGTATGGCAATAAGTTCTTTTACAACTGTTTTTAAAATGCCAAAAAAGGCCTTGCGTGAAATCGCCAAGAGCATCGATAAGCCTGTCGTCAGATTCAAATTATCTGAAAAAGATAAAGAAAGTCTCGCCACCAGTGGGGAGAGATTCCAAAAATGGTTGGAGAGCAACAAGAGCTGAATCTGGAACAGCTGATTTCATGGCTAGGATACGCTGAAGATCCCATAATCGAGCAAGTCCTAGCCCGATTTATATGTAGCCGAAACCAGGAAGTGGAAGAATTCCTTCACGCTTCAGCTATTGCATATGAAAGATCATCAAGTGCCAGAGCCTATCTCCTTACTACAGAAAATAAAGATATAGCAGGTTATTTCACACTCTCCATCGGGTTAGCCGATATCAGCAAGAGCGAAGGTCTCTCCAAAGAAGACAAGAAGAGATTCACGATGAACAAATGCCCTGACAAGGGTAAAAGAAAGAGTCAGCTGTATCCGCCCCTTCCAGAACCAAAATAAATTGATTTAACAATCTCGACTAAAGTCGAGCACAAACCTCAAATACTGCAAGCCGCTGGGTAACCTTGTTTGGTGTATACTCATTCCAAAGACTAAAACTGAGGAATTAATAAAAGTCAGATTTTCTATATTTAGATTTTGACAACAATAGTTAAGTAAAAACAGAAGGGATACCCCACATCACAATCAATAACCAAGCTTTTTGGTAGGATGAGCTTGTGATTAAGAGCTCTGAAGTAGAACTACAGTAAGTTCTGTAGGACTAAATGCTCTCTTCAGCATAGAAGACAGGGATATCAGAAGACACTGTGTATGCCTCTGAGCGTTGTTTTAAGTTGTCCTACAGCAGATGGGTATATCACAGGTGTATATGTCTGTTTCTTTATGGCTATAATTGTTTTATGCAACATCCAATGTAATCATGCTTCTGGCAAAACTAGCTGTGATGGTCTACACTTGTGGTTAGATAAGGAGACGAAGCAGTGTATTTTGTTGGTATTGATGCAGGCACAAGTGGGACAACTACCATCATTGTTGATGCTGACGGTAATGTCGTCGGCAAAGGCTCCAGTACCTACTCTACAGATGTAACAAGATTTGGATTTACCGAACAGAATCCTGAAGTGTTATGGGAAGGTGTTCTCTCTTCCTGTAGGGCAGCAATTTCCAATACTGCTATTGATCCCAAGGCAATCACCTCCATCAGCTTAGCAAGTCAGAGGGGAACATTTCTGGTTGTCGATAAAGAGTTTACTCCCCTTACCCCTGCAATCCTCTGGTCTGACCAACGTGCAGTAGAGCAGCATCACTGGTTTATTTCCCATGTAGGTGAAGATACGTTCAAACACATTACCGGCTGTTCCATAGCGCCCATGTGGACAGGGATGAAGATTAAATGGCTTGTAGATAATTTTCTTATGGGAAAAGCTTCATATATCCTCAATGAACAGGAGTGGCTGTTGCACAAACTGGGGGCGACAGAGCTGTGCACCGATGTCTCTTCAGTGACCATGAATGGCATGCTCGCCATCAAGGAGAGGGATTGGTCTGATACTATCCTCTCTGCGATTGGTATCACTCGCGCTCTTCTGCCACCAATCAAACCTTCAGGAACATTGGTAGGCCACCTCACCAAAATCGTAGCCGAACGCATCGGATTTCCTGCAGGTGTTCCCCTCTATCTGGGTGGGGGAGACCAGCAGTGTGCTGCAATAGGAACTGGAGCATACCACGAGGACTCCTTGGCCCTCATCTTAGGAACTGGAGCCGTTGCTGTGGGAAATACCAAGGAGATCGATACCCTGCTTGCAAACCCTAGTAAAGCCAGCTATGTCATTGGAGGGCATGTCATTCCCGATCGATGGGATGTAGAAGGTATTTCCCTCTCTGCTGGGAACTCCTATCGTTGGTGGAAGGACGTAGCATGGAAGAGCTCTGACCAAAGCTCTGGTTCAAATGTCTTTGCTCTCATGGATGATGCTGGAAAAGCTGTTCCTATCGGTTCCCATGGCTTATTGTTCCTCCCTTATTTGTCAAAACAAATTGTGCCCAAGGTCTCCTTGGATGCTACCGGTGTCCTGTATGGATTGACGCAAGCTCATGATCGCGCCCACATGACTCGGGCTGTCATGGAAGGAGTCACCTTTGAGTTGTGCACGTTGGTGAAAACCCTCGAAGAGATCCTTGGGAAGAAGTTCCCATCCATTAGGGTCACTGGGGGAGGCTTTGTATCCCCTCTTTGGTCATCCATGTTCTCTTCTATGCTTGGAGCAGTGTTGGAGGTTCCTCACTGCACCGAAAGTACCGCATTGGGAGCTGCCATGCTTGGGGCCGTTGGAAGCGGTGTGTTTGCATCAGTTAGGCAAGCTTCTTCCCACATGGTCAGGATAGAGAGGCAGGTACTGCCTGATACTAAAGATGCCCAGGCATATCAGGATCTCTATTGTTCCTACAAGGAAAAAGAGAACCAGCTATTTAGGCCATGAAGTTTTTCAGTTCCCTTTTGCATGGATTGATGGTATGCTCAATTGATGTGAAGAAATTAACATTCTGAGGCAATAGATGAATAAAAAGAAACAGAGGGCCATTGAAATTATTGCCCTTTTGAAAACCCATAGATTCCTAGGGATCCAAGACCTTGCAGATTGTTTGGGAACCTCACACATGACTATCCGAAGGGATGTGCGTCAATTGGACTTGGACCAGCTGGTAGATATCGTGCCCGGAGGGGTGATGCTCAAGGAGTCCCTCTATTCTGATGATAAGAACTATCCCTATTCACTCATCACCGAATCTTGTTTATTCCAACTGGAGAAGTCCAAAATTGGTATTAAGGCTGTTGAACTTCTGGAAGATGGAGATTTCATAACCATAGACTCGGGGACGACTACCGAATATCTAGCAAGATGTATCCCAGAAGAGAAAAAGCTCTCAATTCTTTGCTATACCTTGAATGTATTGTTTGAAATCTACAAGAAGAAGAACTGCAACATCATCTTCCCTGGGGGGCAGTATCAAGAGAATACCATGCTGTTTCAATCACCGGAAGGATTGCAGATGATTCAAAGACACAGAACGCAGAAGGCCTTCATCGGTGCTACTGGCTTCTCTGATACCTTAGGGGTGACATGTTCGAATATTGGTGAGCCCGGGATAAAACAGGCTGTGATGGGATCGAGCTTAAAGAAGATTCTCATGATAGATTCCAGTAAGTTCGGGCTTGTACGCCCCTGTTATTTTGCTGAACCTGATGATTTTGATACGATCATCACCGATACGAATATCCCTGAGAAGTATCGCACCTATATTGAGAATCTGGGCATTGAACTTATCATAGTGTGACTATTTGCACAAAAAATATCTAGAGAGTAAGAATTTTGTTGACAACTGGAGTTTAGTGGCATACTGTAACTTATAAATGTTAAAAAATTACCATTTTAGCATTGTGCTGTATGTTTCGCTAGGAAGCATTACATGAGGTATGTACTGTTCAGATACATCCCATGGATGAAATAGCGCTATAAGGAGGACCGTATGCGCCGACTAGTTACAACTCTCGTTATTATCGGAATCGTGAGTTCATTTGGGTTGTTTGCACAAGGAGCAAAGGAGAGTGCTACAACAGATCCCAATAAGAAGACCATTGTCATGATTGTGAAACAGAGTGATCCCTGGTTTGACGACATGACTATTGGTATTGAGCAGCTTAAGAAGGATACAGGGATGAATGTGTATGTACAGACTCCCGCCTCAGGAGATCCTTCATTGCAGATTGCCATCATGGAGAATCTTATCGCCCAAAGTGTTGATGCCATCTGTATCGTTCCCAATGACCCTCGAGCTCTGATTCCTACGATTCAGAAGGCTCGGAAAGCTGGTATTGTGATCGTCACCCATGAAGCACCAGATATTGCAGAGTATGTTGATCTAGACGTCGAGGCATTCCGCGGTGAGGACTTCGGTCAGCTGATGGGTCAGGCCCTTGCAAAGGCAGTAGGGGGGAAGGGGCAGTATGCAGGTTTTGTCGGTGGCTTGACCATGACCACGCACATGGAGTGGTACAATGCGGCAGTTGCTGAGATCAAGAAGAACCACCCTGGCATGACGAACATTGCCGTTGAGCCTTTTGAGGACGGTAACAGTATTGAGGTTGCTTACAACAAGACAGTTGAGATCTTGAAGGCTTATCCCAATATCTCTGGCTTGTTTGATTGTTCAGCCCATGGTGGTGGTATTGCCCAAGCGTTGAAGGACAAGGGCAGAACCGATGTTAAAGTGGTCTCGTTGGCCATTCCTTCCATGTCAGCCAACTACATTAAGGATGGCAGCATGGTCCACGGTCAGGCATGGAGACCAGCAGATGCTGGGTATGCAACTGCTTATGCAGCGCTCTTGCTCTCCCAGGGTAAGAAGGTGGAGACCGGCTCAGATTTGAAGGCAGAAGGGTATGGGGACGTAATAGTGGAGAATAACATTGCCTATGGCTTTGCTCCTCTGGTATTCACCCCGGAAAATATCGACGATTTCAATTTTTAAAACAAGTTTTACACAGATTCAACTGGATTGCACTATAGCTATAGTGCAATCCACATGTGGGGAAAGGGTATGAATACAGAGACTATTCTCCGATTGTCAGGAATGACCAAGTCATTTGCCGGGGTGCAGGCGCTGCGGGGTATCGATTTTTCATTGCAACAGGGGGAGATCCACTGTCTTGTAGGGGAAAATGGATCGGGCAAGTCAACCTTGGTTAAGATTGTAACAGGGTTATACGAACCTGACTCGGGAGAGATTGCGATCAAGGGGAACATATACAGCAAACTATCCCCCATTGTGTCAATGCAGCAGGGGATTCAGGGGTGTAGATAGTTTTTCTGGGTAAATGGGTAGAAGTCATTAGAATCTCGGAATCGTCTTGAGATCCTTGTAATCCAGTTTTTCAAAGAATTGTGGTACATAGCGCTCGACTTCCTCGATCCATTTTTGGGAGACAGCTTTTGCCCTGAGCGTGACCATGTTCTGTGCTGTTGCCGCGTCCCAGCGCATGCCCGCCTGCTTCAACCGTCTCTGGAGAACTGTCTTGTTGCTGCTCTCGATGGCACCGCTGCCGACATACAGGCCTTCCTCACGATACCGCTTGTAGTCGATGTTCTCTATGTTATTGGTCAGATAGGTGTGGAGGTTCACCACATTGGGGATAGTCTTGCCCTCATAGGAAGACACTTCGTCTATCACCTTCAGGTACTGTCCATCCTTGAGCAATGCAGTCATCTGCTTGGCCCAAGGCATGGCACGCTTCTCGTCGTTGTCGAAGCGGTACTTGGCGAAACTGTAGATGTTCTCGATGGCATGGAAGAGGTCCAGAATTTGTTGGGCATCGGGGAAAAACTCTTCCTTGAGGTTCCTGATCCAGGTCGCCCCGTCGCTTATGATCACGGTGCGCCGGTATTTCCCATATCCGCTACGCAATGCGGCTGCAAACAAGTGTTTGCCGAACTCGTGGCAATTGCCGATGTAATCGGCGTATTCCTTTCGGTCGATGTAGAACTTCTCGACCTCTCCACCGTCCTCATAACCCAGAAAATGCACATCGTCCGAAGAGAACACGATACCCAGCTTGTTCTCCCTCCAGGTCGAGTCGTTCAGTCCGGGATGGCGGGTGTTGAACGCAGCCCCGTCCATCTCCATGTACAGTATCCCGTCGCGGTCGTAGGAGAAATCAAGCACTTCAGACCCACCCTGCAGCTTCTGATAGGCTTCATCGGCCCTCTTCTGATCATGCATGAAGACAATAGAGCCTATCAGGTTAGCAACCTTGCGCACGGTGTCGTCCCCGATTTCCAGGTGCAGTGTACGCCTGATCTGATCCTCCGCCTCCTGGTAGGAGCCCTGGTTTTGTGCCCAGTAAGCGATCTCGAGCATCAGGGGGAGCGACATCTTGCCGGGGACCTTGTCGATGCCCAAGGCCATGTCCAATGGCAAAATGGTTCCTGGATAGCCCAGCGAAGTCAGCCGTTGCTTGTCCTCTCTCGATGCAGGGACGAACATCTTGCGGGAAAACGAGACAGGACCGGTGAGCGTCAGATAGTGCTTCTCCACCCGGGCCTTCTCTTTCAGCCTTATCCCGAGTTCTCTGAATTCTCTTTTTTTTTATCTACCACAGGCTTCTCGTCGAGTGACTGCAGCGTGTCCGAAAGCATGTCTGAATAGATTTTCTGGGTTGAATTCCGTAAATCAGACATGGCACGCTCCATTTCTACGAGAGTCATGAACTGGTCTGGATCTTGGGTGTTTTCCTTAACCTCAGCTTGAAAACGCTGGATTTCCAACTGGATACGCTCGATATGTCGTTGACGAATGATATCTTCAGAGTCTTTTGACATTGCTTCACCTCTCACAATGCCAGCATAAACTTACAATAACAGCTTGTCAATAACCCATAAAACCTATCTACACCCGGGATTCAGGTCATCTATCAGGATTTAGCCTTGTTCTCCCATATGTCGATCGCCGAGAATATTGCAATCAATAAGATTCGCCAATCAGGGAAACACCTAGTCAGGCAACAGGAGATCAAGGCAATTGCAAAAGAGCAACTGGACAGGATTGGAGTCAGCCTTGACTTGGAACGAACCATTCAAGAATCCTCGATGGGCAATCGCCAGATTACAGCAATCTGTAGGGCGCTGGCCCTAGATGCTAAAATCCTTTTTCTTGATGAACCTACCACTGCCCTGACTAATCATGAGGTGGATAGGCTGTTGAGCATTCTCACTGAGTTGAAGGCAAACGGGCTTTCCATTGTCTTCATTAGCCACAAACTAGATGAGGTTTTCCAGGTTTCAGATAGGATTACCATCTTGCGTGATGGCTTCAAGGTTGGTGACTTTGCCGCAAAAGAGATAGATAGGAAGCAGCTGGTCTACCACATGACCGGACGGAATATTGACTATCCAAAGTATGTGAAAGCTAAGGAGAGCTCTAAGCAGGTCTTGTCGGTTCAAAACCTCTCGGGAAACAAGTTTTCCAATATTAGCTTTACTGTAGAAGAGGGAGATATCGTCGGCCTAGCAGGACTGCTAGGATCTGGCAGGACTGAGCTTGCGCTCTCCTTGTTCGGGTTGAACCCTCCCAGTGAGGGGGAGATTCAACTCAATGGAAGGCCGTATCGCCCTACCTCGACCCAACATGCCAAAGAGATGGGGATTGCTCTCCTACCAGAAGACCGTCTGGTCCAAGGGTTGTTCTTGGAAAAGAACATCAAGCAAAATGTAAGCTCATCGGTCTTGGGGGCGTTGGTCAAACCTCTCAATCGTATTGATTTGCAAAAAGAGCATGAGGTTGGGGATAGGATAGTCAAGCAGATGCGGGTAAAGACTCCCTCCCTCTTTACGTTGATACAAAATCTTTCAGGGGGAAATCAGCAGAAGGCTGTATTGGGGAAATGGATCATCACCGATCCTAAGCTTTTTATCATGGATTCTCCGACTGTAGGTATCGATGTGGGTTCCAAAGCAGAAATTTATGAGATTATCCAGGACCTTGCTAGGGAAGGGATGAGCATCATCCTAATCTCCGATGAGGCTGAGGAGATAGTAGCAAACTGCAACAAGGTTGTGGTGTTTGCCCAAGGAAAGGTGAAGACTATTCTGCATGAAGAGGAGCTTGCACAAGAGGATATAGAGCATACGCTCACCCAGATTATCGGCAACATTAACAAGAACTATGGAGATGGAGGAACTGAACATGCGGATCAATAAGATTGAGGTGGTCCTTATTTCGATAATCGTGGCTTATTCCCTCTTTGTCGGTACCATGAACCGGGCTTTTTTCAATATCGACTCGTTGTTTGATATCATCCGTTCTTCAGCTTCTGTGATGATTCTGGCTATGGGGCTTCTAGTCATCATGCTTTCAGGAGGCATCGACATCTCCTTCATGGCGGTTGCTTTGTTCAGTAGCTATACAGCTTCAAAAATTCTAATCGACAATGGCCTGACCAGTGTAGCCCTGGCTTTCATGATCGCTATTGGAATCGGGATTATGCTCGGGTTGGTCAATGCACTGCTAATCTCCTGGCTCAAGCTGCCTCCCTTCATCATTACCCTTGGAACACAGAATCTATTTCATGGCGTCATGGCAACCTTCATTGGTGCTAAAACCTTCGGTGCAGGCAGGTTGCCCCCATCGTATGCACAGTTTGGCTCTTCGACACTGTTCAAGATCCAAACGGAAAGTGGTGCCGTGGGCTTGACCACCCATGTGCTCTTTGTTGTTGCTGTCATAGCTTTGACATGGTTTATCATCCGCAAGACTTTGATTGGAAGGGGCATCGTTGCCATGGGTAATTCAGAGGATGCTGCCATTCGTGCAGGGTTCAATCCTTTGAAGCTCAGGCTGTTTGCCTATGGGTACATGGGATTTCTTGCAGGCATTGCTGGGATCATCTATGTGTGTCAGGTGAATGCTGTGTACCCTGATAAGCTGGTAGGAGAGGAGTTGATGGTGATCGCCGGTGCTGTAATCGGTGGGGTTTCCGTCAGTGGGGGTAAAGGGAAGGTCCTGGGTGTCGTGTTGGGCATCTTCATTATTTATCTGCTGAACTCCACCTTGATTTTCATTGGTCTGACTTCTTCCTGGAACTCCCTCTTTGTGGGGTCGATTCTGACAGTTTCCATAGCCCTGACGTCCTATCAGGAGAAAAAGAAAAATCAGCTGGATTTCATATTCAACTAAGGAGCAAGAGCATGTTGGGAAATAGGAATAAGCATGAACTGCGAGATACCAGTTTGAATGCTCTGTATATAGTCACTCTTTTTGTACTCATCTTGTTTTTCTTTGTCTTCGGTTCGTCCATGTATTCAGGGAGAAACATTCAATCGATGGCATACCAGATACCTGAGTTCGGTTTTGTTGCATTGGGTATGATGTTCTCCTTTATGATAGGTGGCATTGACCTTTCCATCATAGCAAATGCAAACTTGTCGGGAATACTTGCAGCAAACATTCTTATGGGAACTTGGTTAGGGGGAGTCCCCGAACCAACGAGGATTGTACTGGCAATCCTTATGGCCCTCACTTCATCGCTTGTGTTTGGGGCCTTTAATGGATTGCTGATCACCAAGTTTGGTGTTCCGTCCCTTATTGCAACCCTAGGTACCATGACCCTCTATTCCGGTATTGGAATGGCGCTTACTGGGGGTAAGAGTCTGGTAGGCTTTCCCAAACGCTTTACAGCGATGGGGATTAGTGAGGTCTTCGGTATCCCTGTGATATTCATTATCTTCACCGCTGTCGCTGTCATCCTAGGCTTTCTTGTCAAATACACGGTAGCGGGCAGAAGGATATACCTGATGGGGACAAACCCTGTTGCTGCTCGGTTTTCCGGTATCGACAATGATACCCTCTTGATTTTCATATTCATGCTGACCGGTTTGCTTGGGGGTTTGTCCGGTCTCACCATTATCAGCCGGGTGAATTCTGCCAAGGTTGGGTATGGTGATGCGTATCTGTTGCAGGCGTTGGTTGTCTGTGTCATTGGGGGTATTCATCCTGAGGGGGGACGCGGAAGGATTATTGGGGTGATGATCACCATTGCTCTTTTGCAGATGATGTCCAGTGCATTCACCATTCTCCAGTTGTCGCCGTTTGCAAAGAAGCTTATCTGGGGTTCCATGCTCATTGTGGTTATGGGCCTGACCAAAGAAGGACCGAGGATTGTTGCCTTTGTAAAGAAGGTGACCAGCAGTATAAGGGTTTCAAGACTAAAAGAGGGGCGAGTATGAATAGTTCTCCTACGTATCAACATCTGTATACAACCATCATTGATGAGCATCAGCAGGTTTTTCAACAGCAGGATGTTTTTCAACTGGAAGCAAGCCTGAATACCATAGCTAAGGCAGGTAAAATCTTTGTCATCGGTGTGGGCCGTGAGGGCATAGCCGCACGCTCCTTTGCCATGCGCTTGATGCATCTTGGTAAGGAGGTGCATTGGATTTGGGATGATACTACTCCAGGTATCGGTCCTGAGGACCTTCTCATTGCGGTGAATGGTTCAGGGGCCATTGGGCACATCAACTATGTGATCAGGGAGGCAAAGGCTGCTGGAGGCACTATCTTGGTAGTCACAGGAAGTCCTTCGGGAGAGGCTGCAACCAACTTAGCTGATACTATCCTCTTTGTCCCTGCTTCTGTCTACAAGGGCACCGATGAGGTTGTTTCTTCGATTCAGCCGATGGGCAATCTCTTTGAGCAACATCTTTTCATGCTGTTTGACATTATGGTTATGATGCTTGAACAACAGATGGATGTCTCCCATGAAGATATGGCATCAAGACACAGGAACGTTGAATAGAGAGCAGAGGGTAGTGGGTAAGCCATTCTTATCACAGAAATATGACAATTATTCATCAGCTTGATCCGGAAGTGTGAAATCAGTAGCAATGTGGTGGATTATGTCTGGGCCGCTCAAAGTAGTAGTAAAAGGTCTTTTTCAAACTGCTTGAAAAACTTTTCATTTGAGAAAAGCTGTGGTAATGAGGAATGTAGTTGTTTTAGTAGTCTTTGCGCTTCCACTTGGTCAGTGCTGTTGTTTTGTTTTAACGCATCTTGTAATTGTGGAAATTTGGATAGCCTTCTGCCAAAAACAGTTCTGAGGTGTAGTTCTAAGTCAATCTTCAGTGATTGCAAATCTATCCTTGTAAAACTTGTTGTCATGCTATTCTCGGCGATGTCTCCGAGAATATGCACATAGTAGAAGATGGCAGCAACACTATTGGGTTTATTTGAACCTGTTGAGAGTATCTTTTTTAACAGAGTGTTTGATTCTGTTTCATCAAGCTTTTGTTTTAAAGTTTCAACGTTTGAGAACTCAAATACTTTTTCTACAGTGTCAATGAGTAACTGTTTTCTCATTGACCACTTTTTTTTGAATCAATAGCATATCGTACTGATAGTTCCACCCCATATGCGTATTTTGCTCATGAGAGGATCCTCCTGAGCCTTTACTGGTAAGTAAGTCCAATAAGGGAACTGAGGTTAACCCCCCGTTTATTAGTGCAGTTCGTGCTTTTTCTCCTGCAATTTGGTATTGAGTGCCATCACAATAATCAAGGGTAAGGAATACAGCAGAAAAAAGCATGTCAAAACTTCTCGATGAGTCTTTGGCCTTTTCAAATCCTAATTGATCAGAGCTCAAAGACAGGAACAAATCTCTATCATGTTCATTCCTGCTTTTGGATGAAAGGGTAAAAGATGTTATGACCGAGTTAAAGGTTAATCCATTTTCCTCTCTGATCGTATGGCAAAGCGCTGTCAATCTGGCTTTATTCATAGACCACTTCCATAAGTGCTTTCACCTCTTTATCAATCCCCATTCTTGTTGCTATTTCATAGAGGGCGTGGATATCTCTTTTAACATATTTTGCATAGGAACGGATAAGCTTGACATACACCTCCCTATCCATTGTATCTTCGTGGGCGATAAAATCGCAAAGTGTTCGTTCATAAGAATAAACCCTGACAGGATTATTGAACATGGTTCTAGCTTCCACCACACCCAGTTCATACATCTCCTTATTCACATAATGGATGTTCACTCCGAAGGGAGCTTTATTGAACTTATAGCTATAATAGACTGTAACATCCATGTCTTGAGGAATCTTGTCCGTTACCCCCAGCAAATGTAGTGCTGTCTCATAGGAAAATACTGCTTTTTTAAAGCGATATTGGAAATAATAATAGTCATCATGCATTCCTTCTTCCGAAGTGTATAACCCCTCTGCCACTCTCTTTAGATAACCCTCTCGAACGAGCCTGCTAAGATATACAGTTGGAATCTTTTTGTTCCGGCAGTATGATGCCGTGATTAATCCACCTGAATGCTCAAGATACTGCTTTATTTGCTTTTTATAATCCATATGTCCCTTCTGTATGTTGCATGCACACGAACATAGTATCATCTATTCCGTGCAGGTGCAACAAAAATAGGCGTTATCGGTACCATCTACAACATTCATAATCTCACCAAACTGTTGAAATAGGGCAATAAGAGCGTGATTTGATGGAAGGAGAATGCCGTGGTACTGGTACCGGGAGCTCAGGAAGGATTTCTACATAACCCATATCTGCAGAAACCAGGATGTCTCCAGAAACGACCCATCTTTCAAAAAGTATCTACTAAACCGGCTCAGATCAATCTGGTATTGGTCCATGCACATCAATACCATCTTCGCACTTGCATATTGAGGATCAGAGAGTGTATATCCAATGATCTTCGCCTGACTCTTCATCCACAGAAGATACGGATGTAGCCGTTTGACCAAGGGATCTCCAATCTCGGGAGAGCAGTTCCAGAAACTGAAACCATGATGTACCGCAAGAGTCTCCGATGGATTGCCACAAGAGTCTCCGATGGATTACCACAAAAGCCTCCGATGGCTAGCCGATTTAAGTTGAAAGACGGATATCGGGGACTCAGGTAGGAAATCCACATGCAGAATATAGCAAGGCTCAAGAAATCGATTGCCCAGAAGGGAGTGCCCCTAGGTTGTAAAGAGCCGTTAGGATAAAGCTCCTTGAGATCTTGATCAGGTTCATGGATTGTCGAGTTCGAATCTTGTTAAGCTGATTGGTGTTGATTCTTATCCCATCAGTATGATCACCGCTCGTATTGATACGTGATCAGGGGGTAGCTATACAAGCCAAGTTCTTTCGTCCCAAGAAGAAATACATAATACCATGTCTAGCATAGTGTGCTAGACTATCTATAAAGAGGAGGATTAGCTATGCAAGTGGAGTGTACCAAGAAGCTGTTGGACTACATTGGGGTACAGGCAGGAGCTGCCGATGAAAGCATTGACCCTGTCTTCCGATGGAGCGCCAACCTCATACGGATCAATCGCCGCCGCACCATAGTGGTTGCCCATGATTCATCCAGGTATGGCTTTGTGCTGTATGGCATCAAGGCCAAGGATATCCGTAATCTTAGTGACTTGCTTCTTGATGGCATACGCACCTGCCTGGAGCTTGAAAGTATTAATCCTGACCTCATCGACAGGTATCTTTCTGATTGTGGGACTCCTGTTGTTTTTACCAAAAGTGCAGGGCGCACCTTTGTCTCAAGGTTGAATCAACTATGTACGCGCGTAACATACTTTGCAGAAGACCTTACAGTCGAGCATCTTTTCCAGAAACAGGTGTTAGCCATTATCAATGATGACTACATCAGAGTGAAAAATGATCCGGCAAAAAGATATTTTGGTGTATACGAAAAGTTGGGAGAGGATATCTCAAGCCTCTATGGAGCCTCCCCCTATCGTTGCCGAGCTGTAGAGCTTGAGGTGGAACTCGAACTGGAAAGCACTTGCACTAGGCGTATCATCGTCCCTTTGAACTATACCTTCCGGCAGTTTCACCATGTCCTGCAGACTCTTTTTTGTTGGCAAGGCTATCATTTGCATGATTTTTGGATAGAGCGCCATCCCAACGGCAGATTGAAACATACCCTGATCGGGTCTCCGCGTGAGTTTGATCTTGAGGAGGAGTCTACACGCGACGATACTTCTGTCCTTCTCTCTGAGATATTCCCCAAGTATGAACATATCATCTACAACTATGACTTTGGCGATGATTGGAGACACCACATCCGCCTTGTGAGAGTCGTAGATGAGCATGATAAGAGCCATGCAGTATGTCTTGCCTGGGAGGGAGAGGCCCCTCCTGAGGATGCTGGAGGACGCGGGGGGTACTCCCGGTTGCTCCAAATCCTCTCAGATCCTCTAGACCCCGATCATGCTGTTATGAAGAGGTGGTATGAATCAAAGCTTTGCAGGCCTTTTGACTTGGATAGGATCAACCGCCAATTACAGGGATGTGCTAGAAGAAGTGACAGTATGTGGTAGGACAAAACCGATTCTCCACTCGTGGTGACGGGGGAGAATTCTCGGTACCAGGAAGGACTTCCATTTTTCAATAATGGCGTTTTCTTTGATGGCGGGGTGTCAACTTATTAGCTTAAAGAAGAAGGGTCAGTAGCGACACATTAGCCAGCTTCCCCCACGTATCGTAGGGTAGCGGAAACAGTGATGCTGAACAGCCGACAGGTGCGAAGGAAAGACCTTTTCCTATCCTAAACTTCACATCACCATTTCATTAATGAGTTTCATAGCATCAAGGATGACAGCTTCAAAACTAATGCCTCGAACATAGGTGTTCTTTTTTGAATAAGCCGCCCAACGCTTCAGGAAGGAATCGTCCCTCTTCAATCTTTCGAGCAGTTCTTGTATTTATGCTACATCGAATTCTGTTTTACGATAGTGGAATGTCCGCTCACAAGCTCTTGCCAATGTAGGCATATCGATCTCCTTGCTCCTTAACCTGTAAAGGATATGGAGATCGTAATAGCCCTTATTCCGGCTATTCAAGAACCCCCTTGCATAAATTGTCTGCAATTTCTCTGCAAGCATCGTTTCAATCGGATATGCCTTGATGAGGATCGCCTCATTCCCAAAGATACTGGCAAATGAATACTGTATCGGGTGCGGTGTTATAACATCTCCCGTTGCAATATCAAGCGGAATGACTTGTCTTATATTTTCAAACCTGCAAAGAATACTTGCTCGATATCCTCCGTATTGATCTTGTTCTTTGATTGGTGCGATATTCATAATTTCATAATGTATTTCATCTCCCTCTTTTTCTTCCAATGATTCAGTAAGCAATTCCAAAACCTTCTCTTCCGTTACCTGCATGTTTCGTAAAAGAAAATCTATATCCATAGTGCTGCGAGATTCTATTCCTACGACATTGGAAAGTAGGAAGCCCCCTTTGAAAACAAGATTCCCTCCATACTTCCCTTGCACAAGCTTCTTCAATATGCTTTCAAGAAAATAATAGAGCATGACCGAGTTAAAGGTTAATCCATTCTCCTTGCTAATCGTATGGCAAAGCGCTGTCAATCTGGCTTTATTCATAGACCACTTCCATAAGTGCTTTCACCTCTTTATCAATCCCCATTCTTGTTGCTATTTCATAGAGGGCGTGGATATCTCTTTTAGCATATTTTGCATAGGAACGGATAAGCTTGACATACACCTCCCTATCCATAGTATCTTCGTGGGCGATAAAATCGCAAAGTGTTCGTTCATAAGAATAAACCCTGACAGGATTATTGAACATGGTTCTAGCTTCCACCACACCCAGTTCATACATCTCCTTATTCACATAATGGATGTTCACTCCGAAGGGAGCTTTATTGAACTTATAGCTATAATAGACTGTAACATCCATGTCTTGAGGAATCTTGTCCGTTACCCCCAGCAAATGCAGTGCTGTCTCATAGGAGAATACTGCTTTTTTAAAGCGATATTGGAAATAATAATAGTCATCATGCATTCCTTCATCAGAAGTGTATAACCCCTCTGCCACTCTCTTTAGATAACCCTCTCGAACGAGCCTGCTAAGATATACAGTTGGAATCTTTTTGCTCCGGCAGTATGATGCCGTGATTAATCCACCTGAATGCTCAAGATGCTGCTTTATTTGCTTTTTATAATCCATATGTCCCTTCTGTATGTTGCATCCACACGAATATAGTATCATCTATTACGTGCAAGTGCAACAAAAATAGGCGTTATCGGTACCAGCTACAACATTCATAATCCCACCAAACTGTTGAAATAGGGCAATAAGAGCGTGATTTGATGGTTCGAGGTACCAGGTAGGAAATCCACATTTTCCACATCTGGGGTGAAAATAGATTCAACTGAATCCTTCTTTATTGTAGCTGACTTTTTTCTTGCCAAAAACTATTGTGACAGCTACTGGGTGCCAGCCATTGAAACTTGAGAGCGCTTTCCCATAATCACCCATATTCTTGTAGAAATGATGGATTCCCCTGTACGAAGCTTTGTTTGCGGCCCCTGATCATGATCAGCGATCATAGGGAATCCTGAAGTAATCAAGGGAGCGTTTGAAGGTGTCCTGTGCTGACAGGCAGGTATCCCTAAGGAAGCCCCTCTCCCTATTCCAATCGTTCAGACCCCGGTAATAGAACATCTTCATGCTATCGGAAATAATGAAGGGGACAATGTTCCATCTTAGGCACTCCTTGAACATGATCAGGCGCCCTACACGCCCGTTGCCATCCTGGAATGGGTGGATACGTTCAAAGCGAACATGGAAGTCAATGATATCGTCCAGGGTCTTCTTCTTTTTTGCATCGTAAGCATCAAGCAGAAGGCGAATTTCCTTTGCGACGTGTTCGGGCAATGTCGTCTCGTGACCTCCTATCTCATTGGGCAGTTTCTTGTATTCACCGACCTCAAACCAATCCTTACGACTGTCACTGGTCCCGTTTTTCAGCAACGCGTGCAACTGCTTGATGAATGGTTCGCCGAGGGCGAAGTTGGAGCGGTCGATCATATGGTCGATACAGCGGAAATGGTTTGCAGTTTCCACGATGTCATCCACATTGATTGATGTGCCTTCAAGGCCGATAGTGTTTGTCTCATAGATGTAGCGCGTCTGGTCGTGGCTAAGCTTGCTTCCTTCCATATGGTTAGAGTTGAAGGTCAGGTCAATCTGGATCTTGTGGTAAATCCCTCCACGGCGCCTCTTCTGTTTCTCTTCTTTCAGGATTGAAGAAAGACCCGAAGATGGTTCAGTTTGCTTGGTAATCCTCTCAGGCTTACGTGCATTCTCCGGGATGTGCCAGGCCTTTCCTTTCAGAAAAGCACCTTCGATCTTTCCCTGGGCACAGTAATTTCGTACACCGCGCTCGCTCATTGCCCATGTCTGTGCGATCTGTGCCACTGATACGTATTTCAAGCCTCTGCCTCCATCATCTCCATCATATCATAGTATCGGCACAATTGCATTGGAAAATTTGAAAATATATTCATTGTGCCGATATGTGAGGAGCAGGCTAGGGGAAGGCATGATGATGCTAGTTTTGCAGTAGTGTTCTCACCATATCTACCTTGCAACAGTGGTGAGCGAGACAATTTCACAGATCCCCCCCCTCCCGAAGGAGTAGCTTCGCATTGGCCACCTCCCCCTCTGTACCGTAGGGCAGCAGAACCAAGGGAGGTGAAAAGCCAACAGTGGCATAGGGGAAGGCCTTCCCCTCAATCCCTTTGCACTCCCGATACTTCGATGAGGTACGTATGAATGAGCAGAGTTTGCTCCAGAGAGAAGCGGATCATTTGGCGAGTTCTTTATAAGCTGCCTCATGACGCTTGAATGACCTTCTCGAGATTGCAAGCAACTGTTCATCTGACACTTGCTCATCGGCAGCAATCTGATCGTAGGAAATGATCACATACTTGGGAGCGTTGTTTTTTAAAATCACCACAGATCCATTCTTATCGACAGTCCGGGCAATTTTTGAGAAATTCCGATTGGCCTCAGTGATGGATACCAGGTTTTTCATATCTACCAACATATTTACTACCTCCAAATTCTATACTACACTAATAAAACCCAAAAATAGGATACATACAACCTATTATATGTTGCAAGATAGTACATATATATTTGGCAATGTTATCCTCTAGCAATTCTCAGTAGATACTGGGACGAACTTCCATATTCTCACAAAACCCCTGACACAAAGCATTGGAAGTGCGAAAAGAAAGAACCGGTACGATACCGGTTCTCTGATAGAAATCTACCAACATTTTTTTTGTCTTAGGGTTGTTGCACCTAGATTATATGCTTTGGACTCGCATCCCTGCCTGTCCAACTTTGGCTTCGTGCCCAGTCTCTCATCTCCTGTTTTTCGTCCCTGTCACCTCCATGGATCGTTTGGAGCATATCGATATATCCATCCATATTTCCACAGTCGTCAAGCACATTGAGGCCATCTTTGGCCTTAAAGACCGGTTTGCGATCAGAAATGACTTTGAAAGCCGTTTCATCGTCTACCCCCTGGTCCTCTTTCCCTAACTCCCGAACCAACAAGATGGCTACCTCCCAACCATCACCAATCTCAACTGGAAGAGAATCTTGGATTACTTAGCGGAAAATATAGACTGGTTGTTTTCGCTACAAGGTACAAGGCATCTTTTCTGTTTTGAAAACGAGGTGTGTATTGATGCCATCATTGATGGTAGACAACGAAAGGTATCAATACCCCAGGGCAAGAGCTGGAAAGAGGAGGCTTTGCCTCCTTTTCCACCCCAAGGGGCGGGGTATCTCACCTTGCTTTCCCCTTCATTGCTCGAAAGAGCACCCATCACGATGCTCCCTTTCCTCTCGATTCGTTGGGGAATCAAAGGGAGCATGTAAGGTAATCAGATTGACGACAACAAGGCCCTAACCTGTTCAAAGGCATCCCGACGGATCATCTCTATCTCCTGATCATCGCTCAAGTCCATAAAGTTCGCCACATCAACCGGGCCGGCATGATCAACCGAAGCAAACTTCCCTGACAATTTCTCCCTCATCTCACACACTACAGGCAACTTTGCATAACCGGAGAACTCATGAGCCAGTTGCTCAGCACCACCTGGATAATGTTTGATCAAAAAATAGATATCGTAGGCATCCTTTGCCTTCCCTCTACCCATTGCGGCAGTTTTCATTACAAAATAGGGGACAAGAGCGACAACGTTCACATGAGCCGTATCGATCGCTCCATCAGTTCGTTTCGCCTCCAGCTTGACCTGCTGTGGGTCAAATGTGAAAGCAAAATCGCCACCAGTTGCCTTCAAGGCTTTCAAGCCTTGGACATGTTGACCCAGTTTCTGCTTTCTTGTTCCGCCATACATGCCCGCGAGAATATCCACATCGACATCAAATGGTATATCGTTGATCATCACTTGTTTGACAAAAGAGAAGTATTTATTAGGATGCTCTCTATATCCATTGCTCAATAGGATCCTCGCCATGGTCTGGTAGCCTTCGTCCTTCAATGTCAGATGGTTGATCAGCATATCAACATCGACACTCCCCACATGCCCCTGATTGGGGAACAACAATTCGGGGACCCATCCACCGATGATACGGATGTCATCTTGGTATTGGGCAAATAGTGAGCACAACTCGATCAATACCCTATGGGCTGCCTCTCTCTGACCTTCCGAATAATCGATGCTGCTGTGCAAGTTTTCATCCTTGATCATTTCTTTATCTCCTTAGCTAGGATGGCCTCAGCCATCTCCTCTCCTCGTCCTTGCAACCGCATACAATCCAGATAGACTTGCACAGGAGAGACTATTTGCTGGTCCTTGATATTCCTTGCGTCATGAAGCATCTCATCGTTATTAAGCACATGGATCTGTACGTTCGCACCAGAGTCAACCTGCTTGCATGCAGCAGCATTCAAAAATGCATTGAGTTCCCTTTCCCTTATCAACAGATGTACCTTGGTGTAACGCACCACAGGCGCGTACCTCACACCACCTGCGAAACCAGTGAGATGACAGTCAATTCCTGAATTGGCTTTGATCTGACGTACGCTATCCTCAAATTCCGGGACCGACAGTAGGGTATGGCAGTCCATTACCTCAAACGATGCTGATTTCTGCGCATATGCTCTACTCCAAGCATGCATGATTGCTTTTGGATTTAGTACTTGCAAGCCATCTGGGGACATCTGTGCCCAGAGTTGCTCACAGAGGTACCCCTTTACCTTGGAAACCTGTCCGATACTGCACTGTAATTTCTCTGCAAGGAGGCTCAGCTTCCACCGATACGTTACATCACGCATGATTTCCCTAAGGATCAGCGATGATACTTTCGAGGAAGGATCGAATATAGTCTTGGCCCTACGTTTCTTAACAAACCTGTTCGGGTGTCCTTGGTCGCTCATGTAGAGGGAGCCGATCAACAACCTGCAGTTTCCTGACATATCCATATACCCAATGTTGAGCTGTTCACATAGCTTGGCCGACTCCCCGGATATGTAAGGAGCCATGATTACAGAGTAGCAGGCTTTCTGGTTGGACTCCTCATCCTTCTGCCCAATATCCAATTTACCTATAATGGAGGGATACGCTCTGCTCAGGACTGTTACATCAAGCCTTACGGTTGTTGCATCGGTAAAGAAAAGAGTTGCAAGAAACCCCTCATTCTTGTCACGCAGATGGTCGCATCGCTCTATCACAGGGATTCTTGCCAAGGTATTGCTGAGCTGTTCAAACTCCTTTACGTAAACTGTAGTACTAACTTTCATTAAAAAGCTCCTTTTCACCACCGTGATGAAACCAGTATATATAATGAAACTAAAACTAGCAATGATAAGTGAGCTTACTTTCATTAATAGATTGACTTTCACCGCAGTGGTGAAAGTCCATCTAGTAGTAAAAATTGAAGAATTCACAATCATCGGTATCTTTGAAGGAGTTCCACTTTTCAAGTGTGGCGTTTTCTTTGATGGTTGGCCGATTTGAATTGAAGGAAGGGTACCGGGGACTCAGGTAGGAGATCCACAGAATCTCTCATCTTCCTGAATCTAGAGTTTGTGCGCCAGTTCGGTGCTATACATATTCATCTGACTACTCGGATACACATATAGCAGGGCAAGATTCCCACCCTGACAAAGCCTAACCAGCAGGAAGGTGCAGATTATTATGGTGTTTTCTCGATCCTCAGAAATAATGGTATGATGATTATGTGCAATGTATATACATTGTATTGACTATATCATTTCCGAATGATAGTATTTCAATAAGGAGAAACTATATGGCAAGTACAACAATCAGCTTGAGAACGGATACGGAACTAAAGGCTCAGGCCGAGGATATCCTCAATCAACTTGGAATGACACTGAATGGAACCTTCAATATGCTTCTTAATCAGATTGTAAGGGAAAAGTCAGTGCCACTGAGTTTGTCTTTGGCTTCCCAGAATTCATTGTATGCAGATTTGCTTGTTGCTGAAGATGAGCGGAGAAACGGGTATGTCGGCAGAAGTGGAGATGAAATGCTTAAGGACTTTGACTTGATCGTGGCAGAGGCTGAATCCAAATATGAAGTATGATGTAATCGTCTCCAGAAAAGCCGATGATATGCTTGTTAGTCACGTAAGGTTCCTAGCCCAAGTGAGTATCCCTGCTGCCAAAGTATTGAGAAATGAGTTCTGTTCTGTTCTTGTTAAGTTGAAGGATAATCCCTTCCAATTCCAACTGGAAGAGGATCTTGGATTACCTAGCGGGAAATACAGACGGGTTGTTTTCGCGAAAAGGTACAAGGCGGTCTTTTCTGTTTTTGAAAACAGAGTGTTTATTGATGCCATCATTGATTGCAGGCAATCAATTTGATCATGATATGTAGAAGAGTCTGCAGGTATTGTTCCTGAAATGGGCAGTCCTGAAACAACTGCAATACTATAACAACAGAACGCTTAACCTTTCTTTCTTTCGCGATGAAAACGAAAGAACGCAAGAAAGGAGCGAAAGCAAATGGACCCTGCACAATTCCGCCTTGATAGTCAGAGTTGGTCGTAATCAACACAAGAAAGCTGGGGAAGAGCCGAAGAAAAGCGTCTTTACCAGGTTATATTCCAATGGTGCCCTACAAGTGATCGAGCATATGCAAGAGTTGTTTCCACTAGTTACCTATAGGGTCTGTGGGGTTCAATCAATCAGGGTTTCAACGCAGTGATCGGTACCACACATACGCCATCAGGTCTGCGATAGGCTGCGTTTGTGAGACCGCAAATCACACAAAGAGTGGTTGCCGGACGTTCAAATTTCTTGTTGATAGCCAATAGCTTTGCAGCAGCCTCATCAATCTGGTGTGCCCCCAACTTGATCTCAAAGGCGGACCAGCTTCCGTCCGCAAGTTCCACTACAGCATCGATCTCATCGTTGCTGTAGTCCTGATAGTGCAGGAGATTGGCACCGAACGACTGCGCATAGATTTTGAGGTCCCGTTCACACAAAGCCTCGAATAAAAATCCAAACGTCTGCAGATTCCCAATCAGTCGATCTTCATTTGTGATGCCCAAAAGTGAGCATGCAAAAGATGGATCGGTGAAATGTCGTTTCTCTGCCTGCTTTATGCGAAGAGAGGAACGTATGGTAGCTGCAAATGGCTTTTGGTTCTCGATGATGAACAGCTTTGAAAAGACATTGAGGTAATCGGCGATGGTATCCTCATCAATAGTCAACTGTTCCACTCCCTGCATGTCACTTTTTAGACGCACCATGGTTGCTGTTGTGCTCTCGTTGCGTGCAAGCGATCGAAGCAGAAGGCGCAACTTAGCTCTATCACGCACTTTGTCATCTATTTTGGCTATATCGTCGGTCACCACAGTATCCAGATACTGTGCCGGGATCATTACCGCATCGTCCGTCGACAATCCAAGGCTGCCTGGCCAACCCCCTCTCAGGATGTAGGAAGCCAAGGATTGAAGACTCACCTCGCCTGAAATGACATTCTCAAGGGTTCCTGTACACAGATTCTTCAAAGATACCTTTCCGGAAGAATTGCCCGATTCGAACAATGACATGGTCATCATACGTAGCCGAGCGATTCGGCCAGTACCGCTATGCAAGACCCCCTTGTGTGAAGGGGTAGCGCTGCCAGTCAGGATGAACTGTCCCTTCATGGTGGACTGGTCAACGGTGAATCGCACAGCATCCCAGAGCGCCGGTACTTCTTGCCATTCATCAATGAGACGGGGTTGCTTGCCTTCCAGTACCAGGGAAGGATCGAGCTGTGCAAGCTGCCTATTCTGGAAATTCCCAGCAGGGTTGCCGACAAGGAAAGCACTTTGGGCATGCTTTTTTGCGGTCCAGGTCTTGCCGCACCACTTGGGACCCTCAATACAGACAGCATTGAATGCCCGAAGGTATTGTTCGACTGCCGAGTCAATAATGCGTGGTCGATAGACGTTGTTGTCCATGGTAGTTCTCCTGTATGAAGAGTACCTCATTCGGTTTGATTTAGCAATTGCATTCGGTTTGATTTAGCAATTGCATTCGGTTTGATTTAGCAATTGCATTCGGTTTGATTTAGCAATTGCATTCGGTTTGATTTAGCAATTGCATTCGGTTTGATTTAGTAATTGCATTCGGTTTGATTTAACAATAACATTCGGTTACAACATTCATAATCCCACCAAACTGTTGAAAGAGGGCGCTAAAATCGTGATTCGACTGAAAGAGAATGCCCCAGTACGGGTACCGGGAGCTCAGGTAGGAATTCCACATCTCTTCACGCTTTACAGGTGTTTTGCTCGGGGGCAGATGGAGAAAGCCATCATATATTCAGAACCCTGTTGCACCCTCAAAACAGATGTTCATCTGTAAGGAACCGATGCAACCCAATATGCTGCACCCCCTCTATGATATCTTGGAAGTGTGGATCCATCGTTACCACAAATTTTGGGTAGGAGTCACGGATTGCGAGCAACGGTGCAAACTCTCTTTGTACTGTTTGCTCACTTTCAAGTTTGAAGGCAACCTGCACATACAGTTTCCTCGGAGCTTGCTCTGCAATAAAATCAATTTCTTGGGTGCCCAGTTTTCCAATATATACGGTGTATCCTCGTCTGACCAACTCGTTATGGACGATGTTCTCCAATATGCCAGATATGTGCCTATCCCTATACCCAAAGACAGCATGCTGGAGACCGGTGTCCGCCAGATAGTATTTTTCTTGTGTTTTCAGAAGTTCTTTTCCCTGTATATCATAGCGTTGGACTCTGGTAATCAGAAACGAGCTTACCAATGCATCAAGATACGTATAGACCGTGTTTATATCGACTGACCTTGCTTGGCTCTTGAAATAATCTGCAATTCGTTTTGCCGAAATAGTGCTTCCAACTGAATCCGCGATGAAGTTCAAAATCCTGCGCAACAACTCGATATCACGTATCTTGTACCGCTGAACAACATCACGCAGTACGATTGAATCAAAAATGTCGTTGATGATCATGTAGGTTGCCTTCTCATCGTAATCAGCGGTGAGATGGACAGCAGGAAAGCCTCCTCGCCTGATATACAACCAAAGCAGATCTTGTTGTGTCTCCTGTAGGTTGGATCTGAATGTCAACATCTCAGTAAAGGACAATGTCTGCATCTGGATATGAATGAATCGACCAGTAAGCAGGGTGGAGAGCTCTGATGAGAGCAGCTGTGAGTTTGACCCAGTAATATAGACATCAAGGTGAAAGTCGAGGAACAGTGAGTTTACCGCTTCTTCCCAATCCTTAACAATTTGTATCTCGTCAAAAAACACATACGCAGGGCTCTCCATGGTTTTTACCAGTTCTGACACGTATTCGTATAAAGCGAGTGAAGAACGCAAGTGGTAGTACTTCATGCTTTCAAAATTGATGGAGATGATTTGTTCTCTCTTTACACCTTGATCAATCAATAGCTGTTGGACCAGCAGCATCATGGTCGATTTTCCACATCGGCGTATCCCTGAAATGATCTTAATAAAAGGTTTTCTGATAAACGGTTTGATGTTCTCATAGTAAAGTGGGCGATTGAACATGATTGAGTACTCCTTATATAGGATTATACCCTGTAAAACTATCAAAGTAAAGAAAGTTTTTATGGGTATAACCCTAAAAACTATTATACAATGACAAGTTTTAAGGGTCATAGCCCCCCCAAATCCTCATTAGGTACTGGGAAGCACTTCCAGATTTTGGATAAGAAAGAACCGGTACGGATACCGGTTCTCTGATAGAATTCCATCAACATTCTTTTCTTTGTTTCAGGATCGTTGCACCTAGATCATATGCTTTGGACTTGCATCCCTGCCTGTCCACCCTTGGCTTCGAGCCCACTCTCTCATCTCCTGTTTTTCGTCCCTGTCACCTTCATGGATTGTTTGGAGCATATCGATATATCCATGGACATTTCCACAGTCGTCAAGCACATTGAGGCCATCTTTGGCTATACAGACCGGTTTGCGATCGGCAATGACTTTGGCAGCCGTTTCATCGTCTACCCCCTGGTTGTCTTTCCCGAACTCTCGAACCAACGAGATGTCTACCTCCCAACCATCACCATAATCGTAGCTATACACAAGGGTTGTTGTTATCGGCAGGATTTTTGTTGGTTCACTCTTTTTTTGAAGTGTACTCATTTTCCCAGCAGCTCTGAAATATGCTGCTGCATCACGTGGCCCTTCCTCTTCAATAGTCTCTGAAACGGCGATATCACGATACTTCTTGTACAACCGAACAGAACTGTTGTCGGTAGCCAACGCGGCAGCCTTTGCCTCCTCGATGTCTAGGGGATCGAGTGAAAGAATTTCTCCTAGCCGAAGGCTCTCCTTCAGCTCATCAGGCGTTCCATTATCGAACATGATGGCGTCGGAGAGGTCCTGCAACGTTGCATCCTCGAATGATACCTTTCTGTGGTTCTCTTTTTCTTTTCTTAATCGGAACGGGCGTACATCCAGGATAGGTAGACGCTCTGCCAAATCAATAATCTCAGCCTGATTTTCTGCCCAATACTCGCTATATCCCTCATATCTGTACTGCTTGAGGTACTTTGAGCGCATCCAAGTCCTAGGGCTTTTGCTTTCATTGTAGTCGTCATCCCAGAATGCATCGCTGAAGGTGGTGTTGGGAAACTGGAGATAATAGCCGAATACCGGGGCCACCTCCAACAACTTTCCCTCCGTCAGAGTCTGGAACAACGGCTCTGGCAGCTGGAAATTGTGCAAATGGCTGTTCCTCCAACCAAAGGCCATGTTGATGAGGTAATGAAGTTGATGCAGAGCCAAGGACGATGGGACGACGACATCCCGGGAGATAGACTTTGTCACGGCCCCGTATTTGGATAGGATCTTTGCTCTATCGGCAGGCATCTGATCAAGTTGGCTTTCACGCAGTTCAAGATGCAGGTGCATGGCAAAAGGGCTATTCTTAGCGACAGGTGTTGCACTCCCTTGTACTGCACTCAAGCCATTCATTGTCTGTGGTTTGTTGGATTGGCTTTTTTGCGCATGCGCCCGATTTCGCTCGCGATACATCTCGCTTCGCGTTGCAGTGTCTGTTTTCTCCGGTTCATCATACAGTCCTTTCTCGTAGGGTAGGTAGTTCTGAACCATCTCTTTGCTGATCTCTAGCTTTTCAGCAATCTCTGATGAGGACTTTCCCTGGTCAGAGAGTTCACGGATCTGGAGAGACCGTGCACTTGACCACAACCCTTCGGTAATGAGGATTTTTCTTACCTTCGTAGTAGAGATTTCCATCTGCAGGGCTGTTTCACTGATGGATCCTGTATTCTCGTACACACTCACTATCTTTTCGATAGTCTCCGTCTTGGGAGATTCTGCTTTCTTTGCCATTTCTAACCTCTCTCTGTATCCACGGTATACCACGGTAATTTTGTCGTGTCAATACAAACAATGTCGTTTCAATAATATTTTTGAAAGTGTCGCAATATGATACACATGGCATCAAGAAGCCCTTTCCTTCACTGTAGGATATTTTTTGCAATATCCCTCATCTTATGGAAGATAGTTTCATTATATCTGATAGATTTCATCCTTTATGGTAGTTTGTAGTTGTTATGAAACAAATAGAAGCTGAAGTGAAACATGACTTGACAGGGCACAATAAAAGGCTGATGGTAGACCCATCATAGTGACAAACCTACTCTAGTATGGGAGACATAACCATGGTGAAAGAATCTACTCTTGAACAGAAGCTTTTTACCTTTGTACAAGAGATCCAGGCATTTCAGTACACTATCAGCTCTTTGGATCATATCTGGGAAGTATTGTTCCCCCTTCAGGATGCCAAGTGGCACCACCTGAGAGTTGTGAGGTATCTGGAGAGCTACCTATTCATTGATATTTCTGGCAATGCAGGAGGGCTTGAATTCCTCCCACCAGATGAAGTCAAACCTGTATCCGGGTTTGATAGGTGCCAACTCAACCTGTGGCCAGAACTCATCACCTCCTCTCTTGCTTGGTTAAAGCTTCTTCGCAAGGACTGGATAGGGAACAGTAAACGCATGCAGCTTGAATACCCCCTGGAGCTACGCCAGGGAGTAGTCCCACATGCTCTGATCCGCTCTTCTTTCCCCGCATACTATCGCCTTGATGATGCGATCGGGCAGGACAAGGCAAAAAAGATTATCGATCTTATCGAAAGTGGATATTTTTGGAAAAGTGAGCATACAGAAAGCCCTTCCCTTACTGCCAATGAGTATTTCGCCTATTGCAAGATCGCCTACATCGCTGCACGAAGAGAAGATGAAGTGGTAGATGCAGAGCTCTCTGGTAGAGAGCTCTACAGCATGTTTGCAGATGGCCGTGATGACGGCCTGCTCAAGATCGACGGTGATTCACCTGAAGAGTTCGCAGCTTGGATTGATGGAACTCACCCTTTGCGAGATAGCGGAGGCCATCCTTGGGAGATCAAGCGTGGAGGAAACACCACGCACATCAATCTTGCTGTATACAGACCCCTGTATAGCAAGAATGAACGGTATGTGATCGAGCTACGTGGGGAATCATTGGGAAGGATGGCTGAAACCCTACAGATGTTCCTTGCCATCTATGAAGCAGGCCTTCCCATCTCGATATCCAATCCAGAGGCTGTCAGGAAACGTCTGCTCGCTCAAGATTGCATTGGAATCATTCCAGCCTATGCATCCTATCATCGGGCCAACCAGCGTTTCAGAAAGGATCAGGATGTCTTTGAGGTGATGCACTATAAGGAACTTGGTCGCTATAAACGTAGGGTTACTCCCTTTATCACCTGGGAAGCACTCCCTCTGTTGCAACTGAGGGACAGTTGATCTTCCTACAAATGATTATGCTTGCATACTGGATTTGTAGCCACTGAAGGGTGAGGCTGAGGATTATGGGTCGAATAAGGACTTACTATCAGTATAGGCTTTGATCCTCTAGCACTGGATATCATTGATACGATTGCCTATCCTAGGTTTGTGGGATATCCCACAAGGGAGCATACAGATGAAGACAGTAGTAACATACGATGCCACCGTCGATATGAAAAAGCGAATTACCCTGCGTGGCAGTACATATTTGCATTATCATGTAGAGGAACTCGAGGATGGCCGGATCATCCTTGAGCCAAGGGTTTTGGTCTCTCCTTTTGAGATTTCCAAGAACACCCTTTCTATGATGGATTCCTCTGTAAAAAACCTCAAGCAGGGTAGAGGTTCAAAGCCGGTTGACCTCTCATCCTTCTCCCCAGAATAAGGCAGTATATTATTGTTTACTAGTAAGCTGGGGGTTCCTGAAATGGAAGATTTTTGGGCATATGGCCCAGGCAAGCAGGAAATTACCATACTAGGGCTCGAACCTCACCCGGAAGACAAGAAGAATTCTGGATATGATGGGGTAACCTTATCTGCTACAGGAAAAGAGAAATCCCTCTGATAGTAGTACAGAAAGCCTGTATAGAGAAAAACCTCAGCACATGAAGTATCCCTCCAAGATGGTTCGATACTTATATACTTCATTGTTATGTAGGCAATATATTGGCACCTAAACATGCTTTTATCATATTTGTCCTGCAATAGATGTATTCTGACTCCTACTTGATAAACTGATACTTCGTAGCAGGGCCCTTGCCGACCTTCTCGATAACCCCTTGCTGCCTTAGATCAAACAGTATCTTTTTTGCCATGGATCCGGATCTGCCGAGATACTGTGCTAGGTCTTTGGATGAGAAGAGCCCCAAAGCAGTGAAGTGACGTCTCATGGTAGTGATATCATGGGGATCGTGAGGAGTACCAACGTGGTCGATAGCAGAATTTCTTCTGAATATGACCAGTTTCACATGGTGCTCAAGCTCGACGAACTGAGGCTCGCTGAGGCCAGCTTCAAGACAGCTTGATATGATGAGATTGATACCTATACCTTGTTTTTCCATGTACCCCTTCTTTCTCAGGGCATCGGCGATCAGGGGGTTTCGGTATCGCGAGAGCCCCTCTTTGAGATTCTCAGCATTGATAGGGGCATAAAAGTTCCCCGGGTTCAAAAACTCGATCCTATCTGAAAAGAGTGTGATTCTCGTGGGTGCTTCGTAGTCATAGGCTCTATGAGCGACTGCATTGACGAGTGCTTCACGGATGGCATCAAGTGGTATCTCATGATTGACCGGGGCCTTGATCAAGCCTTCCCGTTCGTAATGTGTACCCAAGAGAGTTGAAAGGAATGTATAGGCGGCCTCAAGCATAGGCATGATTCCCCCCGAGAATTCTTCTTTTTTGATTAGTTGTCGCTTATCCTTAGTTGCATAAACACTTACCACGACACCTGACTCCGGGATGATCTTCTGATGTTCAGGGTAGAACAGCAGTGTCCCTGCGACGTTTGGAATAGTTCTGCCCGAGACCTCATTGGAACCATATCCCGCACCAATGAGGATCGCCTGGTCATATCTGGAAAACAGGGTTCCAAGCAACTCCTTCGAGAGTTCTTCGTATGAGATCTGTGGACATGGTTGCTGTTCATACCGTATCCCACTGCGGATACGGGAGAACTGTTCGATCGCATAGGAATCAGCTTTTCTGTTGTGAGCTCCGAATCGAAGGAAGACCCCAGAAGGGTATCCTAATCTTTTCAGGAAATGGGGTTTTTGGGGGCCGGGGAAGACACGGATGGTTACACAGGTTTTTCCCCCAAGATGCTGTGCATAGAGGTCTACAGCAATCTGTGGTGATACTGCATCTGCAATGACCTGAGGTATCTCTTGGCTGTAGCGTTCGATCTCCTCCCTATGCAGGCCCACGATTAAGCGATCACTATCTCTGATGCCGATGATTATCGTCCCTCCTTGGGTATTTGCAAAGGCAACTACTGTCTCGAGGAGGCGAGAATAGTCGTCTAGTCGCTCATTGAACTCCAGTATTTTTGACTCGATTGATTCATATCGCATGGCACCCCTCCGTATCCGATAATATCAGATATAACCAATGCTATCAGACACTATCGGATAATTAAAGAGATGTATCCGATAGTGTCCGATACCCAAACAGGGAGCAAGGGAGATGCTTCTTGTTTTCCATATTTGTAAGAAGGGTATGGCCACAGAGCAGGAAAATACATCGCTACAGACAACAGGTGACCTAGGGTGTCGATAGCTTTCATGTATCCCTCCACCGATTAGCAATACTGCACGTCTTCCTGCCTAGTACACCTTTTCAAGGTTTTAAATAGTTATAGCTTACACATATTCAAGAGTTAAGTACCACATCGAACAGTGCTTGAGGCAAACCGGCATGGCGATGGGGGATAGTCGATTGGTCATTCCATATAGGTGCTATACACTTGGTTATATAGGATTTGGGAGGTACTACCTTGAAAATTGGATCAGTCTTTGAGCACAACCGAACCCAAGCAGTTCGACTCCCCGTTGAAACCCGTTTCGACAAGAATATCAAAAAAGTTGTGGTGCGGATTGTTGGAAGAAGTAGGATTATCACCCCTGTTGATCACGCATGGGATACTTTTTTCCTTGCATAGAACAACAGGGCGAGTGACGATTTCATGCATGAAAGAGCTTCACAAGATCAGGATGAGAGGGAATCGTTCTAATGCTAAATTCATGCTGGACACAAGCACCGTACTATATGTCGTCAAACAACGCCCTCTTGAACTCTTGGATATTTTCACTCGTAACGCCGAACACATGTGTATCAGTTCAATCACCTTAGCAGAACTCATGCATGGGGTGGAGAAAAACTCATTTCCTGAAAAAAACCTTAAGGTGGTTGAGGATTGTATCTCACACTTTGAAGTTCTTTCGTACGATGAGGGGCGGCCATGCAGTATGGGAATATCCGTTCTGATCTTGAGAAAAAGAAGACAATCATAGGAGTGAACAACCTTCATATAGCCGCTCATGTGCGTAGTAAAGCCTTGATTCTCGTAACCAACAACACGAGGGAATTTGAACGAGTGGATGGACTTCGATTAGTTGATTGAACAGAACAAGATAGGTAGAATGGTACTAGGAAGAACGCTGTCTTTTCCATAAAGTATTTGCATAGGGTAGGTCCCTGGTAAGGTTTCACTATTCTGTGCATAGTGAAGCCTTGAGATACCTTCTTTGCATCGTGCAACCCTCCCTTTCCATACACTTGCTATGCCTCTGACTTCCGAATATATCAAGGTTTTACTTCCGAAGATATGATAGTTTTACTTCCGAAGTTGTGATTGTCACCCAAGTAGCTAGAATCACACAACTCCTCTCTGAATCTGCAAAACAGTTGTTTCTTGATGATGGAGACCCCAAGCTAACCCCCCAAGCTACCCCTCAAGCTCCGTATCTTCTACGCTTATCAGTCTTGCCCTCTTTTGCCCTCTCCTGCTATCATCAATCTTTTAGATCACAGGGGGGATGAAATGGCATACTCAGATAAGCTTTGGAAAGAAGCAAAGGTTCGATGTAGACTGAACGAGGAAGATATCCGCATGGCGAAGGAGATGGGGCTCAATCCAAAGAGCCTGATAAAGAACATCCCAAGCAAACAGCAGCAGTGGAAACTGCCAGTGAAAGAGTGGCTGCGAGATATGTGGGAGGATCGCCAAGAGAAGGCCGCTAAGAAACGACTGAGAAAGCAAGCAGCATTGACCCAGATAGAAGAGACCAAAGAAGGAGCAGAGTAGATGATTGGCACGATAGAAGAGAACAAACGAATCAGAGGAATTCTGATAAAGCGGGAAAAGGGTGAACTGGCTGACGCCCTGATGCAATTAGCCAATGAGTCCTCGTCAGCCCATATGCTGGTGATGTCCCTGGTTTCCTCGAACCATGAGAAAATTGCGCTTTTCAAACAGAACATCCATGCCATCACCCACCAAGGACGCCGGAGTTCCCTCTCGGGGGAACAAATTCTGGATATGCTCCATCGGTCACTTGAAATGTTGGACCCAGAAACGATGGATCCCAAAGAGGGGCTGACTCTGATGACTTCCTTCTATGAGACTGACTCCTGGGCTGTGGAATCCACTACCGAGCTTGATTTTGAGTTTGAACTGCTCTTTACAGAAGATGGGTTTGAGAAGTTCGCTGATTTTGCGCTTAAATGCCCCGATCCTGACTTTGTCGTCCAGGTGGTGAAGCAACTGCTTTCTAATGATAACTACTGCATGCGCACGAAGCTCTTTGATGAAGCCTCCACATTTCTCTCGGAGGAAGGGGTGAAAGCGTTGCGCACATAACGAACATCTGGCATACAAGCATCTCTTTTGGAGGTGCTCTTTTTTTCTATCAGGCATCTAGTGCCACCACAAACACCATCTTTCTAAGAGTCACAGCAGTCTCCTGCCTCCCTGAACAAAAGCGTTATTTCAGCATTGTTTGGTTGGTTGTAGTGCTCTTTATCCTGTTCCACAAGCATGCTATCACTAAAGGAGAAATCATGGTGTTACAATCTTTCCATCCCAGAGAAGTTGCAGAAAATATTTCCAAGGCATGACTTCTATGCCATTTTCCAACTTCCTAGGTCGTTCTTCGCAGCATACCAGAATGTATCGATGGCATATTCCCTCCTCCATGAAAGCTTTCAATCCTGAGTAATCCCTGGAGTCTGCTTTTTTGGTGGTTTTAGTCGCTACCGCCACATGCTCCCCTAGCACAAAATCAACCTCAAAGTTACTTGTCGTCCTCCAATAGCTGAGAACTTCTTTACTCTGGATGTAATCGAGGTAGGAGCGTAGCTCCATGAAAATGTAGTGCTCAAAGAATGCTCCATACTCTGTCTGGGAAGGGGTGGGAGGCGGTGCATTCTGCAAGACTCTAGCAACCCCAAGGTCAAAAAAATAAAACTTAGGCATCCCGTAGGTCTTTCTCTTTTTCCCCTTGGTGAAGGATGAGATTTCATACCCAATGAGGGTATCTACAAGAATCTGATACCAACCGCTGACAGTTTGTCTGGAGACACCTACATCACTTGCAATATTGGTAAAATTGAGTTGTTCGGTGTTTGAGAGGGCGGCTACTTCCAAGAATCGGGAGAATTGGGGAAGCTTCCTCGTAACACCCTCTGCCTGTATTTCCTCGTTGAGATATAAGGTTACATAGTCGTCAAGTTCTTCATCAGGATTTTCAGAACAAAAGGCTGATGGTAACAATCCAGACTTGAAAATCCTTTCCAACGTATAGTTGGTGTCATGAATCTCAGCGAATACCAAGGGATGCATAGTGATATAACCAGATCTTCCCCCCAACAGATTGACGCCACCTGAACAGAGTTTTCTTGCACTTGAGCCCGTGAGCAAAAACCGGATGTTTCTTTCTTCTATGAGAAAGTGCACTTCTTCAAGCAGTAGAGGCGCTTTCTGAATTTCATCGATTACCACGATGCAATCATGCAGGTCGCGGGCCTCAATTTCTTCTCTAAGCAAACCAGGATCAGAGAGTGTTCTCATGCGAAGCCTGCCATCAAGCAAGTTCCAACTAAGACTCACCCTATCTAGCAATTCATTACGTATGTAGGTCGTTTTTCCTGTCATACGAGGACCTAAAAGGAATTGTGATTTGTTGGATAGTTTTTCTTTTAGCATGAGGATACGTTTGATATATGTCTTTTCTTTCATTATTATCGCTACTCTTATTTAACATATATAATGATATACGCTATTAGTATGTACGTCAAATGTATTCGTGTCTTTTGTCCTCAATCCCCTTCATAGGTCTCTAGAGGAAAGATCAGGGCATACACCATTGCATGTTTGGAAGACAGTCTCGTGAAGCATTCTCTTTTCAGGATATAGGTATCGTAATGCTGTATTGTCCCTGTGCTTGTGAACCCATTCTGCTGCTTCGTATAGTGCTAGGTATAGCATACAAGAGCACCATTGGTACCACTTTGCCCTTTATGGCACTAGTGTGGTACAGTGCTCTGCATGAACACACCTCTCGAAATCCTGCACCGTGTCTTTGGATACGATACCTTCCTCCCCCTGCAAGAAAAAATTATCGCCCATATCCTCAGTGGTCAGGATGCTCTCGCCCTGATGCCTACCGGAGGCGGCAAGTCCCTATGTTTCCAGGTTCCTGCACTCTGCAAGGATGGACTGACGCTCGTGATAAGCCCTCTTGTCGCGTTGCAACGCGATCAGGTGGAAGCTCTCAAGGCCAACGGCGTTGCTGCAGCACTTCTCAACAGTACCCAATCAGAGGATGAAGCCGAAGCTGTTCTTGATGAGATAGCAAAGGGCAAACTCAAGCTGCTCTATGTCAGTCCGGAAAAGCTCTTCAGAGGTTCTACAGCCAACAGTTTATCAACCTGGAATATCAATCTTATAGCTGTGGACGAGGCCCACTGCATCTCGTTTTGGGGACATGATTTTCGTCCCGAATACACACAGCTTGGCCGCCTACGGCATATCCTTCCCGGTGTTCCTCTCCTAGCCTTGACGGCAACAGCAGACCCTGCGATCCAGCGGGATATCCTGGACCAACTTTCCATTGACAGCGGTTCTGTCTTTCAGTCCAGCTTCGACCGTCCCAATCTCCACCTGTCGGTCCTGCCTGGCCTGAAGCGGTTTGAACGATTGCGATCATTCTTGAAGAGTCACCCCAACCAGCCAGGGATCGTGTATTGTCTCTCCCGCGCTGCTACCGAGGACTTGGCAGAAAAACTCACCAGATTGGGATACAAGGCTGATGCGTATCATGCTGGTATGAGCTCTGAAGACCGACATCGTGCCCAAGACGCGTTTCTTAAAGACAACACAGCCATCATATGCGCCACAGTAGCTTTTGGCATGGGGATAGACAAATCAAATGTGCGATGGGTCGTCCACTGGAATCTGCCTAAAAACCTTGAAGGTTTCTATCAGGAGATAGGAAGGGCGGGTAGGGACGGGCTTCCCGCCGACACGGTCCTCTTTTACAGCTACGCCGATATAGCCCAACAACTCAGGTTTATCGATAATGCCAATGCTGACCGAAGAGAGCTGCTTGTGGCGAAATTGGATAGGATGAAACAGTATGCAGAAGCTAAGATTTGCCGTCGACGTATCCTCCTTTCCTACTTTGGGGAGACCCTTGGGGAAGACTGCGGGCATTGCGATGTGTGTGAGCATCCACCTGTGACCTTTGATGGAACCATTGTTGCCCAGAAGTTTCTATCTGCAATCTATCGCACCAGAGAGCGCTCTACCTTACGCCACTGTGCCCTGATCCTCCGGGGAAGCCATGCCCAGGAGATTGTGGAGCAGTTCTGGCATGAGATTAAAACCTTTGGTGTCGGGCAGGAAAACAGCTATGAGGAGTGGATCGAATATGGCTCACAGCTCATCAACGCAGGGTATGCCTCTATCGCGTATGATAGGGGGATGACGTTGCACCTGACAGATATATCCATGTCGGTACTCAAAGGCGAAAGAGCTGTCCCTTTGGTAAAGTTCCGAACATTGGAAGAAAAGAAAATTGATGCAACCCAACTAAAGACACCTCCGGCAGACGATGGTGATCCCGAACTTGTCGAGTGCCTCAAGGTCGTCCGAAAGAAGCTGGCAGACAAGCATAACGTCCCCTCCTATATTATTTTTAGCGATAAGACCCTTAAGGATATGGCTTCTAAGGTTCCCAAGAACCATGCACAATTCCTGCAGGTTCACGGGGTGGGGGAGGTCAAGGCCGAGTCATATGGGCCTACCTTTCTCAAAGCTATTCATCAGTGGGAAGAGCAAGGGCAATAAACGATTTGTGTTAACTATAGTTCCCACCCCATTTTCGTACCACAGGCCTCATGACCTCTGGTACGGGATGGAAACTGGGCTTTGAATATTCAACATCTTGTAGATGTCGTTCATCTTCTTTGTAGCCTCCTGAGGGATGACCATCTCATCGTAGACCTTGCATTTCTGGTTCCTCAGTACAATAAAACTGCCCTCAGGATTGATCTTGTCCTTTTTCTGGGTATGCAGCAGCATATCCTTCTGCAAGAGCTGGAAGAGTACAGTGGACAGGAACGTAAGGAACAGATGCCCTTTGAGGGTATCCTCCCCCTGGATACGCAAGGGGACAACGTCAGAATTGTTCTTTGCTATATCAAACACCTGCTCCACCTGCACCCTGGTATAATAGAGGGGGAGGATATCCTTGCAATCCATCTTCTGTGAGGAGACGATGACAAAGGTCCCGAGCTTCCCCATCTCCCTATCGATATCCTCATAATCCAACTTGTCGTTGAGGGCCTCGAGGGAAATCTTCTTTTCCTGCATATTATGGCTGTCCATGTCCAAGCCCAGGTATGCATAGCCTTTATGGCCATGGGGATCGACAGGAAACCTTCTCATATAGACGACCCTATTGCCGAACGGCACCACATACTTGGCTTGGGGCAAGCTCTTGGTATGCTTTTCGACAAGATCCTTGAAAAGCTTCCTGTTGGTACCCACCCTGGAGACAAACCCTATCTTGTCAGCATAGAGGGCGCCGACGTTGCCTTCGCTGTAGTACCCAGCATCTACCAGTGCCATCTGCGTCTTTATGCCCATCTGCTCGAGTTCCGCCACAGTGGTGCGCAGGGTGCTTATGTCCACCACATTGCCGGGACAGTAGCGCATATACAGCAGCATGCCGCTGATACGGTCGACTACATATATCAGCCTCATCTCAAAATTTATGTCCCCATTGTGGGTACTCAGGGCAGTAAGAGGCATGTCGACTGCATTATGGAGGCCCGTACTGTCGATTATGAGGGCCGTACCTCTCCTTTCCGGATACAGCATCTTGATGTAGGCGGGGTAGAATTCCCTTCCCACATCTTCAGATCCAAGGGCGACCAGAAAGTCGCTTATCCTCTGACTCTGGAGCCTGGCCTTGGGATACAGGATGCTCGCATAGTTGCCTTCATGCCAAGGCTGGGCATACATATATGCCTTCTTATCAGTTAGAAGCCTGAAAAACATGAGGGAAAGCAGCGTATCCCTCTGGTTGGGCAGAATATCATCGAACAGCTCTGAGAAGGGCGTATTGTCCCTCAGGTACCGGTCCAGCATGAAGCTGTCCCCAAAATCTAGTATGAGCCTTTCCCTTTTCGCATCAGAATGCAATATCTCAACCTCCGCCGGGGCGTCGGCATAGCCTCCGTCCAACGAAAACGAATATATACCCCTTGCCTTGGACTTGAACACTCCCTGATCCTTGTCCAAGACGATTCCGAGGTTGGCGACATAGAGGTTCTTCTTCTCCCCGTCTACCCTGACAGCATCCAAAAGCTGGGCATAGGTCTTGTCTTTCTTGGTCTATTTTTAAAGGATTAGTGCGAAGCTGGGTTGGAACTCCTGGAATCAGGAAGAAAACGGCTCAGAAATAAACTAAAAAACATGTCCTTCCATCTGATTTGAGGGGAAGACATGGCTATGCGTGGCTGTGGTAAGAAAGAGATCGGGAGCTATAGTTTACTCACGGTATAAAGGGGTGGGCCTCCTCTCAAGGGACCCACTCCCAAAGTTTTCGCTTACCTGCTCAGCTTATTTGTCACCAGCAGATTCTTCTTCGTCACTATTTTCATCATCCTCGTCTTCATCACCCAAATCGTCTTCTTCCTCCAGCACCTTCTTCATGGCCTCTTTGACCTTCACCAAGGGGAATTCAATGATAGCGATGGAATCCAGGGGAAGAATGAGGGTGAAGTCATCATCATCAATGACCACCGTTGTGGGGATGGTCATGAACTCAAGGTCCATGCACAAGGATGCAGCAGAACTGCAGTCTGATAGGGTGTATGTCTCCATAGTGCCGTCAGCATAGAAGATGCGCATGGCTGAGGTCAGGTTCAGTATGGCCTGCTCATCGAGCTTGTGCTCCTCGACCACTTGCTTCACTACTGCCCTAAGGCCATCAGAAAGGGAGTTGTCAGGACCTTCACCCATCCCCCAGAAGGTCTCCTGCAAGTATATATCCAGTGCTTCAAACAGCTCTGGTGACTCATACCCCGATTCATGCCAGGCGACCTCCCAGTCATTGGGGAAGGGGTCGGCAGCATCATCCAAGGTGACAAAGCGTTTGATATGGCCCGGGTTGATGAAGACCAGCTTGTTGTTGAGGCTTTCAAACATACAGGGATCCTCTTCCACAATCTTCTGCGAGACATCACGCAGCGTCTCTACGGTGATGGGATACCAGATGGATTTGTCCCGGTGGGCAGGAAGGATCCCAAGGTTCCCCCAGAACCCATCAAGCCCGTCTTGTTCTTTCTTGAACATCAGGTGGTATAGGGAGGTTTGCCTGGATGCAAAGGGTTCACCCAGGAGGGCAGCGGTCGTGGTCCCTAGCTTGAAAGCCAGGTCCCGTAGGTTCGACAGGCTTGGTTCAGAGGTCCCGCTCTCCCATCTTCCAATGGTCTGTTGGGTGGTGTTCATCATGGTAGCAAGGTCTTTCTGGGTTAGGCGAAGCTGTGTCCGAAACTCTTTTATCTTGTTCATGGGTGATCTCCTTATGGTGGCTATAGAATATTACAACACATTTAATGTGTCAATACTCACCATATGTGTTTTGTGATAATTAAGTCACATAGCATCACCACCATTTTCTTATGCTTGCTTGGTGTTACAATCTTAGCAGGGGAGCGGTGTGGGAGCCCGATGATCGACCTGGTGCGCGTTTACCTTGTCAGAATAGCTGAAACTATAGGTGTAATGCCCTTGGCTTTTCTTGCGATCAGCATACGCTCATTCATCTTTTTAGGTTGTATGAGGGGAAGGACCGCTCTTTTCTTGAAAATCTAGAGCAGATAACCCTGTGGAGCGAACAGTACTCTGGGTTTGCCAGTTCAATAACTAACGACCTGGATTATCTGCCGTTGTTTGCCCTTGCAAGCTGGTACTATCATATTCCAATGCCTGTTCAGATAGTGGAATTGCTGTTGCATCACCGGTGAGGCTCTCTTTCTTTCGTTGTATTTTGCCTATAACTCTGCTACCATTGGGCTACTTCAGAGGCCTTTGCCTCTGAAGAAACCCAAGGGTAAAGAGAGGGTCTATGAAATCCATAATATTGGCTGGAGGATCAGGGACCAGACTCTGGCCCCTGAGCCGTGGTACGTATCCCAAGCAGTTCGTCAGGTTTCCTGGTATGGAAAAATCCCTGTTCCAAATGGTCTATACCCGTTGCCTGGCCTTTTCAAGACCAGAAGAGATATACGTAGTATCAAACGCTGCATATGAGTCCTTCCTGTACACCCAGATAGAAGAGCTGGGCATCAGGGTAAGCCCCCACACAATCCTCTTGGAGCCCATGGCGCGCAATACGCTTCCGGCAATCTACTTCGGGGTGAAGGAGATTCAGAAAGAGGGCGACGATGTCGTCGCAGTCTTTCCCAGTGACCACCTTATCCGCGACCCTGAATCCTTCACTGCCCAGATAGAGAAGGCCATCCCCCTCACTAGGAGCAATATCATTACCTTTGGCATACAGCCCTCCTCACCTGAAACAGCCTACGGTTATATCAAGCAGGGCAGGGCCCTGGGTGGTGGGGCCTTTATGGTCGACCAGTTCAAGGAGAAGCCTACCTTGGATCTGGCGAAAGAGTATGTATCGAACGGCTACCTGTGGAACAGCGGCATGTTCATGTTCCGCACCGACCTGTTCAGCGAACAGGTGCGCCTGCATGCCCCTGATGTATACGAATCTTTTGCCTCGGGTACCGTAGAGGAATCCTTTGGCAAGACCCCCAGGATCTCCATAGACTACGGGGTGCTGGAGAAAACTGATCAGATCGCAGTCCTGCCCCTGCAGATAGTCTGGAATGATCTGGGAAGCTTTACCGCCTTTGACTGCGAATACGATCAGTACAAGGACTCTCAGGATAACATCAGTTTTCATGACGACCTCTTCATCGACTCTTCTGCTAACCTCGTCTATTCCGACAAACAGAAGGTGACGGCTGTCATCGGGTTGGACAACATTGTCATCGTTGACCAACCTGATGCCTTGCTCGTCTGTGCCAAGGATGCAGCACAGGAGGTCAAGGGCGTTGTTGACCTTCTGAAGGAGCGCAAGGACAAGCGTTCAGATAGCTCAAATAGTGAATATTTGTCTTGGGGAACACAGAGGACTCTTTCATCGGGTCCTTCTTGGGTCTTTCAGCAGATCACCAGCAGCAAAGCTGCTGTTCTGACCTATGAGAAGGGTGATACATCCGATGAGCAATGGACGGTCCTGCAAGGGTCGGTTTGCCTCTCTGGGGGCGGTTCTTCTGATGTGTACAAAACTGGTAGTAGGTTTGTCCTTGACCAGAGGGGCTCCTATACCATAGAAGTCCAGGAGGGCGGGACAGAGGTTTTGGTCCTTTGCATGAGGGCTGAGTCTGTCAGGCTCCAGGGCAAGTAATTATGATTGACATACTACAATAGTGTACAGTCTGAAGAGTATAAGCTTACTAACGTAGAGGAGTGTTACGCACATGAAGCTCACCATAGCCGGTACCGGCTACGTCGGTCTTGTAGCAGGAGTTTGTTTTGCCCATAAAGGGCATACAGTGACCTGTGTTGATGTAGACCCAAAGAAAATAGAGGTGCTCTGTAGTGGTATCAGTCCTATCTATGAGACAGACTTGGAAGAGCTCCTGCAAGAAGGGCTAGCTTCTGGCCTGCTCTCGTTTACCACGGACTATGCAAAGGCCTATGCAGACGCTGATGTGATCTTCATCGGGGTGGGGACACCCGAACTCCCCGATGGTTCGGCCAATCTCAGCTATGTGGCGACCGTAGCTCGCCAGATAGCTGAGAGTGTTGAACATGACTGTCTGGTTGTAGTCAAGTCAACTGTTCCTGTGGGAACCAATGACAAGGTCGAGCAGTTCATCAAGGACTCCCTAGTTCGGAATGTCTCTGTAGAGGTGGCGTCCAACCCTGAGTTCCTTGCCCAAGGTTCTGCAGTCCATGACATGATGCATGCCCCTCGCATCATCATCGGGGTGGAGAGTGAGAAGGCAGAGTCTGTGCTTCGCACAGTCTATGCCCCCTTCGGGCTGCCCATCGTTGTGGTCTCACGCAGAAGCGCAGAGATGAGCAAGTATGCGGCAAACAACTTCCTAGCTTTGAAGATCTCCTACATGAACGACCTGGCCAACCTCTGCGAATTGGTAGGTGCCGACATTGAGGATGTGGCTCGTGGCATGTCCTATGATGAACGTATAGGATCACGCTTTTTGAGGGCAGGGGTTGGCTATGGGGGTAGTTGTTTTCCCAAGGATACCAAAGCTCTGGAGTACCTTGCACAGCAGCATGGCTACAACCTTAAAACTGTATCTGCAGCAGTGGCAGTAAACAATAATCAGCGTACTTTGCTCTATCGTAAGGCCTGCAAGCGTATGATAACCTTCGAAGGTATCAAAGTTGCAGTGCTGGGCCTGGCCTTCAAGGCAGGCACTGACGACCTTCGGGAGTCTCCTGCCTTGTACAACATCCCCCTTCTCCTCGATCATGGTGCCCTTATAACAGCATTTGACCCCGTGGCTCAGGAAAACTGCAAGAAGCAGTGCTCCTTCGCCATGGAGTATGCCCCCACCATAGAAGAAGCATTGTTAGGAGCTCAAGTCTGTTTCATCTTCACCGATTGGAAAGAGATTAAAGAGACTTCTCCTTCAGAGTTCAAGCGCCTGATGAGGACACCCTTGGTCTATGACGGAAGGAATCTCTTTAATCTGGATGCGATGAAAGAAGCAGGTGTGGAGTACTACTCGGTGGGGAGGTAAGAGAGGGCTCTTTCTTGGTGTTTCGATAGCACATTGCATCGATTGTCCTTTTTCAAGCCATAATAGATTGATTGAAAGCTTTGGTTTTACAGATCACTTGGTTCCATCACCAAAGCAAAAATGCACAGAGGTAGAGTTTTATGTCTAGAATAGTATATCTGGTTAATCTTTTTCTATACAAATCACTTTTTAGCAGATTGCCACCATCAAGCACATTTCTGGGAAAGATTACATGCGCTAAAAAACTGAGGTATGTAACGACAAAGAGAATCATCAAATCAACAGGATTGAATTGTACCATTGAAAAATATGCAACCTTTACGCGTGATACAGTGCTTGGGGATAATTCAGGATTGGGAATAAACTGTTCTTTAGGAAAGGGTGTATATATCGGAAAAAATGTCTTGATGGGGCCAAATGTTACAATTCACACTCGAAACCACCGATTTGACAGGCGTGATGTCCCAATAATTGAGCAAGGGTATTCAGAAGTTCAAGAAGTAAGAATCATGGATGATGTATGGATAGGAGGCAATGTTACTGTACTTCCTGGGGTAACAATTCATGAGGGTTCAATTGTAGGGACTGGGGCTGTGGTTACAAGAGATGTCCAAGCATATTCCATTGTTGGCGGAGTTCCTGCAAAAAAAATACGGGATAGGTTCCTATGACGGTCTATACAGAAGGGTCATGATCCTATCGGCTCCCTTTAGCAATGCAAAATCATGCATGGCTTTCCCTTTCCCTTGCTCCTTGTCCTGGGATCGTGAACGTGGATAGTTCTGTAGGTTTGGTCTCATGTTTTGGATAGGATTTTACTGGAGCTTGATCTATACAGACATTTTTTACGTCAGAGGTTCCAAAATACATATGGCATGATGTTTTTTTCAGGGGGCTTGCGACAGCGATGATACCATACTACTATGGCTACATGGAAAAACTGATTAGAGATAACACTATACAACTTGGCTCTAGCCGAATGGAGGAAAGATCATCCCAGTGGGATGGTTTTCCTCTTTTTTTTGTTCTGTTGGAGGAAATTTCTGTAGAAGTTGCCAGGGGATACTGTGAGTACTAGAGAAAAGCCCGATCAGAAAAAGAAATTGATGCTGTTGACCGAGGCTTACCCCTATGGAAATGGAGAACCGTTTCTCATTTCTGAAATTCCCCACCTTTGCAGACTCTTCTCTGTCAGTATAGTCACCAGTGATACTACTAGTCCTCTGCTAAAAGAGCTCCCCTTGGGTGTTCCCGTGCATAGGTTGAAAAACACCCTCACTTTAGGAGAAAGATTCAAATATGGGTTTTTCTTCTATACCCATGCCATCTGTTGGAAGGAATTGGCCTGTGTAGTCAAGTCGAAGGAAAATCGGATTCGAAGAATTATGCAAAGCATTTCCATGTATTCGATGGGCACCATGTGGTATGGCTTGCTGACCAAGCTCAAAGACTTTGATGAGCAGGATATTCTGTATTCCTACTGGTACAACGATAAGTTGATCGGAACAGCATTGGCTTTAAGGAAGAAAAAGAGCAAGCCGATGCTCATGAGCCGTCTGCATGGATATGATCTGTTTAATGAACGGAAGACAGGAACTGGAAGACAGCCCTTCAAACCCCTGCTTGACCCCTTTGTGGACCATCTCTTTTTCGTGAGCAGAGCAGGGTATGTGTATTATCAAAGCACGTTTGGATTTGAAACTCCTGGTCGCTATAGCGTTTCGCGCTTGGGCAGCCACAATAGCTTTGGCACGGGCAAGCCTCATGCCGCTGATGGCCTGACTTTGGTGAGCTGTTCCAATGTCATTCCTCTCAAAAGGGTAGAGCTTATAGTCAGGGCCTTGGCTCTCCTTGATGGCATACAGGTCTCCTGGACACATATTGGAGGGGGCATCTCCTTACAATCGGTCCAGGACCTGGCAGGGCTTGCATTGGGAGCGAAGGATACCATTGACTTCGCCTTCATGGGGATTGTGCAGAACAGCCACATTCATGCATATTACCAGAGCCATGCCATCGATTGTTTTATTTCCGTATCCCAGACGGAGGGAGGGTGCCCTGTTTCCATACAGGAGGCGATGTCGTATGGGATTCCCATAATCGGGACCTCAGTTGGAGGTATTCCTGAAATGATAGAGGGCAATGGCATTCTCTTGCCTGCTGATCCTTCTGAAGCGCAGGTTGCACAGGCCATCAGGGATATGGTTGGGGCAAAAGCCGATGGCAGTGTTGAAGAAATGAGGCGGGCTTCTCGCCTGGTTTGGGAGGATCGTTTTAATGCTGATGTCAACTTCATGCAATTTGCTCAGGAAATTGATCTGTTGCATGTGAACACGTGTTCTGATAGAGAGTAACGTATCAAGCGGATTTGTTCTTCAGTCTCCAATTGTCTACAATGGTGAACATTGCTTGACGTGGATAGAATAGGGGGGGTACTATCAACCATTGCTTGGCTTTGTAGCGCTCCAATAGTGTTATTGTGTTTTGGGGATGTCCTTGGTAGCTAACTTAATTAAAGGAAAAGAAAGGAAGCAGTGAAATATAGCATTATAGTACCTGTATATAATAGAGAAAAATATTTGGCTCGTTGTCTAGATTCAGTATTTGGACAAACCTATACTGATTGGGAACTAATACTTGTTGATGATGGTTCTTCTGATTCTTCTCCAATGATTTGTGATGAGTACAGGAGTAAATATCCTGAGAGAGTACAGGTGATCAGGCAGGACAATTCTGGGGTGCTATGTGCTCGAAGAGTAGGTATTGGGCATGCAAAAGGCGAGTATCTATGTTTCCTTGATTCTGATGATTATTGGGATTCCACTCTTTTGGAAGAGACCGATTCATTTCAGGTCCTATATGATCCTGACATACTGATTTTTGGCTTTCGTAGAGTTGGGATCCAGGGGAGAATGCTTGAAGAGAAATCTCCAACAGAAAAGATTCGTTTGTACGAATCAAACGAAATGCATATCGTGCGTACCATGGTTGCCGAATGTAAACTGGTATCTCTTTGTACCCAGGTAGTAAAACGGACTGTTGTTGATTTCGATAGTGATTACTCCTCATTGCATTGGATTTTCAAAGGTGAAGATCTTTTACAAAATCTTGCTTTTTTTGATAATGCCTCGAAAGTGCTCCTTATACCCAATATCTACTACTCATATTTTGTTAATGTCGATGGACTTTCTCATCGGAAAGTTTCAATTTCTTACATTAATTCACATGTTGTAGTGCAAGAAAAAATCTTTGGGTATATGGAAACATGGGGCTTGCCAAGAGCACAAACCTATCAAGTGTTTATCAGCGTTTTCAACAAAACGCTTAAAGCAATCATGCTAAATCCATTTTTACATCCAGTGTATTCTACATCAGAAGTAGATGAAATCCTGTCATTCCTAACTACTGGCACCCCCCATGAATATATCCGATTAATGGCTATCGATTGGAGTCAAAAAAGAATTGGATTGTGCTTGTGGCTTTTAAAAAGACAAAAATGGACAATGGTGAGAATTGTTTTATTTTTCTGTCGTATGCTAAGTGTCATTAAACGAATAGTAATGAAGAAGTGAAAATGTCCAGAATAGATAATTCTTTAAAAAATATGAAGTTTGCATCAATTGGATTTTTTTTGAGTTACATTTTTACTTTTGCAACTCGAAAGATTTTCTTAATCTTTCTCTCCATTGAATATTTAGGACTAAATGGATTGTTTTCCAATATCCTATCGATGCTTTCATTGGCAGAGCTGGGAATAGGAACTGCCATTTGTTTTAGTTTGTATAAGCCACTTGCCTTACAAGAGACCTCAAAAATTCAAGCACTCATGCAATTATATAGAAAGGCTTATACCCTTATTGGGTCACTTGTTATACTGGTGGGCCTTTCATGTATCCCCCTATTGCCTCTCCTGTTAGGCGATGTTCCTTATATACCCTATCTCAATGCTATATATGCCTTGTTTGTCATCGATTCTGGAGTTAGCTATTTCCTGAGTTACAAGAGAACCATACTTGTAGCTGATCAGAAGAAATATATTGATACGAACTTTTACTATGGTTTCCAGATTATAAAATCTCTTCTTCAAGTTGCGGTATTAGTCCTGACAGGCAGTTATGTATTCTTCCTACTTATTATGCTTGGTACTACGATTACAGAGAACCTTGTGATTCGCCGTACGATCAATATGTTATATCCATATTTAAAGGATAAGGAAAAAAAATCTCTGTCTCAGGAAGAGAAGACCCAAATCAAGAAGAATGTATATGCCCTAACATTCCACAAGATAGGTGGTGCTGTTGTAAATGGAACAGACAGCATTCTGATCGTTAGGTTTGTAGGCCTTGCCAGTGCCGGTATTAATGCAAACTATGCGATGGTCACCACAGCTCTGAAAAAAGTGATAAATATTTTGTTCTCCTCTCTTACGGCAAGTATTGGTAACTTGGCCGTAGAGAAGCAGGCTGTAGGGAGTAAGCCGTTTTTTGACCAATTGAATTTTCTGACTGCATGGATCTTCGGGTTTTCGGCAATCTGTCTGCTCACCCTCTTCAATCCCTTTATTTCACTATGGCTCGGTTCTGAGTATCTTTTCGACCACAAAGTGGTTTTTGTCATAGTACTTAATTTCTATCTAGCTGGGATGCTTATGCCAATTAGAACGTTCAGTGCATCGATGGGCCTGTTTTGGTACGACCGATATAAGCCCATTTTCGAATCCTTGATCAATTTGGGTTTTTCAATCTTTTTGGCCAATAGAATTGGTTTGGTAGGCGTTTTGATTGGTACGACTATCAGCACCGTAACCACCTGTTTTTGGTTTGAGCCGTATGTATTGTTTAGGTTCGGATTTGAACTCCCAGTCCGAAAATATTTTTTTGCTTATATACGGTATACGGTGATTACTTTCATCATTGGTTGGATTACCTTCAAGGGAGTCTCTTATATCCCTATTTCCAATAGTTTAGTGGCTTTTTTGGTTTCAATGGTAATATGCGCTCTCCTTCCGAACCTTTTGTATCTGCTGGTTTATTTCCGAGATAGTGAATGTATCAAAAACCGTAAGCTGGTCCAGCGGATTATAAAAAGAAATACACAAGCCTAGGAAGATTGTAGCCCTTTTGTCACCAATGCAGGGCACCCAGTAGCTCTTCAGTTCCTGGTCACATTTGCTCGATGGAAAAACAGCTATTTGCTCCTAATGAAATGCCTGGAGAAGCTACTACGAGAAGATTGAACTATATGGAGCTAGAAATTCAAGTAATTGCCAGAGGATGAAAATGGAAGATAAAAAAGTTTCTGTAATACTGACAACCTATAAGAGGCCCTTTGAGACTCTATCCCGAGCTGTCGAAAGTGCCCTTGCACAGACCCATGCCAACTTTGAGATCATTATCGTCGATGATAGCCCTGACAGCCTGCAGCGGGAATCGCTGAAAAGGTCTGTTGAAGAGCAATATGCTGAGAAGGTGCTCTATATCCAGAATCCTAAGAACCTGGGGGCATGCGCTTCGCGCAATATAGGCATCAAACGTTCAACAGGGCAGTATATTGCCCTGTTGGATGATGATGACCAGTGGCTTCCAAAGAAGAACGAACTGATGCTTCAGTGCTTTACCAGTGAAGATATCGGGCTTGTCTATTGCAACTACCACACCTATCGTAAGGGAAAACCCATTACGATCAAAGGGCAAAAACGCTATGAGGGGAGTGTATTGGCCCAGTTGCTGGAATCCAACTTCATTGGAGGGTGCTCAATTCCCCTTATCCCCCGTGCTGTTATGGATGCCTGTGGCATGTTTGATGAGAGGCTGCCTGCTTCCCAGGATACTGACCTGTATAGAAGGATTGCCATGAAATACCAGGTCAGATACTTGGATGAGCCCTTGGTGATCTATCATTTCAGTGAGGTGTCCATCAGCAGTTCGCAGGAGAGGCAGATCCGAGGCCGCCTCATGCTGCTGGAAAAATACAAGGACGAGTATGCAGCGCACCCTGCCGTCAAGAAGATATACTTCAATGATATCTTTGTCGGCCTTGTCGCTTCAAAGCGATCGGATGAAGCCTGGGACCTGTTCAGAAAAGAATATTCCTCCTCTTTTGCCGCCTATGCAGGAATGTTGCCATGGTTTGGGAAGGGTCTGATAAAACGTGCGTATTGGGCCGTACGATGATACTATAGGAAATCGTATGGACTGTATGTGACAGGGGGTAAGGTTCTATGGATAGGCGACAACGGGGTATATACAAAAAAGAGCTCGGCTGGTTCTTGCTCATGCGAGCACGAATCCTATGGGCCTTGAAAAAAGTGACAAGGGGCAGCCTGAGGACCCATGTGTATGATTGCGATCATGCCCTGAAAGGTGCCTGGCTCCAGGCCCATTTCAGTGATGCCATAGCAAGCCTTGTTTCACAATACCATGCTTCCCCCCCGAATGCTCCCGAGCCGTCCTCAGGCAGATACATCTGGATGTTTTGGTGGCAGGCCAATCATCAGGAGCTCCCTGTTATCCGCACCTGCATCCGCAGTGTGCGAAAACAGATGCCCGAGGATGTTGAGCTGATCATCCTCACCAAAGAAAACCTCTCCCAGTACTGCTCAATTCCAGCGCACATATACCAGAAGCTCGAATCAGGGGTCATCACCCTTACCCATTTTTCAGATATTGTACGGGTGACCGCCCTCGCCGGGTGGGGAGGACTCTGGCTCGATGCAACCATCTTTACAACGGATGATTTCTCCTATGCCTTTGATGGACCGTTCTGGAGCATTAAGAAGCCTGACCTCACCCATAAGTTTGTCCCACGGGGAAGGTGGACCATCTACGCTGTTGGCTCTGTTCAGAACAGCATTATATTCTACCTGATGAAAGAGCTCTTTTCTCAGTACTGGGAGCGCTACAATGTGATGATCGACTACTTTCTGGTCGACCTGTTCATGGATCTCCTCTATGAGAGCGTCGAGGAGGTCAGGCTTCTTATCGATGGCGTACAACCGAATAACATTCGTGTGCTGGACATGCAAAACAGCATGGCGGAGCCTTGGTCGCCTGAGCTGGTTGCTGCATTGGAGAAAGAGACTCAGTTGTTCAAGCTTACCTGGAAACAGCAGGTACCTCTAACTGTTGAGGGGAAGCAGAGCTTGTATGGATGGTTGCTCAGCCAGGGAGAAAACGGAATCCATCCATCTGCATAACTGATGCTATACTTTTTCCTTGTAGACTGGGAGGCCCCGCACCGAGGTTCCCTATACAGCGGTCTTATGGTACGGTTATTCTGTTTTTTAGCATGCTATTCTTGTAGGGAGTGACGGATGGGAGCCTTTCTGTACAACATACTTGTGTATCCACTCGAAATGATAGTGGAGTTTGTCTACGCCTTCTTTTACAAGGGGTTCAAGAATCCCGGGCTCTCCATCGCTGCGATAAGTGTCATCATCAACCTGCTGGCCCTGCCCCTGTACAACATTGCAGAGTCACTGCAGAAGAAGGAGCGCGATGAGCGCATACGGCTACAGCCCGGCATCGCTAGGATAAAGACCGCTTTCAAGGGTGACGAGCAGTACATGATGCTCTCCACCTTCTACAGGCAGAACCACTACCACCCGGCCTATGCCCTGCGCAGTTCCATCAGCCTCATCATCCAGGTCCCCTTCTTCATAGCGGCCTACCAGTTCCTGTCCCATCTTGAGCAGCTGCAGGGGCAGAGCTTCCTGTTCATCCCGAATCTGGGCGCCCCTGACGGACTTATCTCTGTAGGTGGGGTCTCGATTAACTTGTTGCCTATCATAATGACGGTCATCAATGTCATCGCCGGCGCCATCTACACCAAGGGTTTTCCCCTTCGCGACAAGGTCCAGCTCTATGGCATGGCCGCTCTGTTTCTGGTATTGCTGTATACGTCCCCAGCAGGCCTTGTCCTCTACTGGACGCTGAACAACGTCTTCTCCCTTGTCAAGAACATCTTCTACAAGCTCAGGCAGCCCTTGAAGGCCTTCTACCTTATCGCGACGGTGGGCACCATCGCACTGGGTGCGGCCCTGTGGATAGGGCACCCGAAACTCACATTTTCCGAAAGGACCATCATCGTGGGAGGATCCCTTTTCATTGCCTCCCTGCCGTTGCTGCTCTGGGCTGTCAATGCGATCTATGACCGCTATCTTGCGCTGTTCGCTGAAAACAAGAAACAGAGGGACCTCATATTCCTGTTTTCAGGGTTGCTGCTCTTCCTGGTCAGTGGTGTGGTGATCCCGGCGAACCTGATAGCCTCTTCAAGCCTTGAGTTCTCCTATGTAGGGAGTGTCGACAATCCTCTTTTCTATGTAGGCCACACGGCTACAGTCTTTTTTGGCTTGTGGGTTGTCTGGGGAGGCTTCATCTATGCGATGGCAAACAAGAAGATGAAGGGTATGCTCTCCTTCCTGCTTTGCTCCCTCTCGTTGATGGCTTTGGTTAACCTATTTATCTTCAAAGGTGACTATGGCCTGGTCAGCAGGCTCCTGCAGTTTGAAGATGCCGCTTTCCTGTCAGCTGACAGGGGCTATATGATAGCCCCCCTTGCCATGCTCCTTATGTTTTTTGTTGTGACTCTTGCCTTGTTCAGATGGGGCAAGGCCCGCTACCTTTCCACCCTGCTCACCATACTTGCCCTCACTTCCGCCGTCAGTGGCCTGGTCTCCTGCACCACCATACAAAAAGAGTTCAAGGAGCATGAGAAGGGTGTCATGGCAAGGGATGCCCTGTTCAATGAAGTGGTGGAGATAGAACCTGTCTTCCATCTATCCCGTGAGGGGAAGAATGTGGTCTTCCTCTTCCTTGATAGGGCCTTCAGCTTTTACTTTCCCTACATACACGAACAGTTCCCTGAGATGGAGGAGCAATACAGAGGGTTTGTATTCTATCCGAACACCATATCATTTGGGCGCAATACGCTTCTTGGGGCACCGGCCATGATGGGAGGGTATGAGTACTCCCCCGATGCCATCAATGCACGGTCATCAGAAAAACTGGTGGATAAACACAATGAGGCCTCACTGGTGTTGCCCAAGCTCTTTGTCGACAATGGGTATGCTGTTACCATTACCGACCCTCCCTACAGCAACTACAAGTGGGAAGGCGACTACACTCCATTTGAAAAGTACCCTGCAATGGAAGTCTCACAACATTATGGGAAGTTTTCCTTCAACTATAAGCATGACTTCAGCTCAGTCCTGAGTTGGAACGAGGAGTACGAAAGCACGCTCATCAGAAAACGGATGCCCCTCTTCTCTATCCTGAAGACCACCTTGCCCATCGTGCGGAGAACGCTGTATGAGAGGGGAGGGTACTTCCTCGCATTTGGCAACTCGCAGAATACAGAGGAGTTCATCGATGCATATGCCCAGCTCTACTATCTGGACAGACTCACCGATGCTGAGGCGGAGGGCAATACCTACACCTTCATCACCAATGACACTACCCACCAACCCATATTCCTGCAGGCACCAACCTATGAGATCCGGAGTGTGGTTACCGACAAGAGCACCCCGTTGGATGACAACCCGGCAATGAGGGCTGTGGACATCCACCACTACCATGCGAATGCAGCATCACTTAGGCAAATTGGTATGTGGTTGGATTCATTGCAAAAGGCAGGGGTGTATGACAATACCCGGATCATCATTGTCGGTGACCATGGCTATGATCTTTATTCAGAACATTTCGAGGGGTTTTCCAGGAATATGTATGAGTACTCCACCTTCAACCCCCTTATGCTGTTCAAGGACTTTGGTTCTGAAGGACCGTACGTGACGGACACCTCCTTTATGGTCAACGCTGATGCCGCCTTGTTTGCCATACAGGACCTTGGAATTCCTACGATAAATCCTTTTACAGGAAATGATATGTCCGATTGGGTAAATAAGGATGGACTTACCCTCTATTCGGGGCCAGGGGATCCTAAAAGTATTTCTGGTAATCTGTTCAGGCATGATGTGTTCCGTCGGTACTCGGTGCATGACTCCATATTCGAAGAGTCGAACTGGTCAACTGTCGGATTTTAGAAGTGAAGGTGAGGAAGTAATCGAATCAGTGATATGCTGCAGGCCAATGATGTAGCTTTGCAGGTATCTTTCTGACTGGTGATAAAATGCTATAAGCGACTAATATGGACCCTTAATTGACGATATAGGCTCCGTGTGATAATTTGTACGCTATTTGCGGTTGGAGAATAATGCATGGGAACTTTTTTTTACAACATACTTGTATATCCACTCGAAATGATAGTGGAGTTTGTCTACGCCTTCTTTTACAAGGGGTTCAAGAATCCCGGGCTCTCCATCGCTGCGATAAGTGTCATCATCAACCTGCTGGCCCTGCCCCTGTACAACATTG